>Ga0247764_1000810_pt1 | contig 11002 bp, 8 predicted proteins | sample UWRJL051202B4_FD_179932 | JGI IMG/M metagenome (GOLD analysis project Ga0247764, IMG submission 179932) | Plant litter microbial communities from Arlington Agricultural Research Station in Wisconsin, United States - UWRJ-L051-202B-4 | ecosystem: Environmental > Terrestrial > Plant litter >...
ATCGCGGCGGTGTCGGCCCCCAGCAGATCGCGGACCCGCTCCAGCAACTCATCGAAGAGGTCGGAGACCTCCAGGCGCGACAAAGTGGCATCGGTGACCTGCTCCAGGCGCCGAAGCCGCTCGCTGTCGCGCAGCTGGGCCGGATGTTCCACGCGCTGAGCCTAGTGCCGCGAGGAGCCCAGCGGCAGACGTGTCCGGTCAGACCGGTCGATCCGTCGGCGCCGACCCGCCGACCTGGCTGTCCCCCGTGCGAGCTACCCGCGATTGTCCACCGCACGGTGATGATCGGCGCCCCGCCGATCCCTAGCGTCGACGGTGTCGCGGCGCCCGGCCGCGGGTCTCGTCAAGGAGTCATCGTGCGTCTGTTGAAGCAACTCTTGGCCGTGGCCGCCGTCGCCTTCGCCGGTGGTCAGGCCGTCGCCGCCGTCCAAGGAAACGCGCTTCTCTCCCTGGTGCTCGGCCTCGCCACGGCGGTGCTGGCGATCCTGGTCTACGCCTGGGTGGTGCGGCGCACGGAACACCGCCCGCCCGTGGAAGTGGCCCGGGCCGGAGCGGTCGCCCGGATCACCCGGGGGGTGCTGATCGGGTTCGCGATGTTTCTGGCCGTCATCGTCAACATCGCCCTGCTCGGCGGTTACCACGTGCACGGCCTGGGCTCGGTGACCGGTGCGATCGGGCTGTTCGGCTTCATGGCCGCCGCGGCCGTGACCGAGGAGTTGCTCTTCCGCGGTGTCCTCTTCCGCATCATCGAGGAACGCACCGGCACCTGGATCGCGCTGCTGCTGACCGGTGCCGCCTTCGGGCTGATGCACCTGGTCAACCCGGACGCCAGCCTCTGGGGCGCCGTCGCCATCGCGATCGAGGCCGGTTTCATGCTCGCCGCCTGCTACGCCGCCACCCGCAACCTGTGGGTGCCGATCGGGCTGCACTTCGGCTGGAACTTCGCCCTGGGCGGCATCTCGGGTGCCGTGGTCTCCGGCAACGGTCAGTCGAAGGGCCTGCTGGACGCCACGACGTCGGGGCCGGCCGTGCTGAGCGGCGGCGACTTCGGACCGGAGGGCAGCCTCTACACGGTGGCGGCGGGCGTGCTGCTGACCGTGGTCTTCATGGGGCTGGCCCGGCGCCGCGGTCACATCGTCGCGCGCCGCCGCCGCGCCGCCGTCACCCCGGCGACCGCTACAGTCTCGGAATGATCGACCTCCGGACGGTGCCGGACCGGTGGCGGCGATCAGACGTCACGGTCCGGGACCTCCCGTTCGCGCTGCTGCTCGTCCTCGCCTCGTTCGTGCCGGCCTTGCACAACCGGGGCACCGAGCTCGGCGGCCTGCCGAACCGGCCGTTCGACGCGCTGGCAGTCGTGGCGATCGGCCTGGAGTGCCTTCCGCTCGCCGTTCGCCGCCGGTGGCCGGCCGCCTGCCTCGCCCTGGTGTCGCTCGGCTTCGCGCTCGACCAGCTCCGGGGTTACCACACCGTGGCGGGCACCGCGCTGCCCCTCGCGCTGCTGAGCGCGGCCGTTCAGCTGGAGCGGCACCGGCGGGTCACCGCGATCGTCGTCTCGGCCGCCTATGTGCCGCTGGCCATCGCCCTCGACCGGCGCGGGTCGGCCGAAGGGGTCACCGGCTTCGTCACGTTCTACCTGGCCCTGGCCATCTTCTGGGGCACCGGGGCGTGGCTGCGGCAGAGCCGGGCGGCCGAGGCCGAGCGCCGCCTGCTCGTCGCGGAGAGCACCCGCACCGCCGAACGCACCCGCATCGCCCGCGAGCTGCACGACGTCGTGACCCACCACGTGACGGCGATGGTGGTGCAGGCGGAGGCGGCGCGTTACCTGACCGCCGCCCCCGAACGCCTCGACGAGAGCCTGACCGCCATCACCGACACCGGCCGGCGGGCCATCGGGGACCTGCGGCAGCTGCTCGATCTGCTCAACCCCGACCCGGGTGTCCGGTCGGTCGCCGAGCTCCGGTCCCTTGTGGAGCAGACCCGGCTGGCCGGCCAGCCGGTGGAGTTCACCGAGGACGGCGGGCCGGCCGGCAGCGCCGAGGTCGCCGTCTACCGGGTCGTGCAGGAGGCGCTGACGAACGCCCTCAAGTACGCGCACGGCAGCCCCACGATCGTCAGAGTCCACCGCGGCGAGGGAGTGACCACCGTGGAGGTACGCACCGACGGCCCGGGTCCGGCCGGGCTGTCCCCGGGCGGCAGCGGCCGGGGCCTGGCCGGACTCCGGGAACGGGTCGGCCTGCTCGGCGGCGAGTTCAGCGCGGGCGCCGGCGAGGGCGGCGGATTCGTGGTCCGGGCCTGCATCCCCACCCGGAGCCCGGCATGACCGCCCCGGTCCGCGTGCTGGTCTGCGACGACCAGGCCCTGATCCGCACCGGCTTCACCACCATCATCGACGCCCAGCCCGACCTCGAGGTGGTGGGGGAGTGCGGGGACGGGCGGGCCGCGGTCGAGCTGGCCGGCCGGGTCCACCCGGACGTGGTCGTGATGGACGTCCGGATGCCGGTGCTCGACGGCATCGAGGCGACCCGCCGGCTGGCCGGTGCCGGGGTCGCCGAGCCGGTCAAGGTCCTGGTGGTGACGACGTTCAACCTCGACGAGTACGTCTATGAGGCGTTGCGCGCGGGCGCGAGCGGTTTCCTGCTCAAGGACGCCCCGGCGGCGCAGCTGCTGGCCGGCATCCGCACCGTCGCCGCCGGCGCCGCGCTGCTGGCGCCCGAGGTCACCCGCCAGCTCGTCGGCCGCTACGCGGCCCGGATCCGGCCGGCCGAGGGTGCGACCGGCGACGCCCCGCTGACCCCGCGGGAGCTGGAGGTGCTGCGCCTGATCGCCAACGGCCTGTCCAACAGCGAGATCGCCGCGACGCTGGTGATCAGCCACGAGACCGTCAAGACCTACGTGTCGCGCATCCTCACCAAGCTCGACCTGCGCGACCGGGTCCAGGCGGTGGTCTACGCCTACCGCCGGGGCCTGGTGAGCTGATCGTCCGGGCCGGCCGGCGGCGGCCGGCCCGGACGATGCGGATCAGCCCAGGTCGAACCGGTCGAGGTTCATGACCTTGGTCCAGGCGGCGGCGAAGTCGCGGACGAACTTCTCGCCCGCGTCGCGGGTCGCGTAGACCTCCGCGTTCGCCCGCAGCTGGGAGTGCGAGCCGAAGACGAGGTCGACGGCGGTGGCCGTCCACTTGATGTCGCCGGTGGCGCGGTCGCGGCCCTCGTACACGTTCTCGGCCGACTCGGCCACCTTCCACTCCGTGCCCATGTCGAGCAGGTTGACGAAGAAGTCGTTCGTCAGCGTGCCCGGCCGGTCGGTGAAGACACCGTGCGGCGACTGGCCGGTGTTGACATTGAGCGCCCGCAGCCCGCCGATCAGCACCGTCATCTCCGGCGCCGTCAGGTTGAGCATGAACGCCCGGTCGAGCAGCAGCGTCTCCGGCGACAGCTTCTCGCCGGCCCGCAAGTAATTGCGGAAACCGTCGGCCCGCGGCTCGAGGACGGCGAACGTCTCGACGTCGGTCTGCTCCTGCGAGGCGTCCGTGCGGCCCGGCGCGAACGCGACCGTGATGTCGTAGCCCGCGTCCTTGGCCGCCTTCTCGACGGCCGCGGAGCCGGCCAGCACGATCAGGTCAGCCAGCGAGACCTTGCCGCCGGTGTAGCTCTGCTGGATCTGCTCGAGCGTCTGCAGCACGGTGGCCAGCTCGGCCGGGTTGTTGACCGCCCAGTCCTTCTGCGGCGCGAGCCGCAGCCGGGCCCCGTTGGCACCACCGCGCTTGTCGGTGCCGCGGAAACTGGCCGCCGACGCCCAGGCGGTGGCGACCAGCTGGGAGACCGACAGGCCGGAGTCGAGGATCTGCGCCTTGAGCGCGGCGATGTCCTCGAGGCCGATCAGCTCGTGGTCGACCGCGGGCACCGGGTCCTGCCACAGCTGCTGGGCCGGCACCCAGGGGCCGAGATAGCGCGAGACGGGACCCATGTCGCGGTGCAGCAGCTTGAACCACGCCTTGGCGAACGCCTCGGCCAGCTCCTGCGGATTCTCCCAGTAACGCCGGGCGATCGGCTCGTAGATCGGGTCGATCTTCAGCGCCAGGTCCGAGGTCAGCATCATCGGGGCGTGCCGCTTCGCCGGGTCGTGGGCGTCCGGCACCGCGTCGGCCGCCGCGCCGTCCTTCGGCTTCCACTGCTTCGCGCCGGCCGGGCTGGTGGTCAGCTCCCAGTCGTAGCCGAACAGGTTGTCCAGATAGCCGTTGTCCCACTTGACCGGCTCGGTCGTCCACGCGCCCTCGAGGCCGCTGGTGAGGGTGTCGCCGCCCTTGCCGGTGCCGTAGGAGTTCTTCCAGCCGAGACCCTGCTGCTCGATCGGGGCGCCCTCCGGCTCCGGGCCGAGATACTGCGGGTCGACCGCGCCGTGCGTCTTGCCGACCGTGTGGCCGCCGACGATCAGCGCCACCGTCTCCTCGTCGTTCATCGCCATCCGGCCGAAGGTCTCGCGGATGTCGCGGGCGGAGGCCAGGGCGTCCGGGTGGCCGGCCGGCCCCTCCGGGTTGACATAGATCAGGCCCATCTGCACGGCGCCGACGGTCTCGTGCAGGTCGCGGTCGCCGCTGTAGCGCTCGTCACCGAGCCAGGTGTCCTCCGGGCCCCAGAAGACCTCCTCCGGCTCCCAGATGTCGGGCCGTCCGAAACCGAAACCGAAGGTCTTGAAACCCATTGATTCGTACGCGACGTTGCCCGCGAAGACCAGCAGGTCGGCCCACGAGACCTGGCGTCCGTACTTCTGCTTGATCGGCCAGAGCAGCCGGCGCGCCTTGTCGAGGCTCGCGTTGTCGGGCCAGCTGTTGAGGGGCGCGAAGCGCTGTGCGCCGCTGCCACCACCACCGCGGCCGTCGGCGATGCGGTAGGTGCCCGCCGCGTGCCAGCTCATCCGGATGAAGAGCGGCCCGTAGTGGCCGTAGTCGGCCGGCCACCAGTCCTGCGAGGTCGTCATCAGCTCGATGAGGTCGCGCCGGAGCGCGTCGACGTCGAGGCTCTTGAACTCTTCCGCGTAGTTGAAATCCTCACCCATCGGGTTGGACTTGGCCGAGTGCTGGTGGAGGACCGAGAGGTCCAGCTGGTTCGGCCACCAGTCGCGGTTGGTCCGCGGCCGGGTCGTCTTGACGGTGGGTGCCGGGATTGCCGGGTTTTCGCTTTCGCTGACGCTCTCGGTCGCGTCCTGCTGGTCAGACACGTCGGTCCTTCCCCTGTTTCGGCCTCATGGCGGATTCTTCCGGTCCAAGCTCGGCACACCAGGGGCACTCGCCCCGGCCGGTGCCCGCGGTCTCGACCCGGGCCTCGGAGGGCGCCACCGAGCCCGTCGGCCCTGTCACGCCGCCGAGTCTGGCGCATTTTCTGGAACCAATCAAGTATGAGCCACCGATGATCCACCGGCCCGGCGGCGGGTTGTCCATCGTTCGGGCGGCGGGGCAGATTGACTCAGGTCACAGCCACCTCATAGTGTCTCGAGAGTGACGGCGTGAGGAAGCTGGGGGAGATCCAGCACGGTCGCGCCACTGTGAGCGAGCCGCCAGCCGGGCGGTTCGTCAGTCAGATACTTCGCCGTCGCCACGCCCCATCCGCACGAGGGACGCACGATCCCCGAAGGAGGCACCTGCCTTGAGTTCTCTGTCGCAGCCCACCGCCGCCACCACGCCGCTGGTCATCCCCGCCTCGCGGGCCGTCCTCTGGCTGGTCGGCACGGCCCTGCTGGCGCTGGCCGTCTACTACTTCGTCGGCGTCGACCAGGGCGCGCTGAGCGTCTTCGGCAACGACACCCACATCCACGAGTTCGTCCACGACGGTCGCCACTTCCTCGGCTTCCCCTGCCACTGAGCCGGCAGCGACTGCCGACAGCGACTAAGGACAACTCGATATGGAGAAACGTCTCATTCTGCGCGGCCTGCTGGCCGGCGCGCTCGGTGGGCTGCTGGCCTTCGTCTTCGCCCGGATCTTCGCCGAGCCGCTGATCCAGCAGGCCGTCGATTACGAGGAGAGCCGGGAGACGGCCCAGCACGCCCTCGACAAGGCGGCCGGGCTGCCGCTGGAGTCGCACGGCGCGGAGGTGTTCAGCCGGACGATCCAGGCGGATGTCGGCATCGGCGTCGCGCTGATCTTCTTCGGCGCGGCGATGGGTGCCCTCTTCGCGGTCGCGTACGCGATCTGTCTGGGCCGCACCGGCCGGATCCGCGCCCGTAACCTGGCCCTGCTGGTGGCCGGCGGCGCCTTCCTGAGCTTCTACCTGGTGCCCTTCCTGAAATATCCCGCCAACCCGCCCGCGATCGGCCACGACGACACGATCGGCCTGCGCAGCGGCCTCTACCTGCTGATGGTCGCCTGTTCGGTGCTCTTCCTGATCCTGACGGTGTGGCTGGGCAAGCGGCTGCAGGCCCGCTTCGGCACCTGGAACGCGACCCTGATCGCGGGGGCGGTCTTCGTCGTCGCCACCGGGATCGTGATGCTGATCCTGCCGTCCGTCGGCGAGCTCGCCGCCAACCAGCAGTTCCACCAGGCCACCGAGACGCCGGCCGCGCTGACCGACCCCAGCGGCACGATCGTCTTCCCCGGTTTCCCGGCCGACCTGCTCTACGGCTTCCGGCTCTACTCGATCGGCGCCCAGCTGCTCCTGTGGGCGACCATCGGCCTGGTCTTCGCGCCGCTGGCCGAGCGCCTGATCGAGCCGCGGGCAGCCGGCGTCCGCGAGACCGCCTCCGCCTGACGGCCGCCGGGGCGGGAGCGCGACGGCCCTCGCCCCGGCCGGCTGTCAGCTGGCGTAGGTCTCGTACTCGGCGACCTTCGGGGTGCCGGTCGCGCCGGTGATCCTGAAGGTGATCTTGCTCAGCGAGGTCGCGGTGAAGCCGATCACGCCCGCCCCGCTGCCGGACTTCAGCACCGCGCCGGTGTCGCCGTTGAGGACCTGCCAGGCCCCGATGGTGCCGGCCGAGCCGGCAGCCTCGCGGATGGTGATCCGGGCGATCGACTTGGCGGAGCTCCACTTGATCGAGATGTCACCGGTCGTGCCGGCCGGCGACCAGTAGGTGCTCAGGTCGCCGTCGCGGACGTTGCCGTAACTCGTCCCGCCGCCCTTGCTGGAGCCGTCGGAGCCGGCCCCGATGCTGAGGTTGGTCCCGCTCGGGCTGGGCGAGGTCGTCGGGCTGGTCGACGGCGTCGGGCCGGTCGGGCTCGGGGTGACACCCGGCGTGGTCGGCGACGGTGTCGTCGGGACGCAACTGCCGTCCGACACCTGCAGTCCCTTGTTGGCGCCGGCGGTCTGGGCGAGCAGGACCGGCAGGCAGCTGGCACCGTCGAGGGTGTACGCGTACGGAATGCTGATCGTGGTGTTGGACTGCGGGTTGGGCCCGGCCGGGTGGTTCTCGGTGCCCGCCGCCGACCAGGTCACGTTGTCGTAGATGTTGCCGCTGACCTGCCAGCTGCCGAGCAGGTCGGTGTAGAAGGTGCCCAGCACGTCGTGCGAGTTCTTGAAGTAGTTGTTCTCCACCTTGGCCTTGCCGCCGGCCCGGGGGTTGATGCCCGACAGGGCCAGGTTGACGTAGTAGTTGTCGTAGATGTGGGCCGTGCCGCCCCGCAGCAGGGGGGTGCGGGAGTCGATGTTCTCGTAGCTGTTGTGGTGGAAGGTGATCAGGCTGCTGTCCAGGTCGCTGTCGCTGGAGCCGATCAGCCCGCCGCGGCCGGAGTTGCGCAGGGTGCTGTAGGACAGCGTCACGTACTTGACGTTGTCCTTCAGGTCGAAGAGGCCGTCGAAGCCCTCGTCCTCGCCGCCCGAGGCCGCCAGGCTGACGTGGTCGACCCAGACGTTGTGGACGTCGGTCTCCATGCCGATGGCGTCGCCGCCGTTGGAGGTCGGCGAGCCCGACTTCTTGACGTTCTGCACGGTCACGTTCTGGATGATGATGTTGCTCGAGTTGCGGATGTGGATGCCGAGCTGGTCGAAGACGGCTCCGCTGCCGGTCCCGACGATGGTGACGTTGCTGATGTCCTTGAGCTCGATCTTGTCGGCGGCGGTGTTGCAGCTGTCACCGGAGACCTTCGTGGTGTTGCCGTGGTTGATGGTGCCGGTGACCTGAATGATGATCGGGGTGCTGCTGCTGGCCCGGCTGCACAGGGCCGTGTGGATCGCGGTCCCGGTGCTGGCCTGCACGGTCTGCCCGCCGGCGCCGCCGGTGGTGCCGCCGTTCTGAGTCGCGTAGCCGGTGACGCCGCCGACCGCGGCCGACGCTTCGGGCACCGACAGGGCCACCCCGATGGCGGCCCCGGTGACCGTGGTGGCCACCGCTGCCAGGAGTCGCAGTGCGACTGGTCGTCTCATCCTCGCCTCAACCTTCGTCTTCGCGCGCTGGGGATCGGGCACGTCGCGATGCGGCCTCACGCCGACCGTGAGCAGCGGCGGGGGCTCCTTGCCGGGGCCGGCTCCGGTTTACATCGACGAAATCCGATTGTAAGGAAAGCGCTTTCCTGAGGACAAGCGCTACGGTGTGCAGGTTTGTTGCAGGTGGTCGGAAGGTCGGGAACCGGTGTGTTTCACCGGTATTGACCTACTGTGGGAAGGGGGCCGCCGGCAATCTGGGCGATGCGGGCCCACCTGTGCGGGGAAGAAGGCCGATCATGTGGCGCGACCCACCGGCGGGGCTCGCGGCTGTTCGCCGCGGAGTCCCCGCTGTCGCGCTGGCCTTCACAGCCGTCACCGCCCTGGCCGCCGTGGACGCGTTGTCGGCCAAGGACGTCGTCATCCTGGGCCCGCTGGCCGCCGGGCCCGGCATCGCCGCCGGCGCGGGCCGGCCCCGGGCAGTGCTGGCGGTCGGTCTCTACGCGGTGGCTCTGATCAACGTGATGTGCTGGTGGCCCGACCGGATCTGGGGTTCGGAACAGCACGTGTTGTTCGTCGCGGTCACCGTGGCGATGACCGCGCTCGGCGTCGGCGTCGCCCGCCGGGTCCGGGCGGTGGAACGCGCCGCCCTGCTGGCGGAGAACCACTGGCACATCCTCGCCGCCGTCGTCGAGCACTCCGACGACGCGATCGTCGCGGCCGACCTGAACGGGCGGCTGACCGCGTTCAACACCGGAGCGGAGCGTCTCTACGGCTACGAGTCCGCCGAGATGATCGGCACGGCGGTGACGGTGTTCAGCGCGCTCGGCACCCCGCCGGAGGCGCCCGGGCCGTCCGCGGGCGAGGTCGCCGGCCGGATCGCCGGCGGTGAGAAGGCCATCCGTTACGACACCGTGCGGCGGCACAAGGACGGAACCCTCAAGGATGTGTCGACGGTCGTGTCGCCGGTCTACGACGAGCGCGGCGACGTGGTCGGGATGTCCTCGGTCACCCGCGACATCAGCGCCCAGAAACGGGCCGAGGCCGGCCTGCGGAGCGCCGAGGAGATCGCCGGCCAGGCCCAGCGCATGGCCAGTCTCGGCCAGCTGGCGGGCGGGGTCGCGCACGACTTCAACAACCTGCTCGGCATCATGCTCAGCTTCGTCGCCTTCGCCGAAGAGGCCCTGGCCGACCCGCACGGGGCCGTGGCCGTGCCCGACGTGCTCGCCGACCTGGCCAAGGCCCGGCTCGCGGGCGAACGGGCCGTCGGCCTGACCCGGCAGCTGCTGACCTTCAGCCGCCAGGACACCGTGCGCCTGGAGATGCTGGACGTGAACGCCTGCATCGCCGAGGTGCACGCGATGCTCGCGCGCACCATCGGCGAGAACATCACCCTGACCGCCGACCCGGCACCGACGCCGTTGACGATCCACGCCGATGCCGGGCAGATCCAGCAGATCCTGGTGAACCTGGCCGTCAACGCCCGCGACGCGATGCCGGACGGCGGCACGCTGGTCATCGCGGCGACCGCGGCGAATCTCGACGAGCACCAGCCCGACCTGCACCCGGCCCCGGCCGGCGGCCGGTACGTGCGACTGCTGGTCAGTGACACCGGAACCGGGATGAGCCCCGAGGTGGCGGCGCGGGTCTTCGAGCCGTTCTACACCACCAAACCGAAGGGCCACGGCACCGGTCTGGGGCTGGCGACCGTCTACGGCATCATCGTCGGGGCCGGTGGGAGCATCAATGTGTACACCGAGCTGGGCCTCGGAACGACCTTCCGGGTGTACTTTCCGCTGGTCACCGGCGCCGACGGCGCGGCACCGGCGAGCGTGGCACCGGCCGGCCCGCCGCCCGACGGGCAGGGCCGCACCGTGCTGGTGGTCGAGGACGAGCTCACCCTCGCGGAGGCGGTCGTCCGGATCCTGCGCGCGGGCGGTTATCGCACGTTGTTCGCCGCCGGTGGCGCGCAGGCACTCACCCTGGACACCGCCGAGGGCTGCGACCTGCTGCTGACCGACGTGATCATGCCGGAGATGTCCGGCCGCCAGCTCGCCGAGACGATGCTGCGCCGCCACCCGCGGATACCGGTGCTCTACATGTCCGGCTACAGCGACGGGCTGCTCGGCACGGCCCACCTCAGCCCGGGCCGGATCGAGTTCATCGAGAAGCCGTTCACCGCCGTCGAGCTGCTCACCCGGATCGGCACCATGCTGCCCGGCCACACCGGCCCGGCCCGGGCCGCCGTCGTCGGGTCGGAGACGATCAAGGGCTGACTTCGGGCCACCGGTACGCGATGATCAAGGTGACCAAGGAGGACGTCATGACATCGGCCATCAAGCCCCACCCTGTCATCTTCATCCACGGCCTGTGGATCCACTCCAGCGCCTGGCAGCCCTGGCTCGACCTCTTCGAGAGCCACGGCTACAGCGTGTCGGCACCGGGCTGGCCCGGTGACGGGCCGACCGTGGCCGAGACCCGCGACAACCCCGACGCGCTGAACGACGTCGGCATCACGGAGATCGTCGATCACTACGCCGGGCTCATCGGCACCCCCGAGGTCAAGCCGATCGTGGTCGGCCACTCCTTCGGTGGCCTGATCGCGCAGGAGTTGCTGGCCAACGGGGTGGTGGCCGCCGCCGTCGCCATCGAC
>Ga0247764_1000812_pt1 | contig 10956 bp, 12 predicted proteins | sample UWRJL051202B4_FD_179932 | JGI IMG/M metagenome (GOLD analysis project Ga0247764, IMG submission 179932) | Plant litter microbial communities from Arlington Agricultural Research Station in Wisconsin, United States - UWRJ-L051-202B-4 | ecosystem: Environmental > Terrestrial > Plant litter >...
GGGCATTCACTTTCTCATAGCGCATGTGGCCGCCTCGGCGAGGATAGTGCGCGTACCCTACGCGTCGGTAACATATGTAGGAGTCGCTTCGGGTTCGAATACGGGAGCTGCACAGAAAGGGCCGCTGACATGTCTGCTTTCGACGTCTACCAGGTGCCGGAGGACCACGAGGCCATCCGCGCCGCGGTCCGCGAGGTCTGTGACGCCCGGGTCGCCCCCCACGCCGCCGAGGCCGACGAGAGCGGGGAATTCCCCAAGGCCTCCTACGAGGCCCTGCGCGCCTCCGACTTCCACGCCCCCCACATCCCGGTCGAGTATGGCGGAGCCGGTGCGGACGCCCTGGCCACGGCCATCGTGATCGAGGAAGTGGCCCGCGCCTGCGCCTCCTCCTCACTGATCCCGGCGGTCAACAAGCTCGGCACGATGCCGCTGATCCTGGCCGGCAGCCACGCGCTCAAGGAGCGCTATCTCACACCGGTCGCGGCCGGCGAGGCGATGTTCTCGTACTGCCTGTCGGAGCCGGAGGCGGGCAGCGATGCGGCCTCGATGTCGACCAAAGCTGTCCGCGACGGCGACTACTGGGTGCTGAACGGCGTCAAGCGCTGGATCACCAACGCCGGAGTGTCGGAGTACTACACGGTCTTCGCAGTCACCGACCCCAGCGCCCGCTCGCGCGGCATCTCGGCCTTCGTGGTCGAGAAATCGGACGAGGGCGTGAGTTTCGGCGCACCGGAGAAGAAACTCGGCATCAAGGGCAGCCCCACTCGCGAGGTGTACTTCGACAACGTCCGGATCCCCCTGGACCGAATGATCGGCGATGAAGGCACCGGCTTCGCGACGGCAATGAAGACTCTGGACCACACCCGGGTGACGATTGCGGCGCAAGCCGTCGGCATCGCCCAGGGCGCGCTGGACTTCGCCCTCGGGTATGCCAAGGAGCGCAAGCAGTTCGGCAAGGCGATCGCGGAGTTCCAGGGCCTGCAGTTCATGCTCGCCGACATGGGCATGAAGCTCGAGGCGGCCCGCCAGCTGACGTATGCGGCGGCCGGCAAGAGCGAGCGCGGCGACGCCGACCTGACCTATTTCGGGGCGGCGGCCAAGTGCTTCGCGTCGGACGCGGCGATGGAGATCACGACGGACGCGGTCCAGATCCTGGGCGGCTACGGCTACACCCGCGACTACCCGGTGGAGCGCATGATGCGAGACGCCAAAATCACCCAGATCTACGAAGGCACGAACCAGGTCCAGCGTGTGGTGATGGCACGTCAGCTCCTCAAGGACTAAGGCCCGCGTTCCCGCAGTTCACCCGGCCTCTTTGGCCCTGGATCGGGTTACCGCGGGGTGGGCTCCGGTCAAGTGAGCGGCGTTCGTGTCGCGGAGACTGGGCGGCTCGTTCCTCTCGGACCGCGCATGTCGGCTGGACTGAGATGTCCGATGAACTCCGCCTGTTGATGCCAGCCCGTCTGCAGAAGCTCTGCGGCTTCGGCAAGAGTGACGAATCGGCAGTCGACCTGCAGTCCGGTATCCCAGGCGTCGGCGTCGCCGATCATGGTGTGAGTCCAGGCGTCGCGTCGCTCATCGGTGTGGAGGTGGAAGTAGATGCTGATGCGGGGCAGACCGGTGTCGTAGGTGCCCTGCTGAACGCCGACAACGCCGCGTAGGTCCAGGCCGCCGACGATGCCGGTTTCCTCCACGGCTTCGCGGAGGGCGGCGTGGTCGGGCCGTTCTCCGAGCTCGACGCCCCCTCCAGGTAGGTGGGTGCCGGCTTCGGGCGCTGTGGGGTAACCGAAGACGAGCACTTCGAGGCCTGTGGCTGTGGTGCGGGTGATGTACGACGTCGCGCGTACGCGGGCGGCGGTCATGTTGGTCTCAACGCTGCGCCGGGTGCGGGGACGTCTCGTCGGTGGTGGGTGCGCGGAACTGCGGTAGGAGTGACAGGCCGGCGACGGCGAGGGTGAACAGGCCGCCGACGAGGATCGGTGTGCTGAGGGCGAATCGTGCGGCGATGATTCCGCCGAGGGCGGCGCCGATCGGTGCAGCACCGTTGCCGATGAGGCGGAAGACATTCACGACGCGGCCGAGCATCTCGTCCGGTACGAGTTGTTGGCGCGCTGAAACCGCGGCGACGGTACCGATGGTGAAGCTGGCACCGATGATGATCATGCAGGCGGCCGCGAGGTACGGCGATGACGTCATGGCGAGGGTTAGGAAGGCCGCTGCCCGGCAGACTTGGGCAACGGCGAGCATCCCGCGGAAGGTCAGCCGTCGCGAGAGGCGGGTTGCTGCCCAGCCGCCGGCCGTTGCTCCGACTGCTTGGGCGACGAGTAGGAGCCCGAAACCCCAGGTGGTGACGCTGAGGTCCTGGTGGGCGTACAGGACGAAGGTGGCCATCGCCGCGTTGGTGGCGAGGTTGCCGCCGGCGATGAGCAGGGCGAGTTCCAGGATCTGGCGGTGTTCGAGCATCCATCGGACCGCCTGTCTGAGGGACGCGAGGATGCTGTCGTGGGTGGGCTCCGGCCGGGGTGGTGCGGGAACGGCGCGCAGGAGCGCGGCTGATCCGGCGAAGCTGGCTGCGTCGATGGCGATCGGGATCCAAGGCGCGACGGCGAACAGGGCGCTGCCGATGGGTGGCCCGACGAAGCCGGAAGCGATGCTCTCGGTGGTGGCGATGCGGCTGTTCGCGGAGGCGAGCGCGGTGCGGTCGCGTCCGGTGAGGCTGGGGATGATGGCCTGGGCGGCGGCGTTGTGGAAGCTCTGACCGCTGGTCAGGATGAAACCGGTGACGGCCAGAGCCGCGATGGTGGACTGGTCGGTGAGGACGAGCACGGCGAGGATCAGGACGCAGAGGGCGCGGACGAGGTCGGCGACGATCATCACGGTGCGGCGTGGCCATCGGTCGACGAGTGCTCCGGCGAAGGGTCCGACGAGGAACCAAGGTGCCAGGGTTGCGGTGGTGACCAGGGAGACCGCGACCGGGTTCTGGGTGATGGCCGCGGCGAGCAGCGGTGCCGCGGCGAGGTAGGTGCCGTCGCCCAACGAGCTGGCGGCGGTGGCGGTCCAGAGGGGTCTGAGCCCGCGAGGATGGCTCGCGGGCCCAGGCGTTGGGGCTCTGGCGGTCAACTGCGGGTCAGCCTTCGGGGGTAAGGGTGCCGTTGCGGATGCCGGTTGTGAAGGCGTCCCACTCGCGCTGGTTGAAGGTCAGCACCGGCCCGGTCTGGTCCTTCGAGTCGCGGACGCCGATGAGTCCGTCCGCGTACGCGATTTCGACGCAGCCGCCGTCGTCGGAGTTGTTGGACTTGTGCCAGTTAGTGAACTCGGGCCCCGGCATGTTGTTCTCCGTTCTGAGGGTTTGGAGGTGCTGAGGGCTCAGGTATTGACGAGCGTCTGAGCCATCCGTTGTATGTACGCTCTGGAGTCCTCTGGTGACAAGGCGGATTTGGTTAGCTGGTCCCAGGTGGCGATATAGGTGCCGACGTTGTCCGGCTCCGAGATGGTGATCTCGCCGCTGATGGTTTCGACGAAGACCACCGTGGGCTCGTCAGTGTCGGCGAAGTCGTATATGCGGAAGCCGTGTAGGCCGAGCGCGGCGGTCGGGCTGTCGGCTTGGAGAACCTGGACCGTGACGGACGGCAGGTTGGAGACCGTGACGATCCGGTCGAGCTGCGCTCGATGAAGCGGGATGGAGTCCGACGGTCGCCAGCGCAGGCCGATCTCACCGAGCAGGTAGTGGTACTGCGGGCAGGTCGGCTCGAACAGGATCTGCTGGCGGGCCAGTCGTGCCACGACGGCTGCGTCGACGTCCTTCTGCCCGGTCCAGTTGGTCAGCTCGAGCACTTCGCGGGCGTACTCGGCGGTCTGCATCAGGCCGGGGACGACCATTGGCTGGAAGTGGCGGACCCGGGCGGCTGTGCGGAGGAGTTGGTCGAGTTCGTACTGCCAGCGTGCCATGCCTCCCTTGTGGAGAACGCGCCAGCTGACCGTGGATTCGCTGGCTTCCTCGGCCAGAGCCAACAGCTGTTCGCGCTTTTCGCCCTGGACCTCAAGGGCGTCCAGCATCGCCTCGATGTCCTCGACGGTGCTGCTGACGACGCCGTTCTCGATCCGGCTCACCTTGGCCTGCGACCAGTTGCCTAGCTGCGCGGCAAGCGCACGCCCGGACAGCCCGGCACCCTCGCGAAGTGCACGCAACTCCGCGCCCAGCTTGCGCAGCGTCCCGCGGCCAAGCGTCACGAAGACTCCTTCCTCTGATTCACGAATCACAAGCGTAAGCGTCTAGCTCTGTGCTGCCAAACCCCTGCTAACGACCTGCCCGTGGCCCTGCATGTACGGCGGATCGTAACCGCGGAGCCCTCGACGTATTGTGTGATGCACGCATGATGCTTATGATTCATGCATCAAGGATGGGAGTCCGAGGTGACTAGTACGCAGATACCCCGGCAACGAATCGAGCGGGGTCTCCCCGATGGCGAACCCAGGCCCAAGTTCGTGGTTCTGGAAGGGCTCAGCGCAGTTGGCAAGAGCACCGTGGCGCCGCTCGTGGCGGAAGGGATCGGTGCGAGCCTGCTCGAGACGTTGCTGCCGGCGTTCGACGACGTACGAGTCCAGGTGGATCGGTCCCGCCTGGTGATGGCACGCCTGCACTTCTGGCTGATGTGCAACTACGCAGTATCCGATCTGGTGCGTGAACAGCTTGCGCACGGTCGCGACGTAGTGGTCGAGAGCTACTTCTACCGAACCTTGGCCACTCACGCGGCGATGGGTGCGAGGGTCCATCCAGGCGTGGACTGGGCGCGAGCAGCGACGCCGGACCTGACAGTGCTGCTGACGGTGGATGAGCCGCAGCGGCAGCGCCGGCTGGCCGAGCGCCGGCTCGGCGACGGTCTGAGCTACTGGTCGCGTCTGGAGGAATCCAATGTCGAGGTCACCCGGAGCACCTACGAGTCGTTCGGGCTGAGCGTCCTGGACACGACCGGGCTGACGGTAGCCGAGGTTGCCCATCGGCTGACGGAGCTGGCCGAGACAACCGGGACCCGTCATGGCTGATCTGTTGCACATGCAGGCGTTCGAGCTGGCACGCGAGCATCCGACGCCGTACTTCGTGTTCGCCCCTGGTCGGCTTGCCGGCGCCCTTGCGCGATTCCGGGCGTTCAGCTCGTCGCTGGACTTGATGACGGAAGTCTTCTACTCGTACAAGACCAACTATCTGCCGGCGCTTCGTCAGTGGCTCACCGATGCGCAGGTGGGTGCCGAGGTCACCTCGCCGATCGAGTGGCAACTGGCGTCGAGCCGTCACGAGCCCGCGACCATCGTCGTCAACGGACTCGGAAAGTGCGCCGACGGTCTCCTGGACTCAATCGTCGCCGACCTCGCACGGGCGCCGCGTCTGGTGAACCTGGAGACCGACACCGAGGTCGCACTGGTCTCTCGCCGAGCACCCGATGCCGTTCCGATGGCCGTCGGCCTGCGAGTCGCCGTTCCTGAGGCGGGCGAGTTCGGCAGGGACCCTTCGGAGCGATGGAGTCTCGGCGGTGACAAGTTCGGATGGAGTGTTGACGGACCAGCCGTGCTGCAGGCGGCGCGACGGCTGCGTGACGGATCCCCAGCGGTGCGCCTCGAAGCGTTGCACCTGCATTTCGGTAGTCAGATCGTCAGCCCGAAGAGCTACGACCTGGTGTTGTGGAAGGTCGCCGGGTTGCTGGAGAGGCTTCGCCGCGAAGGCATCACGATTTCGACGCTCGATCTGGGTGGCGGCATTGCCTCCGGCCTGGTCACCAAGCGACGCACTGGGCCGCTCTCAGCGGCGGTCAGGCTCATCGGTCTTGAGATCCCGACTCGGGCACAGCAAGTACCGGATCTCGAGGGAATCGCCTCAGCGATCAACACCCATTCGGGCCGACTGGCACAGTTGGGCGTGCAGCGCCTGCTTTTCGAACCGGGTCGTTACCTGGCCGAGCCGTCGATGCTCGCCGTTGCCCAGGTCATCGCGGTTCGCGACGACGGCCCCCGGTGTCACGCGGTGCTCAACCTCGGTACCAACGCACTCAAGTGTTGGCGCGCCAACGAAACCCGACCCATGTCGTTCGACGGGTGCGGTGCCGGCGCAGCCCAATCCGTCGAACTCGTCGGCCCCCTCTGCCACCGCAGCGACACCTTCGGCAGGGTCACAACCCCAGGACCGATCCAGGTCGGCAGCCTGGTCTGCTTCGACGCAGTCGGCGCTTACACGCTCGGCGACTGGGTCGCCAACACCTGGCGCCGCCCCGCCGTGTACCAGGAAGACGGAACCGAGCTGTGGGCTGCTCAGGATCTTGCCGCCTGGCTGGACCCGACAGCACGGACCAGGACGAGATCAGGATGATCCTCGATCCTCCAGGCGAGACCGAGTTGAGGGCGCTCGTAGCGGCCTGCCGCAACACTTTGCGTAGCTGTACCAACCAAAGGGTCAAGGTCGCCACGGCTGTCCTCGACCGTAACGGCCGGACCTTCACTGCCGTTCAGGTGCGCTCTCGCAACTGCAGCCACTGCTCGGTTTGCGCGGAAGCGATCGCGATCGGCATGGCTCTGACGGCAGGGAGCTGCGATCTGGTCGCCTGCGTCTCCGTCGTCCGTGTCGGGCGGACCACGAGGGTCTGGTCCCCATGCGGCTCGTGCCGAGAGCTACTGAACGACCACAAGGTCGGTCACGTCATCGTCGCCGAGGACCACGGCCAGCTCGTCACGGTGCCCGGCGCCGACCTACTTCCCTGGCCCTGAATCAGATCCCCCCAATCAAGGAGCGAGCCGACATGCTCGATCAGGTCGCGGGCATCACCCGCGTACGGATGCTCTATCTGCAACTGCTGTACAAGTGCAACTTCTCCTGCCGACACTGCTTCCACGGCGAAATGCTCAAAGCCCCCGACAGCTTCTCCGTTGTCGAAGCGCAGGCCCTGCTCGACCATTTCACGACCGTCTACCAACTCGACGCGGTCACCTTCCTCGGCGGCGAGCCCCTGCTGTACCCCCATATCGCCACGATGTGCCGGTACGCGAAGGGTCTTGGTCTGGAAGTCGAGATCTGTACCAACGGTCATCGCGGTTTCCGGTCCAAGATCGAGGCGGTCGCTCCACTGCTGGACAAGTTCCGCGTCTCCCTCGACGGGATGCGTGAAAGCCACGACCGGATGCGCCAGCCGGGCAGCTTCGGCGGCGCTATGGAAATGATCGACGTGGCCCGGGGCCTCGACGTGGCCGTCGGAGCGACAATGACCGTCACTCAGCACAACCTCGACGAGGTCGTCTCCCTCGCCCGGCTATTGCAAGAGCACGGTGTGGTCGAGCTCAAGCTGCACGCGCTGCGCCTGGTCGGTAACGCGCAGGTCAACCCTGACCTGGAAGTCATCGACACCAGCCGGTACGCGGACCTGCACTCACAGATCAACAGTGCTGGGCTATCGATCGCGATCGTCTACGACTCCGATCTGTCACCTGAACCTGCCGGGGAAGCGTGCTCGAACCTCGTCGCCGGTGGCTGGCTGGATCGCATCGAGTCCGACCCGCGGGGCGGCCTGACCGTCTCCTGCAAGGCGGTCGGCAAGGACGTCAACGCCTTCCGCTGGGACAAGACCCGGGACGTCATCGTCTACGAGCCCAGGGACAGCGACGAGTTCGCCGTCGGAATCCCCGACGTGATCTACCAAACCACCGCGGCTGGCTGAGCGATGACCACCACCCGCAGCGTATGGGAAGAGACCACGACCTTCTTCCCGCTGTTTCTGCACCTGCTCCAGGAACGATCCGTGAAGTCGGTGTACGTAGTCGGCGCCTCCGACGGCAAGTTCGTCCTTCCGCTGGCCCGACACGGCATCCGCGTGGCCGCGATCGAGCGCGACCGGACGGCACTCGACGGCGGACCGGTCACTCTGCCCGGACCGGTCAACACGACGATGCCAGGTCTTCGGAAACGCCTGGCCGAGGAAGGCCTCACCGACTTCGTGGAGATCGTCAACGCCGACCTGCTAACCGGTGCCGAGCCGATGGACCCAGCCGACGCCGTGTGGACCAGTTGCTCATGGCACTACAGCATCAACCACCATCGCCCGGTCGCTGACTTCATCACGACCATGAGAAACCTGTGCCGGCCCGCCGGCGGGATCTTCGGCGCCGAGTACATGATGCCCGTCGAACCACAGCATTTCGCTCAGGAGCACTACCTGTCCGAGGGGCGCGCTCCCGCGTTCCTTCCCGGCTGGCACATCGACTGGGAGACTTACACGCCGCCGTTCGTCGAGGCGCCGCACGTCGAACAACTCGCCGACCACGTCCACCGGATGGGCCTGATCATCGCAACCCGACCTTAGGAGACCATCGATGCACACCGAGTTCGAGGCCCGGTTCCTGGCGATCGACGTCGATGCCATCAAGGCCAAGCTGATCGGCCAGTCGGCAACCTGTGCGATGTCCCGCACCCTCATGCGCCGGATCGTCTTCAAGAACGACGACATCGAGCAGCGCGGCGGCTGGCTGCGCCTACGTGACGAAGGGCACCGGGTCACCATGACCTACAAGCAGACCACCGCCGACACCTCGGCCATCGACACCACTCTCGAAGCGGAGATCCAGGTCGACGATTTCGAGGCTGCGAAGGGTCTGCTGGAGGCGATGGGCTTCCGTGCCCTGCGCTATCAAGAGAACTATCGCGAAGAGTGGAGGCTCGGTGAGATGGCTTTCGACCTGGACACCTGGCCCGGCCTACCCACCTTCCTCGAGATCGAGGGGCCGGACGAGGCGACCGTGCAGGCAGCTGCCAACCGCCTAGGGCTCGACCTCGAGAGAGCCAGCTACGGCAGCGTGGACGAGGTCTATCTAGCCGTCCTCGACCGCGACATCCTCGCCGAGGACACCCTCACCTTCGCCTGAAGGCCGGCTTTGATAAGCAGGCCGACACTGCAAGGAAGCGCGTAGGCCGCCTGGGCAGACGGCCAGGATCCTGACCACCTGCGTATGTTGTCGCAACGAGCGGACTTATCTACTTGTTGGCCTATGGTGGGTTCGTGCCTGGGTGCGTGATTTTGGTGGGCGGTTGTGGACCGGCCGAGCTTCCGTGACTGCCGGGCGGCTGCGCGGGCCGTGCGCCGCGCCGAGCTGGCCGCCGCCACCACTGACTTTCTGCGCCCCCGCACGCAGGGGTTCTTTCGTTCGCAGGCCCCGATCGTGCTCCAGATCTTCCGGGCCGCCCGCGAAGACCGGCTGATCTGGCGCGGCCCGTCCTCCTTCGCTGTGCTGCGGGCGCCGGCCGATCGGGCCGTCGAGGGAGCCAGCCGGGTGCTGGGCTGGGCCGACCGGCAGTGGATGCTGGTCGTCGCGCTCTCCGAGTTCCTGCTCTTCGTCTTGTCGGTGCTGCTTCTGGTGGCGTTGCGTGGCGCGATCGGTGCGACGGCGACCCTGGACGGGGCCTATCTTGCCGAGCTTCTCTTCGTCGCGTTCATCGCCGCCGACCGGATCACCGCGCTGGTGCAGCTGGTCTGGCGGGGGTTGCGGTCGCTGGCGCGCGAGGCGCCCCGGCCTGATGAGGTGGCGGCCGAGACGCTGCCCTACGAGCAGTGGTCCATGATGCTGTGTCATCACGACGGTGACAGCGGGGCTGGGGCCTTGCTGGGCGAGGTCGAGCGCCGGCTGACCGGGCTGGCCGGCGACAACGCGGCCCTGGCTTGTCCGGCCGCGGCCGTCACCACCTCGGCGATGCGGGACCGGGTCGCGCGGTGGGCCGACGGCCTGCGCAGTGATGCCGAACGGCCGGCCGTCAGTGTGCGTCTGCCTCGCCGCCGGCCGGTGCGGACGCATCGGGTCGTGGAGACCGGCGCCTTCTTCTTCGTCTACCTCCTCCTGGCCGCGCTGATGGTGGTGTCGATGGCCTCGATCGTGGCGGGGTGGGAGCGGCCCGGGTGCGGGGAGCCCTGCGTCGACCATCCCGCGTCCTTCTCGAGCGCATTGGAGTGGGCTTGGTACCGGTTGGTGTGGCGGGACCCGCCGGGGTTGCACGCCGCGACCTTCTGGGCGCGTTCGACCGGGGTGATGATCGGCGTTTTTCTGCCGCTGACCGCGGTGATGGCGGTCGGCTCGATCGCTCACTACCGGCGTTACCGGGCGGCCCTGCGTAAGGACTACCGGGCGCGGATGGACGAAGCCTTCGGCCGCGACCGGATCCTGCTGGTGGTGGCCACCGATGTCGAGCGGGAGGCGGTGCTGCAGCGGGCGCCGGCCACGGCGAGCCTCGACTTCTCGGCCGGCCATCCCGTCTACCGGCTCGGGGTGATCGGCGGGGTCGAGGTGTTACTCGCGCAGAGCGGGCCCGGCGTGACCAGCCCGGTCTCGACCGCGTACAGCGTGCCGGAGCTGATCGCCGACTGGCAACCGCGCTACGTGATCCTGCTCGGCATCTGCTTCGGGCTGCGCGAGGACGAGCAGCGCCTGGGTGACGTGATCGTGGCGCGGCAGCTTCAGGTGATCAACCTGCGGGTGGGTGCGGCGGAGACCCGAGACCGCGGTGACTTCATCACCGCGGGCCACCGCCTGGTGGAGCGGTTCACGGTCGCAGTTCCACCCCCGGGCGTACACGTATGGCCGGGCGTCCTGCTCTCGTGGGACGTGCTCGTCGACTTCGCACCCTTGCGGGCAGCTCTGAAGGTTCGCTATCCGGACGCCCTCGGCGGCGAGATGGAAGGTGCGGGGGTTTATGCCGCCTCGGTCCGGGCCGGTGTCGAGTGGATCGTGGTCAAGGGCATCTGTGACTGGGGGTGGAACAAGACCGCCGAGGCGCAGGGGCTCGCGGCCGCGAATGCCGCCGCACTGGTGCTCGACCTCATCGCGGAGCGGGCCTTCGCTGCCCGGTCCGGGGTGGCCCTGCCCTGACCGGTCGTGGGATGTTGGGGAGACCGGCCAGGAGGTGTACGCGATGCAGGCCCACCAGAGCCCGGC
>Ga0247764_1000813_pt1 | contig 10951 bp, 10 predicted proteins | sample UWRJL051202B4_FD_179932 | JGI IMG/M metagenome (GOLD analysis project Ga0247764, IMG submission 179932) | Plant litter microbial communities from Arlington Agricultural Research Station in Wisconsin, United States - UWRJ-L051-202B-4 | ecosystem: Environmental > Terrestrial > Plant litter >...
CGAGCGCCTGGAACGTATGCATCCCAGCACTCCCGATTATTCTGTGGTGTTTAACCACCTGGACCTGATGCTGGAATTACCCTGGCAGGACTACACCGACGATGCTTACGACCTCAAAAAAGCCAAAAAGATACTGGACCAGGATCATTATGGCATGGATAAAGTGAAGGAAAGGATATTGGAATACCTGGCCGTGCTGAAGCTGAAGGGTGATATGAAGAGCCCCATCCTGTGTTTTGTAGGCCCTCCCGGCATCGGTAAAACATCCCTGGGCAGGAGCATTGCATCGGCTATCGGGCGTAAATATGTTCGTATCAGCCTGGGCGGGCTGCATGACGAAAGCGAGGTCAGAGGCCATCGTAAGACGTATATCGGCGCCATGCCCGGCAGGATACTGCAATCTCTCCGCAAGATAAAATCATCCAACCCTGTGATCATCCTGGATGAGATAGATAAAGTAGGCTCCGATTTCAGGGGTGATCCCTCGTCCGCGCTTTTAGAGGTACTGGACCCGGAGCAGAACCATACCTTCTACGACAATTACCTCGAACTGGAATATGATCTGAGCAAAGTGCTGTTCGTCGCCACCGCCAATGACCTGGCCGCTATCCAGCCAGCATTGCGTGATAGGTTGGAAATTATCGATTTAAGTGGATATGCCGTCGAAGAAAAGGTAGAGATAGCCCAGCGGCATCTCGTCCCCCGTCAGAAAGAGGCCCATGGCGTGGATAAGCTGAATTTCAAGATCAGCAATACCATCCTGAATAAGATCGTCCAGGATTACACCCGTGAAAGCGGGGTCCGGGAACTGGACAGGCAGCTGGCGTCGATCATGCGTTACCAGGCCAAGGAATACGCGTTGAAGGGGAAGGTGAAAGCCCAGCTGACATCTCCGGATGTGGAAAAAGTATTAGGCAAGCCAAGGTACAGCAATGACCTGTATAAGGTGGCCAATATGCCGGGTGTGGCCGTTGGCCTTGCCTGGACCTATGTCGGCGGAGATATCCTCTTTGTCGAGACCAGCCTCAGCGAAGGCAAGGGTGATCTCAAACTGACAGGCAACCTGGGCAATGTCATGAAGGAGAGCGCCGTTACTGCACTGACCTATCTTCAGTCCAACGCCAAAAAATATGACATCGATCCCGAGCTGTTCAATAAAAAGACCATTCATGTCCATGTCCCTGAAGGGGCCGTTCCAAAGGATGGACCCAGCGCAGGGGTCACGATGATGAGCTCCATCGCATCCGCCATCACCGGTAAAAAGGTCAAGCCCTACCTGGCAATGACCGGGGAGATCACGCTGCGTGGACAGGTATTGCCCGTGGGAGGTATCAAGGAAAAGATACTGGCTGCAAAAAGGGCCGGCCTGCGGGAGATCATTCTCTGCTGGCAGAACGAAAAAGACATCCAGGACATCGATTCCTCGTTTATAAAAGGGCTCAAATTCAATTTTGTTAAGAATATGCAACAAGTGCTGGAACTGGCGCTTGCATAGACGGATTAAGCGAACTAAACCCCCACACTGCATGTTAGATATTCAAAGGCCAAGGCCTAATGAATATTTTCATGTTGGTTGTTTTAAGGGTTAAAAAAAAATCCCTCATTTCCATGAGGGATTTTTCCTAGTTTGCAGGCCTGCATGAAGCTGATCGTCTCCATCCTCCTTTCTTTTGCCCTTGACCAGGTCGTTGCGCAAAGCCTTGGAGGCAGCACGGTCTTTAACTTCCTCGACCTGCCTAACACTTCCCAGCTGACAGCATTGGGAGGGATCAACAACTCCACCATTACGAATGACGTTGGTCTTTCTTTTACCAATCCGGCTCTATTGAGATCTTCCATGCATGCACAGATCGACGCATCCTTCAGCACTCTGTATGGAGGCATACGCAATTACAATTGCTGGGCTGCGATGCACAGCAGCCGCTGGCAGACCAATTTTGCAGCGGGCGTCGACTTCATCGACTATGGCACTATCACACAGACGGACCCTTCCGGCAATGTGTTGGGTGATACCCGGCCTTCCGACTACGTAGTACAACTGGCCGCCTCCCGGCAATATGAGAAGAAATGGTTCTATGGCGCGACCTTGAAGTTCATCCATTCCGCGTATGGATACTACAGATCCTCCGGTATGGCCCTGGACATCGGCTTCAATTATTATGACAGCGCACATCTCTTCCAGGTCGGTCTTACGCTGCGCAATATGGGTATACAGCTGAGCCCTTACCCGGGTACAGATAAAGAAGCGCTGCCTTTCGATCTTTCGCTGGGCTTTACTAAACGGCTGGCAAGAGCGCCATTGCAATTGTCTTTCACGGCTCACCATTTACAGGAATTCAATATCCGGTATAACGATACGCTCTTCAATAATTACAATGGCTTTGATCAGAACAATAAGAAGGGCAGCTTTACCATCGACAAGCTCTTTCGTCATTTTATCTTCGCGCTCCAGGTATTCCCGGAAGATCGGGTTGAGCTGACTGTGGCTTATAATTATCTCCGTAGAAAAGAATTGAATATCGGCCCGGCAGGGAATGGCTTCACGGGTTTTTCGTTTGGCCTTGGAGTGCTATTGAAGCGATTGCAGATCCGATATGCCCGGGGTTTCTATTCCAATACGGCGGGTTATGATCAGTTTGGTCTGAATCTAAGGTTAAATGATTAGGATAGCATAAGTAGTCATAAGTGCTGATTGGGGAAACTGGGTAATCGTATACGGGATTACACCGATTTGCATCTTTTTTAATGCTTTAGCAGTAATTTTGAAAAGGTAGAAATAACTTTCATGGTCAGGATAATTATCGTTGATGATCATTTTCACGTACGTGAAGCCTGGAGCTGGGTTTTGAACCAGGCGCCCGGGATCAGGGTCGTCGCGCAGTGCGCCAACGGACAGGAAGCTGTCGAAGCCGCCAGAAGCTGGCAGCCGGATGTGATGTTGATGGATATCAATATGGTGCCAGTCAATGGTATCGAAGCCACCAGACGCATCCGCCAGTTCGATACAAACATAAAGATCATCGGGGTATCTGTCCAGGCAGAAAGATCGTACGTCAATGAAATGCTGCGCAATGGCGCCAATGGATATGTCACCAAGAATTCTTCCAGCACGGAAATGATCATGGCTATCGATGAGGTCCTTGCAGGAAAAACCTATCTCTGTGAAGAGATAGGCCATCTTCGGATCCAGCTGGTCAACTAACCGATGGCGGCGGCCAGCTCTTTCTCCGCCTTAAAAGCCTCTCTCGGCTTTAATCCCAGTAACTGGAACATCATATTATCTTCTTCGAAGGAAGGATTGGGCGTTGTCAGCAGCTTTTCTCCCGCAAAGATGGAATTGGCGCCTGCCATAAAGCAAAGGGCTTGTTCAGCCTGGCTCATTTCCGCTCTTCCCGCGCTCAGCCGCACCATGGTGCCCGGCATGAGGATACGTGCCGTAGCGATCATTCGTATCATATCCCAGGTATCGACCTTGGGGTTGTTCTCCAATGGCGTTCCTTTTACCCTTACCAGCGCATTGATGGGCACGCTCTCGGGGTGTTCTGCCATCGTGCAAAGCGTATGCAGCATTTTCATCCGGTCGGCATGTGTCTCACCCAGACCGATGATACCGCCACAGCACACCGTTACACCCGCTTTCCGGACATTGTCCAGCGTCGACAGCCTGTCATCATATGTCCTGGTAGAGATGATCTCGCTATAATATTCGGAAGAAGTATCGAGATTATGATTGTAGGCATACAGACCTGCATCAGCCAGTTTCTTCGCCTGGTCCTCAGTAAGCATGCCGAGGGTGCAGCAGACTTCCATACCCATTGCATTTACCCCTTTTACCATATCCAATACCCGGTCGAAATCCTTGTTATCACGCACTTCTCTCCATGCGGCGCCCATACAGAACCGGGTGGAGCCGGCGGCCTTAGCCTTCGATGCATACTCCAGCACCTGTTCCTTCTTCATGAGCGCCTGCACATTGACTCCCGTGTTGTAACGGGCTGCCTGGGGGCAATAGGCGCAATCTTCGCTACATCCGCCCGTCTTGATGGACAGCAGCGTACAGACCTGCACTTCACCTGTCTCATTGTTCTCGCGATGCACCGTAGCAGCCCTGTATACCAGGTCAAGTAAAGGTGTATTGTATATATCCTGAATTTCTTCTATTGTCCAGTCGTTTCTGATCATAAAGTGGATTTTCGAATGGTCAAAAGTAATTAAATCGTCAAAAGTGAACAAAAGCTATTTCCGGTCGGTCAAATATACGGTGGAATCGGGCAGGAGGGGAATGGACTGCCGGAATATCCTGGAAAGGACCACCCTGAACTGGTTGACCCCATTGATACTCTCGGGGAATGCATGATAGTCCGGTCCGGGGAAAAAGACGGCATTCAGGTTCTCGAAATCATGCGTGTGGAGGCTGTCGCCAGGGACATCATACCGGACGCCATGATCGCCCATGAGGATGATCACCGCGCTGCGATGCGTATTTTGCTGGATGGCATCGACCATCTTTTTTATCACCTTATTGGTAGGGGGCAGATAGTCAAGATAAGGCCGTATGTCCCTCACCATCGCTTCTCCTGGCCCCTTCAGGCGCCCGTTCCTGTCAAGGAAATAAGGATGGTGCGGCATTTCCAGGTGTGCATAGATAAAACGGGGATGGGAGGCCGCCGCCTGGCTTTGCTTCAGCACGCCTTCGATGAACCGGTCGTTGTCATGCATAACCTGGTAAGCCTGGTCCTTTAGCACCGGCACGGGCAGCTTGTAGAATCGTGGACCCAGGTCCCGCCGTACGCGCCCCCATAATGTCTGCCCGCTGATCAGGTTGGCCTTCACCGGCAGCAGATGCAGGTTGACTTCGGAAGGCCTGTCCTCCAGGTCGAAGATGGAATAATTGACGATGTCATATCCTGCCTGGCTGAATTGTCTCATAACGCCGCTGCCCCGGATCAGGTTGCTGCAGTAGGCATAGTCGGAGACGCTGCAAGCATTGCCGGGAGGCAGCCCTTCCAGGTAGGACATGTTCAGGATCGATGCCATCGAAAAAGCGGTGAAATTGTAATTGCTGTGACTATCATGGTACAAATGAAAGCCCTGGCTCAGTAAAAAACTGTCCAGCCCGCTATTGTCATAGCCATACCATTTTTGTAGTGACCGCGTGCCTGCATACTCATCCATCAGCAACAGGTAAACGTCGGGATATCGGCAGCCGCTGTCACAGGGTCCGACCTGCTGCGGCTGAAAGGCAGTGGCCACGGCCAGCTTCGTTTGCCGCTGCTGACCGATAAAAAAGGCCTTTGTCCCATCCACCAACAGGTATATGAGGACCAGGGTATTCAGGAACAAGGTCAGTCTGGACAGCCGGCCGCCGGTCTTTTTCAGCCGGACCAGGATAACCAGCGCCAGCACCGTCACCACCGGCAGGAGGACGACAGTTTGCGCCAGGAAAGGAACCGCGCGCTGCAACAGGTCCTGTACGGAGCCAAAAAAAAAGGAGCAGGCCTGCAGACATCCCAGCGCCAGCGCCGCCTTTGTGACATCCCGGTATACCAGGTATAACAAACCGAAGAAGATCAGCGCCACCAGCAGATACGCCGCCGCCAGCCCGTAACAATTGCGTAGGCTCATATAGGCGGCGTGCTCTATATATCCATGTAATACAAAAAAGACAGGCAGCAGGAAAGGAAAGAAAGGGATATACAGCAATTTTTTTTGCATGGTCAGGGCCTTTGTTTTTTCATCAGGTACAAGATACGCTCCGTACCGGGGATGATGTTTTTTTGCTGAATGGAAAAAGATCCCCGGAAACATGCTTCGAAGGCGGCCGCATCATAGGGAAGATGCCATTGCGCTTTGTGACGGATAAGCTCCTGCGCTTTTTCATCCTCCAGCGGTACGAACTCGATGATCAGCGCATCGGTGGAAAGCTCTGCCAGGAAGGCCGGCAGGTCAGCCAGTGGGACATTGCCGCTCAGCACCAGGTGATGGACGAGGGCCAGCGCCACCACCAGCTCCGTACAAAAACGCTCATGGAAGGCGGTGCGTTCCCTGTTCCTGAAACCTATGGCCGGAGAGGGATGCAGGAGGTCGATACACAGCGGAAGGAGGTCGCCATCTTTTTTGCCGGTGGTTTTGTACATACGGTCGATACAGGCTGCATCTCCGTCCACGGCTACCACTGTAGTCCCTGTTCTTTCAGCGAGTATCTTTGAGAAATAGCCGTCGTTGGCGCCCAGGTCCAATGCGCTATGGAAGGGAAGATCTTTTATATATTCACGGAAAAGCCGTTGTTTTTCCTGCAGGTATCCATGACCGAGAATGGTCCCGTTGTAATAATTGCTCCAGGTCGATCCGATATTGTTACCGCTTTTCAATTTTCTGAGAATGTTCTCCAGGTGCAGGATAAGATGGGTCAGTTTCTGCCGGCTGAAGACAGGCTGTCTGCCGGATGTGGATCCTTTTTTCACTCCGGCCTGCAGGTGCACATGCAGGAGCGCACCCGCATTGAACCGGCTTTTTCCGGGCAGCAGCCTTGCCGTGACAGCCGCGGGTACACCGTCCGGCCAGGCTGTAAGGGTCTTGCCTGATGCGATGCCGCAGTAATGTTCCAGGTACAGGGGGAAGAGGAAGGATTCACAGAACTGGCGATATGCTATCCATGGCAGGCTGGCATCATACTTTTCAAAGGATAGCGTGTCGATGAATAAAGGCCGGCCCTGCACGAACTGGATATTGTAGGGGCTGGCGTCCTTTAAGATCATGTTCTTTTCAACAGCCTGTTTAAGTACCGCCAGCGTATGCAGCGCCGCATCCCTCAACTGTTCAAAACCCCATTCGTAGGGATAGCTGATAAATGGCAGCTGTTGTGGCTGCAGGGTCCTGTACCACTGCGGAGATGCCGTAAGGTTCTCCGGAATTTCCTCATGGGGGATCAGCAATCGTCCGGTGACCAATGTATCATAAAGCCCGGACTGCATGAGATGGTCATAATTATCCGCATAGCCGGCATTGACCTGCCGGTGATAGATACCATTCACCAGGAACACAAAACCCGACGGATCCCGGTAGGAGGACGGGTGATGATGCGGCTCAGGCATTTTCGTCTTCTTTTTTCGGCTGCCGGTCTTTGTTATTCTTTGAAAAGAAAGACCGGAATTTCCACCACAGGTTCTTGAAATAAAATGCTACACCCAATAGGGCGGCGATGATCACCTGTACCAGGTAACTACCGCTTCCGGGGTCGATATATAGCAGGAACTGGCCGATCATAGATACCGGAGATTTGTTTGCGGCGTCAATGTCAGCAGCGTCTCGTACATCAGCTGGATGGTTTGCTCGATGTCCCTTTTATGCAGCATCTCAACGGTGGTATGCATATACCGGAGAGGAATGGATATAAGTACCGAAGGACAGCCATCGTTGGCATAGGCAAACGAGTCTGTGTCCGTACCCGTGCTCCGCGATACGGCCCGCATCTGAACAGGTATATTCTTTTTGGCGGCCACATCCTGCACCAGGCCCAACAGCTTGTTATGTACGGCAGGACCAAAGGCCAGTGAAGGCCCCTTGCCGCAGGAGATATCTCCTTCGATGATCTTGTTGATCATGGGGGTGGAAGTATCATGCGTGACATCGGTGACGATGGCTACATCGGGTTTGAGACGCCGGGCGATCATTTCCGCACCTCTCAATCCTACTTCTTCCTGCACGGCGTTGACCACATACAGACCAAATGGGAGTTTTTTCTTGTTCTCGTGGAGCAGGCGGGCCACTTCGGCGATCATAAAGCCGCCTACGCGATTATCAAAAGCACGGCCGATGAGATAGTCATACGCCAACTCTTCGTAGCCGGCCTGGTAGGTGACGACAGCGCCGATATGGATACCCAGGTCCTCGATCTCCTTCCTGTTGCGGGCGCCGCAATCCAGGAACAGGTTGTCTACTTTCGGCTGCTGCTCTTTGGAATCCGGATTGCCTAGACGCGTATGAATGGCCGGCCAGCCAAAAACAGCCGGTACGGGTCCTTTCTTACCATGAATGAAGACGCGTTGCGCGGGAGCGATCTGGTGATCCACACCGCCATTACGTTTGAGATACATCAGTCCTTCGGGCGTAATATAGTTGACGAACCACGAAATTTCATCTGCATGCGCTTCGATGACCACTTTGAACGCGGCCTTGGGATTGACAACGCCTACGGCCGTGCCATAGGGATCAGTAAAGTAGCTGTCGACATAGGGCTTGAGATAGTCCAGCCATAGTTGCTGACCGCTGCTTTCAAAACCTACGGGGGAAGGATTGTTGATATAATTTTGTAGAAAATTCAGGGATTTGCTGGTCAATATGGAGGAGGATTTCGTTCCGGTCTTCGATGCGGTCCTGTTGGATTTTGCCATGTTTGTTAAATGGTTTAGGGACAAATTTAGCTAAATTCGGAACAGCAGCATCAGCAGGCCGGAAAACATCATCAGGCCGTCCAGCACAAAATAATAGATATAATCGGAAAAGTCCTTTTTGGCCCGGTTATACAGCGCCGCCGTGATCAGACCCGGGATCAGCAGGAGCAATATCTGGAAGAACGGATAATGAAAAAAGGCCATAGCCAGCGTACTGAGCCCAAAAACGCCGATGGAGAGGTAAAACAGCCTGTCGATGCCTTTCTCATTAAGCAGCGTGATCAGGCTTCGGATCCCATCCTTCTTATCATCCTGCCTGTCCCTGTAATCGAATATGATACAGATGGCGTAGATGAGGAAGAACCGGCTCATCACGAAAAGCACGTCCCCTGTCTGCCAGGAGGCGCCGGCAACGAGCAGTGGAAGCACGGTGGTGACATATACCCAGACCAGCGTCAGGAAGATGGTCTTGCCGACAGCGATATCCCTGAGCCGGTGAAAAATGGGATAGGGCAGCTTGGGCGCGGAATACAGGAAAGTGACGAAGGCGCCAAAACAGAGGGCCACAATATGGGGAAGCAGGTAAAAGAAGTAGACAGCAGCGCCTGTCAATCCCACCAGGTACAGGATAAAATGCAGGACCCTATGCCGCTGGGTCCACAAGGCCCGTCGGGAAGAGTTGACGGAATGGGGGGTAAGATACCAATGGAAATTATAGCTGCAGATCGTAGAGAAGAAGACAAAACCCACCAGTCTTCCCGAAGGGGAAGTTCCCAGCAGCAGCTGGCTGGTCTGCCAGACCATCAATACGGCACAAAGGGCAATATAAAGGCTGCTGAAAATAAAAAGATCAAATAGTTTGCGTAGCAAGACCTTAAAGTTGACCTACAATATTATTGGCTGAGCACAACGATCTTCGATGAAGTGACGGTGTCGCTGGACTGCTTGTTGTCCTTGGATAATACGGCAAACCTGAACACCAGCGTATCGTTGGCGTCATCATCGAAATGGAGAAAACCCTGGTAAGGCTGCTGGAACTCCATCTCCCCTTTGTCGGCTGCAAATTCCGGGATGATATAGGTATTGGTGTCCTTACCGACAGTGTTTACCGGCGCTTTCTGGTTGACGCGCGTGCGTATGACCAGCAGGGTGCCATTTGAAAGATTGCTCCCCTTGGAGAATTTCAAGTTTACTTCCAGTCCCTCGTTCTGATGAATAGGATTATTGATGGATGCTATGCTAAGCTGAGGTTTACCGCCGTTGCTCTTGCTGCAGGACCACAGTGTCATGGTCGCCAGTATTCCGGGTATCAAAAAACACGAAAGCTTCATGTTGAATGGATATATATACAAACCTACCTAATTTTGTCGAAAATTACCTCTTCGGGATTGAAAAGGTAAGGTCCGGTAGGATTTTTTGCAATTTATTAGCGAATATGGCATTTACACCTGGTTTGGAAAAGGAGATATTCGGGGTACACCCTCAGACGTTCAACGACCTGGCATTGGAAGTATTTCGCTTTCAATACGCTCAAAACGCCCTATACAGGTCCTGGGTGGACACCCTGGGCGTCCATCCCCCGGAAGTAGCAGCCGTAAGGGATATACCTTTTCTCCCGGTGAGCTTCTTCAAGACGGGCGTTGTGCGCACCACGCATTTTGCACCCGAAGCTGTATTCGAAAGTTCCGGTACCACCGGCACCGGCGGCAGCCGTCACGAGATAAAGGACCTGCAGTTATACAGGACCAGCTTTACAAAGGGTTTTCAGGCTTTTTACGGGCCCGTGGAAGATTATTGTATCATCGGCCTGCTGCCGGCCTACCTGGAGCGCTCGAATTCTTCCCTCGTAATGATGGTGCATGAGCTCATCGGGCTCAGCGGACATCCCGACAGCGGTTTCTATCTCTATGAACATGAAGCGCTGTACGCGCTGCTGCAAAAGCTGGAAGCTGCCGGCCAGAAGACCCTGCTCATAGGGGTCACTTTCGCTTTATTGGACTTTGCGGAGAAATATTCCCTGCAGCTTCAACATACCATCGTCATGGAAACAGGCGGGATGAAAGGTCGCCGGAAAGAGATCATTCGTCCTGAACTGCACGCTTTCCTGCAGCAACGGCTGGGCGTAAAAGCGGTACATGCAGAGTATGGGATGACGGAGCTGCTGTCGCAGGCTTATTCTGCGGGTGAAGGAAGATTTCACTGCCCTCCCTGGATGCAGGTCCTTGTAAGAAAGGAAGATGATCCGTTGGATATCAGCGACAGGGGAGACGGCCTCCTCAATGTCATCGATCTGGCTAATATCTATTCATGCAGCTTTATCGCCGTAGATGATATAGCACGAATTCACCCGGATGACGGCGGTGGTTTCGAAGTATCGGGACGTGCCGACAACAGTGATATCCGGGGTTGTAGCCTGATGGTGGTATGATCACCCTATGATCAAAGGGAATGCAGCACCGCCGTGATGGCCTTCCACAACGTATTGCAGCTGGCCAGTACGACCAGCGATCCCACGGCAATGAACATGGCCTTGATGGGCAGCTTTCCAACCAACCGGG
>Ga0247764_1000814_pt1 | contig 10950 bp, 9 predicted proteins | sample UWRJL051202B4_FD_179932 | JGI IMG/M metagenome (GOLD analysis project Ga0247764, IMG submission 179932) | Plant litter microbial communities from Arlington Agricultural Research Station in Wisconsin, United States - UWRJ-L051-202B-4 | ecosystem: Environmental > Terrestrial > Plant litter >...
GATCGTGCAGGGCGCCGCGGCCGCAGCGCGTCGCGCGGGCTACGTGCTCGACATCGTCACCCTCGACAATTCCGACGAGAACGGCATCGAGAAGAGTCTCGAGGTGGTGAACCAGAACGACCTGGCCGGCATCATCGTGCTCGCCTCCTCCGAGGAGATGACCGCGGCGTTCCGACGCACTCGATTCCGGGTGCCCTCATACCTCTCGGCCGACGAGGACGGCGCGGGCGATCCGGCAACCGCACCGCTCGCGCTCGCCATCGACGACCTCATCGGCCAGCTCTACGACCTCGGCCACCGCCGCTTCCACCACCTGGGCGGTCCGGCCAACTGGGTGGCGGCTCAGCATCGCGAGGCGTACTACCTCGCCGCACTGGAGCGCCGCGGGCTGGTGTCGTCCGGGACCTCCCACGGCGACTGGTCATCTGCCGCCGGTTTCACGGCAGCGCGCGATCTTCCCGACGACGTCACGGCGATCGTCTCCGCGAACGATCAGATGGCGCTCGGAGCGCTCCTCGCGCTCGACCAGGCCGGGCGCAGTGTTCCGGGAGACGTCTCGGTGACCGGTCTCGACGACATCCCAGAGGCGGCGTTCTACAACCCTCCCCTGACGACCATCCACCTCGACACGATCGCGCAGGGCGCCGCGGCCCTCACCCGCCTGCTCGACCGCATCTCCCCCGGCGAATTCGAGATCCCGGTGGCCCCGCCCGCACGGGTCGTCGTGCGTTCATCCACCGGTCCGGTGGCACGGCGATAGCCGCCTTCCCGAATCGGAAGACGGCTATCGGCCGACGGGTGGCTCGCGATGGTGCCCCCGTGATCGCGCCGCTAGTGCTCCCGGAATTCCGGCCACTCCGAGCCGGGAAGCAGCGCCGAATACAGCGCACTCTGCGCCACGTCGAGGCTGGGATAGTCGGCGCGGGAGACCTCGTCGGTCAGCAGTCTGAAGGTGTAGCCGGCATCCGTCTTGTGCACGGAGCCCACCACCCCGGCGGGGCCGTAGGCCACCCAGGTCTTCTCGATCGTCATCTGGTTACTCGCCATTGAGCGTTCCTTTCTTCGGCCACAAGACTACGCTCGCGGCCCCGCGGATACGAGGGCGAGTTGTGTCCGGCGACACGGTTTACCGGCCACATTGCACCCCTAGGCTTTTCCCATGCCTTACTCCGCAGCTGACAATCGATACGAATCCGCCGACTATGTGAGAACCGGTCGCAGCGGTCTGAAACTTCCCCGGGTGTCGCTCGGGCTCTGGAACAACTTCGGGTACGACCGCCCGCTCGAGACCCAGCGGGCGATTCTGCGCCGTGCCTTCGATCTCGGCGTCACCCACTTCGACCTGGCCAACAACTACGGGCCGCCGGCCGGCAGCGCGGAGTCGAACTTCGGCGCCATCCTGGCCCAGGATTTCCGCCCGTACCGAGACGAGCTCGTCATCTCCAGCAAGGCCGGCTACGACATGTGGCCGGGCCCGTACGGCGACTTCGGATCACGCAAGTACCTGCTGTCGTCGCTCGACCAGAGTCTCGACCGGCTCGGACTCGACTACGTCGACATCTTCTACTCGCACCGCCCCGACCCGGAGACCCCGATCGAGGAGACGATGGGCGCTCTCGCCACCGCCGTCACCTCGGGCAAGGCGCTGTACGTCGGCGTCTCGAACTACAACGCCGAGCAGACGCTCGCCGCACACGCGGCCCTGGCCGAGCACAAGATTCCGCTGCTCATCCACCAGCCGCGCTACAACATGTTCGACCGTCACATCGAGGCTGACGGTCTGTTCCCCGTGCTCGATCAGCTCGGCATGGGCAGCATCGTCTTCTCGCCGCTGGCGCAGGGGCTGCTGACCAACCGGTACCTCGCCGGCATCCCGTCGGACTCCCGCGTGGCCGAAGGGCGATGGATGTCCGAGTCGAACATCAGCGCGACCTACCTCGAGCGCGCCAAGGCCCTGCAGGCGATCGCGGAGTCCCGCGGCCAAAGCCTCGCCCAGCTGGCGCTGAGCTGGGTGCTGCGGGTCCCGCAGGTGACCTCGGCCCTGATCGGCGCGAGCAGCGTCGCGCAGCTCGAAGACAACCTCGCCGCGCTCGACGCGGCTCCGCTCACCGACGCGGAGATCGCCGAGATCGAGCCCTTCGCTGTAGACGGCACGGGGCGCTAGGCAGGCTTCTCGCGGCGGCGTCGACCACGGTCGGCGCCGCCGTCGTCGTTCCCCACGGCCATCCGGATGTCGGTGGTCGCCCGTACCGTGACTCTCGACACCAGACAGCCGGGCCGGCAGCACGAGAGGAACGACAATGACCACACTCGCCTTCATCGACCCGATCCATAGCCACAGCCGCTCCGACGAATACGCGATCACCCGCGCCGGCCTTGCCCTCGTCCGCGTTCACGATGACCTCTGGCGCATCACTCGCACCGACGGCGAAGTGCTGGGCTACGTCGAGCGTTTCGCGGTGCGCGACGGTCTGCGCTACCGCGCCAAGCGCTACATCGCGCGGCAGGGTCGGTTCGTGGCGATGGGCGACTTCTGGGGCTTCGCGTCGGCCGTCGACTGCTTCTGAGCGGCCCTTTCGCTCGGCATCGGCGACTCGCCACGGCTTCACCCCGACTCGCCGCCGATCAGGGGTTATGGTCCTGCCATGCAGCTCTGGACCAACTTCGTAGACTGGCTCTCCTCGGACGACGGCGGGCGGGTCGTCTCGACGATCATCGTGCCCTTCGTCGCCATCATCATCGCCGGCGTCATCGCGGCGGCGGTCGGGCGCGGTTCCACCAAGCGCATGATCGCCCTGAGCGACCGCGAGACCAAGGCCTCCGCCGTCACCGCGCTCATCAGTGCCGCCCGCAAGGCCGCGGTCTGGAACACCATCTCGGGCCCGGAGCAGGCGCATGTCGAGCATCTGATCGGTGAGGCCGACATCCGTCTTCGCCTGCTGCCGATGCCCGGCACCGCCCTGGCCGCCGACTGGGCCCGCCACGAGATCGCCGACATGCAGAAGAACGCGGTGTCGTTCAGCTTCCAGGCCGAGCAGTCGCTGCTCACCTTCCGTGATCGCCTCATCGAATGGCAGTCGCACCCCAGCCGCGCCAAGCGACTGTTCAAGAACGACCTCGACTCCTGGGCATACGACTCCAGCCTCAGCGACCAGGAGCTGATCAACCAGCAGCAGGCCTGGGCGGCCCAGCAGGCCGAGGCGAGCACCCTGGATGCCTACGCGGCGCCCGACCCGAGCACCAAGTCTGAGCCGCTGAAAACCGAGAAGCTCGTGCATACTCCGGCGATCACCGCGGCAGATACCGCATCGACGGATGCCGCGGCCAACGATACGTCTGCCTTCTCCCCCGTCACCGCCGGCGCCACCAGCAAGCGTGTCTCCCCGCTGGAACAGCCGGTCTCGCGCACCGACTGACCTCACGGCCAGGCCGTCACGGCCAGCCGCCGAACGGCGGGATCCTCGCGGGGGTCCCGCCGTTGTCGTCTGTGCGCCCGGCCCGTCGCCGTTCCCGATCCCGCCCCCTCCCTGTTCCGAAACGACGGAGATTCTGCGAAAGCGGCGCGCCTGGCCCATGAATTGCCACAGAATCCCCGTTTCTCCGTCGTTTCGGACGGCAACTCTGTGTCATCGCGGACAGCCACCCGAGGCATGGCAACCGACTTCCGCCGGTGCCTCGAGGTCCGGATCGGATGTGAGGCAGGAGCCCTGCCGATGGTCCGCACTCGGCGGTTGCACGCCGCGGCCGGCCGCAGAATGCACAAAGGCCGCCCCCGCCTCTGCGGGAACGGCCTTCGTGGTCTGGGGGCTAGTCGCTCTCGTCGATCTTCGCGTCGACGATCAGCTCCGCAACCGTACGACGGCGACGGATGACCAGCACCGAACCGAGCAGCAGTGCGAACACCGCTCCGGCAACAATGGGCAGCCCGATGGCGACACCCGTCGCGGCGAGACCCGTCTTGGGGCCTCCCGCCGCCGGGGTGGATCCCGACCCGGTGCCGGGGTCACCGGGCGTGCTCGGGTCGGTCGGATCCGCCGGGATCGGCGCGTTCGGGTCGATCGCGGCAAGCATTGCGGGGGTCAGAGCCGACACGAGAGCACGTCGCACATAGCTACCGTGACCGCCGTTCTTGTCGAAGGCTTCGAACTCCGTACGAGTCCACACCGCACCATTCTCAGCAACATCGAGGGTGCGGATCACCGGTGGCTGATTGGGCACCGTTGAATAGTCGATCGGGACCATTTCGTCGAAGATGCGCGGCTGCGAGTAGACGTAAGTACCGTTGCCCGCGATTACCTCGATGGAATTCGACCGGGTCGGAACCGTGTTGGAAATCGTCAGCTTGATGGGCTTGGCAGGATCGGCGGCCGAGGTGTCGCTCGCCTGAACCCACAGCGGGATGTTGACCGTGGGGCCATCCCCCTCACAGCGACTTGCGTCGCGGTTGATGTAGCTGGCGAGCACCTTGTCACCGAGAACGGCCTTGATACTGACCACGCCGGTCATGTCCAAGATGATGTCGCTCTTGCCGATTTTGCCCTGGTATTCCGCGAAGTTCATGGGCCCCGAACAGAGCTTGTAGATGAACGTCGGCAGCATTTCTTGAGCAGAGTTCTGAATTAGCGTGAAGTTCACTGCAGCCGGGTTGTCCGGGTCCTGAGTGAAGGTCGCAGAGCCGTTACTCGTCGCGTCGACAGTGAACTGCACGTCAACCTGCTGGCCCCGCGAGCCGTCGGGCTCGATGACCCACACCGAAGCCTTCACTATGCCCGGTTCGGGATGTCCGACATCCGTGAACACCGGAAAGATGTCGGAGATCGGGTCGTCAGGAGTCGAGACGGTCAGCGGTGCCTGGGTGAGGTAGCTCGTTTTTCCGTCTTCAGACGTCATCGAGAAGCCCAGCGTTCCCGCACCGATGTAGTCGGCTTCGAGCGAGATTGCGGGCTTGCCGCCGAAGTTCTGATCAGCGGAAGGAATCAACGAGTAGATCGTGAGATCGGCGACGACGAACTTCGTAGAGACCGAATGGCTGTCACCGAAGTCGAGCGTGGCCGTGTGCTCGCCCAACGCGAGCGCCTTCGGAATCGTGATGTATCGAGCGGCATTCCCCGCGCTGTCTGCAGTCCCGCTCGACAGAACGTCGGAAGCGCCATCGAGCGTCAGTGAATAGCTCTCGTCGGCGTCGAGTCCGGCAGCCACCATGGCGACATCGTTTTGCCCGGCGCGCACGAAGTGCGGCTGGATGTCGAGCGTGACAGCGCTCGGATCGCTAGGGGTGACGCCAGCAGCGTCGGTGGCGACCGTGACGACCGTCTTGGCACCGTTTCCGCCAAAGTTGACGAGCCCGAGGTAGGAACTGTTCGGGTCGAGCCCGGACCACGAGACCTTCTCGGAGCCCACGGTGGCTTGCACCATGTCCAGCGACTCGGGATCTGCCGTGAAGTCTCCCTGCACGTCGTCCGGGGTCACGGAATAGGTCGAGAGGGTGTAGTCAATCGGTCCCGTGCCCGTGTACGCATAGACACTCACGACCCAGCGGCCCACGTCCGGTCGCGGGATGTCCACGCGTTCATCGGCAGAATCGGTGATCGACTGCCCGCGCGGAATGGGAAGGGCGGTCGACCCTCCGACCCACCCGAGCGTCATGTCCAGATCGACGTCGTCGCGATCGGTGGACAGATCGAAGCGGGTGAACGTCGCGCCTGCGGGCACCTCGATGACGTAGTTCTGCGGGACGGTGTCCAGGTCGGCCTTCCCCGTGCCCTTGACCACAGTTCCCTTGACCATGCCCGTCGGCTGCACCCCGATGGTGTCGGTGACACCCTCGGTGACCGGGATGGTGACCGAGCCGTCATTGCCAGTTCCGGTGACGTCCGCGGGGACGCTGAATTCGGATGGGCGCACCGCGAGCGCGCTGGTCACCGTCGAGTTCCCGTCGTGCCACCGCATGTATCCAGTAGCGAATACGTCGAGCGCCGCATCGGTACGGGTGAACGTGACCGTGAAGGATTTGCTCTCGTTGGCGTTGGCGAAGGTCAGAGACGAGGGGCTTACGACCGTCGTGATTCCCGGGATGGTGATCGGATCGACCGTGAAAGTGCCGGCATGAGTGGACGTGACCGTGCGCTTGACCGTCTGAGTGCCGGGGAGGGCACCAATACCGATCGAGGCGAGGTTGAGGTCGGAGGGGTCGAGATCGTTTCCGGTCGGCGTCTGCAATCCGAGGCTTGCCGCGTAGTCGTACCAGTCGGCCTTTCCGTTCAGGTAGAGCAGTCCCGGATCGAGGAACTTGGTCGGGTCTACCTCACCCGCACCCTGAGCGAAGACGTCCTCGGACGATTTGCCCGTCGCGTCGACAAGGTCGTGCGAGGTCGTCATGAGGGCCGACTTGACCTCGGCAGGCGTTGCTCCGGGATGCACGCTGAGATAGATCGCCGCGAGGCCGGCCACATGCGGCGTGGCCATCGAGGTACCGGATTCAAACGCGTACGTGCCGGTGGTGGCATCCTGCGGGTTGTTGGTCGCGGCGAGGATCCCGACGCCCGGTGCCGTGAGGTCCGGCTTGATCAGGTCACCACCGTCCGCGACGAGCGGCCCGCGTGACGAGAATCCGGCGATCTGTGGGGTAGGTGCGCCGTCGTGACCCGTGGTGTTTCCATTGGTGAAGGTCACCGTCGCGCCGGCGGTGGCGGCGTAGGTGCGAACCTTGTCGATGGCGTCGTAGTCGAGGTGGACGGTCGGGATCGTATCAAGATCGGGGTCGAGGGAACCAGCGATCGGATTCACCAGGAGCATGCCGATGCCTTTCACTCGCGCGATCTCGGCCGCCTTAGCCGTGCGATCAACCGTGCCGCGCTCGCAGAACACGATCTTGCCCTCGACCTTGGCTTGGGACAGTGTGCCCGCGCCGCAGAGTTCGGGCTTGACCGCCCCCGGTACCCCACTGGTGCTCGCCGCAACCAGGGCGCCGCTCAGTGGAGTGTCGGACACGGTAATGGAGACACCGAGCAGTTTCGTGCCATCGCCGAGGGTGGCCGTCGCGGCGGGCGCGTGGATGGTGGAAGCGGCGACCGTGGTGACCCAGGGCGCTGCGTTGTCCAGGGTTGACGCGTCAGGTCCTGAGTTTCCCGCGGCCGCGGCGACGAAGATTCCTGCCACGGCAGCGTTCAAGTATGCGGCGCCCACCGTGGAGATAGTCGTCTTGGCTGCACCGCCACCGATGGAGTAGTTGATGACATCCACGCCGTCCTTGATGGCCTGGTCGATCGCTGCGAGGCTGTCGTCTTCGCTGCAACCGTCGTCGTCGGAGCTCTTCGGGTCGGTTCCTGACCAGCACACCTTGTAGACGGAGATCTTCGCGGCGGGAGCAACACCGGAGATGTCGCCCATCGGCTTTCCGCCGACAGTCGCGGCGACACCGTGGTTTCCCGCCGCCGTGCTCGCAGTGTGCGAGCCGTGCCCCTGACCATCACGCGGCGACATGTACTCACCAATGGACGGGCCGCCAATTGCCGCGGGGTCGCCGAAGCCGGCTGCGAAGAAATGAGCTCCGATGATCTTGGTGTTGCAGTCGGAGGCGTCGAACTGAACGCCCGTCTCGCACTTGCCGGTGAACAGCTCGCCGTTTGCTTTCTTGAAGGTGATGATTCCCTTGGCGTCGCGCGTCGGCTCGCCATTCGCGGCGGTTTCCTCGAGTGGAGCGCCCGCGAAGGAGGTGTTCTCCGGCGCGATACCGGTGTCGAGCTCTCCGATGACGATGCCCTTGCCTGCGTTCTCGAAGCCGCCCAACTTCGACCAGACGCCGGTGGCACCATCGAGGCCGAGGAAGTGGACTCCGCTGTCGATCGGCTCCGCCTGAATGTGAAGCAGTTCAGACTTGGTCACCGTCTGCACACGGGGGTCCTCCGCAAGCGCCTTGGCCTGCGCCGCGGTGAGGGTCGATGCGAAGCCATTGGTCGCAATCGTGTACTGCTGGGAGATCTTCACCCCCGCGTCCTTGGCGACCGCCACCTGAGTGTCGGTGAGGTGCGCGCTGTAGTCGACCACCTTCTTCGACCGGGCGTTGAGCTGATCCCCGGCCTTCGGCTGGGTGCGTGCGAACGACTTGACCCCGCCGGTGTACGTGGCGGCCGGGCTGTCCCGCAGAGTGACGATGTACTTCCCAGCGGTGTAACTGTTCTCACCGCGCAGCTTGTCGCGCAGGGCCTGATCTGCGGCGAGCTTCGCCTTTGCCTTCGCCGCCTCGGCGAGAGTGGTTAGCGGCGACGCGGTTGCACTGCCCTGCGGAGCTGACGGAGACACCGGCGCGGCGACGGCCGCACCGGGCGCGAGGAGGCTCGCCACGACGATGGTCGCGGGGATGATGGACAGCAGCAGCGAGGAGTGCCGGCGGTGTCGTGACATGGGGGGTCCTTGGATCGGGATCGCGGCGAGGTGTCCACACGGATAACGGGGGGTGAACACGCCGAGGGGCGGGGTATGGACTCATTGTTGGTGATCCCGAACGGGGGCGTTTGACCGAATCAGGCCGTTGACCGCCGGTGGCCATGCGGCGGCCCAGAGTTGTTACACGCCAGAAACGTTGACGCTCAGACCCAGCCCCGCCGGGCGGCCTCGACGCCAGCCTGGAAGCGGTTCGCCGCACCCAATTCGGTCATCAGGTCCTGGCTGCGACGGCGCAGCGTGCGGGGCGACATTCCGAGCTGGCGAGCCACGACCTCGTCTTTCAACCCCGCCCCGATGAGCGTGAGCATCGCGCGCTCCTCCATGGTCGGGCCCCGCCGGTCCGCAGCATTCCACGCCGCCCCCGCATCGGCGGCGAGGGGCGTCGCGACCGCACGGTCGACGGGCACCGGCAGCGAATGCATCCAGTAGTAGTCGAAGAGATTACACATCGCCTCGACCAGCGGCGCGGAGTCGGTGAGCAGGGTCTCGGTGCGGTCCGGGTCCAGCGAGAGGGAGATCAGGGCGTGCGTGCGGTCGGCGATGGCGAGCTTGATCGGCAGGTGCGCGGCGACGCGCGCCTGCTCGCCCCGCTCGGCCCAGCGCGCCACCTCGTCCCAGATGTCGAACTCGAGAAAGCTGTCGCTGGCGTAGATCGCGCGCCAGACCACGCCGCGATCGAGCACGACCGCCTGGAGCGGATCCATCGACGCGGAGACATACGGCGGTCGATCGAAGGCGAGAAACTCCTCCTTCGCCTCGTACTGCAGTCGCGCGTACCACCCGGCGACCGCATCGGGGTCGGTGAGCACGCGGGTGAGGGAGGCGTCGAGCGGCTCGGCCGAGGCCGCCTCGAACCTCTGGACCAGCTCCGGGATGCGGGTGCGCAACCGTAGCGCGCTGTCATCGAGTTCGCGGGCGATCGCCGCCATCGCGAAGCGCGGATCGACGGCGACGTACTCGCCCAGGCCGCCCTGGCGCAGCGCGACGAGACCGAGGGTGCGCAGGGCCTCCAGGCGTGATCCGACGTCGGCCGCGGACATCCCGATCTCCGTCGCGCATTCGGCCACCGTCACCCGACCGCGGTGCAGCACGACGAGGTAGATCCGCTCAGAGGCGGCGTCGAGCCCGGAGACGTCGGTCAAAAAGGACGAGGGGTCCATAACTCCAGATCACGATCGTTCGAATGACGGATGTTCCGAGTGGATGGTGCCCCCGGCAGGATTCGAACCTGCGACCAAGAGATTAGAAGGCTCCTGCTCTATCCCCTGAGCTACGGAGGCGGGCGGCATCAACGATACCGCAGTGGGTCTAGACGGCTTTCGCCAGCGCAACCAGAACCTGGTCGAGCGTGGGCACACCCTCGGCGCGGAACACCTCGACGTCATTCTGATCGAGCACGATCACCGTGGGGGTGGAACGGATGCCCGCCCGCTCGGCTTCAGCCTCGTTCCCCACCGCGTCGAGCTCGGCGATGGTCAGCGCTGGTACGAGTTTCGAGGCCTGGTCGAGAACCGCGCGGGTCTGCATGCACGGTTCACAGAAGGAGGAGGCGAAAAAAAGGAGCTTCACGCCGTAGTCAACACCGCGAAGCTCCCCACGATTCCGAATGCGCCTACTGGCGGTCGCCGCGGTCTTCGGGAGCGTTCACCCGGTCGCTGTCTTTCGGGTCGTAGACGTAGAACACGTGGTACTCGTCGCCGACCTTGGAGACACTGGACTTGGTGTAGTCGATCATCGCCTCGTTGCCGTCGACCGCGGTGATCACCGTGATCTCCGCATCGAAGTCGCCGTCGGTGACGAAGCGGGTGTCGGTCTGCCCGTCGTTCGGGCCGCCCTGATAGATGGCGATGAATTGGTCGCCGTTGGACAGGGTGAAAGCTGCGTCAGTCATGGTGCATTCCTACCATGCACCACCGCTGGAAGCGATCCCGCCGAGTTCGGATTACTTAGCCAAGCTATATAGTTCGGCTATATACTTGACCTATGCAAAGTAACCTTTCCAGCGCACGCCCATTCCCCGAACGCCTCATCGTCGCCGCCAACCGGCTCACACGCATCGCGGCACTGGCCACCGGAAGCACCACCCCGGCGTCGGTTTGGCGCTCCCTGTCGATCCTCGAGACCGACGGGTCACTGCGCATCGGCGAACTGGCCCGCCGCAGTCGCGTCACGCAACCGACGATGACCAAGCTCATTCAGGGGCTGGCGGAGGATGAGCTCATCTACCGCATCGCAGACGTGGCCGACTCGCGCGCCTGGCTCATCGCGATCACGCCGAAGGGCACCGCCGCGCTCGACGCCTGGCGGGTCGAGGTCGGCGCGGCTCTCGCCCCGACATTCGCGGGACTGTCGGCCGAGGAGACCGACATCCTGGAGCGAGCCGTCGCCATCCTCGAGGAGCGCACCGAGACCGCGCGGGTGGCGACGAGCGACGAGGTGGCCTGATGACCCACGAGAAGACGGCGGCTGGCAGCATTCTGACGCAGCCGAAAGAGGTGTGGGCGG
>Ga0247764_1000815_pt1 | contig 10949 bp, 6 predicted proteins | sample UWRJL051202B4_FD_179932 | JGI IMG/M metagenome (GOLD analysis project Ga0247764, IMG submission 179932) | Plant litter microbial communities from Arlington Agricultural Research Station in Wisconsin, United States - UWRJ-L051-202B-4 | ecosystem: Environmental > Terrestrial > Plant litter >...
CAGCTGCCGCGCCTCTCCCCGCGCAGCGCAGCTGCCGCGCCTCTCCCCGCGCAGCGCAGCTGCCGCGCCTCTCCCCGCGCAGCGCAGCTGCCGCGCCTCTCCCCGCGCAGCGCAGCTGCGCCTCTCCCCGCGCAGCGCAGCTGCCGCGCCTCTCCTCGCGCTCAGGCCTCAACCCACCCGTCCGCCAAGTTTGAGTTCTGGCGAAGCTTTCGCGAGCACCGGAGCGGAGTGTACGACTGTACACGAGCACCGGAGCACAGCGAAAGCGCAGCCCGAACTCAAAATCGGCGGACGCGGCTTCAGGTCGCGATCACGCGTACGGTCAACTGCAGCCCATGGAGTTGCCGCAGTTCAGGCACTTGTAACAAGCGCCGTTGCGCACCGTGATGTGCCCGCAGCCGTCACATACCGGCGCGTCGCCCATCATCTCTTCGAGCTGTGCGTCCAGTGCGCCGTGCGCTTCATTCGATGCAGCACCCAGCAGCGTGGTCGCGACGGACGGAGCTTCGGGTAGGGCAGGGCGGACGGAGGCGGGGACCAGCTTCGGGACCGTGGGATCCTCGATCGTGGCGGTCTCCTCCGCCGGCTTCACCTGCGCGAAGTCGTAGCGCTTGAGGTATTCGACCCCGAGCACGCGGAAGATGTAGTCGACGATGGAGGTCGAGAATTTGATGTTCTCATGACCGCTGACGACGCCGTGGGGTTCGAAGCGCGTGAAGGTGAATTGCTCCACGAACGTGTCGAGAGGCACGCCGTATTGCAGACCGACCGAGACGGCCATAGCGAAGCAGTTCATCAACGAGCGGAAGGCAGCGCCTTCCTTGTGCATGTCGATGAAGATTTCGCCCAAGGTGCCGTCTTCGTACTCGCCGGTGCGCAAGAAGACCTTGTGTCCGCCGACGTGAGCTTCCTGCGTAAAGCCGTGGCGCTTCTTCGGCATGCGCACGCGCAGACCTTCCGGTCGCACGCTTTGCGCGACGCGAGCGGGCGCCGCGGCTACGGGCACTGCCTCCGTCGCCGGGCTCTCTTCCTCGCGCTCTTTGCTGGAGGTGGAGAGCGGCTGTGAGGCTTTGCAGCCGTCGCGGTAGAGCGCTACGGCTTTGAGGCCGAGCTTCCAACCCTCTTCGTAGATTTGGCGGACGTCGTCCACACTGGCGTCGTTGGGCAGGTTGACGGTCTTGCTGATCGCGCCGGACAGGAAGGGTTGCGCCGCCGCCATCATGCGCACGTGCGACATGGGCGCGAGGTAACGTTGACCGGTGCGGCCGCAACGGTTCGCGCAGTCGAACACGGCGTAGTGCTCATCGCGCAGGTGCGGGGCGCCTTCGATCGTCATGCGACCGACCATGGTGTCGCCGGCTTCTTCGATTTCTTTCGGCGAGAAGCCGAGGAACTTGAGCAAATTGAAGCCGGGCTGAGCGACCTGCTGCGCCGTCACACCGAGACGCTCGTAGGCGTCTTTGCCAACGATCCAGGGGGCGAACGCGAGCGTGACGTCGAACACGCCGGGCAAGGCGTCTTCGATTCGGCTGAGCTCCTCGTCGGTCAGGCCGCGCGCCTTCAAGCTGGCGCGATTGACGTGCGGCGCGCCGAGCAGCGTGTTCGTGCCCGACACAAAGGCGACGATTTCCTGAATCTGCGCTTCCGAGTAGCGGAGGCGACGTAGAGCTTCCGGCACGGATTGGTTGACGATCTTGAAGTAGCCGCCACCAGCGAGCTTCTTGAACTTCACCAGCGCGAAGTCGGGCTCGATACCGGTGGTATCGCAATCCATCAACAATCCGATGGTGCCCGTGGGAGCGAGCACCGTCGCTTGCGCGTTGCGGTAACCGAGCACCTCGCCCTCACTCACGGCCTCATCCCAATCCTCGCAGGCGGCGCGCCATAGCGACTCCGGGCAGACGTCGCGGTTGATGGCATACGCCGCGTCTTGATGCAGGCGCATCACGCGCAGCATGGGTTCGCGATTCTTGGCGTAGCCTTCGAACGCGCCCTTGCTGCCGGCCATGCGCGCGCTGGTCACGTAAGCGTGACCGCACAGCACGGCGGTGAGGGCAGAAGCAATGGCGCGACCCTTGTCCGAGTCATACGGGATGCCTTGCAGCATCAGGAGCGTGCCAAGGTTCGCGTAGCCCAGGCCGAGGGGACGATAGTCGTGCGAGTTCTTGGCGATGCGCTGCGTCGGGTAGCTCGACAGATCCACCAGGATCTCTTGCGCCAAGAAGAAGATCTCGATCGCGTGGCGATAACCCTCGATGTCGAACTCGCCCTCCTGCGACAGGAACTTGGTGAGGTTCAGCGACGACAGGTTGCAGGCCGTGTCGTCTAGGAACATGTACTCGGAGCAGGGGTTCGAGGCGTTGATCTTCCCGTTGTTCGGGCAGGTGTGCCAGCGATTGATGGTGCTGTCGTACTGCACGCCCGGATCGGCGCAGGCCCAGGCGGCCTCAGCCACTTGGTTCCACAAGTCGTTCGCGTCGAGCGTGTCCACCACGGCGCCCGTCGTGCGCGCACGGGTTTGCCACTTACCGCCGCTCAGCGCGGCGCGCATGAAGTCGTCGCTCACGCGCACGGAATTGTTCGAGTTCTGTCCGCTCACGGTGCGGTACGCGTCGCCGTTGAAGTCGCTGTCGTAGCCGGCGGCGATCAGCGCCTTGGCCTTCTTTTCTTCGCGCACCTTCCAGTTCACGAAGTCCTGGATCTCGGGGTGCTCCATGTCCAGGCACACCATCTTCGCCGCGCGGCGCGTCGTGCCTCCGCTCTTCGTGGCGCCGGCTGCGCGATCCAACACCTCCAGGAAGCTCATCAAGCCGCTGGAGGTACCGCCGCCCGACAGCTTCTCTTGCTTGCCGCGGATGCGGCTGAAGTTGCTGCCAGTGCCCGAGCCATACTTGAATAGGCGAGCTTCCGACTTCACTAGGTCGTAAATCGCCATCAGGTCGTCGTCGACCGACTGGATGAAGCACGCGGAGCATTGCGGGCGGCTGTACGCGTTCGGCGTTTCGTCGATGGTGTCCTCGACGTCGTTCCACGCCCAATTGCCACCGGAGCCTTCGATGCCGTACTCGTGAAAGAGGCCGCAGTTGAACCAAACCGGCGAGTTGAAGGCGCCGTACTGGTTCGCCATCATCCAAGCCAACTCCGCTTCGAAGGTGTCCGCGTCCTTCTTGGTCGCGAAGTAGCCGCCGAAGTCTTCACCTGCGACGCGGATGGTGTGCGCAATGCGATGCACCACCTCTTTGACGCTGGTCTCGCCCTTGGTCTTGTCGCCGTGCAGGCCAGCTTTGCGGAAGTACTTGGAGACGACGATGTCGGTCGCGAGCTGGGACCACTGCTCCGGGATCTCCGCGCCTTCCATCTTGAAGACCACGGAGCCGTCCGGATTCGTGATCACGCTTTGACGGCTCTCCCACACCATCTCCTCGAACGGATCCGTTTCGGGAGTGGTGTAACGGCGCTCGACCGACAGCCCCTTGCGGGGCCGACGCGAGGGGGCACGTTTCGAAGCTTCTTGGGTTCGGCTAGTTGCCTTCACGCCCACGTTCTCCTGACCCACGATCGTCGACTGCGCCATTCTGGATGCCTCCTCATTCCTGCAAGAGCTGCCTGCTTGGACTCCAGTTCAGACAAAGAAAAACTCCCGAGTAGGTATTGGGCCGAGCGCGAGTAGCGAAAGCGCCACGCCGCAATTCAGCTCAGTTCGAACCACACTCGGAATCACCGACTTCGGGAGTTGCCGACCAGGCAATGAGCGCACGAAGTGAACACGACAACGGCTGGCGGCGGACGCACCTTTCCCGACATCGGCGTGAGCTCGATGCAGGGCTACCGTCTCCACTAACCCCAACCGGTTAGTTTTCAGTGACACAGTCTCTGCAGCGGACCGGGGGAGAGACTGTGGTTGTGTTCAGTACCTGCTCTTATTTACCTGGGCGTTTGATTGCCACTGGACTCCCGCGCAGGCTGCTTGTCACCGCGAGAGAACAAGCCTTCTACCCCAAAGCCTTGGGCACGATCAAACAAAAACCACAATCACTTGGGGGAGAAGCCTTCCTCCTACCGTCGTCCCACGCGAGGGGTCGAGGGGTAAGTTCTCAAAACCCCAGCAAAACTACTGAACCGAAAATGCCTGAACAGATTGCCCCCAGACCGCCACCAGCAACCTCGCAAAGACCACCCAGGTGGTCCCAAAGTCATCCCCAACGACGTCCCCAAGGTTGTCCACAGCCAGTGGGCAAGTGTGGGATATTGACAGTGCCGAAACGCGGTCGTTCGGCACCGGTTTCGGGGCCGTGACGAATGCATGAGGGCGATGAGCGCCCTCGGTGCGTTATCAGGGCTTCGCGGCTGGCGCGGGCTTGGGCTGCCCAGCAGGCGCCGGTGGCGTTGCTGGTTGAGGCGGCGAGGCCTCGGGCACGAGAGGTTGATTGAGCTCAGGCGGCAGCGGCTTGTTGCTCGGCACGGGGAAGCTGCGCTTCAACCCGAAGCCCTGGTCCGGGTCGAGTACGGCGACCGCACCGAACTGAGTGAGCTCTGGGCCCAAGGCTTGTGCGTCACCCGCGACGATGATCACGGGAGTTCGCTTCAGGTAGTGCTGCGCCACCGTGCTCGCCTTTTGCAGATCCAGCTTGGACAGTTGCCCGCGATACTCGTCGTAGTAGTCGTCGGACAGGCGTTGGACGTAGAGCTGCGAGGTCAGATCCGCGACGCTGCCGACCGTCTCTAGCTTGAAGACGAAGCCGTCCACCAGGAAGCGCACGGCGCCTTCCAGCTCGCTCTCGGACACTGGAAGCTTCGCGATCTTGTCCAGGTTCTCCAGAAGCGCCGCGACGGCCGCGGCCGTTTTCGGTGTTTGGGTGCCAGCGGAGAGCACGATCGGTACGGCACCGTGCGCAGCTTCGCTCAGCGAGGACCCGGTGCTGTAGGCGAGCGAGCGCTTCTCGCGGACGTCCAAGAACAGGCGCCCCGCGACGCCGCCGCCGAGCACTTGATTGATCGAGGCGAGCGCCGGGAAATCCGGGTTCGTGCGCTCCGTTCCGAGCAGCCCCACGTAGATTTGGCTCTGCGCGCTGCCGGGCCGATCGATCAAGTACACGTCGCGCTGCTTCGGCGCTGTCGGTTCCGTGTAGGCGACGGCGGGTGCCTCGCCACCCTTCCAGTCTCCGAACCACTTCTTGGCAGCCGCTTCCACGGCTTCGGGCGTGACGTCGCCGGCGACCACCAAGTTGGCGTTGGAGGGCACGAAGTGATTCTTGTGCCAGGTGCGACAATCTTGAAGACTGAGCGCGCCGAGTTCGGCGGGTGTCGCGTCGTAGTGGGAATAGGGGTGCACGCCAAACGGCGTGTCGTAGAGCTCTCGGTACAGGATCATCGCCGCCACCCACGCGGCGCTGCCGCGAGCGGAGCTCTTCACGCGGTCGATCTCGCGTGTGCGCAGCTTTTGAAACTCCGCGGGCGCAAAGCGAGGCTTCAGCGCGACCGCAGACAAGATCTCGAGCGCCGCGTCCAGATCCCCGCTGGTCACGCTCAGCGTGATGCGCGTCGAATCGCGATCGGTCAGCACGTTCAGATCGGCGCCGAGCGCCTCCGCGCGCTGCACCAGTTTTTCGGGCGTGTAAGCGCCCGCGCCGCCAGCCTTGAGCAGCTCGCCTGCCACAGCGGCCAGACCCGGCTTTGGTCCGTCCGTGGCCATGCCGGAACGCAGCACCAAGCGCAATTCAATGATCGGATGGGTGTGACGTTCAACGACACGCAAGCCCAGGCCGTTGCCCAATTCACGGTGCACGATCGCGGGGAACGGCGTACTGGCAGCGATGCCCCGTGGCGGCGCTTGGATCGTCGCCCGCCCAGCGGGTGCGGAGGGGGCGGCCGCTGCAGGTGTGGCCGGAGGCGGCGTCATCGTGGTGGCGGCGGACGGCCCGCAGCCACTCAGCGTGGCGAGCGCGCACAACCAGCTGGCGGACAAGACGTGACGACTAACGCAGTTCATTTCGCACCTTTGCTGGGAGCGGTGGCGGCCTTTTTGATCGGCTGGACCTCGACCTCGAAGCGCAGACCGGGTTTCAAATACTCTTGCGTGACGCGCTGCACGTCTGCGGCCGTCACTGCCAGGTACGCGCTCAGCTCGCGCGTCAGCAGCCGCGCATCGCCGAAATAGACTTCGTACTCGCCGAGGCGAATGGCGCGCTTGGCGTTGGATTGCAGCCCGAACACGAATGAGTGTTTGAGCCGAGATTTGGCGCGGGTGAGCTCTTCGTCGGTCGGCGGTGTCTTGGCCATGCTGGCAAGCTCCGCATCGAATGCCTTTTCGACCTCGGCCAGTTTGCCCTTCTCCGTCAGGATGCCCATCAAGCCAAACATGTCGGGGCCGCGCCGATCATCCGTCCACGCCGACACGCTTTGCAGCGATGCGCGGTCGCGCACCAACTTCTGATGCAGTCGCGAGCTTTCGCCGTCGCTCAAGATCTGGGCGACCAGCTCGATGGCATAGTGATCCTTGTGGCGAGCGGGCGGGATGCGGTAAGCCCAGAGAATACCGGGTGTGGCGGCGTTTTTGTCTTCGACCACTTCGCGACTGAACTTCTTCGGCGCGTCCGGAATCTTGTTGTCGAAGGCGGGGACGTTTTGCCGAGCGGCAGCGCCAAAATACTTTTGAATCAGCTCGAGCGCGCGATCCGTTTCGAAGTCGCCCGCTACGGTGACTACGGCGTTGTTCGGGGCGTAGTGATCCGAATGAAACTTGGCGACCCATTCGAGCTTGGCCGCGTCCAAGTCCTGCATGCTACCGATCGTCGAGCGTGAGTAAGGGAAGTAGTCGGCGAAGGTCAGCTCTCCGAGCCGCATGTGAGCCTTGGCGTAGGGCGCGTTGTCCACGCGCATGCGATACTCTTCTTTCACGACGGCCCGTTGGTTCTCGAAGTTGTCGGTGTTGACCGTGAGCCAACGCATGCGATCGGCTTCCAGGAACAGCGCGAGTTCGAGCTCGCTCGCGGGCAGAAACTCGTAATAGTTCGTGCGATCGGCCGAGGTGGTGCCGTTGAGGCTGCCGCCGCGCTCGCTGATCAGGCCGAAGTGCTCGCCCTTCTTCACGTGCTGGCTGCCCTGGAACATCATGTGTTCGAAAAGGTGCGCAAAGCCGCTCTGTCCCGGGCCTTCGTTGCGACTCCCGACGTCGTAGGTAACGCTAACGGCAATCGTCGGCGAGCTGCGGTCCGGGTTGAGCACCACCCGTAAGCCATTCTCCAGGGTTTTCCTCTGAATCGAGAGGGCCAAGCGCTCCAGAGCTTGCGCCGCCGGATCCTTTCCGGCCGCAGCTGCTGGTGTCGGTGCTGCCGGTGCTGCCGGTGTCGGTGCTGCCGGTGTTGCCGGTGTCGGTGCTGCCGGTGTTGCCGGAGCAGGAGCTGCCGCTACTGGCGTCGCTGCCGCTGCCGTCGCTGCCAATCCGCCTACGAGGACAATGCGCTTCCACATCGTGCAGCGGGACATACCATGAGCAGTTGGGGGAGCCTACTTGAGGCGTCACGCCAAGCTGTCACCCGCGCTGCGAAGCGCCGTATGCGGCGTCGAGGTACGTCGCGCTACTCAGATTAACGTTCCTGCTCGAGAATATTGATGGCCACGCGTTGGGCGTAGATTTGGTCGGCGGGAATGCCCTTGCCTTGAAGTTGTTGGGTTTCTACGAGTTCACGTTCGACTAGGCGGGCCACGAACTCCAACGGCACGGCCCCCGTTACACCCAGGCCGTTGATGCGCAGATGCGGCGTTCCGCTCACTTTTAGACGCTCCGCGAGCATCACGTCGCGCAGTACTTGCTGGCCGACCGCCACGTCGCCCGCCCGTTCCGCGACGGCAGAGACGTCCAGGTTCAGCGCGCCGACTAGGTCGAGCGCCTTACGATCAGCGATGTCCTGCTGTCGATCGAATGCCAGATCCATGTACTTGAAAAAGTTGCGACGCCCGTTCAGAGCCAGCACGGCTTGAGCCAGGCGCGCAGCCGGGATCGCGCCGGCGTGCTTCGAGAGCGGCGTGTGTTTGACGACTACCCGCAGCCGCGCCTCACCGTAATGTCGTTCCAGGGCGGCCAGGACGGCGTGCGTCTGGGAGCAGTACGGGCACTGCAAATCCGTGAAAACGACGATTGTTACTGGCGCCAACGCGGCTCCCCACACGCCGTCGTCCGCGTCGATCGGTACCTCTGCCGAGCTGGGCTCCACCGGTCGCGGACCTTCGCTCGGCGGTGGCGTGTGTGTGGGCCCAGCCGAAGCGCTGCTCGCGTCACCTCCAGCGTGACAAGCCAACAACCAGAACGCGCTCAGCACCAACCAACGTCGAACCACGAGCGCAGTGTAGTGTGCCTCGACGAGGTCGTGTCCCTGAATTCCTTCTGCCCCCATAAACGTGCCCGTGCCCGTGCCCGAAATGCTCCGGTGAAGGGCGGCGTCGGCAAGCTGGACCTGAATCCGGACACAAGACGGCTAAGGCGATGCACGGGCACAGGCACGGGCACGTTTACGGACCAAGAATCAGGACACGCCTCGTCAATCCCAGCGATCCCACGCCGCCAGGTAGTAGCCGACCAGCGCCTGATTATCGAAGCGATTGATCCGCACCGGAACAGGCGCACTCAGCGGCGGAAACGTGAACGCGGCGGCGAGCACGGCGGGCGTCAAGAACCGCAGCTCCTCGAGCGGAATGCGGTCCGGCTTCTGGAGCGGCGTGTGGCTCACCAGCACGAAACCCCAATCGCCGAAGGAGGGCACGAACACATGGTAAGGCAGCGCGTAGAGCCCGGCTGCTTCCAGCGTCCGCACGATGCACCAATACGCAGCGGGCGCGAACAGCGGCGAAGTTGCCTGCAGCGCCGCGATGCCGCCAACGGCCAAGCGTTGCTTCAGCGTGCGGTAAAACTCGAGAGAGTACAGCTTGCCTATGCCGTAGTGAGTGGGGTCTGGGAAATCCAACAACAACACGTCGTATTGTTCGACGCTGTCGCGCAGCTGAACGGCAGCGTCGGCGTTACGAATCGCAAGTTTCGGATCCAGTAGGGAGCGGTTGTTGAGCGCAACCAAGTGCGGGTCGCGCGCGAACAGCGATGTTATGGCCGGATCCAGATCCACCAAGACGACGCGCTCGACGTCTGGCCAGCGCAGCACCTCCCGCGCCGCCAGACCATCCCCGCCGCCGCCGATGAACACGCGCTTGCGCGCTCGCGCGAGGGTGAGCGCAGGGTGTACCAGCGCCTCGTGATAGCGGTGTTCGTCGCGCGATGAAAATTGCAGGTGCCCGTTCAGGAATAGGCGAAGTTCCTGGTTGCTGTCGGTCAGCACCAAATGCTGGTAACGCGACTGCTCGGCGTGCAGGATGCGTCCCGGATACAACGCCGCGTCGGAGACTCGTGTCGCTCTGTCCGCGTACACGAAGGCGACCAGCAGGACCAAACACACCAGGAGCGCACGCACGCGCGCGGCGCGCAGCTGGGCTTTGCTGATGTCGGGCAACCCAGCAAGTGCCCAGGTCGAGATCACCCCCACCAGCGAGTTGACGATGCCTGATGCGACGGACCCGCGCGACAAACCCAGCTTGGGCACGAGCACGAAGGAGAACGCAAGGGAGCCGAGCAGCGCGCCCGCATAGTCGAAGCTCAGCGCCTTGGCGATCAGCTCCTTCAGCTCCAGGCGATGCTCCAGCGTACGGATCAGCAGCGGCAACTCGAGCCCGACCAAGATGCCGACCAGGCTCACGACTGCGTAGAACAGGGGCTCCCACGCGGCGACGCTTCCGAACAGCGACAGCAGCACCGGCGAACTCAAGCCGCCGATCAGCGCCGTCGACAGCTCGATATCGATAAAGGTCAGCGACAGCCGTCGTTGAACGCTGCGTGACAGATAGGCGCCCACGCCCAGCGCCGACAGGTACACCCCGATCACCAGCGAGAACTGGTGCACCGTGTCACCGAGGAGATAACTCGCGACTGCCGCGAGGCTAAGTTCGTAGATCAGCCCCGACGTGGCGATCGCGAGCACGAGCGCGAACAGCAACGTCGGCCGAGGCGCGCCTTCCGACTCACGAGCGTTCCGCAAGCGCTCAGCCGTGGATGGCGGCCGAAATGATCAAAGCCAGTCCCAGGATCACGGCGCCGATCAGGATCGCCAGGGCAGTGTTGTGATCTTCCTCGATTTCCTTACGAATGGAAAAGGGGGTGACTGCGCTGATGATCTTGAAACACAGCCCGAACAAGACCAGCCCGAGCAGGGTGTAGGCGAGGGAGCTGACGATCGTGCGGATGAAGGGGGAGAAGTCGCTCATGCGGGCCTTTGGGGTGCGCTGCAGGATAGTGGAAATTGGGCCGCGCTTCCTCATAGAAGATCTTATCGAAATGCGTGAGTCCTGAGCTTTCGGGTGTACGCTAGCGTTTTGGAAGGTTTGGCTCGTGGATGAGCCCACCCAGCGCGCCCGTGAAGCGGACCGGGAGCGAGTGAACGCAGGGGAGTCTCACCATGTTCGTGCTGCTCGGCCCCGAATTCGACGCAACCCCAGAGTCGTATCTCAGACTCACTCAGGCAACTGGCCTGGTGGCTTACGACCTACGGGCCAGGGTGCGCGCGGGACACTGGAGCGTCGTGAAGACGCTCGCCGACGCGAGCCAAGCCGATGAATTGGCGCGCTCCCTGACGGTCCACGGCTTCCGTCCGATTCTGATCGAGCGCAACGTCGCCCACGATCCGGCGCGGCGCATCGTGCTCGCTCGCAGCGTCAAACTCCAGCAGGCGGACTTCACGCTCGAGCTCAAAGATCGGCTGATGACCATCGAGTACTCCGCGTTGGCAGCCGTGGTGCGCGGCGAGGTCCAGCCCGGACGCAGCCCACACCGCGGGCCAGGTTCGGGCCCGAGCAGCGCCAGTCTGCGCGCGGTCAACGCGCAGAGCGAGCCGCTGATTCGCGAGAATCAA
>Ga0247764_1000816_pt1 | contig 10924 bp, 9 predicted proteins | sample UWRJL051202B4_FD_179932 | JGI IMG/M metagenome (GOLD analysis project Ga0247764, IMG submission 179932) | Plant litter microbial communities from Arlington Agricultural Research Station in Wisconsin, United States - UWRJ-L051-202B-4 | ecosystem: Environmental > Terrestrial > Plant litter >...
CGGCCTCGGTCTCGGGGCGCCGCGGGAGCAGGCCGTCGGAGGAGCGGTTGGGCACGCCGAAGCCGGTCGGATCCTCGGAGGCGACGCGGCGGGGCAGGGCTCCGCTCTCGCCGGTGCGATCGACGATCTCCGGCTGGGCCCCGCGCGGTGGGAGGCTGCCCGGCACGGCGAAGCGGGACGCCGCCGGCTCGCCGAAACCGGCCGGCCCGTCGGCGGCCGGGGCGTCGGGCAGATCGGTCAGCGTCGCGCCCGGGACCCGGACGCGCTGGTCACCGAAGGCGGAGAGGCCGGGCGGCCGGCCGGCGCCGCCCCACTGGTCGGCGCCGCGGGACTCGGGAGCGGTCGGCTCCTGGTCGACCCGGCCACGGGTGGGCGAGCCCGGCGCGAAGCCGTCATAGTCGCGCTGCTGGTCGGGCGGCCCCTGGTAGGGGTGGGGCTCGAAGGGGCTGGCCTCGGCGGACGGGCTCGCGGAGGGCGGGGGCGCCCAGGCCGACGGCGGAGCCGAGTCACTCGTGGCCCCGCCCCGGAAGAGGTCGGTCGCCGAGCCGCGGCGCGCGGACGGGTCGTCGTCGGCCGGCTGGGGGACGCGGGCCGAGCCCTGCGGAACCCGGGCCGAACCGGTCGACGGGCCGCCCTGCTGGGCGCCATAGCGGTCGCCCGGGCTGCCTTGACCGAACGGTGGCACCGCCGGGACCACGAACGGCGAGCCGCCGTTGGGGGTCGCCTGCGGCGGCGGACCGTAGGAGTTGGGAAAGTCGTCGGATGACCGGCGACCGTCGGTGTCGGGCGGGAACCCGTCGCCCGACGTGGCCTCGGCCGACTGGCCGTGCTGCCCCTCGGACGTCATAACGCGCCTCCTCGATCCTGTCGGCCGTGCCAGCTTTGCACGGACGCGACCACACCGGGTGTCACCGGTGAGCCGTGCCAGCCCTTGGCCTGGCCGTGCTGGGTCACCGACTCGGGGGAGCGGCCGGGGCCCTGATCGCTTCTCCGGCCGGCCGAGCCGGGGAGGCGACCGTGCCCAACCGTACCGGTCGGGACCGACATCAGGAATCCCGGTGTACTTCCTTAAGGTGGCCGTAAAAAGGGTCACACGGGGGCCGTAACGCCCGTCACAGCTCGGTCAGCTGGGAAAACACGAAGGCCCGCCCGGGGAGCCGGGCGGGCCTTTCGCTGCTGTATGGATCAGAAGCCGCGACGCTGCGCGAAATAGGCGATCTCGTCACGCATCGCCTGGGTGGGGGCCGAGTGCCACGCGCGGTCGATGGCGCGCTCCTGGCGCTTGGCGAGTCGGTACCTACGGATGCGTTCCATGGTGCTCATTGCGGTGCTCACTTCCCTGGCCTTGCTGGGCCCGTCTTTGGCGCCCGTCCTCGAGCGCTGACCCAAGTGTGCCGCGCTGGAAGGATGACTGCCAAATAATCAGGGGGTGATCCCGCTTACTCACCTAACGATCGAAGGTAAAACTAACCACTCGCCAAATAATCTCAGGTCCAGGAAAGTAGGGCTCCCTCGGGGTCGGTCAGGAACGAGCCGATGTCGCGGAGGAATTTCGAGCCCAGCTCGCCGTCGACGATGCGGTGGTCGAAGGACAACCCGAGCGTCGTGACCTGCCGGATCTTGATCTTGCCCTTGTGGACCCAGGGCATTTCCCGGATCGCACCGAAGGCCAGGATCGCCGCCTCGCCCGGCGGCAGGATCGGCGTGCCGGTGTCCACTCCGAAGACCCCGACGTTGGTGATCGAGAAGGTGCCGGCCTGCATGTCCGAAGGTGGCGTCTTGCCCGATTTCGCAAGCTGCACCAGCGCGTTCAGTCCTTCGGCGAGCTCACTCAGGGTCAGCCGCCCGGCGTCCTTGACATTCGGCACGATCAGGCCGCGCTCGGTCGCCGCCGCGATGCCCAGATTGACGTATTCCTTGACCACGATCTCGTTGGTGGCGGCCGACCACGTCGAGTTGACCATCGGGTGCCGCTTGATCGCCAGCAGCACGGCCTTGGCCACCAGCAGCAGCGGCGAGACCCGCACGTCGCGGAACTCCGGCCGGGCCTTGAGCTTTTCCACCGCCTTCATGGAGCGGGTGACGTCGACGGTCAGGAACTCCGTGACGTGCGGCGCCGTGAAGGCCGAGGCCACCATGTTTTCCGCGGTCAGCTTGCGGACGCCCTTGATCGGGATCCGCTGCTCGCGACTGGCGTCGAAGACCGCGGCCGCGACGGTGGCCGGCCTTGTGAGCTGCGGCTCCCGCTCCGTCGTGGCGCGAGCATCAACCGCCTGCTGTACGTCGGCGCGCGTCACCGAACCCAGCGGGCCGGTGCCGGTCAGCAGCGCGAGGTCGAGCCCCAGATCCTTGGCCAGCTTGCGGACCGGGGGTTTGGCCAGCACCGGCGCCGAGCGATGGCCGTTACCGGTGGGCGCCGCTGACGGAGCCGGTGGGGCGGGCGGTGGCGGGACCGGGGGCGGGGCCAGGGGTGCGGCAGCCGGAGGGGGAGGCGGGGGTGCTGTTGTCGAGCCCATTGGCGTACCGATGCGGGGTCGTCTTTTAGCCGTTGTGGTTTTCGGGCCGTAGCCCACCAGCACGGCTGTGCGGCCGCCGGGGGCCGGACCACCGATCATGCCCGGCTCGATCGCTCCCTCGGCCGGCGCGATCTCGACCGCCGCGAGCGACTCGGCCGACGGCAGCGGGCCCGCGGACGGGTCGGTGTCGATCGTGATGATCGGCGCACCCACCTCGACCACCGTGCCGGCCTCGTGGAAGATCTGGATGACGACGCCGGCCCATTTGGCGGGGATCTCGACGGCGGCCTTGGCCGTCTCCACCTCCACGATCGGCTGGTTCAGCGTGATCGTGTCGCCCACCTCGACCAGCCAGGACAGGATCTCGCCCTCGGTCAGGCCCTCGCCCAGGTCGGGCAGGGTGAATTCCTTGAATCGGGTCATCCGGCTCACCAGCCGAAGGAACGGTCGACGGCGTCCAGCACCCGGTCGAGGTCGGGCAGGTATTCCTCTTCGACGCGGGCGGCCGGATAGGGGATGTCGTAGCCCGCGACGCGCAGCACCGGCGCCTCGAGGGAGTAGAAGCACTCCTCGGTGATCCGGGCGGCGATCTCCGCGCCCAGGCCGAGATTGCCCGGGGCCTCGTGGACGACGATCGCGCGGCCGGTCTTGCGGACCGAGTCGTAGACCGGGCCCATGTCGAGCGGGGAGAGCGTGCGCAGGTCGATGACCTCGAGCGTGCGCCCGTCCTCGGCAGCGGCGGACGCTGCGTCGAGCGCTGTCTTCACCATCGGGCCGTAGGCGAGCACCGTGACATCGGCGCCCTCCCGGACCACCCGGGAAGCGTGCAGCGGGAAATCGGGGGCCGCGTCGAGGTCGACCGCGCCCTTCTCCCAATAGCGGCGCTTCGGCTCGAAGAAGACGATCGGGTCGTCGGAGACGATCGCCTGCTGGATCATCTGGTACGCGTCGGCCGGGTTGGCGCAGGTCACCACCTTGAGGCCGGGGGTGTGCGCGAAGTAGGCCTCGGGCGACTCGGAGTGGTGCTCGACCGCGCCGATGCCGCCGCCGAACGGGATCCGGATGACGATCGGCAGCCGGACGTTGCCCCGCGAGCGGTAGTAGAGCTTCGCGACCTGGGCGACGATCTGGTTGTAGGCCGGGAAGACGAAGCCGTCGAACTGGATCTCGCAGACCGGGCGGTAGCCCCGGATCGCCAGGCCGATCGCGGTGCCGATGATGCCGGCCTCGGCCAGCGGGGTGTCGATGACGCGGTCGTCGCCGAAGTCCTTCTGTAGGCCGTCGGTGATCCGGAAGACGCCGCCGAGCTTGCCGACGTCCTCGCCCATGATGATGACCTTGGGGTCGTTCTCGAGGGCGCGGCGCAGCCCGTGGTTGAGCGCCTTGCCCAGGGTGATCGTCTCGGCCATCAGTGCTCACTCCCGCCGAAAGACGCCTGGTATTGCTCGAACTGGGCCCGCTGGGCGTCGACCTCGGGCGATCCGCCGGGATAGGCGAAGTCGAACATGCTCACCGGCGCCGGGTCGGGCAGGGCGAGCACCCGCTCGCGCAGGTCGAGAGCGAGCTTGCCCGCGGTCTCGTCCACCTCGCCGAAGAAGTCTTCGTCGGCCACCTGCTGCTTGGTCAGGAAGGCGCGCATCCGGCTGATCGGATCCTTGAGCTTCCATGACTCGACCTCGCTGGCGATCCGGTAACGCGTCGGGTCGTCGGAGCTGGTGTGGGCACCCATCCGGTACGTGTACGCCTCGATCAGGGTCGGGCCCTGGCCGTTGCGCGCGTGATCGAGCGCCGCCCGGGTCACCGCGAAGCTGGCCAGCACGTCGTTGCCGTCGATCCGCACGCCCGGGAAGCCGAAGCCGGCCGCCCGGCGGTAGAGCGGGATGCGGGTCTGGCGCTCGAGGGGCTCGGAGATCGCATACTGATTGTTTTGGCAGAAGAAGACGATCGGTGCGTGGAACACGCCGGACCAGACGAAGCCCTCGTTGACCTCGCCCTGGCTGGTGGCGCCGTCACCGAAATAGGCGATCACTGCCTCGCCGTCGGGGCCGCCGGTCTTGCCGTCCATCGTGATGCCCATGGCGTAACCGGTCGCGTGCAGGGTCTGCGAGCCGATGACGATCGTGTACGTGTTGAACTTGTACTCGTTCGGGTCCCAGCCGCCCTGGTCGACGCCCCGGAACAGGCCGAACGGCATGATCGGGTCGATGCCCCGGCAATAGAGAACGCCGTGCTCGCGATAGGTCGGGAAGGCCATGTCCTGCGGGCGCAGCGCCCGGCCGGAACCGACCTGGGCCGCCTCCTGACCCAGCAGGCTGGCCCAGATGCCCAGCTCGCCCTGCCGCTGCAGCGCGGTCGCCTCGGTGTCGAGCCGCCGGACCGTCACCAGGTCCCGGTACAGCTCGCGATACTCCTCGTCGGTGAAGTCGACCGAGTAGGTCACGCCGTCGGGGGTAGTGACGCTGTCAACACGCTCGCCGTCGGGGGTGAGCAGTTGCACGAAACCGCCGGCCGGGACGTCTGCCCCGACTTCGCTTTCGCCGTTCGCCATGCGTGTCTCCCTGTTCCTTCTCTGCGCCACGGCGGGGATTACCCGACCGCGCGGCTGGCCGCTATGGCGCCGCGCCTGGCCCGGGTGAGGTTGCCGCGCGGCGGTTCGGCAGGGGACAGGCCCCCGCCGGGGAGTGACGCCCCCCACCGCGCCCCGCCGGTCGCGGGAGGCGACGGCGGCGGTGCCGTCGCATCCATCCTCGCAGAGAACGTGAGTGCCGCCACAGGTCAGGTCGATCACAGTCACGAAATCTTCTTGAACGATTGGTAGCCGTATTTGTCCTAATAAGCGGTTTTCGTGGTTCCTCTTCCGCTCGAACGGGCTGTTCCTACCGTGGCCTTTCGTCCCATTCGTCGTTCAGCCCGGTAGTCGCAGCGGGATCGCCGGACGTTGATCTTCTTCCGGCCCGCCGCTGGGCGTCGATGTGGGGGTGGGGTGCCAGTGCCGGAAGAGGACGACGGGCTCATACCGCCGCTCAAGGTCATGCGCAAACGCCTCAACGGGGTCTACAGCGCGGACGGCTTCAGCGGCCCGACCCGGCGGTACGTGCTGATCGTCGCGCTGCTGGTCGGGCTGGCGTCGGTGCCGACCCTGGCGGCGATCACAGCCGCGCCGCTGGAAGACGGCTCCAATACCGGGGCGATGGACGTGCCCTTGCTGCCGCCGATGTCGAGCGGGCCGGTGCAACCGCCCTGGGCCACGACGGGACCGGCCACTCCCAGCGGCCCCGGGCTACCGTCGCGGTCGCCGACGACCGCTCAGACTCCGGGCGGGCAGGCCGGTAAGCGCGTGGTCAAACCGAAACGGTCTTCGGGGCGCGCCTCGGGTTCGCACGGCGGCTCGAGGCCGGAATCAGAGGGCGCCGGGTCTCGGGCGCCGGATTCCGGGGGCTCGGCGTCTCAGGGCTCGGCGTCTCGGGGCCCAGCGGCTCGTGGTGCGGACTCGGGCGGTCGCCGCTCGACCGGGTCGGGTGCGAGGCACAAAGCCCGCTATTCACACCGTGGCGAGGGCGTGGTCGTCCACATCGGCTTGTCGGGGTGGCACGTCAAGCATTCGAAAACCAGCGGCACGAAGACTGGCTGCCAGCCCGACCGCAAGCGCGGTCAGGGCGAGCGCAGCCACCGGGATGACTCAGAACGATCCAGCGAGCCGGCCGACAGCGGCCGATCCCAAGCACGAGGGCGTGATCACACGAGCCGGACCAGGCAATTCATCCGTTCACTTGTCAATCACCGGTCGGGGACTCCCGGCCGGTCGGATAGCCGGAGGTCGGCCGTGGTCGAACACCCGCAGAATCTGCGCCCCACCCCCTCGGCGGAGCACAGCGACAACAGCCACAGCAACCAATACGCGGTGTCGCACACCGACCGCCCGCAGACCGGGGCCCGCGCCTATCGCGGCAGCCACCGCGCCGAACGCCGGCTGCACCCCGACGACCGCCGCAGCTCCCGCGTGGGCGGCCACCACGACACCGACCAGCACCGCGACCGCTCCAGTCATTGGTGAGCGGGCGTCAGGGCCGCATTCGCCGGCCGCGCCGGGCGATCATGGCCGGCAGGTCGATGGTGATCGGCCACGGGACCTCGGTGGTGAACGCCTCGGTCGTGTAGTGCGTCGCGTAGCGATAGCGGCCGGCGGTCTCGTCGAGGATCAGCTCGGCCAGCGAGATCGTCGGCGCGTCGACCTCGGGCACCACGATCCAGTAAGCCGGGACCCCGGCCCGGGCATAGAGGGCGCGCTTGACCTCGGTGTCGCGCAGGGCCGAGGTCGGCGAGACGACCTCGACCACCAGGCGGGTGCCGCCGACGGGAAAGGGCGTCTGCTGCAGGAAATCGGCCGGCGCGACGATCACGTCGGGGCGGGGCTCTGTGTGCTCGTCGATGGTGACTGACTGGTCGGTGCCGATCGCCAGGTCGTCCGGGCAGGACTCCTCCAGGATCTGGGCGATCCACCGGGCGACCGTGTTGTGGTCCATGGTCGCGGAGGGCGACACGATCAGGCTCCCGTCGATGAGCTCCCAGCGACGCCCGTCATCGGGCAACGCGTGAAGATCGGCCACGGTGTAGCCATTGATGTCGGGCAACCGGACTCCGAACAGCACGGCGCTCAACGACGGTGCCTGCGCTTCGGGGAGAGCCATGCGGTCAAGGCTACGGCGGTGGCGTTCATGGAGGCGAGATTATCGAGCCGCGAGGCCGCTCTCGGTGCCTGTGGATAACCGGCCGGAAAGCGGCCGGGGTGTGGATAACCGGGTCAGGAGTCGTCGGCCAGGCGGTGGCGGTTTGTCTCGATCCAGGCGTCGATCGCCTCCGCGTCGTTCGGGTCGACGCCTTCCGAGATCAACTGGGCCACCGCTGCCGTGGCCGGGCTGCGGCGCTCGCCGGTCGCATACAACCGGGCGAACTCGGGGATCATCTCCTCGACCACTTCGTCGGTCTGGTCGGTGGCCGCTTCCGGCAGGCCGCGTTTGCGGGTCGCGAAGGCCGACCAGGCCCGCGCCACCCGGGGCAGCATCGCGGCGTCGTCCATGTCCAGCACCGCGCGGCGGTGCACCCAGTCGAGGAGGAAGAGCCCCGCCACCGCCGGGCTCCAGCGCAGCGGGTCGGGCTCCGGCAGGCTGGCCGCGTGGTCGAGGATCAGGCTCAGGCAGAAGTGCAGCGAGGCCAACTCGTCATCGGCGTCGACGTCGGCCAAGGAGAAGCGGGCCGCCTCGGGCGAGGCCAGGAAGTCGCGCAGCAGGCGCTCGCGGTCGGGTCCGGACATCTCCGGCGGCTCGGGCAGGGGCGGCGTCTTGGCGGCCGGCAGCAGGGCCAGCCGGGCCCCGGCCAGCGCGCGATCGGTGGCCAGTGAACCCTCGGCCGGCAGGTCGGTGAGGTCGTCGGTCACTTCCAGGTGGCGGCCGACCTCGCCGCGCAGCCGGCCCGGGTCTTCCTCGCGGAACCAGGTCAGCTCGTCGCCCGCGCACATCTCGCGCACCTGGCCCAGGATGCGATCGGCCGGGCCGCCCACGAAGACGTCCTTGGTGATGCCGATGTTGTGGTCGACCAGGGCCACCACCGCGTGCTCGGGGCCACCCTCGGCGTCGTCGTCATAGGCGAAGGTGACCAGGTAGGACGTCTGATCGCCGTAGACATCGCCGTACGCGTAACAGCCCGTTGCCCGAACCCGGCCCAGTTGGGCGACCCATTCCGGGGCCAGCAGGCCGCGGCGGACCTCGCCGGCGCCCTCCGCGTCGGGCACCAGCGCGGCGAAGACCTCCCGGATCGTCGTCGCCGAAGCGGTACGGCGACGGGTGGTCGCACTCAGGAAATGGCCCACGAACTCGCGCACCGCGGTCGCCCGGTCGGTCGTCGCCACCGCATACACGCTGCCCAGCAGGGCGGTGCCGAGCATCTCCGCATCCAGGGCGCAGTCGAGCTTCGCCACGTCGCGGGCCGCGTGCAGGACCGCTTCGTACGGAGTCTGAGGGGCCACCATGCAGCCGAGCCTACCTGCCCAGACGAGGCGCGGACCTATTCAGAACGCACCGCGCTCAGCGCCTCCCGGGCCTGCGCGTACGCGTTGAGGACCTCGCGCACCGGCGCCACCACATACTCCCGGGCCACCTCGGTGATCGACGCCCGCAGCCGCTGCTCGGCCCGGGCCCCGGCCCGCCGGGCGCCCCAGCTGACGATCGGTTTGAGCAGCAGGGCCAGCAACGCGCCCACTAACAAGCCGCCGAGCAACAGCAGGGTGGGCAACGGCACGTCGCCGACCTTGGGATAGTGCAGCTCAGGCAGGCCGAGCACGCGCACCGCGTAACCGCCGATGAGCCAGAGCAGCCCACCGATGGCGGCGAAAGTCAGCAGCCACTGCAGCCCGCCGACCGCGCGCCACCAGAAGGGCTTACGGGCCATGCCGAGGTTGGTGCGGGCGACGGCCCGGTCGAGCGCGTCCGGCAGGTCGGCGACCCGGGAACGGGCGGCCGCGTTCAACGCCGGCGCCCACACCTCCGGGATCGGCGCGGCGGCCCGGGCGGCGACCGCACGCACACTCAACCCGACCGCCGACTTCTGCGCCGAATCGGCCTCCGGCACCGACGTCCGCGAAACGGGCACCAAATCAGTCGACGGGGTCAGAGTGGTGTCCAGGTGCAGGCGCTTGAGCGGATCGGGCCGCAGCTTGCGCAGCCCCCGCACGAGCGGCCACCCGGTGCTGGCGATCGCCCGGTGCCGGTACGCGTTGGCGGTCGCCGCCGCCACCGCGGGCACCCCGGCCGAGGCCGCCAGCGCCTCCGTGAGCTGCCGCACCGTTGCCCGGTCGACCTCGTCCTCGGCCGCCGGTGGCCCGATCGTGTCGGTCAGCTGCTCGCTGACCGTGTCGAGGTCGCCGGCCAGCCGGCGCAGCGCCGCCTGCCGCTCGGCCACCGTCTTTTCCAGGGCTTCGCGCAGCTCGTTGAGCATCCCCGGCTGTTTGGCCGAGGTCGCCAGGGCCGGCACCGACGGCAGGCCGTCCTCCTCGAGGAGGCGCTTGAGGTCGGTCAGGACGATCTCGGTGTCGCCGGTCGACAGCCGGTCCGCCTGGTTGAGGACCACGATCGTGATGTCCCCGTGCGACTTGAACTGCTTCAGATACGCGTTGTGCAGGATCCGGTCGCCGTACTTCTGCGGGTCGACCACCCACACCACCAGGTCGACCAGGCCCAGCAGCCGGTCGACCTCGAGCCGGTGGCCGTGCTCGACCGAGTCGAAGTCGGGCAGATCGAGCAGGACCAGCCCGCGCAGGGCGGCCTCGTCGTCGCCGTCGAGCGCGCTCTCCCGGATGAACCGCTGCCGGGGCAGCACGCCGACCCAGTCGAGCAGCCGGTTGGCCGGCTCGAGCGGCCCCCACACGCAGGCGTGGGCGACGCCGGTGGTCGGCCGGCGCACCCCGACCGGCGAGAGCTTGAGCCGGGCGAGCGCGTTGAAGAGGCTGGACTTACCGCTGCCGGTGCTGCCGGCCAGCGCGACGACCGTGTGGTCCTGGGAGAGGGCCAGCCGGCTGCCGGCCCGCTCGACCATGGTGTGCGCGGCGACCAGATCGTTGTCGGGCAGATAGGGGTCGACCACCCGCAGGAAACGTTGCAGCGCTTCGAGGCGCGCGACGAGTTGGCCGGCGTCCACGTGGCCGTCGTCGGTCGGGCTCAGGGCGCTTTTTACCCTGTCCACGAGGCTCACCGGTGGCTCGCCGGGAGGGAGGGCGCTGTGGCGGTCAACGCTAGTTCCTCTCTGGCACGTTCCACATCGTTGGCGGCGTCGCGCAGCCGGGCGCCCGGCTCGAGGTCGAGGCCGACCGCGGCCGTCCGCTCGAAGAAGCGGGCCGCCTCCGCGTCGAGCAGCACGTTAACGCGCACCAGCAGATCCTCGCGCGCCCGGGTGGCCAGTGTCCGAATCGCCTGGTCACCGAAGATCGCCTCGAGCACCTTCTGAGCCGCGACGGTAGTGCCCGCCCCGACGGCGACCTCGAGACCGGTCGGGATGAAAGCCGTCGAAGTGAAGACCGCGATCATCACGGCCAAACCAAGACCATTGACGGCGTACGCGGCCCCGCGCGCGACCACCCGCTTGTCGCCGGATTCCTTGCGGACCAGGTCGAGCACGAACTGCTGCCAGTCGCGGACCAGTCGTTCGGCCCGCTGGGGCAGGTCGGCGGCGGCGTGTTGCAGCGACGGATCGAGCAGGGCGGCGCCGGCCGGATGCGCCTGCCAGGCCGCGTACGCCTGCTCGGCGGCGTCGGCCGAGACTCCCCGCAGCAGCGTGACCAGCTGTGATTCGAGCGCTGTCTGCAGGTTACCGCCGGGCGCGGGGCGTCCGGTCAGGGCCGACACGACCCGGTCGCGCAG
>Ga0247764_1000819_pt1 | contig 10889 bp, 17 predicted proteins | sample UWRJL051202B4_FD_179932 | JGI IMG/M metagenome (GOLD analysis project Ga0247764, IMG submission 179932) | Plant litter microbial communities from Arlington Agricultural Research Station in Wisconsin, United States - UWRJ-L051-202B-4 | ecosystem: Environmental > Terrestrial > Plant litter >...
ATAGTTTAGAGGAGCGGGCTACACGTTTGGCTCTGGTGTGGTATACAAATTCCTGGATGAAAATAATATGTCACACATTCTTCGTGCGCATCAGCTCTGTATGGAAGGCTACTCGTCCTTATTTGACAAGCACCTTTCAACTGTCTGGTCGGCACCGAATTACTGTTACCGATGCGGCAATTCAGCGAGTATACTTGAAGTTGGCCCAGGGGGTTCAATGTATTTCAATGTGTTTGAAGCAGCACCAGAGAACGACAGAGACGGGCCCAGCCAACAGGCTGCCCAAAATGCGGGAGGAAAGGTACGCTGGTTACTCAATTCTACGCACCTTGCATACTGACATCACCCCCTTTGTAGCTCCCTGAATATTTCCTGTGACCTATTTTCCAGATGACGAACTCAGCAACGACACCAATGTTTATTTGACTGTATATTGATAGCCAGCTACTAGTAATGATGATTTTCCTGCCTAGCCTTCCAAGAATCTCAATGACAAGACGGCCCGTATAACAAAGACCTACATCCCGCTCATGACGGAGCATCGTTGATTGTCAACGAAGAAACTTTCGCAGCAGCAAGTTTAACGACACCCGGAACACGAAGTCTATGGTTTATTGGATAGGAGCCAATGAGGTAGCGATGTACTTCGAGGAAGCCGTAAAAGACCTCTCTTCAACCCCAGCCTTAACACGAGGACCAACACTGTCAGGGAGAAGCCAACGGTGATATGCTTGTGCCACCGCAACCAAAAAAGTTCTGCCAGAGTGCGGAGCAGATCTCGCTTGCGCCGACGGCCATGTCTGAAGGAAGGTGCGCGTCCTATCGATGGTGTTGTGATAGGGTACCCAAAGAATGGATTCATTATAGATGTCGATGATATCCAAGAAGGCGAGGCCACAGTCGGCGAAATTGGCGCAGGTGCAAGGGTTTCTGCAGGGGTTTCCGGTAACTCTTGAGGCGCAGGTGAGTTCGGCTGTATTGGATCTTCACGGAGCCTAAAAGATGATAGCGATCCCCCAAATTCTACCAATGCAGATGTTAGTCACAAATAGGCTAGGTCGACTGCATATTACCTTCTGGTAAAGTTGAAGCTGTAAAACACTCTATCAATTCCTTATTGGATGGAAAAAATACTCGCGAAAGAGCGGTTTCAGGGAGTAGACGTCTCAAGCAAGTGAGCCTAATTGCAATAAAAATGTAAGGACGACAAACATACTTGAATACGCCCCAAAGACCTGAATGGGTCCACGAGTAATTGAGCATAAATACTGATAGAAGAGTAGAATGTCAGAATGGCATAGTTCGTAACTTCAAGTAAACCTAACCTGCAGCAATCATGCCCGGAAAGCGGGGGATAACCTCCTTGATGACCCATTTGAAGAGTTCGAAACTCTAACTGCAATTTAGTGGACATTTTGAAGGGCCCGACGGATGAGGTAACTCACAATACTCTGCAGCGATAGTTGACTCAAATTCAGCAGGACTACATACTGTAGTATTGGTCGATCATCCTGCGAGCTGTCGTAAAGGCCTCTCAGATGTATTCTGAGATGTTCAAAGGCTTGAATGATGTATTTCTTTTGTATAAGGATATCCTCGTCCAGAGGGCATACTTCAAGAACGAGGATGGGCCTCCCGAAAGGGTCGCGGACGGAGGGCGGAAGGCAATGAAAATTGGGGATCGGGAAAGGCGGTTCTAGAGGCCATAAGTTGGTCAGCCGCCATAGCAGGGTCTTCTGAGCGGCTTCTAGGCAGAAAGACCGCGTAAATTTATTCCGCTGGAAAGTTTCAATATCTCAGCACCTAGCATGGTCGTTTAAGGCTACGAGCTCACCCTTGAGAGACGGAAGATTGAGGCTTAGTGGATCATTGGAATCATGCTTGTTGAAGTGAGACAAAATTTTACGTACATGTATCAGCGAGCCATTCCTTCGCCCATTCCTGAGCGTCAGGTCCGAGTTCAAGCTCGTCGATGACAGAAGGAAGGATGGTCTGGATCAATGTGTCCTGCAGAGTGTAGACATCGTCGAGGTTCGCGTGGTATTGTTCTAACAGAGCATCTCGATTAGTTTGTAGTCTCCTGGATGCTTCCATTCATTCGGGGTCTAATTATTGAAGGGTTTCTTGCTGTGCGTTGTATTCCACTGACAGTCCGAGAGTAAAGACGGAGATAATGCGAAGGAAGAACATGGTCAACCGCGTCGCGCAACTAACCATCGAGCCGATTCCCACGGTCATATACAAGTAAGCTTTCAGTCAGAAGTGCACAACTTCCAGATGCAATGTTTCTTGAAAGATAAACCGCCGGTTTGACATTTCTCCAAGGTGTTTTCTAGTAATTCAGGTTGGTTCGCCTTACGTAGCTTTATGACCCTCAATGTTACTGGCCAACTGTGGGTTCTCCTTCCATTCTATCAAAAGTTGGAACAGGAGATTGGACAGTAAATCACAATCGCCCACAATTGCTGAAACCAATTACTTGTGGAATGGACGCATGAATCAAAGGGAAATCTGGGCCGTTTTTTTGCTATTCGAAACCATATTACTGTAAAGGAGTCCCCAGAAAGGTGACTCTCGTCCACAGGCTAGATCTGTGGCGGGATGGCAACACAACGAATCCTCAAATCCTTTCAAGAAGTGCATGTCCACTATCGCGGTATCCAACTATGGCATCAGGGCAGGGTACTTTTATTACTTGATCAGAGCCTATGCAAGAACCCCCCCTGCGGGCAGGAATAATTCATGGAGTAATGCTTCAGATAACCCTCGAGCATCAGGGACTGATGGTATCAATTATTGAGATTGGTGGACTTTCTGAGGGAGGTAATTTTGACCAGAAAGTAGCAGGGTGGCATGCAAGTATTGCAGGAGCCGTGCAATAACGAAGCCATAGCCCACCGCCTGAGACCACAGAAGGCGTGAAGGAATCACGTCGAAAGTCTGGGGGCTTCATGTGGCGCTAAGAGTAATTTGGCACACGGCATCTGGGGAGATAGATTGTAAATCAAACGCAATCCGAGCGCTACCGAGCAATGTAGACAGAACAGCATTTCAAGTTCATCCAAAGCCGTTCTTTGCCTCGATCTCTCTACTTCCTCGTGTATGATCTGTCTATCACTCAATCTCGCTAGATTGATGATACAGTTCCGCGATGAATGGATCATTGAGATCGTTCATACAAACGCAATTCAGCGGTGAACTGGTCCCTCGCCCGAACTCCTTACGCTCAAGTGTGCTCTAATAAATTACACAATAGAAGACAAAAGCTCCAGGCAACTACCACCGGTGTTTATAGAGCATGGATTCGCCTATTGGGAAGTGGGCTTCACTCGTATATTTAGTCTGACCTTGCGTCCAGCGGCTCAGGAGCTTCGTGACGGATGGAGGCCGAGTATTTCAGCACAAGGAGACTAACCAAGTAGAAGCCTAGAAATCGGGCATTGCGGGCATGGCTAATGAAAGACGCTTTATCTCGTTTTATCTTCTCATTGAATAGGCGCGGTATCAGAGATACCGGTGGGGATAGCAGAGAAAGAACTTGGGCCCTAAATGAGGGCTCTTGAACTTAGTTTAACCAAGCTATGGACGCAGGCATTTGGAGCAAATTTTAATACGAAGAAAAAATGATACGCGCACACCGAGTGCGTATGTATGACGAGTTCAGGGGATCCGGGCTAAGGATGGAGAGTAGCTGGAGTTCAAAAAAAAATTGTCTTGATCCTCAGCGCGTGGTCAATGGACTGAGGATGCGAGGGCGGATCGCGGTCGTTTCTTGATCCAGGTTCCATTTTGCAGATGTAGCTACCACCCCACTAGCTATCCTAGTAGGAAAGGTGCCTAATCAATAGAACTTCGGTCTAGAGAGACGCTAGTACTAGCATCAGTAGCAGCCGTTCTGTTTCCTTTCCTTTATAATATGGCCAGGTTAGATGCTAGTACATTGAGAGTGAGAGGCAGTATTTTCACGGAAGTAAGGAATGCAGGAGTTGTGTCATGACCCTCTTCCGGTTAGAGGTCCGGACGGTCCGCTTCTTCTCACACAAATGTGTTCAACTTCAGTTTTCAGAATCAAAGCGTCAACAACCTTCAGATACACATCTGAAGTCTACGATACAACTTGGGATATTTAAAATGCCTCCTTCAGATATTCAGACCTTTATCTCTTGGTTTCAATCACATCAGGGCTATATCGACACTTCTGCCTTGGACATCATCGATTTTCCATCCTCAGAAGGCGGACGCGGGGCGGTAGCGCTCAAAGATCTGCCTGTAAGCATACAGCGTTCCAGGCAGTCCACTGTATTATATCCATCTATATCGTACTTATTCTATCGTGAAAGGAAGGAAGGACACATCGTGTTCTCGATCCCGCGTTCGTTGGTGTTGACAACTCGAACGAGTCAGCTACCCGTTAGGTTTGGTGTAAACGCATGGAAACTAGCAGGCTTACACGAAGGATGGTCTGGTCTCATTCTCTGTATGATGTGGGAGGCCTCTTTATCCCAAGAAAGTAAATGGTCGACATATTTCGGTGGGTTAACTCGTGCATCAGACGAGAAGGAATATTGGCCAGACGATTCTAACGAGATCCCTTTTTGCATAGATATCATGCCGAATAAATTTGATACGCCAATGTTCTGGAATGAAGACGACCTGGCGGAGCTGAAGGGTACCGCAGTGGTAGGTCTGTTTCGTTGTCATCCATCTGCACTTTTTGGATGGACACTGAATTTGATTTCCTTGAATAGACAAACTAGGCAGAGAACAAGCTGAAAAGGAATACTCAGAGAAGATTCTCCCTGCGGTGCGAGTGAGCATCCTCCTTGTGGTTACCTTGTTATCGATAATTCGAACCTGACCTTAACATCTAGAGCCGACCAGATTTATTTGCTCCTCACTCCATTTCAACACACTACTCGTTGGAGGTCTTCCACATAATGGGAACCAGAATTAGCTCTCGTAGTTTTACTCTCGAAGCCGAAAACAAGGAGGAAGACCACGAAGACATTGGTAACACCAGCTCAGGCAGTGCCATGGATGTCGACGTCGCGCCACTTGATGCTGGTATGATTCATTCTCGCGACCACACAAGCGGAGAAGACTATGCCAATATCATTGAGTCAGAAGAAAAGCTAGACCAACCAGACCACCACGAGGAAGAGGAAGAGGAAGAGGAAGAGGAAGAAAGAGCAGAAGTCGCGATGGTTCCCTTCGCCGATATTTTGAACGCTCGTTACAGAGCAGAGAATGTGAATTTTTCTTGAGCACACAATATCGTTTAGCTGCTGACTGATCTACTTAGGTCAAACTCTTCTATGAACCGGACTGTCTCAAAATGGTATCTACAAGACCAATACAGGAAGGTGAACAAATCGTGCGTATAGAAGCAACCAATCCGCAGGCGGCAGAGTAACTGATCTGCTTGACCATGCAGTGGAACACCTACGGTGACCTCCCCAATTCGGAGCTCCTTCGGTGTTTCGGACATGTTGACTACCTCCCCATGACTCTTCCAAATACCAGCGCCAAAGTATTTGGCAACCCAGGCGATGTAGTCGAAATTCGTGCGGATGTCGTCGTCCGGTGCGCTGTTGGTGCCTCTTTACGATCCCAAAATTCGATAGGCGACGCAGTGGACGGAATGGTAGAAAGAATCGATTGGTGGTTGGAAGAAGGAGGCGATGAGTGAGTGTTCTGTCGCGCTCCGACATTTCATCATACCTCGAAACATACATTAAAATGATCACGTCTCCCTTTAGCGTTTTCGTCCTAGAGATAGACCCAGACACCTCCAAGACCGAGATCCCAGAAGCTATCTTGGCTTTCATCCGCCTCATTCTCTTTGAGACTGAATGGGAAAGGGCGAAGACAAAGGGAAAACCTCCAAAGGCCAAAGCAGATGCTCAAACGCTCCAGGTACTTAAGGACGTACTGAAAAGGAGATTGGAAGATTATCCGACGACTTTAAAGGTTCGCATATTTCTGTCTGCGCCGTTAGCTTGTGAACTGATTGACGCGGATTGTAGGACGACGAAAACGCACTCGAATCATCGGCTGACATGCTGCCTCTTAACAAGCGACATGCACTAATAGTTAGAGTCGGAGAGAAGCGTATATTGCATGCATTTGGGGACAAAGTGGACGAGCTGCTGAAGGAGGCATCTGAACAGGAGAGGGCGGAGATTCAGGAAAGCGCGGGTAGGAACAGGGTTTCTGCTGGAAATGGGAAGAGGAAAGCAGTGGATGATAAAGACGACAGAAAGAAAAAGAGGCGCTGATGATTGTAGGATTATATCAGACTAATGAATGTTCCTCTTATAAGGAAAAAATCGTGCCCGAGAGAAATAAATAGGCAAATACAGTCCATTGATACATAATCCAAAAATTACAGATAAAAAGGCATAATACCGATACCTATTACATGTTCACAGATTCCATCCTTCTAAACGCTGCTATCTCACTTCTTTCCATCTTCAAACGGATTCTCTGCATATTCCAGCCCGTCATCATCGTCATCGGCTACATTGTGTGTCTTTGCTGGTGCGGGAGTGCTACCAGCCGGACCTGGATCACGTAAAAGACTGACCGGTCGCTTGGGCAGCAAGCCGAATTTCCCAGCGTCGATGGGTTGAGCTGCTGTCGCTGGCGCAGGGATGGCAGCAGGTTTCGGTTGTTGGATGGCAGGAGCGGTGGTAGGTTTGGGAGACGACGTTAATGATGGAGGAGCTACATAGAGAGATGGGTCATTAGCTAGAAGTCCATTGCATGATCCCATAGTTTGATACTTACAAACCGATCTGCCAACGTCATATCCTTGCACTATCGGCTGTGGCTGTAGCTGCGGCGAGCGCCCAGGCGAGGGCGATTGACCGCTCGTCGGTGGTGGATTGGGGTCATAATAAGACGCCTGTGCCTGTGGTTGTGGCTGCGGGGGGCCATAATAAGACGCGGCGCCTGCGCCTGGGGCGACTCCTGGACTCGACCATGTTTGATTGGGACCTGAGGAGGAGGGTGCAGGTGATCCAGCGGGTCTGCACAAATCGATGAATAAGCTACAAGGCTTGGCAGAGTTTTGCAATGTTGCCGTACCTTCCTGTATCCAGCTCCTGGATCTTAGCCTTCACTTTAGAGAACAGATTTCCGAATGTCTTTTTCCCAGCTAAAATGCAGAATTGATATTAGCACAGCCTGGTGGATAACTGCGGTGGAGAGAGCGAAGACATACTTTCGGCGATCTTGGTAAATTGTTCTTGAAACTCACCCATGTTCGGACCACTCGACTGCGGCTGTTGCTGCTGGTTCGGGTTCCATGCACCCGTTCCTTGGGGGCGAGAAGAGTGGTATACGGCGGGCCCATTAGGGTGTGCTCCAGCCCATTGTTGCTGCTGCTGCTGCTGTTCTTGCAGCATGAGCTGCCGAGCGAATTGTTCGTCAAGTTGTTCTTGACTCTGTTGATGATGACGTTAGATCGTGGTCAAAGCGATGGATACGGGACAACAACACACCATGATGGGAGCTTCAGGTTGAGCCGGCTGTTCACTGCGATAATCAGGATCGCTCATAACCAGCAATGTGTCTACTGCTCTGTCTTGATTCCAATTAACGGATTCGAGCACAGATTGGCTATTATGTGTCGTCAGTCGGATTCAGACAATCTAACCAAGTGCAAGCACGAACAGAATGAGATCGTCGTAGTCCGGAAACATGCCACGGAGTGTGACAACCCGAGGGTCAATAGGTCCATCGCGCTGTGTGGGTTCTTCTGCAGGAGGCCGTGTTGATATGTCAGGAACCGGTGGGCCCAAGTTGGTCGTTGGTGGAGGTGGTGAGGCTGCAACAGCAGGCGGCGGCGACGACGGCGAGACCTCAGCAGGTGGTGTCTCAGCTCCTGGGACGTCAAATGGATTTGTGACGGATGTCGGGGCAGGAGCAGCGGCAGGGGATTCTGGCATCGTTGGTGTTGGTGGTAGTTACGAAGATAACTGCGATATTTAAAGACGTCCGTTGGGCTGCGCATCCGTATCACGTGCCAACGCGTCTTCCGCAATGACCACCACGGCAGTCCCAGAGATGGGCAGGTATCTGCGCCAGATCGTCGACAACTCGTTTGAAGAGGGGCAGTTCGAGAGTGCGGTAGCCATGCTGGACCAGTTGCGTTCAAAAGACCATAAACCGTCAATGTGAGTTTTCGCCAACCCTGCGCGTCGCGTCGCGTCTGACAAGTTGACAGAATCCACATTCTTCATCTCATTTTCATAGCCCTTCACTCTTCCCAAGAGACACAGCTAAATGAAGAAGAACCTCAAATGGATCGTGCCACCTTGCTCCTTCAGTCTCCACGCAAGATCATCAAGCACACCAAGGCGTCTCTCATTCTCCCTGGCGCAGCCGTAATCGCAGCCCAGCAGCTCCTTATGTCTTTCATCGCTACCTATCTACCACAAGAAATAGGAGCTGCGCTTCCATTTTACCCCGAGACGAAGAACGAACCTCCAATGGAGTTTGAATTTAGCGAAAGCGTCATTTTCAACCAAGCTGCTGCCATAAAACACTCCAAGAACTGTTGGGAGATCCTCAAATCAAGCTTTACCGCGCGAGCGACCCACCTTTTGGGTACTCCCAAGGGAAAGGGAAAACAGAGTTCTCGCATTCGTTTCGCAGAGCCTTCCTATAACGAGTTGAAGGAAAACGAGATCAAGACTGTAGCAGATGATTCATGGTTCGTCCTCGAATGGCTCGTGGCACTCTTCGAGATGGATTCCGATATGACTGCCAAGCAAGGCCAGCGTACGTCCTATCTTTTTCTTTTCGCCGGGGTACTGATATGGATATATGCCATCTAGAGAAACATTCACCTCTATTATTGAAGCAGCTGCCTCCTCCACCGATAGGGTCAACAGTACGCTGGGACGCGTCAGAGCCTCTCAAGGTAGTCTTTTATAGTTTCCAACAGCAAGACCTTAGACGCCAACGATCGGGCTTGCGTCTTCTCAATCTAGTGTGTATCTCTCAAATTGCATATATTTCTTCTCTGACCGCACAACAACAGCTCGTCGAGCTGACCCAAACACCCCATGTCAACCTTCCATCTTTCGCCTCAACTACTCTAGCCCAACTAGCCACGACCAGTTCACCCTCCTCACCTACGCAAACTCATGACACTCCTACTTCGCACTTCACGACCCTCTTTACCCTGCTACCAACCACGCCACCCGCACTCTCTTTCAAAATTGCCCTCTGTAAGAAAATAATCGAAGACGCGTCTGATGCATCGCCTACCTCTCCCAAGGGCGGTTATAGCTTTGGGACTACGTCAAACGGAACTTTCGGCGATGTACGTCCTGGAGGGTTGAAGAAACCCAGAGCTCAGCCTCGTGCTATCACGAGGCAAAGGACAATCACGTCTGAAGGGTCTGTAGCGTCCATCGATGTACCCTCCACCCCAGGCATGACAACCACTTTGTCTTCATCCACTACACCAGCCGCAGCGCCAACGGCCCCACCTACAACATCAACTTATGTCGCCCGTTTGCCAACATACGCCGAACTTTGCCGTTTGCTACGGACCTCCTTTTCTCAAGCATCTCCCCAGCAGTTACACCTTCCCAACAAACCCTGGGCGACTCATTCTCTCCTGCTGCGCGTAAAGTTCGAACTGCTGCTTGCGTATGCGCTTACACAGACGCAGCGTCGAGAGGCCGCGCAGCTCGCTGCGGCCGCTCGGATAGATACACCCGATGATACCTTCCTTCAGGCAGTTGCTGATGGGTCACTAAAGGCCCTGGTTGACGAGTTGTTTAGACCTCTGGGGAATAATGAAGATGAGGATAGGATGATGTTTGCTGATGTGATTCGTGCGGTTGTTGGTTTACCTTTGGAGGGGTTGGATGTAGACGAGGATATGGAGTAGATGCAGAGAGCGAGTTTCTTAAAGCGATATATTACTTAGACCATCTAGTTGTACAATACCGCCTGTCATATGATAATGACCAAGCAATTCACCCGGCCGCTAATACATCGCGATCGATGCCGTCCCCTTCATAATCTTTCAATTCCATCATGCACGCCAGTCTTACAACTTGGTCTGCAACAACGACATGCGTATCCTAATTCTTGGCGGGACAGGCGCAAGCGGCCTAGCACTCATCTACAAAGCCCTCGAGGTCTACCCCGCAGGCACCGTCGTAGTCTACGCCCGCTCTCCCCAGAAGCTCCCCGACGACATCGCGCAGCACCGCTCAGTCACCATCGTTAAAGGCGAGCTAGATGAACTTGACAAAGCTGAAGCCGCATTGGACGGTGTAAATGCCGTGGTCTCAGCTCTCGGGCCCTGGCTCGGTCACCCTGCTGGCCACCCCATCGCCACATTCTACGGAGAACTCATCATTCTCCTCGTAAAGCACCAGATCAAGCGTTTCCTGGTGCTCGGCACCCCAACCCTCCGCGATTCAAACGATAAACGAAGTCTATTCTGGGCGTCTACTATTGCAGGGATCAAGCTTACAGCACGAACCGCTTATGATGAGATTGTGGCAATCGGAGAGGTCATGAGAGGCAAGGGCGGCGAGTTGGATTGGACGATCGTCCGGGTGCCATTTTTGAACAACAACGACACGGAGTTGACGCTGGCGGGGTATGTGGGCGATGGGAAGACGGGGGTTGGGCTTTCGAGAAAGGCATTTGCTGCATTCTGTATCGAGCAGATAGAGAAGACAGAATGGGTACAGAAAGCGCCATTTATTACAGATGGTTAAGATAGAGGTAAGATAACTCCATGAAGATAGGATCCGAATCTAGCTGATCCCATGCAGTAGAATTGTAGAAGGCCATCCAAGTGACATGCCGGGTTTCAGAAGTTCAATGATCAGGAAATAACATACTCGTCTGGT
>Ga0247764_1000820_pt1 | contig 10873 bp, 9 predicted proteins | sample UWRJL051202B4_FD_179932 | JGI IMG/M metagenome (GOLD analysis project Ga0247764, IMG submission 179932) | Plant litter microbial communities from Arlington Agricultural Research Station in Wisconsin, United States - UWRJ-L051-202B-4 | ecosystem: Environmental > Terrestrial > Plant litter >...
AGGAAATGCAGGGGCTGGCCGACTATCTGTCGCGCAAAGGCGGACCGGTGCGCGATCGTGCGCGCCTGCTGAACGACGGCACCATCAGTCAATGAACTACAGCACACGCACCGGCGCGTCGGTTTAGAATTCGTCCCATGATCAGAATCGACAATATTCTCGTCATCGTCGACCCCACTGCGCAGGTGCATCCGGCCGTCGACAAGGCGTTACAGATCGCTAAACGCTGCAATGCCAGGCTTGAGCTGTTCGCCTGCGAGACGCAGAAGTCGCGCGACGATCGCCTCGCAGCTCATGTCGCGTCAGGCAGCAGCGACGCATTCATAATCAACGTTCGTGCGTTGCTGGAGCCGCTGGCGGAAGCGGCGCGCCGCGAAGATGTCGACGTCTGCATCGAGACCGATTCGGGAGGTCCTCTGCACGCGCGTTTGCTGGACCGATTGCACAGCACCCACGCCGACCTGGTAGTCAAGGACACGCATCATCACTCGCTGCCACGGCGTACCTTGCTCACGAACACCGACTGGGAGCTGATTCGCGGCTGTGCGGCGCCGTTGCTGCTCACCCGGTCGCGTCCTTACCAGTTCGCCCCGGCGATTGCGGCCGCTCTCGACCCCGGCCACGCCAACGACGCGAGCGGTGCTCTCGATCGCCGCATTCTCGACTTCGCACAGCTGTTCGCAAAACGACTCGGCGGTTCATTGCACCTGGTGCATGCGTTCATGCCAGTGGCGCTGGCCGTCGAAGCCGCTGCCGGTAGTCCCGCCCTCATGGGGTTCGATGAGCGCGTATTGCAGGAGTTGCAATCGGCGAGGCAGACAGCGATGCGTGCGCTCGCCCACTCCTGCAGTCCCACCGAACCGGAGATCCATATGCAGACGGGTGCGGCAACGGAAGTCCTGCCGCGAGTCGCCCGGGACATCGAAGCGGACATCATGGTGATGGGCGCTATCTCGCGTAGCGGCCTGCAGCGCATCTTCATCGGCAGCACCGCCGAACGTGTGCTCGAACACCTGCCATGCGATGTCCTGATCGTGAAGCCCGCGGACTTCTCGACGATGTGACGCAATGAGCGGGCGACAAGCCCAACGGTTCGCGTTCACCTGCGCCTCGGATGACCTCTCCCGGCGGGCGCCGGGAGAGGTTCAAGGCAGCTAAGGTGCAGTCGCGATCAGCGAACCGAATACCGTCGGGTTGTCGTTGTCCACGTACGAGAAGTCCGTCGCCTCCACTTCCACCGCCGCCGCCGTTTCGGCAGAGGCGCTCGGTGAATATTGCGCAATGACGAAGCTGGAGAAATCCGTCTGCTGCGCGACGGGCGTTGGCGATGACACCGAGTTCAGCTTGTAATCGTCGGACGAGTCGCAGCCAGCACATGCAACGGCCGTCAACATCAGTAGATGAGTCATGTATTTCATCGCGGTTACCTTACTGCCAGGACGTTGGGTGAACCGGGCAGCGGTGTCGACAGATAGGGGAAGGCTCCGGAATACGTGTCCGAAGCATTCACTTCGCCTGATACGGTTTCAGTGTCCACCGTTGCGCCCGCTGCTCGCGCACCATCGGTGTAGGGCGCGCCTGCGTTCGGATCGGTTACCTGTGATCCGCATGTCAGTGCAGCACTGCACAGTGCTCCCGCGACCACGCGAAGTTCGATGTCGGTCACGTCATCGAAGGGCCGTCGACCGTTGGGAAATCCCGCGGTGTCGCCTCCCAGCACGCCCAGATCGTTCTGTGCCGCTGCGAGTGTCGGTGCGATCGATGTATTGAGCCGGATCATCTCCGCGGGCGCGCCGGTCGCCGGCTTGTTCAAGCCGGTCACACCTGTGAGGAAGGCCGCGACGAGGTCGTTACGCGGCGTACCCGGCACCAGGGCCGCATTTCCGAACAACGCATTGAGCAGCACCGGCAAGGTCGGAGTCGTCACATAGCTGAGGAACTGAGCGTCATCGCGCGGTTCGCTGCCGTTGAACTTATCCTTGTCCGGCAGGCCGATGACGAGCTCGTTGACCAGCGGCATGCCGACACGCGACACCTGGGTCCAGGCTCCGCCCTCGAGAGTCACACGTCCAGGTGCGCTGGGCTTGGGATTCACGATGCGCGCCTGGCGAACGCTTGCGGTAGTCCACGCACCGATGACTGGCTCGGAGCCGGCCGTCAGGCAGCTGATGGGTACTTCGAGGGCGAGGCTGGTGACGTTCTTGCCTGAGAGTGTGTTCGGTTCGCCGTCGCGCGGACCGGCCGGATTCGTGTTGATCAGGTCGAACACTTCGCCGATGTTGACCACGAAGCCTTCTTTGCGCTGGCCGACGAACACGCGTGCAGCCGTCGCACAGCCGGGTATCGCTGCCTGGTAGATGAAGTTGCCCGCATAGGCTGCATAGTCCGCAATCGATTTGTTGCCGATGTTATCCGCTGGCTTGGTGAATACATCGCCGCCGGACGTTGAGTTGCCAACGGCGGCGGGCGCGGTGCTGCGGCGTCCGTTTCTCACCACCGACAGTGAATAGGTCTGCACCATGTTGAGATTCGCGGCAGCGCCGTCGATGGGGCCGATGTTGATGAGCGGCACGGCAACGCTTGCGGTACCCGCCGGCACGCTCAGTTTCTTGAAGGTGTCGCTGAAGCGGAATTGAAACGTGATGTCTTCGCGGCCGTCGCCGGTGTTGTCTACGTTGATCTCGTACAGCGCCTTCGAGTCCAATGCGTAGAAATTGGGTCCGCCGCTGGGATCCTGCAGCGGTACGTAATTGGCGATCAGCGTGACATAGCCTTCGCGCCCCAATTCGTAGCTGCGGAACATATACATGTCCGTGCCATCCACGCGCGGAGCGCCGGCGATGAAAGGCGCTTCGCGATGACTGGACGCCATCGCTGCGGCGGGAATGGCGGCTGCGACCAGCATCGCGCCGTGTATAAATTTCACGTTCATGAGATCCCCTTTTGATGCGACCGGCCATCCGGCGGATGGCGTGTGCTGTCTGATACGGAAGCGATGCAACCGCAGATGCAGATGCGGGATGCGATTTCACGCAAGCTCAAACGCAGCGCCGATTTTGTAAATTCAGCTTAGTCGAGGAGCGTGATGAGGTTCGCGGCTAGTACCGATGTGCTTACGCGGGGCGCTGCAATGTGGCGCAGGCGATCTAGGTGAATGCCCGGGTGACGAACCAGTAGAGCGCCACGCAGGCGACGGCGACTGCGCCAATGGGCATGAGCACGCGTCTATAAATCGTCGTGCTACGCGACGCGTACATGAGGGGTACGGCTACAGCCACGATGGCGAGTTGACCGATCTCCACGCCGCCGTTGAAGCCGATCAATGCGAGCAGCAGGTTCCATCCATGCAATCCGAGATCCACGAGCACCGATGCGAACGCCAGCCCGTGAATCAACCCGAACACGAATGCCAGCAGCCAGCGCCGCTCGCGTACTACCGGCCGCAGGATATTCAGCGCTCCGAAGAATACGGTGAGGGCAATCGCGGATTCGACCAGTCGGGTGGGCACGTAGACCCAGCCCAAGGCGCCCAGTGTCAGGGTTAGCGAATGCGCCAGCGTGAACGCCGTGACGACTTTGAGCACATCGAGCAGCGAATCCCGCAGCGATTCCCTGGGCTCCCAGCGACGCTCCCGGTACAGCACCACGGCGGGTAACAGCAACGTGAGCAGGAACAACACATGGTCGTAGCCCTGCCAGATGTGCCAGATCCCCTCGACGATGAAAGAGGCGGCTTGTGAACTGCGTTGAGCCGAAGCGAGGCTGAGTCGCTGCACGCTTGAGGACTGGGAAAACACCGCCGCGTGGCTATCCTCGCCGCTGCGAATGTTCACGAGGCCGCGGTGATTCGGATCGATGTCGAACAACAGCGAGTAGCGCACCTCGACCTGCGCGGGACGAGTGTTGCAGTCGACACTGAACCGCAACACGGCGTAGCCGCCATCCACGTGATCGTCGACCAGCATCTGCGTAAATTGCAGGGGACACTCGTGCCGCTCTTCTGCGGCGACGTTCGCAATCTGCAAATGCGACTTCGCGTAGTCGACAACTGCCGCTTGTCGCTGCTTCAGTTCGCCCCAGGTGATGGCGGCATTCGCATCGATGTCCAGTCCGATGGCGTGCTCGAGATCGCGCAGCGCTATGTCCCATTGCACGGCCAGCGCAACATCGCCGGCCCCTTGAGTGATGGACAGATAGCTGTCGCTCTGCTTGTGCGCGCTGCCAGGCAGGCTCCAGCCGACCAGCGCCAGGCACAGAACGATGCGTGCGATGAAGATCTTCACGACGTGGTCTTGCCAGCAGCAGGCAGCGTGCGATCTTCATAGCCGTTCTCGCGGATCCATGCGATTACTTCCGCGGCACCGTCGGATGAATTCGCTGCCGTGGCGGCCATGAGATAGACGTGAACGTCCGCGGGCTCGCGTTGCACCCGCCAATTGCGACGTGCGACTTCCAGCGCTTTCCGTGGGTCGCCGCGTACATCGAGGAGAAAGCGTGCGTATTCGCGCAGGTGGCTGCTATCGCCGCCGCGTTGTGCGGCCAGGTAGCGCGCTTCGAAGGAATCGCTCCAGCGTTTCGCCTCCGGCGATTGCAGGCGCTTGCCCGCAATCGCCAGGCGCAGCAGAAGTACATCCTGCTGCTCATTCTCCTGTAGCAGTGCGATGACTGCCTCGTGGCGATTCTGCGCAAGCAACAAATCAGCGTAGGCGGCCTTGAGATAGACATCTCCAGGCGTTGCCTGCATGGCTGCGAGGAAATATTTCTCGGCGGCCTGCGGATCTCCCATGCGCACGGCCATTTCGCCCAACTGGCCGAGCATCCAGCCACGTATGTCAGCGGAGGATGACTGCGACACTTCGTGCAACTGTCGCAGGCTGCGATAGCTCTGTTCGAGTTTTCCGTTGAGGCTGTTGACGTTAGCGATGCACGAGATGGCGATCGCCTGACACGCGGTTCGTAACAGGTTGCCGCACGACTGACGCGCCAACGCGAACTTTCCTTGCACCTGCAGCACCGTTGCGCGCGTCAGCCAGGCTTGCGCATTGCCCGGTTCGATTCGCAACGCGCGGTCGAGCATCGACAGCGATGCATCGAACTGGTGAGAGCTCTGCAGTACGGTGGCCTGCAGTACCAGTGCTGCCGCCGGCGGATCGACAGCTTGCAGCCACGGGGCGATCGTCGCTTGCGCATACGAGGTAAAGCGCGGATCGGCCGTCTCACGGCCGATCGTCAGGTAGCCCTGTGCGAGCTGCAGAGCGCTCGCAAAATCCGTCGGATCGGCAATGAGCATGCGTCGCAACGGCTCGAGTCGGCGCGTTGCTTCAGCGGCGGGCGCGCGTTCTAGTACGGTCGCATCATCCTTGGGAATATACGGCTCGGCGTTCGCAACGCTCAACAGGAGCACGAGCCATGGTCCGGTCCGGCAGAGCAAGGCGCGCTACTCAGGCTCGACCGCGCAGGTGCAGTAAGGCCGCCGTATAAGGAATCGGGCCGGTAGGCGCACCGGTGGGTGAGCCGCCCGCGGGCTCGATGCTGATCGCGATCTTCGACGCTTCGTTCAGGGCGCGCAGTTGTCCGGCAGAGATCGGCAGCACGACGGTTCCGGTTCTCGGCAGAAGACCCATCGATATCGGCGGTGCGCCCGAATCAGGCAGCAACCAGAGTTCGAAGGACTGGTTCTCGGCGAGCGCCGCAGGCCGCAGGCTTTGCACGTGCAGTTCGGAGGACTGCGGATAAGCATTGAGAATCCACAGAGGCGCCGTGGCGTCGGCGACGATCGCCGTGTGCGCGGATTCGACGGCCTGCTTTTCTACTTTGACCTGCACGCGCACTTCGGGCTCGCGCGTCACGAGCAGCGTTCCCAGGATGACGGCGAGAGCGGCCACGCTGGCGGCAATCGCCTGCCAGGTTCGCAAGGATGAATTTGCTTTCGATGACTGTGGCGCCTGCGAGGGCGCAATGCGCGCCTCGATGCTGGTCCACACTTCCCGGGGCGGTTGTACGGGCGGGATCTGCATCGACAACTCGAACAATCGCTGTTCCCAGCGCTGCACTGCTCGCCGCAGAGGAATGTGCCCCGCCAGCATGCTTTCAAAGCGGCGGCGCGCACCGGCTCGCAATGTGCCGACGACATATTCGGCTGCGAGGCGATCGAGCAGTTCGGGATTGTCGTAGTTCATGAGCCGAGACAGCTCTTGAGTGCCTGCAGCCCGCGGCGGACCCAACTCTTGACGGTGCCCACCGGGGAGCCGATGCGGACTGCGACCTCTTCGTGAGTGAGGCCGCCGATGAACGCCAGGCGAATCGCCTGGCCCTGCTGTGGCGACAGAGCCTGCATGCACTCCTCGAGACGCCGTGCGCCGCTCGATACATCGGCCTTGTCAACGAGATCCGTGTCCGGCGCCGCCACCGTGTCCTCGACCATCGCCGTCATCTCGACCGAAAACCGGTCGCTCTGCAGTTTGCGGCGAATGTCCAACGCTCGATAGCGGGCGATACTCGATAGCCAGGCCATGGGGCTGCCCCGGCCGGGTCGATAACTGGAAGCATTGCGCCACACACTCATGAAAACTTCCTGGAGAGCCTCCTCGGCGAGATCGCGTCTATGAAGAATACGTAGCAGCACGGCAAACAGTTGCGGGGCGACGCTATCGTAAAGTGTGCGCAAGGCCGCAGAATCGCCGCTGGCGCAACGTTGCAGCAGCAGCGTCCGGGCTTCGTCCAACGGGTCCATGGCGTCGTTATTATTGTTCTGGAGAGAGATGATAGGTGCCTACGTGAGAGCAAGCTGTCCGGATGCACGCCGCCATTGCGATCGATGAATCATCCGTGCGCAGTTCGTATTGAGCAATAGCGTCTTATCTCCCGGCGGGAAGGTGGGAGTTGGGACTTCCTGGTCGCCGTGTGAGCCAGATTTGGGTTCTATCCTCAGACTTCTGTCACTCTGCCGCTTATGTCCAGCATGGAAACTACACATTCCGGCGAGCCGCTACCCGAACCGCCGTTCGGCGAGGAATCGCAGCTCGCCGACCAGGAGCAGTTCCGCCTATTGGTCCAGGGCGTCACCGATTACGCCATTTACCTGCTCAGCCCGGCCGGCAAGATCAGCAGCTGGAACCTGGGAGCACAACGCATCAAGGGCTTCGCTGCCGAGGAAGTGATCGGCACGCACTTTTCCCGTTTTTACACGCCCGAGGATCGCGCTGCGGGTGAGCCCATGCGGGCGTTGGCGACGGCCGAGCGTGAAGGCAGGTTCGAGAAGGAAGGCGTGCGGGTGCGCAAGGATGGCACCTCGTTCTGGGCCAACATCGTCATCGATGCCGTGCGAGGCGACGATGGCCAACTCATCGGCTTCGCCAAAGTCACTCGGGACATCACGCCGCAGATCGAAGCACGCCGGGCGCTGGAGCTGGCGCGGGAGTCGCTGTTCCATGCGCAGAAAATGGATGCCATCGGGCAACTGACGGGCGGCGTCGCGCACGACTTCAACAACCTGCTGACGGCAATCATGGGCAGCCTGGAACTGCTGCGCAAACGCTTGCCCGACGATCCCAAGGCGCATTCGCTGCTCGACAATGCACTGCTAGGGGCTCAGCGCGGCGCGGCTCTTACGCAGCGCATGCTTGCCTTCGCGCGGCGCCAGGATCTCGAAGTGGAAGCAGTCGCCATCCCGGCGCTGGTGCGCGGCATGTCGGACCTGCTGGACCGCTCCCTCGGGCCGGGCATCACCATGGAGTTGCGATTTCCATTGAAGCTCGCCCCAGCGCTGACGGATGCCAACCAGCTCGAACTGGCGCTGCTGAATCTCGTGGTCAATGCGCGTGACGCCATGCCCGAGGGCGGTTCCATCATCGTGAGCGCGAAGGAAGTCGAGGTGGGAGCCCAGCCCATGCACGGCATCAGCGCCGGACGCTATGTGTGCCTGTCGGTCCAGGACAACGGCGAAGGGATGGATGAGCAGACGCTGGCGAAGGCCACGGAGCCCTTCTTCACCACCAAGGACATAGGCAAAGGCACCGGCCTTGGCCTGGCGATGGTGCACGGCGTGGCCGAGCAGTCCGGCGGTCGCCTGGTGCTCATCAGTCGCAAGGGCGCAGGTACTACGGCGGAAATCTGGCTGCCCGTCGCGATCCAGCCGCTACCCGCGAAGAATATCGACGCGCAGCAGGTGGAAGATGCATCGCGAACGCTGGTGGTTCTTGCCGTGGACGACGACCGCCTGGTCCTCGGCAGTACGGTCGCCATGCTGGAGGATCTCGGACACGACGTGATGCAGGCGACATCGGCGAGTGAGGCGCTCGCGCTCCTGCGCGAACGGCGTATCGACATGATGGTCACGGATCACGCGATGCCCGACACGACGGGTGCGCAGCTCATCGAGATGGCTCGGGCACAGACCCCGAAGCTGCCCATTGTATTGGCAACCGGCTTTGCGGAGTTGCCGGCGGGGATTGCGGATGGGCTGGTGAAGCTCTCGAAGCCGTTCACCCAGCAGGAACTGGCGAGCGCCATGTCGAATGCGATCGAGGGGAAGAGTGGGGTCCGGCGGCAGTGATCTGGCTTCGCGCGGGGCGGTTTCCCGCCCACGCGAAGCCAAAGTGCCTCAGTGATTGTGCCGGGGCGTCTTCTCCGCCACCCGTCGATACTTCAGCGCCATCTCCATCACGCCGCCTCGATCGAGCTGGCTCACCGTTGCACGATACAACTCCTGCCATGGCGTCGCGCTCGCGGGAACCGCAGGAATACCGTCGGCTTTGCGGCGTTCGATCTCGGCTTCCGGGACCAGCATGTCGCAACGACCTTGGCCCAAGTCGATGCGAATGGTGTCCCCAGTGCGTACCCAGGCCAAGCCGCCGCCTGCAGCGCTCTCAGGTGAGGCGTTGAGAATCGAAGGGCTATCGGACGTGCCCGACTGACGTCCATCGCCGATGGTAGGCAGGCTGGTGATCCCCCGCTGCAGCAGCGCATCGGGCGGCTGCATGTTCACAACTTCCGCCGATCCCGGCCAGCCGAGGGGACCGGCACCGCGGATGACGAGAACGCAGCGCTCGTCGATGGCCAGCGCCGGATCGTTGATGCGATGACGATAATCGTCGGAGCCGTCGAACACGATGGCGCGCGCGTCGAATACGTTGTCGTGGCCTTCAGCGCACAGGTAACGCTTGCGGAATTCCTCCGTGATCACGCTCGCCTTCATGATGGCGAAGTCGAACAGATTGCCGTGCAGTACCACGAAGCCTGCATCCTTGCGCAAAGGCTCCGCGTAGTGCGTGATCATTTCGCGATCGCGCGTCTCGCGACCAGCGACGTTCTCGCGCAAAGTTTTGCCGGTGACGGTGAGCACATCGGGATGCAGCTTGCCCGCATTGATGAGTTCGCAAACCACGGCCGGCACGCCACCAGCGCGATGGAAGCGCTCGCCGAGATATTTTCCCGCGGGCTGCATGTTGACGATGAGCGGAATGTCGCGGCCGTAGTCGATCCAGTCTTTCGCAGTCAGGTCGAAGCCCGCATGTCGCGCCATCGCGGTGAGGTGCGGCTGCGCATTGGTCGATCCGCCGATCGCTGCGATGGCCGTGATCGCGTTCAGGAAAGATTCGCGCGTCAATACTCGCGACGGCTTCAGGTCTTCGTTGGCCATTTCCACGATGCGCTTGCCGGTGAGATACGCCATCTGCGCTCGCTCGCGATAAGGCGCGGGAATGGCCGAGCATCCGGGGAGGGACAAGCCGAGCACTTCGGCCACTGCGTTCATGGTCGACGCGGTACCCATCGTGTTGCAGTGGCCAGGCGAGGGCGCCGATGCCGCGGCGGCATCGATGAATTCCTCTTCGGTGATGGTGCCCGCAGCGAGGCGGCGACGGCTCTTCCAGATCACGGTGCCCGAGCCCACCAGTTCGTCTTCGAACCAACCGTCGAGCATCGGGCCGCCCGACAGCACGATGGCCGGAATGTCGACCGTCGATGCCGCCATGATGGCCGACGGCGTGGTCTTGTCGCAGCCCGTCGTCAGCACTACGCCATCGATGGGATAACCGTGCAGGATCTCGACGAGCCCGAGATATGCGAGGTTGCGATCGAGCGCGGCCGTGGGCCGGCGGCAGTTCTCGAAAATAGGATGCGTGGGAAATTCCATGGGAATGCCGCCCGCGTCGCGGATGCCGTCGCGGACGCGTTTCGCCAGCTCCACGTGAATGCGATTGCACGGTGTGAGATCGCTGCCCGACTGCGCAATGCCGATGATGGGCTTGCCGCTGCGTAATTCTTCCGGGGTCAGGCCATAGTTCATGAAGCGCTCGAGATACAGCGCCATCAGGTCGATGTGTTCGCGATCGTCGAACCAGTCGCTGGAACGGAAACGTCGGGGTTTCATGCGGAAGAATCCTTATCGGCGGGACTGCGGACTTGAATTGGGAGACTGCCAGGATCTCTCAGAGTGTAACGCGCACCGCGTTCTGGGGCAGGCCGGGCGTGTTGGTTCGAATGCGGAACAAGCCACCGGCAAGCGGTTGGCGGGCGCGCTCTTCTGCGGAGAGCCCTTTCCATGCAGTCGTGATGTAGAGCGTGCGCAGGTCGTCGCCGCCGAAGGTTACCTTCGTGCAATTGGCGACCGGCAGGTCGATCGTTTCGGGCGCGCCACCCTGCGGGGGATAGCGTCGCACGCCCCAGCCGCCGAACAGTCCGACCCAGACGAAGCCCGCCGCATCGACAGTGGGGCCGTCAGGATAGGCGCCGGGTTTGTCGATCTGCGCGAACACGCGACGACCGGATAATTCTCCGGCTTGGTCCAGGTCGAATGCGTAGATGAGACGCTGCAGCGTGTCGATGTGATACAGCGTCACGCCAGCGGGACAGGCCGCAGGACCGTTGGTGA
>Ga0247764_1000822_pt1 | contig 10860 bp, 3 predicted proteins | sample UWRJL051202B4_FD_179932 | JGI IMG/M metagenome (GOLD analysis project Ga0247764, IMG submission 179932) | Plant litter microbial communities from Arlington Agricultural Research Station in Wisconsin, United States - UWRJ-L051-202B-4 | ecosystem: Environmental > Terrestrial > Plant litter >...
TGAGGCGCCAGCGTCCGGTTTTGGCTCGGCGCTGGCGCTCGGCGGGGGCGCTACCACGCTTCCGTGCGGCAGCGCGGAGGTGACGCCAAACGGCGTATACGGTTTCTCGCGGCAGCCGTCACAGCCGGAAAGCGGCAGCGCGATCAACAGCCAGCGCGAGGATGAGAAACGACGCATTCAAGCGGAGCTTAGGCCCTGCTGGCGTTCGCGCTAGCGGCCGCTGAAGGTTGGCGGGCGCTTGCCGAGGAAGGCGCGCATGCCTTCCTTGCCATCTTCGGTCCCGAACAGCTCACCGAATGCGGCGGCCTCGTTTTGGCTGGCGGCGGCGAAATCCTGGAACTGATTGTCTTTGAGGCAACGCTTGGCGCGCGCAATCGCGAGCGGTGCCTTCGCAGCGATGGTCGCGGCCACGCGCTCGGCCTGTTGATCCAGCTCTGCAGCGGGAAACACTGCGTCCACCAGGCCAATACGTTTGGCTTCAGTCGCGTCGATCTGCTCTCCCGTATAGATCAGGCGCCGCGCGGCGCCTGGTCCAACGCGTGCGGCGAGCCGAAACGTGCCGCCGAAACCCGGCAGCAAGCCCAAGTTGATCTCCGGTTGACCGAAGCGCGCGCGTTCGCTGCAAAAAATTAGATCGGTGCACAACGCGAGCTCGAGTCCGCCGCCGAGCGCGAAACCTTGCACCACGGCGATGCTGGGGAAACTGGCTGATTCCAGCGCTTCTCCCAAGCGATGGCCGGCGCGACTGAGCGCGTGCGCGGAGCTCGGATCCAGACTCGAGAGTTCCGCGATGTCGGCGCCTGCCGCGAAGGCTTTTTCGCCGGCGCCGCGCAGCAAGAGCGCGCGGGGGCGTTGGCCGACCGGTCTTGCTTCGAGCTCGCTGACCAGATTGAACAGGTCGTGAAGCACCTGCGCGCTCAACGCGTTCAGTCGATCCGGCCGGTTCAGAGTAACGTGGGCTACGGCTGCTTCCTCGTGAAGTTGTAACGTAAGTGGTGTTGTCATGATGACGCTCGGTCATTGCAACTGCGCGCCGCGCCTCAGGTGAGGGCAGGCGCGCCGTCGAGTTTCTTCCCGGTCGCGTCGTAGCGGTAGAAGCCCTGGCCGCTTTTGCGACCGAGCCATCCCGCTGCGACGAAGTTACGAAGGAGGGGAGAGGGGCGATACTTGTCGTCGCCAAAATCGCGGTGCAGCACCTCGGCGATCGCCAGCACCGTGTCGAGGCCGATCAGATCGGCGAGCTCCAGCGGGCCGAGCGGGTGATTGAGGCCTAGACGTGCCCCGGTGTCGATGTCGTTGGCGCTGCCCACGCCGTGTTCGAGCGCAAAACAGGCCTCGTTGATCAGCGGCAGCAAGATGCGATTCACCAGGAACCCGGGCCGGTCTTGGCTGACGATCACGGTTTTTCCAAGCCGTGCCGCCAGGCTCTTCACCGCGTCGAGCGTTGGCGCAGAGGTGCGCACCCCCACCACCAGCTCCACCAGCTTCATCAGCGGCACTGGGTTCATGAAGTGCATACCGACCACGAGCTCCGGTCGAGCGCTGGCCGCTGCCAGGCGCGAGATCGACAGGCTGGAGGTATTCGAGGCTAAAATTGCGGTGGGCGGCGCCACGCGACCCGCGCGCTCGAACAGCTCGAGCTTCAGCGTTTGATTTTCCGTGGCCGCCTCGATCATGAGATCCGCGGTGGCCAGCGCTTCATCGAACTCGCTCGCGCGGATGCGGGCGCTCAGGGCGTCAGCTGTTCCCGCTGGAAGCTTCCCCTTCTGCTCCACGCGTTGCACGCGCTGGAGGATCGCGTCCCGCCCCCGCTCGGCATGCTCGAACGAGGCGTCCGCCAGCGCGACCGTGAGCCCGTGCGTCGCCGCGACCTCGGCGATTCCGCCGCCCATTTGGCCAGCACCAATCACCGCCACGCGGTGGATGGCGTAAGCTTCCATGCGCATTCTCGTAACAATCGCCCGATGGGTTCGCAAGACCCGTGGTAGCTTGATTGTGTGTCGGTCGCAGCCTTTCGCTGCGCGCTGGTTTTCGTCGCGTGGCTCTTGCTTCTCGGGACAAGCTGCGCGCCGCGCCATCACGTTGTCGAGCGGGCGGTCCTACTCGCCGATAAGGGGCAAACCAAAGAAGCCGTGCGCCTGCTCGACGAGCACTTGGCACGCGAACCGCGGGCCCAGCGCGAGCGGCGTTTGCTCGTGCGCCTGCTCGGCGCCGGCGGAGACCTTGGCCGAGCCGAGGCGGAGGCCTTGAAGCTCGCGCAACAGCTTGGCGAAAGCAGTCCGACGCCATGGCTCGAGCTGGGTCACGCCTACGAATTGGCGCACCGGTTCGATCTAGCCCTGGAGACGTATGATCGAGCGGCGGAGGTCGCACCCAAGGACCCGTCCGGCCCTAGAACCGGTGGCTTGCGCGCCGCGAAGTGGGGCGAGGCCGATTGGGCCGCGCCACGCTTGGCGGAAGCCCTTCGTCGCGACCCGAGCGACGCACGCGGTTGGCATGCTTACGGCCTGGTGCTCGCCAAACTGGGCCAACTCGATGGTGCTGAACGCGCCTACCGCAGCGGAGTGGCTGCAGATCCGCGGGGCTTGGACAATCACATCGGCTTGGCCAGCCTTGCGATCTTACGCGACGACGCAGGCGCTGCGCTCACAGCCTACGACATCATCCTGCGGATTGAACCGCGTTTCGCCGACGCGCAGCTCGGAAGATCGTGGGCACTGATTCGGCTCGGCCGTTGGGCCTTGGCCGAACAGGCGTTGGAAAGTGCCGAGCGACTTGGGGCTTCGCGGTCGAGCCTCGCGCGGCAGCGCGCCTGGCTTGCGCGTGAGCGAGGGAAGTCTGCGGGAACTCCTTGAAAAAACGGCGAGCACCCGGCTTGTAAGCGTTTCGCCAGGAGCGTAACCTCGCGGTCCCCTTCCAGGTCAAGTTACGACCTTGGGAGAGTTGTTCGACGGGTGAGGAATGGATTCGCGAGAGATCCGCACGGCACTTGCAAAACTACAGGCTCTGCCGGACACGACTGAAGCGTGGCAGGCCCTCAGCGTCGCCGCCGAAAACTCGGCTGGTGATCTCTCACTTACGGAGCTGTTCCCGCTGCTCGAAGGAGCAGCCGACGAGCACTCGCGTCGCGGTGAGTGGCGCGCAGCCGTTCGGCTGCTGGAGCTAGCCGCCAAGCTGGCGCGGGGCACGGAGCGCGAAAGTGAGCTGCTCGCCCTGCAAGCCAAGATCTTGTCGGAGGAGCTCTACGACGATGACGCAGCCGGCCTGTGCTGGCTGCGCATCTTGGAGCTTACGCCTGGGAATCTTCCGGCCAAAGCGGCGCTGGAGGAGAGCGACGGCCGTCGACGGCGCATGGCCGAGCTGCGCGATAGTTATTTGGCCGAGGTCGAGAAGGCGGCAGACGACGTCTACAGTAGCTCCATGTTGATGCGCGCTTCGGAGCTCGAGGTGCGCTTCGGTGGCGAAGCAGAGCTCGAGCCTGCGATCGAGCGCTTGGAACAAGCCGTGCGTTTGGATCCGACCAACGTGCGGGCTGGGCGCCTGCTGGAGCACGTGTATCGCAAGCAAGAGCGCTGGGAAGAGTTAGCGCGCGTGCTCGAGCGCATAGCGGATCGCGGCGAAAGGCCCGTGGAGCGCGTGGCGGCGGGCGTGCGTCTGGCGCGCGTTTATGACCAAAAACTCGCGGATCGCGAGCGCGCGGCCAGCGCTTACGATCGCGTGCTGCGCGACGAGGCCAGCAGCGCGGAAGCCCGCACGTTCCTGTCAGAGCTCTATTCCGCGGAGGAGCGCTGGTCGGAGCTCGTGAACCTGTACCAACGCGAGCTCAAGTCGAACCATCTGCACGACGCGGATCGGCTCGGCGACATGCTCCAGATCGCGATGCTGCACTGGAAGAAGCTCGACAAGCCGGAGGACGCGGAGCCCTGGTTCGAGCGTGTGCGCAAGGTCGAGCCGGCCAACGAAGTCGCGTTGTCCTTCTATCGCGAGTACTGCACGAAGCTCTCGGACGACACGCGGCTGATGGATGTGCTGCACGCCGCGCAGCGTGCGCTCAAGGACGGATCCAAGGAGAAAGCCAAGCTGTCTTCGGAGATCGGACGTTTGGCGGAGGGTCAGGCCAACGCAGCCAAGGCCATCGAGCAGTACAAGAGTGTACTGCGTCAGGATCCGGACAACACGGAAGCGCGCGAGCGTTTGAAGACGCTCTACAAACAGACCCAGGGCCACAACGCGCTGGTGGAGCTTTTGCGTCAGCAGCTGGAGCGGACGGCGCAGGACGCTTACGCGGAACGGCTCGCGATCTTGCGCGAGGTGGCGACTGTCTACCGCCAATACCAGAAGAGCGACACCGCGCTGCTCTCCGTCCTGAATCAGATCATTCAACTCGACGACAAACTCGACGAACACGACGCCGAGGAGCTGCGCGAAATCGTCGCGTTGTACGAGAAACTCGGGCGTTTCCGCGAGCTCATCACGCACCAAGTAAAGCTCGCGGAGGTCACGCCCGACGTCGCCGAGAAGCGCGAGCTCTATCGCGTGGCCGCACGGCGCTGGCTCGATCAGTTCTCCAACGTGCAGAACGCGACCGAGGCGTACGCCAAGCTGCTGGCCATCGCGCCGGACGATCGCGAAGCGCGTGAACGCCTGGACGAGCTGTACCGCAAGCGCCGATCTTGGCCGGAGCTGTACGCGCTGTACGAGAGTGAAGTCGAACGCGTGGAGGCGCCAGCGCGCCTGTCCTTGCTGCGTGAAATGGCGCAGCTGGCCGCCGAGCGCCTGAATCGGCCCGAAGATGCGGTGCGGCTCTATCAGCAGATCCTGACGACGGATCCGTCGCGGCTGGATGTGCTGGACGCGCTGGAGAAGCACGCGGAGCGCAACAAGGACTTCGCTACGCTGGCGGACGCGCTGGAGCGACGCGTGGAGCTGCAAAGCGACGACGCCGCGAAGCTTGCCGCGTTGCAGAAGCTAGGCGCCATCTACTCCGAGCACATCGGCGACTCGGGGCGCGCGGCGCGCACCTGGCGGCGCGTGCTGGAGTTGTCGCCGGGGCACAACCGCGCGCTGCGCGTGTTGCGCGAAACCTACCTCGCCAACAACGATTTCGACGGGCTGGAGCAGCTGTACGGCTCGCAGAACGATTGGGAAGGTCTGGCGGAGGTGCTCAGCAACGCCGCGGATCGCGCCAAGGAAAACGCGATCAAGATCGAGCTTTCGTATCGCACGGCGCGGGTGCTCGAGGAGAAGTTGTCGCAGCCCGAGCGCGCGTTCCGTTCGTATGAGCGCGTGCTCAGCGTGGATCCGAACGACACGCGGGCCGTGCTCAGCCTGGTACCGCTGTACGAGCGCGAAGAGAAGTGGTCGCGGCTGCCGGCGCTCTATGAAATGCTGATCGCCAGCGTCGAGCCGTTGTCGGAGAAGCTTGCGCTGTACGGCAAGCTGATCGACGTCACCGGCAAGCGCCTGTCGGACCGGCGAGCGGCTGCTCAACACGCGCGTCGCGCGTACGAGCTGTCGCCGTTCGATCTCCAAGCGCTCGGGTTGTTCGAAGAGGCCTCGCGCGCGGCGAGCGCCTGGGAGCCTTTCGTCGAAGTCATCTCCGCGCGCCTCGCGGAGCAGTCTCCGGCCGAGCTAACGCCCGCCGAAAAATCGAGCCCCGACAACAAGGGGGCAGAGAAGAAAAAGGGACGCAAGAAGAAGAAGACGGAAGCCGCGCTGCCGGTCGAGAGTGACGCGCGCGCCGCGGAGCCGCAGCCGGACGTCCGCGCCATCGAGCTGATCTTGGCGCGTGTGTACGCCGAAGAGCTCTCGCGTTCCGACGACGCCATCTCCGTGTACAAGCGCCTGCTCACGCGCGATCCCGGCGATGTGGAAGCCCGCGCGCAGCTCGAGCGCATCTTGCGGCGCGAGGATCGTCGCGATGATCTGCGCTGGCTGACGGAGCTCAAGATCGAGAACGCCGCGGACGACGCCGAGCGGCTCGAGCTGCTGCGTGAGTTTGCGGAGCTCGAGGAAGACGTGTTCGGCGCGCCCGAACGCGCCATCGGCCTGTACCGCCGGATCCTCGAGATCGATCGCGCCGACGAACGCGCCTTACGTGCCTTACCGCGACTGCTGCTGGCAGCGGGCGACGTGCCCGGGGCGGCGTTGTACATCGAGCAGCACCGCGATGTGTTGGGCGGCGACGCGCGTGCGGAGCGCGAGGCGGACTTGGCGGAGCTCTACGCCGATCGTTTGGGTCGACCCACGGATGCGCTCACTTCTGCTGTCGCGGCGTTGTCGTTGCCTGGTTCGCAGCCGCGCGCCATGGCGGTGCTGGAGTCGCTGCTGCGCGTGGATGGCGTCCGCGCGCGCGCCGCGGAGATCCTGGCGGAGCGTTATGGTGCTTCCGGCGATGCACGCAAAGAAGTGCAAGCGCTGGAGGTGATGCTGAGCTCCGCCAAGGAGGCGGCCGAACGCATGAGTTTGTACCTGCGTTTGGCGGACGCGCAGGAGAAGCGCCTGGCGCGCTTCGGCAACGCGCTCGATACGATGCTCAGCGCGGTGCGCGAATTCCCGCACGAGCTGGATTTGTGGACGCGCGCCGACAACTTGGCTGGCCTCTCCGGCCGCCCGACGGATCTTGCGGACGTGTATCGCGAGGCGTTGCGCGGCTCGTTGCCGCCCGACCTGGACGCGGAGCTGTCCGAACGCGCCGCGCACCTGCACGAGGATCGGCTTGGCGATCCGACGGGGGCGATCCCTTACCTCGAGCGCGTGCTCGGTCTGTCACCCGAGAACGAAAGCGCGTTCCAACGTCTGAAGGACATCCTTACCGGCGCGGAGCGCTGGAGCGAGCTCGAGGCGCTGTACGACCGCGCCGCGAGCGCCGCGCGGGACAACACGCGCAAAGTAGACATGTTGGTCGAGGTCGCGTTGATCTGCGAAGAGATCATCGAAGATCCGGCCAAGGCCACGCGTTACTACGAGCGCATCGTGGAAGTGGAGCCGCACCACGACGGCGCCATCCGCGCGTTGGATCGGCTGTACGTGCGGCAGGGCAAGGATCGCGAGCTGTCTGCGCTGCTCGCGCGTCGACTGGAGCTGGCTGTCGGTGCGGAGCTGTTCGAGCTGAAGCTGCGCCTAGCCAAGCTGCAGTTGGATCTGCACGAGCCGGACAAGGCCGTGATCCACGTCGAGGACGTACTGCGTGAGCAGGTCAGCAGCTACGAGGCTCGGAGCTTGGCCGAACGCATGTTGGCGATCGGGACGCTGAAGGTGCGCGCGGCCCGCATGCTCGAGTCGGTGTACGAGGCGCGCGACGAGATCCGTGACCTGGTGCGCGTGCTCGAGATCCGCCTGGAAGGCTTGGAGGGCGAACCGCAAGAGGTCGAGGCTTCACGTCGCGAGTTGATCCGACGGATCGCGCACCTGCGCGACGATCGCTTGCATGATGACGAGGGCGCGCTCGAGTCGTTTGCGCAGCTCGTCCCGTTGGTGCCGGACGATACCGACGCGCGCAATCGCTTGATGGAAATCGGGCGGCGCCTGGGCGCGCACCCGCGCGTCGCGCGGGTGTTGTCGCAGGCCGCCGACGCTGCGGATACCGCTGGGCTGCGCGGCGAAATCCTGATGGATGTCGCGCGGATCTACGAAGAGCTGGTCGGCGACCGTCCGGAAGCGGAGCGGGTCTACCGCAAAGTGCTCGACATCGACCGCAACGATCAGAGCTTGGCGTTGCCGGCCGCGCGCGCGCTCGAGCGCATCTACCTGGGCAGCGGCGACAACCCACGCCTGGCGGAGATCCTGCGGGCGCAGGTGACGCTGGAAGACGCCGCGTCCGTGCGCAGCACGCTGCTGGGACGTTTGGGTGAGCTCAGCGAGCGCGAGTTACTCGACAACGACGGCGCCATTGGCGCTTGGCAGAAACGCCTGGAGCTGGACGCGGACGACGCCGAGGCATTGTCGGCGTTGGATCGCCTGTACGAAAAGACCGAGCGTTTCCGTGATTTGGTGGAGACCCTGGGCAAGCGGCGCGAGATCAGCAGCGACTTCGAGTTGCGGCGCTCGCTGCTGCAACGCGCGTCCGCCACGCTGTGGAAGAAGCTGAACTCCATCCCGGAGGCCATCGACTCCCACCAGCAGTTCCTGGCCGAGTACGGCCCGGACGGCGAGACGCTGCGCTCGCTCGAAGCCCTGTTCGAGACCTCGGAGCGCTGGGACGATCTGGCCGAGACCTACGAGCGTCATATCGACGCGGCCAGCGCCGACACCGAGCGCCTAGAGCTTTTGGCGAAGCTCGGCGATCTCAAGCGGGATCATCTGGCGGACGTGCCAGCGGCGCTCGAAGTCTATCGCCGCGCGCTGAGCATCGACCCCAAACACGCCGCCAGTCGCGGCGCGCTCGACAAGCTACTGGAGGCGCAGGATCCGGTGGTGCGGCGCGAAGCCGCGCACATCTTGCATCCGATTTTGGAGGCGGAGTCGTCGCACGAGCACTTGCTGCGCGTGATCGAGATAGAGCTCGAGACCTCCGACGATCCGCTGGAGAAGCTGTCGCGCTTGGAGCAGGCGCTCGGCGTCGCGGAAGGGCCGTTGACCGATCCAGGTCGCGCGTTTGCTTACGCGGAGCGCGGCGTGCGCATGGCGGTGGGCAATTCCGACCTGGCGCCGTGGTTCGAGCGCCTGGATCGCTTGGCCACGCAGACTTCGCGCCAAGCGCAGCAGGTGAAGCTGTTGTGCGAGGTCGTCCCCAGCATCTTCGACGGCGAAGTTCAGCTGGAAGTGACCCTGAAGATCGCGGACGTGGCCCGTCACCGTCTGGCTGACCGCGAGCTCGCGCGTGAGTACTATCGCAAGGCGCTGGAGATTCGCAGCGATGATCGCCGCGCGCTGGTCGCGCTCGAGAACCTGTACGAAGAGAGCGGTGACGCGCAGAGCTTGCTCGAGATCTTGGAGCGGCGCGTCGACATCGCCGAGAGCGACGACGAGAAGAAGCAGTTGATGTTCCGCCGCGCCCGGTTGCTGTCGGACGTGCTCGACGACCGCCCGCGCGCGATCGAAGTCTACGAGCGTATCCTGGAGCTGGGTCTGGAACGTCAGGCGCTCGACGCCTTGGAGGGCCTGTACACCAGCGTCGGTCGCTTCGCGGATCTGATCGCGCTCTACGAACGTGAGCTCAGCGCCGGCCTCGGTTCGAAGCCCGATTTGTACGTGTCCATCGCGCGGGTGGCCGCGCGGCAGCAGGGCGACATCGAGCGCGCCTTCGACGAACTAGAAGAGGCGCTCAAGCTCGATCGCCAGCACGCCGGTGCGATCTCCGAGCTCGAGCGCTTGCTGGTCGAGGCGCCCGATCCGCTCCAGCGCGCTCGCGCCGCCACCTTGCTAGAGCCGGTGTACCTGGTGCGCGCGGACTTTACGCGCGTGATGGATACGCTGCGCGCGCGCCTGGAGTGCGCGACCGAGCCCGATGAGCGGCGCACGCTGCTCACGCGGCTGGCCAAACTCTACGAAGAGCAAAAGGAGGACTACCGCGCGGCCCTGGAGACCATGGCCAAGCTGCTGCATGACGACATCGGCGATACCGAGACCGTCAATGAGCTAGAGCGCCTGGCCAAGGTAGCAGGTGCGGAGCTCCGCCTGGCCGAAGTCTACGCGACGGAGCTTACCGAGCTCACCGGTGACGACGGCTCCAGCGCGCGCTTGGCGCGACGCGCTGGTGAGTTGTTCGACAACCTGGGTCAACCGGACCGCGCGCTCGCGCACTATCGACGTGCGCTGGCGTTCGAACCCGAGAGTCGCCCGTTGTTCGAGGCCATCGACGTGATCTTGAAGCGACTCGCTCGCCACGAGGAGCGCGTGCAGCTGTATCGCGATGCACTCGAACATCGCTTCGAAGTCAGCGATCGTTTGGCGGCGCTGCACACGGTGGCGTCCCTCGAAAGGCGCGAGCTGGGTCGGCCAGAGGCTGCGATCGACACCTACCGTGCGGCGCTGGAGACGGACGAGACCGACGTGGTCTCGCTGGACGCTTTGACCGAGCTCTACCGTGAGCGCGAGCGCTTCACGGATCTCGGCGAATTGTTCCTTCGCCGCGCGGAGCTGGCCAAGGACGCGCGCAGCGCGAACGGTTACCGCTTGGATCTGGCGCGGCTGCACCTGCAGCTGAAAGAGCCAGATCGCGCAGTCGATCAGCTCGAAGAGATCGTGCGGACGACGCCGGACTACGCCGAAGCCCTCTCCGAGCTCGATGCGCTACGCAAGGACGAGTCGCAGCGTCAACGTGTGGTGGACATCCTGCGTCCGCTCTACGAAGCGAACGACGATTGGCGCCACCTCATCACCCTGAATGAGGATCGGTTCGCGCTATCACGGACCGATGGCGAACGCGTGGCGGTGCTGCGCGAGACGGCGGAGCTCTGGGAGACTCGCGGTTCCGATATGCGCCGCGCGCGCCGCGCGCTGGAAGCGGCGGCCAAGCTGGACGCGGACGACGTCGACGTGCGACGCGAATACGAGCGGCTGACGGAGATCAATCAGGCCTGGGATCAGCTGGCCAAGACCTATGAAGAGATCCTGGCGGACAAGCCAGACCTGCTCAGCCGTCGCGACATCCTGACGGTGCTGGCCGAGGTTCACAACGTCAAGCGTGACGATCCGCGATCGGCCTTGGATGCCTACGATCGACTTCGCGCCGCCGACGAGTCGGATCTGATGCCGCTCGAGAAGATGGAAGCGCTGGCCACCTTGCTCAGCGATTGGCCCGTGCTGGTGCGCGTGCTGACGGCCAAGGCCGATCTGTTGCTGGAAGACGTGGAGCGCGCGAGCGTGTGGCGCCAGGTCGGTGAAGCCAAGCGCGACATGCTGGATGATCCGCGCGGG
>Ga0247764_1000824_pt1 | contig 10859 bp, 11 predicted proteins | sample UWRJL051202B4_FD_179932 | JGI IMG/M metagenome (GOLD analysis project Ga0247764, IMG submission 179932) | Plant litter microbial communities from Arlington Agricultural Research Station in Wisconsin, United States - UWRJ-L051-202B-4 | ecosystem: Environmental > Terrestrial > Plant litter >...
TTTATATCCAACAATACGCGCTCACCCGGCTGGTAATATTCTTCCAGGTTGAATGTTATCAGGCCGCTATTGGCCACTTTATTAATGATCTGATCTTGCGTTTCCATCCTACTCCTAACAAGAATATTATACAGTTTTGTTCAATACTGCCGGTTCCGGCTTCTTAATCATGAACTCTTTCAGGTAAAAAGGCTCGAACTGAACCAGGTCCTCGAATGCTTCCTGGTGAAATTTCTTAAAAATAAGCTCGCCTAAATGGCCGGCCGTGGGATAAACACCGTCGATAAAGCGGGCATTGCGATGAGTTATCACGCTACGACACTTAGGAGCGCCATCACCAAAAAAGATCACCGTATTATTTTCCAGCCATTCCGAGTAAGATTGTTCATCAATGATCTTCGCTTCCACCGGCTGCAGTTGATCGCCCTGGACATTCTGAAGCAGGCTGTACACTTCCATTCGCCGGGCATCGATCATGGGACACAGCAGCGCCCCCTCCGTATTGCCGGTCATCACCTGGCTTGCCATCAGTTCCAGCGCATTCACTGCCAGCAGCGGTATATTTAATGCATAGCAGAGTCCCTTGGCAGTCGAGGTACCGATACGCAGGCCTGTGTAAGACCCCGGACCTGACGTAACACCAATGGCTTTTAGCTGATCCAGCGTTACGCCGGTCTGCGCCTGGAGATTGTCTATGAGTACAGCCAGTTTGGAGGCGTGCGATTGCCCGATGTGAACTTCGGATACCCCGAGCAAACGGCCCGCGTCATGAATAGCCGCGGAACAGACCGTGGTCGAGGTTTCTATACTGAGGATAAGCGACATTAATTCGGCAAAAGATTTTTCTGATAGAGGTTGGTGTTGCTCAACACCTTACGCGCTTCGAGCACGCCCTTGTCACGTTGTAAATATACGGCTGCTTCGCCTTCGTTCAGGTCATAATGAAACCCGATCTGCTCTTCGAGCACTTCCTGTATTTCATGGCGAAAGCGGGTAAGGTCAGCGGCCTTGCTGGCTTCTACCTTAGCCTTGAGATTTGTAAGGCTGGATTCCAGCTCTTTATAGTAACGTTCCTGTTTGGCGCTTTCGATCAGCTCACGGGTGTCGCGCTCAAGGGCGGTGGTGTACGTGAATTTCTTTTCTTTCAGCAGGGCCAAGAAACTGTCGTAATCTTTATCTGCCAGGTGGAAGGTGTGGAGGTCTGGTTGCGTAGGGTGTTCGGCGCAATAGCGTGTGGCAAAGTCGAATGCCATTCCTGCGTTTATCAGGGCGCCTGTAACTGTTCCGAAGTATTCATCCTCCACAATTATATCCGGATCGAGCCCGCCGCCGTCGAATACTTTACGGCCGCTCTTGGTTTTAAATTCGTTTTTTAGAGAGTCGGCAATACGTTCCACGGTGCCGTCTTCCTTGCGATGCGTATAGTCCAGGGCCTGTATGCAGCGGCCGCTTGGGATATAATACCTGGCTGTTGTTACTTTAAGCTGAGCATTATAGGCCAGCGGGCGGGTAGTTTGCACGAGCCCTTTGCCGAATGTGCGCTTGCCTACTAATACCGCGCGGTCGTAATCCTGTAAAGCGCCGGCTACGATCTCTGAGGCTGAGGCGCTGCCCTCGCTGACCAATACCACTAAGGGCGTTTCAAGGTCCAGGGGTGTATTGAGTGTTGTATAGGACTTGTTCCACTCTTCGATCTTACCCTTGGTGGATACTACCTCGAGGCCCTTGGGTATAAAGAGGTTTACAATGTTTACAGCTTCGTGCAGGAGGCCACCGGGATTTTCCCGCAGGTCCAGGATGAGCTTTTTAGCGCCCTGGTCTTTCAGTATAACAATGGCGTCGGCTACTTCACGGGCAGCACCTGGTGTAAAATCATCCAGACGGATGTAGCCTACTCCCGGTTCTACTATGCCTTTGTAGGTGAGGTTAGCCAGGTTTATTTTTTCACGTCTGATCTTCAGGGTGATGTCGTCGCGCTGGCCATAGCGGTGGATCTTTACTTCCACGTCGGTACGGGGCTGTCCCTTTAATAAAGAGCTGACGTCGGTTGTATTTTTGCCTTTTGTGGGTTTGCCGTCGATCGAGACGATCTCATCGCCAACCCTGATCCCGGCGCGGAATGCAGGGAAACCTTTGTAGGGATGGGTGATGACGGGTTTATCGTCGACGATGTTGATGAGCGCGCCTATACCGGCATACTGTCCCGTGGTGGAGATGCGGAAAGATTCCATTTCATCTTCAGGAATGTAGTCCGTATAGGGATCGAGGGATTCCAGCATGCCGTTGATGCCGGTGCGGATCAGTTTCTGAGGATCTACCTCGTCAACATAGTAAGCGTTGACTTCTTTAAAGAGAGTGGCGAAAATATCGAGGCTTTTGGCAATATCGAAGTACTTCTCGGCGGGCTCACGGAATGCCAGGGCTGCGCCGACGATGATTGTAAAAAAGATTACTCCGGTGATTCTTCTCCTCATATCCTGTACGCGATATACTAGCCTAGTAAATATAATCAGTAAATGCGCCCTTCGCAAAAAAACTCAGGCGGGCTTTGAGGCTTTAACGGCTTCGTGTGCCAGGCGTTCCAGCGACTTGTGCAAACGTCTTTTCAGCTCTTCGAACAACGGGATCTCCTTATGAGTATAGACGTAGCCGATAACCAGGCGTGGTGCTTCGGGCAAAGTGTGTTTTTGCAAACGGTAAGCCTCGCGTGTGAGGCGCTTGATCCGGTTACGGTCTACCGCGCGTTTAAAATTTCGTTTGGAGACCGATACAAGCACCTGGTGAAAAGCACAATCCGGGTCGGGCTGCGGCAGGTAGAACACCTTGAAAGGAAACAAATAAAAAGAGGAACCCCCGTTAAAGAGTTCCTTTATAAGCTTTTCTTTCTTGAGACGTTCAGACTTACCGAATGTAAATTTCCCCATGAGATTATTTATTCAATGAATCTCCTTCAGGAAAACAAACGCCCGGAAAGGGATTACTTATGCTTTAAGGTCTTCTCGTCAGAAACTGTCAGTTTCTTACGTCCCTTGGCTCTGCGAGACGCCAATACCCGGCGACCGTTAGCCGATGCCATTCTATCACGGAAACCGTGCTTGTTCTTTCTCTTTCTGCGGGAAGGTTGATATGTACGTTTCATTTCCTTATCGGTTTACTTGACCTTAAAAAATAAAGGGCTGCAAAGATGATCAGCATTTGCCGGATTTACAAGGGCTTGCGAATTGATTTTCTTCAAAACGCCTCCCATCATCCAAAAACGCCATATTTAATGATATTAAAAAAGCGGTCGGTTCCTGTAAATCCGGCTTTTGGCGTTAAACCAGGTCGGCCAGCACTTTCTCTACCTGCTGCCTGGTAAGTCGTGGCCCGAATTGCGAAACCACCCGCGACGACGCCAGAGATGCCAATTTACCTGCCTCTGCATAACTGTGGCCGTGGTTAATGGCATACATAAAGGCTCCCGCAAACATGTCGCCTGCACCATTGGTATCTACCGCCGTCACTTTATAGGGCTCGATCTCGATAAACGTATCGCCGTCAAAGATCAGCGCACCGTTTTTGCCAAGGGTTATTACAAACCGTTTGGCAACCTCGCGCAGCTTCTCACGTGCTTCGTCAACGCTTTTGGTCCCTGTATAGACCATCGCTTCGTCGTCGTTGCAGAACAGCAGGTCCACGCTGGCGCCCACCACTTCTTTCATTTGAGTGCCAAAGTATGTAACCATGGCAGGGTCCGAAAACGTAAGCGCTACTTTCACACCATGTTTCTCGGCAAGCTTCTTAGCCGCCTTCAGGGCTTCGAGTCCCTGGGGGCTGGGTACCAGGTAACCTTCCAGGTATACATAAGAAGAGTTTTTGATGGCCTCTTCATCAAGGTTTTCAGGAGAAATAGATGAGCTTATACCCAAAAATGTATTGAGCGTACGGTTAGCGTCAGGTGTTGTCATCACGAGGCAACGACCGGTGTGTCCTTCGGGTGCTTGTTCGTAGCGCAGGCCGGTGTCAACACCGTCGGCAGCGAGGCCGTCGAGGAAGATCTTACCGAGATCGTCTTTGGCGACGAGGCTGGTGTAAAAAGCTTTACCACCAAACTGGCTAAGCGCAACCACGGTGTTACCCGCAGAGCCACCACCTGTAACTTTACTTTTCGCCATGTCTATTGCTTTCATGAGCTCTTGCTGGCGCTGCTCGTCTACCAGCGTCATCAGTCCTTTCTCTACACCGTTTTTCTCGAAGAAGTCATTTCCTACTTCAGTAACAATATCTACTATGGCGTTACCTATGCCGTATACATCGTATTTTTTCATGGTCAGATTTTTGCCTGCAATGATAGTCAAAAGCCTTCTCTTAACCCAACGGGTGTTTGGGGCCTTAGCGTTGAATATTAAGCGTCATGCGGTATTTCTTAGCCCGATCGGGGTAGTCTGTTATGAAGCCATCGACGCCCATGCCCTTTAGCGAAAGCATTTCCTTTTCGTCATTCACCGTCCACGGGATCACGCGAATCTTCAGCTTGTGCAGGTGCTCGAGCTTGTCTTTCGTAAGCAGCTTATAGTAGGGACTGTATATAGAAGGATTGAACCCCAGGTCTTTCAGATTCCCCTCTACCGATTTGATATTCTCCACCAACGCCGCCAGCCGCACTTCCGGATATTTCTTATGCCAATATTGCAGCACTCTGAAGTCAAACGATTGGATCACTACACGCTCGAGCGGTACGTACTCATTCAGCAGTTCATAGACGATATCGGAAAATACCTCTACGGTCGGATGAAATTTATCGTCGCCGTCCGGAGTGGTTTTGATCTCTATATTGTAATCCACCTCATACAACGTATAGCTGCGGATATGATGCTCTGCCGCAATCAGCACATCGCGAAGCAATGGCTTTGCTACTTTCAGCTTCTGTTGCTCGGGGAATTTGTCATTGACTTTTGATCCACAATCAAATGCCGCGATCTCCGCATAAGTCATCTGGTAGATGTTATACTTTTTCTCGTCTTTCTCGGAATACGAGTTTCCAGCGGAGTCCAGGCATATCGCCGAAGACATATAGGGCTCGTGTGATACTACTACCTGTTTGTCTTTTGAGATCGCCAGGTCCATTTCAAGCGTTGTAACGCCCAGGTTAAGCGCCTCGATAAAGGCCGGTATAGTGTTCTCGGGTTTGAGGCCACGGGCGCCACGGTGTCCCTGTACATCAAACCTGGGGGTGTAGACTTGTTGTCCGTTAGAAGGCAGTGCCATAATGATCAATAAAGCAGCGAAAAGGATTCGTACCATAGGCGAAATATAGCATCATTTTACGTACCTGCAGGGTTCTGGTTTCCGGGGTGAACGCAAGTCTGAAAGCTTATTATTCGAGAACGGTACTTCGAGGGACCGGGCTGACGATTTACGTCAGGCAAAATAATATTTGGTTTTGGGATTGTCCTGAGACTTTCCAGTATTATCTTGGTAAGTCTTTCCAGGGCCGATCCGAAGGCTCCGTTGTGAGGTATTTTTATACTATGCCAGTAAACTAAGCATCCATTTTAAGTGGAAGATGAGTGGAGGGAGAGTGGAGGATGAGTGGAGACAGTGTGGAGAATCTACGAGGTATATACGGGTTATATAGGGAGTAGATACAAGGTATATACGGCTGATCACCTTTATTAAAGTAGCTATACGCCGTACGTAACGGCTAGGGGGAAACAGAATAATATTTGGTTTTTGAAGGGAGGGTGTAAACACCAGCTTATCCGTGCCGGAATAAAAAAACATCCGGATTCAGCGCGGGAAGCAGATCGTGTTACAATACCCCCATTGTACTACGGTCGCTCCGGCGCTGAATCCGGATGTTTAACTTTGCACGGGCCTGACCCCGATGGTTATCCAGACAGGTTAGTGGCCTACTTCATTCATGTCCACCTTGTTTTTGGCGGGGCGTAACAAGAGTACGACCGGCACACAAACGAGGAAGAATATACCTATGCCGAGGAATACGTCCATATAGGTTAGCAGTGAGGCCTGTCGCATCACCATACCGTCCATGGCCTTCGTGGCTTGCAGGGATGCCTGATCTATGGCCGACCCGCTCGACAGGAATGCTGATTTCAAACCCTGCAGGCGTTGCTGCACATTGAAGTCGTAAGGAGACACGTGCGCCACTATATCGGCACGATGCTGTACGGTACGGCGGCTGATGTATGTACTGATCAGGGCTATACCGAACGACCCTCCCAACTGACGTACCATGCCCGTAAAGGCTGCTCCCTGACCTATCTCTTTGCCTTTGAGCGACGATAGCGCGAGCGTTGTAGTGGGTACGAACAGGAGGCCGAGGCCTACACCGCGCACCATAAGCGCCCAGAAGAAATCGTGCTCACCGGTAAACGGCGTGATCAATGTGTATGACCAGAGGCTGAAGCCGAAAAATATAGAGAAGCCCAGGGCGATCATATATTTATGCGGGATCCCGTTTTGTATAAGGCGGCCCACGATAGGCATCATAAACCCGGTAGCCAGCGAGCTGGGCACGAGCATGAGGCCCGATTGCAGCGCGGTCCACCCGAGTGAGCTCTGTGTAAATAGCGGGATAGCGAACGTTGATCCGTAAAGACCGAAACCGAGGATAAATGATAGTACTGTTCCTATAGCGAGGTTCCTGTCTTTCAATACCCGCAGCTCCACCGCGGGACTCTTGGCAACAAGCTCGCGCCATATAAAGAGGTACAGACCAAGGAGTCCCAGTACGGTAAAGAGAATGATGGCACCATCTTCATACCAATCGTGCTCCTGCCCTTTCTCCAATACAAACTGCATGGAACCAACGGCAAGTATAAGGAACCCGATACCGTACCAGTCTATTTCGGAAAGCTTTTTCTTACCGCCATAGTTCGGGCTCTTTACATACGCCAATGTGAGCAGTGTAGCGATGATACCGATAGGAATATTGATATAGAATATGTAAGGCCATGTGGCATTGTCCACTATATAACCACCCAGCGGAGGACCGAGGGTAGGACCAACGATTACACCCATGCCGTAAAGGGCCTGAGCCATACCGCGTTTTTCCGGAGGATATACTTCGGTAATGATGGTCTGTGACGTTACCAGCAGCGCGCCACCACCCAGCCCCTGGATGAAGCGGAAGAAGACGAGCTCCCAGATGTTATCGGCATTACCGCATAGAAAAGACGATACGGTAAAGATGACGATGGAGACTGCAAAGTAGTTACGGCGGCCGAACTGTTGTGACAGCCAGCTTGTAAGCGGAACGATGATCACGTTCGCGATAGCGTAGGCCGTAATTACCCAGCTCACATCGTTGAGTGTAGCGCCCAGGTTACCCCTCATTTGGTTGAGGGCTACGTTTACGATGGTGGTATCGATGATCTCCAGCAGCGCGCACATGATGGCTGTGATCGTGATGATCGCGCGACGGAAACCATGCTCTACCAACGATTCCTGTTGAATCATGCGTTATTTTATTAGTCTAAGTGTACGTCTACAATCACGTTCATACCGGCACGAAGTAAATTCGTCTTATCTGCCTTATCGGTAAGGATGATCTTCACGGGTACGCGTTGTACTACTTTTACAAAGTTACCGGACGAGTTATCGGCGGGCAGCAGGGCGAACTTAGCTCCTGTGGCGGGCGATATGGATTCTATTTTACCGTTGAAGGTGTCGCCGGGGTAGGCATCTACCGCTACTTCCACTACCTGGCCGGGTTTCATTTTATCCAGCTGAGTTTCCTTGAAGTTGGCAACCACCCATTTTTGCTTGTCGGTTACGAGGGCGAACAGCGATTGTCCGGCCTGCACAAGCTGACCGAGCTGCACATTCTTACGTGAGATAACGCCTGAGGTGGGAGCGAGAATGTAGGCATACGACAGTTGCAGCTTTGCAAAGTCGAGGTCTGCCTGGCGCTCTTTCACGACGGTTTCAGCCAGTGCGATGTTGCGATCGCTTACTGTAGTTTGTGACTTACGTGATGCTGTTTCGCGGAACTGGGCTTCGCGTTGGCGCTTTGCTACTTCCAGTTGTTTCTGAGCGGCGTCGCGTTCTGCTTCTGCCTGCTCATATTGCTGTTGTGTGATAGAATTCGTTTTGATAAGCTCCTGGTAGCGTTTGAAGTCTTGCTCGGCGCGACGTGCACGAACTTCGGCAATGTCGATGTTTCCTTCGGATGCGTGCAGATTCGATTTAGAGCTCAGTACATTTTCTTCAGAGGTATTGTAGCTGGCACGAGCGGTGGCGATGCTGGCCTTTGCGTTATCGAGAGCAGCTTGCGCCTGGGCTACACGCAGGGCGAAATCGCGGTCGTCGAGTACCAGGAGTGTGTCGCCTTTTTTCACAAAGACGTTATCGTCTACATAGAGGCGTTCAACAAAGCCCGATATTTTAGGTATGATAGGGCTGATATCGCCTTCTACCTGGGCGTCGTCTGTCTCTTCGTGATGCTGACCGTGGATATATTTGGTGATACCGAACACGGCACCGGCTACTACAAGTCCGCCTAATACTATTGCGAACGTTTTATTCTTCTTTTTCGGAGTATTCTGAGTTTCCATAAATGTGATTTCTATAGCTTATTGTAGAGTTCCTGTTGATTCCTGAAGTTCATAGTATGCGATCATGCTGTCGGACTTTGCCGTTGCATAGTTGATTCGCGCTTGCAGCAAGGCAACATCTGCATCGAGGTAGTCGGACAGGATGAGCAGGCCTTGTTTGTATTTGTTTTGTGATATAGAGAAGTTCTCTTCTGCCTGTGCGATGGCGCGCTCTGTGATGGCGAGCTTATCGAGCGATTCCTGGCACTTGAGGTACTTCTGGCGGATCTCTACTTTAACATGATCTTGTGTGAGTTTTTCGGATGCCTCGGTTTGGGCCAGGCGGGCTTTGGCTTCCTGCGTTCCGTGTTTTGCGTGTATGGCTCCGGTGATGCTCCATTTTACGGATACACCTGCGTTGAGCGCGTTGGTGATCGTGGCTACATCGGGGATATACAGGTTTATATAGCCAGCTGTCAGTGCTACGGTAGGCAGCGCATTGCCCTTTGCCGACTTATAGGCGGCGTTGCTGGCCTTCATCTGCAAACCGGCTGACTTGAGCTCGGTGCGGTTAGTCAGGCCTGACTGCAAATATTCGTCCCACGTGGTGAGCTTTGCCAGCTCGAACATACCGGTTGTGTCCAGCTCGAGCTTTGTGTCGTCGGGCAGGCCGAGAAGTATTACTATGTTGTATTCGGCAAGTTGTACGCTGTTGTTGGCTTCGGTAAGCGCGAGCTCTACGTTATTAGCCTGCAGCTCGGCCTTGAGCCGGTCGTTGCGCGGCAATAGCCCCTGCGTTTCCAGATTCTTGAACTCGGCTACGCGCTGCGTTTCATGCTTGAGGTTCTCTTCAATGGCGCGGCGTGTTTCATTTACGGCATAGTATTGATAGAGGGCCTTGGCGGTATTTACGAGCACCTCATTTTTTGAAGTCTGGTCGTCATACTTTGCGGCTTCCGCGAGGTATTCGCTCATGATACGGTTGTTCCGGATCTTGAAACCGTTGAAGATGGGCATCGACGCCGACACCTGGCCGAGGAATATGTTGTGAAGGTTTGTCAACGATGACAATCCTCCTGAACCGCTATCGCCGTTATTGCTGTCCGTCGTTGATGCCGGCAATTTTATATTCGGTGTGTTTACATGAAGATACATGCCGCTGACGCCGACTTCCGGCCACACTTTGTCTTTTGCCTCAGACACTTTGGCTTGCGCCTCTTTTACTTTTTCGGATGATATCGTGAGCTCCTTGCTGTTTGTTACGCCCAGGTCGAGCGCCTCCTTCAGCGTGAGCTTCTTAACCGTTTGTGCATGTACTGCACCGCCGGCTAATACACCGAGAATAAAAATACCGATACTTGCTTTCCTGTACATATTTTACGATTTCAATAAATAACTGGTGAGTAGTTCGAAGATGTATTTTTTGATACGAGCCTTGAAGGCCTCTTCATCTTCGCCGGCGACTGTGTATCGCTTTTTGAAGATAGGGTGTGTTACCTGGTACATTACGCCGAACATGGTGCCCATGGCGAGCTGGATGTCAGCGTTCTTCTTATAGATCTTTTTGCGTTGTCCTTCTTCAAGTACCTTTAACAGCTCCGCGCTGTTGCGGTTGAGGATGCGGGTTATGTTGTCGATAAGCTCCGGGTGCTGCAACATTGCCAGCTCGCGGTGCAGTGACTGGTGGAAGCGACAGTTGGAGAAGATCTTCTCCACATACATATCGACCACGGCGACGAGTTTTTCTTCGGGTGTGGCGTCAGAAGAATTGATGGTGCTGAGCTTGAGGCGTCCCTGCTCTACTGCTTCTTCCATCAGAAGTATGAGCAGATTTTCTTTTGAGCCGAAGTGGTAGTTGATCAGTGCAGGGTTAACGCCTGCCTTAGACGCGATCTCGCGTACGCTGGTAATATCAAACCCTTTCTCTTCAAAGAGCTCCTTTGCAGCCAAAAGAATTTTCTCCCGTGTCATCTCGATTACCTTAACGAGGGCAAAGTTAAACGGTTGTTTAAAATTTTAAACAAGTGTTTAAGAGATTAATTTTAAACGCTTGTTTAAACGGCGTACAAACGTTTGAAATAGGGGGATTAGATTTTCATTAGAGAGTGGGATTTGGGGGGATTGAGGGATGATGGGATGAAATAACGATTGAGCGATAAAGGTTATGACAGGCAGTTTCCTGGTATGGGGGCAGTGTGAGTGTGAGTGTGAGAGCGAGAGCGAAGAATTGGGGGTGTATCGGACCTGGTCGGTTATGCAGCTTATGAGGAGACCAGGTCGCGATACGACCGCCAACCTATGGCGTTGGTGTGCCTATTATGC
>Ga0247764_1000825_pt1 | contig 10829 bp, 5 predicted proteins | sample UWRJL051202B4_FD_179932 | JGI IMG/M metagenome (GOLD analysis project Ga0247764, IMG submission 179932) | Plant litter microbial communities from Arlington Agricultural Research Station in Wisconsin, United States - UWRJ-L051-202B-4 | ecosystem: Environmental > Terrestrial > Plant litter >...
ACGATCGCCCTGTCACGGAAACCTGGCTCTATCGATGGACGGCCAGCTGAACCCGATGATTCGCCCCACCCTCGGACTCGTTGACGACATGGGCGCAACGGTATCGACTCCGGCTGTCGGCGGCATGCCGGCCGAGTCGCCTCTCGACATGCCGTTGCAGGATCTGCGGCACGCGCCGTCAGCCATCGCAGAGCGCAGCCAGAGTCACTGGAGCACCTTCCCTGCTCGCGTGATTTCCATCGGCGGCACTTTGGCTATCACCGGCTATGGCGTGAGCGAGATGTTCGGCATCGTCGGCGCCGGCAACATGACGGCGCTGCAGGCCGTGATGATTTTCTTCTTCGCCATTACCTTGTGCTGGATCGCGTTCGCCTGTGCCTCGGCGGTCGCCGGTTTTTTCCTGCCCGGCCCGCGTCCGGTCGAAGCGCCGCTGGATGACAGCGTCACGGCGCTGGTCATGCCTGTCTATAACGAAGACCCGATCCGCACTACGGCTGCGCTGCAGGCGATGGCGGAAGCGCTGATCATCGATGGCGTCGCCGCCAACTTCGAGATCGTGATCATCTCGGATTCGACCAACGTCGATGCGTGGATCGCGGAGTCGCTGGCCGTCGATCGATTGCGCCGCGCGCTCGACGGCGGCATGCGCGTTCGCTATCGACGGCGCTGGCACAACACCGGGCGCAAGGTCGGCAACGTTGATGATTTCGTGCGTCGCTGGGGCGGCCATTTCAAATACATGATCGTGCTGGACGCCGACAGCCTGATGAGCGCGGCGACGCTGGTCGCGCTGGCGAAGCGCATGCAGGCCGATCCGCAGCTCGGCATCCTGCAGACCATTCCATTGCTCATCGGTCAACGCAGTTTGTTCGCCCGGCTGCAGCAGTACGCAAGTCGCGTTTACGGACAAGTCATCGCGCGCGGCGTTTCGGCATGGTCGGGCGATGATGGCAACTACTGGGGCCACAACGCCATCATTCGCGTCGCCGCTTTCGCTGCCACGTGCGGCCTGCCGCAATTGCAGGGACGCAAGCCGTTCGGCGGTCACGTGCTGTCGCATGACTTCGTCGAAGCGTCTTTCATGCGTCGCGCCGGCTGGCGAGTGCGCATGGCGGCGGACCTGGAAGGTTCGTGGGAAGAAGGCCCGCCTTCGCTGGTCGACGTCGCCATCCGCGATCGACGCTGGGCGCAGGGCAATCTCCAGCACTTGAAGATCATCGGCGCGGCGGGCCTGGCGCCGACGAGCCGGCTGCACCTGGCCATCGGCATCATGAGTTACCTGTCGTCGCCGCTGTGGCTGTTCCTGATCCTGGTGGGCTTCGCGCTCACGTTACAGGCCACGCTGATCCGCCCGGAATATTTCAGCACCACGTTTCAACTGTTTCCCAACTGGCCGGTGTTCGACTCCGAACGCATGATCCTGCTGTTCATGTTCAGCATGGCCGTGCTGCTCATCCCCAAGACGCTCGGCATGCTGCGGACCATGTTCTCGTCGCATCGTAAGGGTTGCGGCGGTTTCCTCGGCATCATGGTGAGCGCGGTGATCGAACTGTTCCTTTCGGCACTGTATGCGCCGGTCATGATGCTGATCCAGAGCCAGCACGTGTTCGACATCCTGCGCGGCAGCGATTCGGATTGGGGCTCACAGCGCCGTCATGCATCCGAGACTTCATGGCGCGAATCGTGGCATTTCCATTGGAAGCACATGCTGGTCGGCATCGTCACTGGCGTCGTGGCTTACCTGCTGTCGCCGGAGTTGCTCGCTTGGCTCGCGCCGGCAGTTGCGGGGCTGGTGCTTGCCATCCCATTGTCTAATGCGAGCAGCAGTGTGCGCATCGGACAGTTCCTGCGGCGGCTGGCGCTGTTCCGGACGCCGGAAGAGAAGAACGTTCCCGACTTGATGCGCCGACGCGATGAGCTGATCGCCGCAGCGACGCCGCTCGAAGGCGATTCGCTACGCTATCTCGCCCGTCATGAGGAAGCGCGCTCTGCACACATCACTGGCAACATGCCGCGTCCCGCCGAGGTTCGCGGCCATCCGACGGCTTTCCGCCTGACGGCGGATCACAAGTTGGACGATGCACAGTCGCTGGAAGAGGCATTGCGCTGGCTCACGTCGCCGGAGCGGATCGAAGTGGCGTCGGATCGGCGGATGCTGGATAAGCTGGCGGCGTTGCCGGATCAGGAAGTCGCGACGGCGTAGATCATTTCGCCACCACCCACCTCCGCTCCAACAACGCGAACCCCGCCTGCACCACCAGCGCCAACACCGCCGCCGGGATCGCCCCTTCGAGAATCAACCCCAGATCATCCAGCCGTATGCCCGTGAGAATCGGCTGCCCATATCCGCCCGCTCCCACTAGCGCGCCGAGCGTCGCCGTGCCGACATTGATCACCGCCGCCGTCCTGATTCCGGCAAGTATCGAACGCGCCGCGAGCGGCAGTTCGATCAATCGAATCCGTGCGGCGGACGAAAGCCCGAGCGCCGCCGCCGACTCACGCAACGTACGCGGAATATCCGCCAACCCAGCATGCGTATTCCTCAGGATCGGCAGCAGGCTATAAAGAAACAGCGCGACAATCGCCGGCGCATAACCGATACCCAGCCACGGAATCAGGAACACGAGCAGCGCCAGAGCAGGCAATGTCTGCAGGATATCGGCCACGATAAACGCAATGCGCCCGAACCTGCGGCGATAGAACGCGAGCGCACCTAACGGTGTAGCGACCAGAATCGCCGCACCGAGCGAGATCGCCACCATGGCAAGATGCTCACGCGTATGCCGGGCGATGCGAGTCCAGCGTGAATCGGCGGTCACCGTCGATTGCACGGCGAATTTATCCCGCAGAAAATCCGCCGCGACGTTTGCCTCGGCCACCTTGTCGAGCTTGGCGCGAGCATTCATCCTGCTCATGAGATCCGCGTCGATCTGGCTACCGAGTTTGTTGAGCGTGGTGCGCACCGAAGCGGACACCGTATCGCGACACACGAACAGCGCTTCGTACGCCGGAAAATATAGTGCGTCGTCCTTCAATGCGACGAGGTCGTAGTGCGCGATCTCAGCGTCGGTCGAGTAAAGATCCGTGACATCGATCGAGTTACTTGCCACACCGCGATAGGCAAGATCGTGCGCGAGGCCGCGGACATCGGCTTGCGGCAGGCGATAGCGATCGCGCAATCCCGGCCAGCCATCCTGGCGTTCGAGAAATTCGTTGCTGAAACCTAAGCGCAGCTGCGGATGTTGGGCGAGCTGCGAGATACGATCGATACCCAGCTGCTGAGCCTGGTCGCGACGCATTCCCAGCACATAGGTATTGTTGAATCCCAGCGGCCGCGACGCCCATACGTGTTGCTGCGCGAGTGCCGCGATCAGTTGCTCATCATTCTGCAATGCCCGCGAAGCGAAAATCTCCGCCCGCAGCGTGCCGGTGTACTCGGGATAGCAATCCACATCACCGCGCAGCAAGGCACTCCACAGAATGCGCGTGCCGCCCAGCTCCTTGCGATGTTCGGCTGACTGCCCTGCCGCTTGCAGCAGTTGCACTCCGGCGTCCGCGAGGATCACAGATTCGGTGAATACCTTCGAGGCCACGACCACCGGCGGCGCTGCGGCCGCAAGACCGGATGCGGCACACAGCAGAATGAAGGACGCCGCGAATTTATGCACTCGCCGACCCGGACCGCAGTGTCGGCAACGGACGCTGCGCCCTGACGAACTCGCTGACGAAAGCATCCGTCGGCCGCAACGCGAGATCTTCGTAAGTGCCCTGCTGAACGATGCGTCCCGCCTGCATCAGCACGATATGCCGCGAAAAGAACGCGGCCTCGGCCATGTCATGCGTCACCAGCAGCACGGATTTTTTCAGTCGCGCGAACAGCGCGCCGAGTTCTTCCTGCAGCCCATGCCGCACCATCGGATCGAGCGCGCCCAGCGGCTCATCCAGCAACAGGACATCCGGATCCAGCATCAACGCACGCATCAGGCTCACGCGCTGTCGCTGTCCGCCGGAGAGATCTTTCGGATAGCGCGACAGGGACGCAACCGGCAGTTGCACCAGCTCTGCCAACTCGGCCACCCGCGCCTCGATCCACTTCTCGTCGCGCTTGCGATAACGCGCAGCCAGCACGACATTGTCCAGCGCACTCAGATGAGGAAACAGCCCACCCGACTGAATGACATAGCCGATGCGCTGGCGCGCCTGCATGAGCGTCTCCGGCCGCAGCTCCAGATCTTCGATCAGGATGCGGCCGCGCTCCGGCACGATCAAACCGGCGGCGAGCCGCAGTAACGTCGACTTGCCGCAACCGCTCGGGCCGATGACGGCGACGCATTCGCCGACCTCGACCCGTAAGCTGACATCGATCAGCGCCGCGACCGTCGCAGTGACATCGTCGGTGTAAGCGTGGCTTACGCCTTCGAAGGCGATCATGCGACGCCGCTGTCCATCACGGTGTCGGAGGCGCCGCGGCTTTGGTGCGATAACGCTCGAACCACGCAATGATCGCGCTGGCCTTGGCTGCCGATTGCGAGGGACGCGCCGTTAGACCACCGTGAGAAGCGCCCGGCACTTTGACGAGAGCTGTGGGAACGCCGCGCAGCTGCAACGCTTCGTACAACTGTTCCGATTCGCTCACCGGCGTGCGGAAATCCTGGTCGCCCACCACCACCAGCGTGGGCGTAGTAATCGAGCCGATCAGGGACAGCGGCGAACGTTTCCAGTAACTCTCCGGGTCGTCCCACGGCAATTTTGCGAACCAGTACTTGGGCATGTAGGTTGCTCCGTCGGTGGTGAGCACCATGCTCGCCCAGTTGATGACGGGTTTCTGCGATGCCGCCGCGCGAAACCGCTGTGTGCGTCCCACGATCCACGCCGTGAGTACGCCGCCACCCGAGCCACCGGTGACGAACAGATTCTGGTCGTCTACGTAGCCCTGCGCGATGGCTGCATCGACCGCGCTCATCAGGTCGTCGTAGTCGTTGCTGGGATAGTTGTGATGAATCAGGTTGGCGAATTCGTCGCCATAAGATGTCGATCCGCGGGGATTCACATAGACCACGACGTAACCGGCCGCCGCGTACAACTGGTTGTCTGTCGAGAACAGCGGACCGTAGGCCGCGAACGGACCGCCATGGATCTCCAGGATCAGCGGATATTTCTTGCCCTGCTCGAACTGCGGCGGCTTCACCACCCACGCCGCGATGGGACGCTTATCGAACGAGGAAGTGACTGGCAGCGAAGACACTTCACCGAGCGTCTTGCCGGCCAGTAATCCTTCGTTGAGATAGGTGAGCTGGCGCTTGGCGCCACGCTGCACGATCGAAATTTCCGACGGTCGCTGCGGCGTGCCGCTGGTGAATGCGACCACACCATTGTTCGCAACGGTGAACGCGCCGCCGGTATAGGGACGATCCAGCCCCGCGCCGCTCAAGCCGCTGACTACTTCGGTGACTTTCCCGTCGAGTGCGACACGGCTCACGCGGGTAGAACCGTTGTCGTCATAGCACACGTAGATGCTGCGCCCGTCCCCAGCCCACTGCAGCTCGTCGATGGAACGATCCAGCTTGTCGGTCAACGCACGGATATTGCGCGTGCCGCGATCCATGACGTACAGACGGTTGTGCTCCGATCCCATCAGCCGGTCGTCAAACCCCAGGAAAGCGAGCTGCTTGCCATCTGGCGAGAAAGCCGGGGACGCGTCCGGACCGTTGCGCGTGGTGAGTGCAGTGATCGATGCATCGCTCACGGTCACTTCGTATAGCTCGGAATTGACCGGCTCGCGTTGCCAGTTTTCGTTGCGATTGCCGTTGAGCACGATGTGCTTGTCGTCGGCGCTCCATGCCAGCGGACCGTTCTCGCTGAACGCGCCGAACGTCAGTTGCCGTGACGCTCCGCCATCCGCCGGAACGACATAGAGATGCGTGTAGCCGGCTTTGAGATAACCCGCACCGTCGGCTCGATAAGTGATGTCCGTGATGACCTCCAGCGGCGCCGCCCATTGCGCCCCTTCGGGTTTTTCCGGCGTGGATCCCAGCTTGGACTTTTCGTCCGGCGCGAACATGGTGAAGGCGATCCACTTGCCGTCATGCGACCAGGCGAGATTCTCCGGCGCATCGACGAATTCGGCAATGCGGGCGGCTACGCCGCTGCGTATCCAGCGGACGAACAGCTGTGAACGACCGCCTTCTGCAGTCGAGACATAAGCCAGCCGTTCGCCATCGGGAGACCAGCGTGGCGAGGTATGCGCACCGCTGCCTGTGACCAGAGGAGTCTGCGCACCCGATGCCGTATCGATCAACCAGATCGCACGCCGCGCCGAGTCCGTCATGATTTCGTAAGAGGCGCGAACATAAGCGACCGCACCGCCATCGGGCCGGATCTGCGGATCCGTCGCGACCTGCAACCCGAACAGGTCGCGTCCTTCGAAGTATTTCGACGGAGCCTGTGCGGGAGCCGCTACCGCCGCGCCGGTGACCAGCGCAGCAGCGCCGAAGACAGCGGACATTCTCAACTTCACGAACATGGATTGCATGGAGATTCCCTATCGGTATGCAGTCGATAGGCAATTCTCCTTCATTGTCGCCGCCGCCGGCGACAATTTTTCCAACGGCTCATCGTTCAGCCGACTCTCACCATCGATAGCTGAACTGCGCGCTCACGATATTCACGCTGGATTGCTGCTCGCCGCCGATCAGCCCGTTCGCGAGAGTGCTGCCGGCATTCTGGTCGATCCTGCTGTCTTTACTGAAAAGACGCGCGTAACCGGCGTCGATGACCAGCTGCGGCGAAACCGCCCATTGCGTTCCGACAGCCAGCCACTTTCGATCCGCGTCCGGGAGCCGCGCGGTGCGAGTCGCCGTGGGCACCGGAGTCTCGTCGTAAGCGACGCCTCCCCTGAGCTTCCAGGCATCGTTGAGACGGTACACGCCGCCGAGTGCGAAGCGCCAGGTGTCTTCCCAGCGTTCCGGAGTGACGGAGAGAACCGCGCCGGATTCGCGTATCACACGCAGTTCCTGCACGCTGCTCCAACCAGTCCAGGCCACGTCGGCCAACAGTTGAAAGTCGCCCATGGGCTGTGCGACCGACAGGATGGCGCTGTCCGGCAATTCGAGATTCAAAGACGCACGACTGTTCGCCAGTGCAGATTGGCCCGCTGCGGCAACGATGGCCGCGCCGGTTGGATTGGTGGGTGTGGGCGGCGCGAAGCGGGCCGACCCTTCGACGTGATAGTCGATGGACGAACGATAGCTCAGGCCAATCCTGGTGCTCGACGGCAACTCGAACAACACCCCGAGGTTGTAACCCCATGCTGCATCGTCGCCTCGAACCACCGCAGTACCGCTCAAGCCCGCGTTGGCGGCGATCACACCCTGTGCTTGAGCCGGACTGAGTTGTCCGGCAGCCGCGAGCTGCTGCGCCCCTTGTGCTACCACAGCGGAGTAGTTGATCTGGTTGGTGAGTTCCGCCTGGACTTTCTGGTAGTCCACTCCCACGCCTAAGGTCACGACCTTGTTCAAGCGCCACGACAATGCGGGATTCGCGTTGTAGGTCTTGATCTCCGACCGCTCGGCCTGGAAGCGCCCGATCCAGTCGCTATCGTATTCGAGCTTCAGTCCGAACGGCGCATTGAGCGCAAAGCCGACGGCGAGGCTATCGTTGATGGGCATCGCGAAATAAGTCGCGGGCACGAAATTCCAGCCGCCTGCATCGCTGCCTTCCACTCCCAGGGGCTGGCCCAGCGCCGCCTGCGAACTACGGTTCTTGAATTTCGATCCCACATCGATTTCGCTGAACACCACGGCGGCCTCGGTCTGCTTCAACGTCCCGAGTCCGGCGGGATTATAGAACACCGTTGTCGCGTCATCGGCCGCAGCAGCGGTGCCCGCGAACGCGGTACCGAGGCGACTGGCGCTTTGCTCGAGCAACGCGAAACTGGAAGCGCCGGCGGTGCCTGCACTGCAGGTTACAATCGTTGCGACTACGTAGCGCAACTTGGCGGAGTGAGGAGATTGCATAGAACCTCTACGTAGTTCGGGAATGGCTTGCGTCAAACGTCCTGCGGCGAGGGCGGTTCCGGAATCGGCGATTAAGAGCGCGATATCCAGGTAATCCCTTAAACCCCTCGCCCCCCTGCTAATGTAATAACGCTAGGCCGGCGAAACCGTCTTCAATCTTTGCCCTGGCAGGATGTCTTCGACACTGGTTTTGATGTGGATCAATGCCGGCTTGCCCGCAGCCCGCGCCGCCGCGAACACACCAGCGAAATCCTCTGTCCGTTCCACTGTACCGCCCCAGGCACCGAATGCTCTCGCATACGCGGCGAAATCGGGATTGCGGATATCCGTTGCCATCACCCGGCCAGGGTAGTCGCGTTCCTGGTGCATGCGAATGGTACCGTACGAGCCGTTGTCTATGACCAGTGTAATGAGGCGGATGTCGAACTGGACTGCCGTGGCGAGCTCCTGCCCCGTCATCAGGAAACAGCCGTCGCCGGCCACGCCGATGACTTCGCAATCAGGATGCAGCGCCTTCGCTGCGATAGCCGCAGGAAAGCCGAATCCCATCGCGCCGCTGGTGGGAGCAAGTTGCGTGTGCCAGCGACGATGGCGATAGAAGCGTGTCGGCCACGCCGCGTAGTTGCCAGCGCCGTTGCAGACGATGGCATCCGGCGGCAGGACTGCGGCGAGATACGAAAATACTTCCGAGAGGTTGACGCTACCGCTCGTCGTCACCGGCTTCAAGGTGCTCTCGTATTCGGCACGCGCGCCCGCGCACCACTCATTCCAACTTCGCTTCACCGTCGTCGCTGCGAGCGCCGTCGCAGCGGCAGCAGGATTCGCATGTGCGGCTAGCGACGGCTGCCATACGTGATTGATCTCCTCCGCCGACGCGTGCACATGGATCAACTTGCCCGCCATCTCCTCGGCAGTGAACATGGTGTAACCCAACGTCGGCACATCGCCCAGCCGCGCTCCCAACGCGATCAGCAGGTCGGCCGATTTCAAGCGCTCATTGAGTGCCGGCGTCGGACGGATGTTCAGATCGCCCGCGTAACAGGGATGATCGTTGTCGAACAGGTCCTTGCGACGCCAGGACAGCACCACGGGCAGGCGTATTTTTTCGACCCACTGCGTCAAAGACTGCAACGCCGCTTCGCTCCAACCCGTGCCACCCAGGATCAGCAGCGGTCGCTCCGCGGCTTCGAGCCTTGCGACAATTTCCCGCGTCGCCGCGGGATCGAGATATGCCGCTGCCGTTGACACTTTCAGCGGCACACGCGCACCCGCAGAATCTTTCAACATGTCTTCGGGCAACGCGATGACGACTGGACCTTGTCGCCCCTGCGATGCCGTCGCAATCGCGTGCGTCACATGTTCCACCATGCGCGGCGCGGCGTCGATCTCGATCACCAGTTTCGCGAACGATCCGAACACCGCGGCGTAATTCATTTCCTGGAACGCTTCACGCCCGCGATCCTCGCGCGCCACCTGCCCGATGAACAGAATCATCGGCGCCGAATCCTGCATCGCCGTGTGCACGCCGATGCTCGCATGCGTCGCTCCCGGCCCGCGCGTGACGAAGCACACGCCGGGCTTGCCCGTCAGCTTGCCGTACGCAACCGCCATGTTCGCCGCACCCGCTTCATGCCGACAGGTAATCACCTCGATGCGATCCTTGAAGTCCACCAGCGCGTCGAGCACGGCCAGGTAGCTTTCGCCGGGCACACAAAAGATATGCGTGATGTCGTTGGCGACGAGAGTTTCGACGAGGCGGTGGGCGGCGTTGGGGGTGGGGGGAATGGGCATGCTGAGTATCGCGCAGCTGGAGAGGTGGAATAGTTTAGCGCCGGAGGCGATTCGACAAGGTATACATGCAAAGTCAAAATCGCGACACGGTCGCGGTGGCGACCGATAGAATCCCGCGGCCGCCGCAAGCACAACTCTACGATCACGGTTAGTGGGAAGGAGTCCCTGTTGAGTATCCGTTTCCTCGAACGAGCATCTGCAGCGCTCGTACTCCTTATGTTGACTGGCGGCGCATACGGCGCTGAGCTTCTCAGCGACATCAACACGGTCGTCATTTCGAGAAGTTCGAATCCTCGCTATATCGGCACGGCGGGCGCCCAGGCGATATTCGTTGCTGGCAGCGGATCGGCGGCGGTCGATGCGGGACTCTGGGCATCGGATGGCACGGCTGCGGGAACTCAGCGTCTCCTTCCTGCCGGCGCCCTGACTTTCGACAATCCGCAAGCCCTGGTGTCGCTGGGCACACGCACGATGTGGACCGGCAGGCGCGTCAACACGCCCACACCCCAGCCGAGCGAGCTGTGGGTTTCCGATGGGACGGCCGCCGGCACATTCAAGTTGGCCGAATTCGACGCATCGACGGTCGGCCATGTAGCAACGCTGCCAAACGGGGCGGCCGTTTTCGGTGTGCGCACTTCTACGAACACAGAACTGTGGCGCAGCGATGGAAGCGTTGCGGGAACCTGGCGCCTTGCGCAATTCGACAGCCCGGCAAACACAGTGCTGCCGCAAGGGGCAGCGATCGACAACCTGCTGTACTTTTCCGCGCAGACGGCTCTCGGCAACGAACTATGGGTGACCGACGCTTCCAACGTTGCCGCCAATACGCACCTGGAAATCGACCTGGAACCAGGCGCCGGATCGAGCACACCTAAGGACATCACGGCAGTCGGCAGCGATCTGTATTTCACGGCTACAGTCGGCAACAGCGGCATCGGCCAGCTCTGGAGACGCGACGCAAGCGGGCAGTTTCAACAGCCGAGCCCGGTGTCCGCCACCATAGAGTGCGCGAGCGACACCCTG
>Ga0247764_1000826_pt1 | contig 10826 bp, 8 predicted proteins | sample UWRJL051202B4_FD_179932 | JGI IMG/M metagenome (GOLD analysis project Ga0247764, IMG submission 179932) | Plant litter microbial communities from Arlington Agricultural Research Station in Wisconsin, United States - UWRJ-L051-202B-4 | ecosystem: Environmental > Terrestrial > Plant litter >...
GGTTTCAACCTGCGGCTCCGCGGCGCTGTGCAAAGCCTCGCTCGGCGTCTGCAGCGTCCCGGCGTGCCCAGTATCCGGGGAGAACCGCTGTGGTACTGCGACCGACCCGCTGACTGAAGGCAATAGGTTGTGGGAGTGCAACAGGGACCGCACTGCGTGGGTGCCGGGGGAAGTCTGCGCCACGAACGAGCTCTGTTCCGCTAAGGACAAGATCTGCAAGGAGCCCATCTGCGGCCCGGGTCGCCGTTGCAATCCGACCAATCGCTTGCTGGTCGAGGAGTGTAACCCCGGCCAAACCGCGTGGAAGACCGTAGCCACCTGCAAGACCGAAGAGTTCTGCGTTCCGGGCGACGCCAGCAAACCTTGTCACGAGAGCTGCCCGGGCGCCTTGATGTGCAACGACCGCTTCCTGCAGACTTGCAGTAACGAGTCGGGCATCCAGCTCAAGGCAGAGTGCCTGTCGAAGGAGCTGTGCGAGTGCGCGCTCACGGGCACGTGTGCAGGCGGTACGGATGCCACGGGTTGCGGCGTGCCGGTGTGCGGCGGTGTTGGCGGTCCAAACCTCCGCTGCACGGAAGGCAAGTCTGGTCGCTCGCTGCTCCAGCGCTGCAATACCGGACGTGATGGCTGGAACAATATCAAAGACTGTGAGAGCCAAGCGCTGTGCTCGGTGGACAGCAGCAGCTGTCTGGTTTGCCCCATGGCGGGCCAGCGCCAATGCGCGCCGGACGGACTGACCACTCGCGTGTGTTCAGCGGATCGCTTGAGCTGGAACGCAGAATCAGATTGTCGAGCGCACGGTTGTTACTCCGGCATGTACGGCCCGTATTGCGCGCCGTGTGACGTGGGTCAGCTCAGTTGCTCTGGCTCCAAGTTGCAGCAATGCCGTCAAGACGAGGGCGGCTGGGAGTTCAAGCAAGACTGCGAGTTCGGCTGCATCGGCAGCGGTAACAGCGTTGCCTGCGCGACGTGCGTCAAAGACGAGCTGCGTTGCTCGGCCACGGGGCAGCTCTTGAAGTGCAGCGCCGATCAGAAGACGCTGACGGTGCAGCAGACCTGCGCCAACGGCTGCATCAACAGCGGCAACGCCGATTACTGCGCAGAATGCCCGGCGGGGTCCACTCAGTGCACCAGCAACAAGGCAAGCACGCAGACGTGCGGCGCGGACGGTCGTTGGGGCACTCCCGCACAGTGCGCCAACGGCTGCGTCGATAGCGGTACTGCCGACTACTGCTCGGGCTGCGCCGCCGGGGAAAAACGCTGCAGCGGCAACACGCTGCTGACCTGCAACGCCAACAGGACCATGTTGGGCGACCCGCAGGCGTGCGGCGCGGACGGCTGCGTCGATGACGACACTGCCGACTACTGCGCGGCCTGCCAACAGGGCGAAAAGCGCTGCATGGGCGCGGACACGGTGCGCACGTGCGCAGCGGATCGCATGAGCCTGGTGACGCCGCAGTCGTGTACGTTTGGCTGCCGCGACAGCGGCATCGCGGACTTCTGCCTGGCGTGCGCGATGGGGGAGCTCCGTTGCGACGGCAACAACTTGAACGTGTGCCGGGCGGACCAAACCGCTCTCATCCCTGCCAGCACGAACTGCGCGAATGGCTGCTTCGACGGCGGTCTGGCGGACTACTGCGGCGAGTGTAAACCCGGGCAAACACAGTGCACCACGGCGGGCCTGCAGACCTGCGGCAACAACGGACGTTGGAGCGCGGCGCAGGCTTGCGCGAACGGCTGCTTCGGCAGCGCGCCCCAAGCGTACTGCGGCGAATGCACGCCGGGCGAAGATACGCAATGCACCACCGGCGGCGTCCGAAGTTGCACGAACGCGGGTCGCTGGGCCACCACCACCACCGCGTGTTCGCGCGGCTGCATCGACGACGGCGACAGCGACTTCTGCGCTGAGTGCAGCACCGGCGACCACGACTGCTCGAGCGGGATGCTGCTGAGTTGCACGGACGGTCGCTACATGCCGCCGGGCACGGCGTGCGAACTCGGCTGCGCTGGCAGCAAGCCGAATGCTCGCTGCGCGTCGTGCACGAACGGAGACAAGCGCTGCAATAGCGCGGGCACGGCGACCGAATTGTGCATGGGCGGCGAGTGGACGAGCGACATGTCGTGCACGAATGGCTGCTTCACGGACACGACTGGGCCGTTTTGCGGCGCGTGCCGCATGGGTGCTTCGGAGTGCGTGACCGGTGGGCGGCGCGTCTGCACGAACGGGCGCTGGGGTACCGCTGCGCCGTGCCCGAACGGGGGGGCCTGTCTCGACGGACAATGCGTGGCATGCACGCCCGGTGATACCCAATGCTCCGGTACGGACAGCTTGCAGACGTGCACCACCTCCGGCACGTGGGGCACCGCCGCCCCCTGTGACAATGACGCGTGCCTGAACGACGAGTGCGTCGACTGCATGCCAAGCGACACGCAATGCGCCAGCGCCAGTACTGAGCAGCTGTGCAACGCGCAGGGCAGTTGGGGGACAGCCAGGACTTGTCCCAGCAGCTCGTGCATGAACGACGCCTGCACGGAGTGCATGCCTGGCGACACCGAATGTATCAGCTCCACGCAGCAGCGCGTGTGCAGTGCGATGGGGCGCTGGGGGGCGGCAGCGACGTGCCCGAACGGCGCCTGCGTGGGCAAGGCGTGCGGCGAGTGCAGCCCCGGCGCGGCTCAATGCACGATGAACAACAACAGGCGTCAGGTGTGCGGAACGGACGGCACCTGGGGCATGGCCGCAAATTGCGAATTCGGCTGCGTCGACAACATGAGCTCCGATTTCTGCCGCACGTGCGAGATGGGCTCCACCGAATGTGTGGACGACACCATGCTCCGCACCTGCCAAGATCAGTGGGTCACGAGCAGCTGCCCGCTCGGTTGCGTGACTGATCCCATGGCCGACTACTGCGCGGAGTGCATGGCTGCGGACACCAGCTGCACCAACGGCATGGTGAAGACCTGCACGGCGAAGCAAGTCTGGGGCACAGCGACACCTTGCCCGGGCATGGCTGCGTGCGCAACCGACGGGAAAGCGTGTGCAAGTCCGTGAGGCCTTCCGTGGCGCGGATGCGCGGTACGTTGCGTAGCCACCTGACACGCGTGTTGGTGATCCCCGCTGGCTTGCTCGCGTGCCAGCTCGTGACGCCCGATTTGCGTTTGGACGACACGCTGCTCGTCAACGGCGTGTGCGAAGCGGACACCAAGCGTTGTTTCGGTGGTGCGCTTTACGTCTGCAACGAAAACTTGGACGGCTGGACCCGGCTAACGGATTGCGCCTCAGAGGCGCGCTGCGATTCCAAGGCCCAACGCTGCCGTGCCTGCGCCCCGGACGAGTTACGCTGCGTCGGGCAGACGCTGCAAGGCTGCAAGCTCGATCAGAACGGAAGCGAAGCGTGGGTGCCGCTGCGCGAATGTGCCGCGGATCAGGCATGCAACGTTCAGCTGGAGAATTGCGCGCGCTGCGTGGAAGGTACGCTTCAGTGCAACGACGGCCAGCTGTTCACCTGCCAGGGCGGTAGCTGGGCGTTCACGGACGACTGCGGCGGCCCCGATGCCTGTAGCGTCAGCTCCAACGGCAAGTCCGGAGGATGTACTTCCCTCTGCACGGCCAACGACTGGAAGTGCGACGAAAATCGTCTGTTGCGCTGCGATGCAAAGGGTACCGCCTGGCACTTCGTCGAGCTGTGCGAGTCCAACGTACTGTGCAACGAAGCGAAGGACCAGCCGCTACCGCCGCAGGCTTTGCGCGCGTGTCCGGTACCCCGTTGTCAGACGGGGCAATACAGCTGCGAAAAGAACGTGCTCTCGCAGTGCCAAGGCGGCAGCTGGGTTTTCGTGGAGGATTGCGCGGGCGGCAGCTGCTCCACGTCTTCTCATTCGTGCCAAGCCTGTACTTCCGGCGCCGTGGATTGCTGGGGCCCGGAGCTACGGCGTTGCGAGAACGGCGCTTGGCAGCTGCTGGAGACGTGTCAGAGCGCAATCCTGTGCGATCGCGTTTCTGCGCGTTGTGACCCCGCCTGCTCGCGTTCGCGACCGGCGCAATGCAGCAACATGTCCGAGATCGTGCGCTGTGGGATCAGCGGAAAAGAGGTGAAAGACGCCTGCGCTTCGACCACCTTGTGCAATCTCGAAGAGCAACGGTGCGACGACACCAAGTGCGTGAGGGATTCATTCCGCTGCCAGGGCGCCGAGCTCCAAAAATGCAGCGAGCGCTGGGACGAATGGCGCTTCGAGCAGACGTGCCCCACGGAGGCCAGCTGCGATCCGCAAGCTGGGAACTGCGCGGCTCTGCCCTGCCAAGCGAACACTCACCGCTGCAATGGCCGCTTCCTGGAGCGCTGCAACGCAAGTGGAGCATTCGAACGCATCGAAGGCTGCCCCTCCTCTGAGGACTGCAGCGCTACCGACGCGATGTGCCGACCTTCCTGCAAAACCGGCGAACAGAAGTGCGAGACAAAGAAGCAACAGACCTGCGGGCCTGGTGGCTTCTGGGGAGTCGCTTTCGATTGCGAGTTTGGCTGCGATGCGCTGAATAAGGCTTGTAAACTCACCGCGCAGTAAACGGGTTTACCAGGACAGCCCCTTCTTGACGGTCACCGCAGAGCCGCTGAACGCAGGAACGTGAGCGCGGCCCATGGCGCGTAGCACGCACGAATTCGTCGAGGCGTCGCCGAAGCCTTGCAATAGCTGCACGGATTGCACCGAGCCGCTGGGTGCGAAGGTGATGCTGACGCGGCCGCGCTCTGGACCGCTGCTGCAGGAGGTGGCGGCAGCGGAGGCGCGCGCAACCGCTTGAGCAATGGCGCCGCGGTCCGGCCCGGCGCTGGGTTCCGTTGGCGTGCGCGCTTCCGGCTGCGCTACCTCTTCCTGCATCGCAGCAGCGAGGGGAGTCGTCGCCGCAGCGGCCGGTGGAGCCGCCGCCGCAGCGATGGACGCCCGACGGCCCGCTGGTCGCGTCGAACTCGCCCGGGAGCGGCTGGGAGCGACGACCGCTCGATCCTCCACTTCCCTCTTCCTGGCGCCCATGAGCGGCAGCTGATCGATGGAGAGTGCTTGCGCTGCAGGCTTGGTCTCCGCGTCCGTGCCGGAGACCGTGGTACTGGCCGGAACCGCAGCCGCGGGCGGGGCCGCGGCGGTCGGACTCGGGCAGGTGAGCGCCGGGTTCGCTGTGGCCACCGCGGCAGCAGTGGCTTTGCGCGAGCCGTCCTGACGAAGGCTCCACAACAGCGCAGACACCAACGCGCCGTTGCTGGCGCTGAGCGCAACGAGCGCCGCAGCACCCAGCCACAGCGCCTTGGAGCTACCCCCGCCGCTCTTGCCTGAACCCGTGCGGCTGCGGAGTTCCATCGCCATGGGAGGCAGGGAGGACGGTAGCGCCTCGTGCGGGATGGTGGCGAGCGCCGTGTTGGGCGGGAAGGAGAGCGGATACTCCACGGGCCAGGTCGGCAGCGGATCCATCCGTGTGGGGACGGGTGGAGGCGGCGGCAAAGCGTGGAGTGGGTCGGCCACGAGCTCCAGCACTGGCACGGCAAGCGGCGCCGCGAGCGGAGGCGTGGAGTGGCGACGGGAACGGTCGAATGGACTCACCTTACCCTCCGGTGGCTGGCTAGGGCGACGCCAGGCGCCGCCGTGTTCATGTTGGCCCGAACCCAGCGTCTCATCTGAATCCGAACCTTCTCGCCCGGTAGAAGCCTCGGGCGGCAAGGGCTCCCAATCATGCATGCCCGCACGCCAGGCCAGCGCGCTGTTGGCGAGCCCCAAGCGGTGAAGAGCCATCAGCTCTTCCGGCTGTAACTCCAAATGAACGTGCCACGCCTCCGAATCCGAATCCTGATCGGGAGCCGCGTTGCGCGGACGCGTGATCGCATCGTCGCTGACGCGGAACGTGTGGCGTTTGGGGGTCGGCTGCATTGCCCGTAAACAGCTTCGGCCACCACCAATAGCGGTGGCGCTCGAACGCTGCGCCAACGTGTAAGCCTGTTCTCTCCTGCGGGCAAGGCAAACTCGCACTCTGCTTGAGGATTCAGGAGTGAAATTAAGCTGCTCAGCTACGGCGACAGCGAAACAGGCTCAATCTCAGCCTGCAGGATGAATTTTCCGAATTGCTAAATACGGTTCTGCACTTGGCAGTTTGTTCGTAGAAAATGCGCCATTTCAACTTGAACGGGTATCGCGCAGCAGCGGAGTCAATGCGCTGTGGCTGATTTTCTGGGTGTTTTCTTGCGTGAGCGCAAACATCTCCTCGCCACGGTGTGAATTCATGTGGTGTTGGAGCATCGGAGTTGGAAAGAGTTCAGCGCGTCTCCGTTTGCAATAAAGTTGTACGCACACGTGACTTTCTGCGACAGCCGATTTCCCGCCCCGCGCGATTCTGCGAACGGGGAAGTGCTTCTCCTAGGAACTCGCGTCGATGACAAGAACCACACCCTCCGTCGCTCCCTTCAAATGTCGACTCTGCAGCGGCCCAACCGCAGCTGCATTCCAGGTCTGCGCGCCTTGTGAGCGAACGCACGGCACGCGCGTGGCTGCGTTCCTGGCTCGTTCCCTAGCCGAACCGACTTACGCCAATGCCTGCTTGCTCTCCCTCCCCCCGAAGGTCCGAGAGCGCGCGGCACGACAGCTGAGTGTGGCCCTCTTGTCCTCACCAATCCGTGCGACTCCCGCGCCAACCCAACAATCCCCCCTTCGCCCGTTACACAAAACCACCGGGTCCCCCAAACCCCAGTCCCGCCAAGCCAGCTAACTCACCCCGCTCCGCTCCTTCCGCTAGCGAAAGCCCACCTGGCAACCCGCCTGCAAAGCCCGGTTTCGGCCGAAATTTTGGCGAGCACCGGAGCGGAACGTACGACCGTACGTGAGCACCGGAGCAACGCGCTTCGTGATCCCCGACGGGGGACAGCCAAAATGCAGGCCCAAGCCGGGATCTGCAGGCGTGCCCACCAGAAATCGAAGACGGTTCAGTTACGCGTGTAGTTGTCGCCGCGGCGCTTGCCAACTCCATCGTCCAGCGTGCGCATCGCCGCGTCGAAAGTGTCGCGAATTGCGGCGTAGACGTCTTCGTGATCGTGTCGCTCGCCGTCGTGGCAGACCACGACCTCGCCCCCTGGAATCATCAGCACCAGTTTGACCTGATACACGCGACCCTTGTGCTGATGCTTGTGCGGACTCTCGACGGATACTCGGCAACTCGTGATCCTGGCGTGGTGTCGCACGAGCTTTTCAGCTCGTTCCCGAATGCGAAGTTCGATCGCGTCAGAATGATCCAGACCGTGAAACGAAATCTGCAGGGGCAGCGTCATGCCGAGCTACCTTAGCAAGTGTCGTACCACTGCAATCCGACCAGCGAGCAGCGCGTTCGCGCGCCGAGCCGCGCTCGCGAGGCGCAATCTTTGCCGGTGCTCGCGAGCGTAGCTGCAGCCGTTGCGCTCAGCTGAACATGTTCGCCGCCGGGTCGGTCAGGACGACCAGCGCTTCTGCGCAGCCTTCCGCCGGGTTTTCACCGTCGTTCAATACACGCAAAATGAACACGCCGGGTTCGACGCTCGCCTGCACGCTGGCGCGCACGCTTTGGTGAAAGCTCGAGCGCGCCTTGGCTGATTGGGGCTTTTCCGGCGCAGCGACTGGTTCGGCGGGCGAGGCCCACCCATTTTCGTCTTCGACGGATTGCAGAGCGCGCGCGGCTTGAAGGGATTGGTCCATGCTGGTGACGGGCGTCACGTGGCGCGTCGGCGAAGGCGGCGGAGGCGGCTGCCAATCCGTCTCTGCAGAATCTCGCGCCATGGCCGCGAGCTCTTCCGGTGCGGGAGGTGGTCGGCGCACCGTCGGGGGATTCTCGGGTTCCGAGGGTTCCGGCGCGGCTTCCGCGGGAGGGACGTAGCGCGGTGCCTCCACGCCAAACAATGGAGCGGTCGGAGGATTCACGGGCACGTGTGGTGGTTGCTGAATCGCAGGCGCCGCGCTCTCCGTGGTTGGTCCTTGTGCCAAGGCCACGATCGGAGAGACCGAGATGCGCGCCGGTTGTTGCGGCGGAGTCGAAGCGGCACGACCTGGCGGCTGTGGCGGTGGAGGCGGCGGCGGTGGCGGCGGGGCGCCCAACAACGTACCGAGAGCGTCCGTCGCGGCTGGCGGTGTGGAAGCCGCCGCGGGCGCCACGTTGGGCTGCGCAAGTTGGGCGCTGGCGCCGTCCGCCTCACGAACTTGCACGGTCAGGTCCGCCGCGGCGCGTGCCAGCGACAGCGCGCGATCGTCGTCACCCGCGTCACCGGCCGCTTCGGCTGCACGGCGAATCCAGCGCAAGGCTTCCTTGTAGTCGCCCTGAACACCAAAAATTCCTGCCGTCTCGAGAGCCGTCGCTACGACCTCGGCATCGGTTGCGGTGGGTTCGGGCACGCTCAGCTGCATCTGCATGGTCCGCCAGCGTAGCGGAGTCCGTCGCCAGCTGCGAGGGTCAGCCGACCGCGCTCACGCGCTCCATGTCTCGTCAATCACTGCCCGGGTGTACCCAGGGCGTCAAAGTTGACGGAAGCTGTATTGTTGCGGTGCTCGCACGGCAAGCGTGAAACGGGAGCCGGCGACGGAAAGCTCTGCGCTGCGGCCGAAACTCAGAATGTCGGCGAGCGCGAGGCTGCGAGGCAGTCCGAGCCGCAGGTTCGGCAGCCTCTCGAACAACGACTGCTTCATGCCTCCGCCCACGATGTTCAAGAACTCCCGCAGGCTGTCGTCGAGGATCTCTCTCGGCTCCTCTAGCTCCGTTAGCGCGAACGCTACTAGACGCACGGCCCTCGTGCAGGCGAACAGCGCGACGTCGAGCGTGAGCACGTCACTGAATAGTTCGAGGCCGACGCCGCTGTCGTGCGGTTCGCTCTGGGCACTGGAATGAACGACCTGCCCGACTCCAAGCGCCTCCGCGGTGTGTTCGGCGGATCGCACCGCCGCCGCCAGGAAGCGTTCGAGATCGGGCATCACGCGATCACGGGCTCGAGAGTGGCGCGAAACTGCTCAGGGGTAAACGGCTTCGCGATCAGGAAGAGCGCCCCAGCTTCCGTGGCAGTAGCGCGCATCTCCGGGGTCCCTTCGGTGGTGATGAAGCCGAACTTGACTTGGTTCTTCTGTCCACGCAGAGCGCGCAGCAGCTCGATGCCGTTCATCTCGGGCATGTTCCAATCGGACAAGATCAGATCCGGCTGGGCTTTGCCGATGACCTCCAGCGCCGCTTTGCCGTTTTCGGCCTCGTCGACCTCCAGGGCTTCGAAGCCCGCTTGGCGCAACGTACGCCGCACGATGAGGCGCATCGCTTTGCTGTCATCCACAATCAGTACTTTTCTGGCGGCCATGCTGCTGGAAAACGACCGTTGTCGCCAACGCTTTAGTACTTGCGCGACGCAGGCAAGAAGCTGGACACGCTGGTCATTGGCGCCGCCGTCTTCGGACGGTAGCAGGTGGTGAGTCCGTGCACCTCTGCCTCGATGTCGGTGCACGCGCCGTGCGGCGTCTCGGTCGAACCCAGGAACAAGTAGCCGTCGGTGCGCAGCGCTCTTTGCGCGTTCGTCAGCACGGTCGCCCGAGTCTGAGCGTCGAAGTAGATCAACACGTTACGCAGGAAGATGATGTCGAACGCGACCATCGACGCGTCGCGCTGAGTCAGGTTCATCACCTTCCATTCGACTACTCGTCGGAGCTCGTCGCGCACTCGAAAGCCGCCCGCGTGCGGCTCGAAATATCGCGACAGGTACTGGGGCGGTAGGCCGCGTTTGACTTCGAGTGGCGAGAATACCCCAGCGCGCGCCTTGTCCACGACCTTGCTCGAGATGTCCGTGCCGACCACACGCACGTTCCAGCTCTTGAGCAGCGGGAACGCTTCCCACATCATCATGACCAGGCTGTAGGCTTCTTGCCCGGACGAGCAGGCCGCGGACCACAGCCGCAGGCGTCGCTCTTTCGTGCGCCGCAGCAGGAGATCGGGCAAAATCTTGGTCTTCAGCGTCTCGAACGGGTGACTGTCGCGGAAGAAGCTGGTTTCGTTGGTGGTCATCGCCTCCACGACGCGCTGGTGCAGGTTGCCGTAGGCCTCGCGCTCCAGACGCGTGACCAGCGCGGGGACGCTGACGCAGCCGATTTCCCGCGCCAGGGAGGCGAGGCGTGATTCGACCAGGTAACCTTGATCCTCGCTGAGGGTGATCGCGGCGCGCTCGAGCAGGAGCCGCCGAATGACACCGAGTTCCTTGTTCCGCAACGTCATGCGCGGCTGCGCGTCTTGGACGCGGAGGACAAATCAGAAGGTGAGCGTGGCGGTGCCGCGATCTGCGACTGACGAACGGGAGCTATGACCACCGAGGGCGAGCGCTGCGGTAGCACGACCTGCGACGGGGTCCTGTTGGTGATCCGGGCGAGATCGTTCGCGAGCAGGTCCAACTTGACGATGCGCTCCGCGAGGCCGGCGCGCACCACCGAGCCGGCCATGCCCCAGATCGTGGAGGTCGACTCATCCTGCGCCCACACCCGGCCACCGGTGCGACGCACCGCCTTGGCGCCTGCCGTGCCGTCACTCCCCATGCCCGTCAGCAGCAGCGCGAGCAGCGTGGGTCCGTAGATTTCCGCTGCAGAGCGGAACAGCGGATCGACCGCAGGGCGACAACCGTTCTCCAGCGGTCCCTGGCTGAGCGCGATGAAGGTCCTTCCCGAGCGTGAGGTCACCTGCATGTGGAAGTCGCCGGGCGCGAGATAGACCATGCCGCGCTCCACCGGCATGCCAGTGCTGGCTTCCACCACCTTCAAGTGGGAGGCGGCCGACAAGCGCTCTGCGAGGACGCGCGTGAACACGGCTG
>Ga0247764_1000827_pt1 | contig 10819 bp, 9 predicted proteins | sample UWRJL051202B4_FD_179932 | JGI IMG/M metagenome (GOLD analysis project Ga0247764, IMG submission 179932) | Plant litter microbial communities from Arlington Agricultural Research Station in Wisconsin, United States - UWRJ-L051-202B-4 | ecosystem: Environmental > Terrestrial > Plant litter >...
TTGGCAGCGTCCGGCTTCATGCGGCCCATGTGCGCCGTGGGCGCCGAAGGCAAAGCCGCCAGAGGCGGAACGCGCTCTGGGTTCGTGTCGAACAGCGCCTTTTCGCGCGTGTTCCACGTATTTAGTAAATCCTTCGACGGCAAACAGCCGATGAGGCCCGGGTGCATGATGCCCGCAAACTCCACGCCCGGGATGTGGCGCGAGTTGGCGTAGATACCGCTGAAGTTCCAGCAGGCTTTACGCGCCTCCGGATAGTGGTCGACGAGAAAACCGCCGCCGTTCTCCCTCGCAAAAATGCCAGTGAAACCCCACTGCGAGTCCTTCAAGACGCCGACGTCCAGGATGTCCACGACCAGCAAGTCACCCGGCTCCGCGCCGACCACACCAATCGGCCCACTCAGGTAATGAACCTTGGTCAGATCCACCACCTTGATGTCCGTCGCGCTCTCGTCGTCCTTGATTTGCCCGCCCGTCCAGTCGACGCATTCGATGCGAAACTGACTGCCCGGCTTGACCCACGATACGATCGGGATGTCCGGGTGCCAACGATTGTGCAAGACGTCTTGTTTTTCAGGAGCCTGCGACACATCGACGCTGATCAGTGTATCCATCTGTTGATTTCTCCTTCAGGCAAGCGGTTCCTTGTAAGCTTCCGTAAATCGTCAGATCGCGAGTAATTTGCCGAGCGAGGCTTCATTCAAGTCCGCGCGCGGGGCTTCGTGGACCAGCGCGCCGCGCACCATCACGGCGATGCGATCGGCGACCGCCAACGCAAAACTGAGCACCTGTTCCGAGACGATGATGGTCAAGCCGCGCTCGTCCCGGATCTTTTTGAGTTGCTGCGCCAGGTCCTTGATGATGGAGGGTTGAATGCCCTCGGTCGGCTCATCCAGCAGTAACACTTTGGGGTTGCTGGCCAGCGCTCGCGCGATCACCAGCTGCTGCTGCTGCCCGCCCGAAAGATTACCGGCGCGGCGCTTTCGCATCTCTTTCAGCACCGGGAAGAAGCCGTACAGCTCGGCTGGCACCTGGCGGACCGAGCGGGGCAACCCAGCCTGAATGTTCTCCTCCACCGTCAGCGTGGGGAACACCATGCGGCCCTGCGGCACGTAGGCCAGACCGCTGGCCACACGCTCGAATGGCGCCGCTCGCGTCAGATCCTGCCCGCCGAGCGAGAGCTTGCCGCCGCGCAGCGGCAACAGCCCTATCATCGCCTTCATCACCGTGGTCTTGCCCATGCCGTTCAAGCCCATCAGCGCCAGGATCTCGTCCTTCTGCGCGCTGAAGCTCAGCCGGCCGATCACTTCGCTCTCGCCGTAACACACGCGGATCGCGTCCGCTTCCAGCAGGGGTTCGCTCATGTGCTCACCTCAATGTCCCAGGTACACTTCGACCACCTTTGGATCTTGCTGAATCACGTCCATGCGTCCCTCCGCCAGCACCTTGCCTTGGTGCAGCACGGTGACCTGGTCCGCGATCTGCCGCACGAAGTCCATATCGTGCTCCACCACCACCACGGCGCGCTCTTTGGCCAGGTTCAGCAGTAGTTCCGCCGTCATCTGACGGTCGTGCACGCTCATGCCGGCCACGGGCTCGTCCAGCAGCAACAGCTCTGGATCTTGAATCAGCAAGGCACCAATCTCCAGCCACTGCTTCTGACCGTGACTCAAGCTCTCCGCGCGTTCGTGGAGCTTGTCTTTGAGGTAGATCTGCTCCGCGATCTTTTCGACTTTCTCGATCACCTCCGGCCCGCGCCGGAATCTCCAAGCGGAGAACCACGTGCGGGAATCGGGGAACGCCATTTCCAAGTTTTCGAACACCGTCAGCGCTTCGTACACGGACGGTGTTTGGAATTTGCGCCCGACACCGCGCTTGACGATTTGGTACTCACGCAACCCGACCAGGCTGATGCCCTTGAAGCGCACGGCGCCCGTCGTGGGTGCGGTGCGGCCCGTGATCAGGTCGAGCAACGTGGTCTTCCCGGCGCCGTTGGGCCCGATCACGGCGCGGATCTCGTTTTTGGGGACGTAGAAGGTCAGGTCATCGACGGCCTTGAAACCATCGAACGCCACGCCGAGATTCTCTACGTGCAACAGGAACTCGTTGTGCATCCGTACTCTCCACTGCTGCTGAAAGTAAATACAGTCACTGCCCGACGCCGGGACGGCTCGGTGTGGGTGGCGGCGCTTCCATGCTGGGAATCGCCAAGGCCGCGGGTGCTTTGCGGAGGCGATTGCTGAACGCAGTCAAGCTGCGCCGCAACGGCTTGAGATCGATGCCGGCTAGCCCGTTGGGGAACACCATAACCACGGCGATGAACAGCGAACCGATCAGGAATAGCCACAATTCCGGGAAGCTCTCCGAGAAGTAGGTTTTGCCGAAATTGACCAGCAGCGTCCCGTACACGGCGCCGAACAGCGAGCCACGCCCGCCTACGGCCGCGCAGATCACCATCTCGATCGAGGGCACGATGCCTACGAACGACGGTGACATGAAGCCCACCTGCAACGTGAACATCGCGCCGCCCACCGCGGAGAACATCGCGCCGAGCACGAACACGAACGTCTTCAGCGTCGCGACGTCGTAGCCCGTGAACAACACGCGCTCCTCCTTGTCGCGCAGCGCGACCAGCAGACGCCCAAGCTTGCTACGGATCAAGGAGAGCCCCAGCGCGACGCCTCCGAGCAGCAGCAACGAGTTGACGAAGTAGAGCACCGTCTTCGCCGAATCCGTGCGGATGTCCCAGCCGAGCAGCGTCTTCAAGTCGGTGATGCCGTTGACGCCGCCGGTGTAGCCCTGGCGACCGATGATCAAGATCGACAGGATGGCCGCCAGCGTCTGGGTGATGATCGCGAAATACACGCCACCCACACGACGCTTGAACATGGCCAAGCCGAGCACCAGCGCGAGTAAGCCAGGCACCAGCGGGACCGCCAGCAGCGTGAACGCCAGATTCTTGAACGGTACCCAGATCGCTGGCAGTTCCTTCAGCTGATTCCAGTCCATGAAGTCCGGAATACCCGGCGTCGATTGGATCGAAGTGCTCTCGGGATCCGAGGCCTCGAGCTTCAGGAACATCGCCATGCAGTAGCCGCCCAGGCCGAAGAACACGCCTTGTCCCAGGCTCAGAATGCCGCCGTAGCCCCAACACAACACCAGGCCCAGCGCCACGAACGCGTACGTGAGGTACTTGCCCACCAGATTCAGGCGGAACGTATCCAGCGCTAGCGGGAACACCAAAAGCAGCAGCAGCGCGAGCAGCGCGAAGCTCAGATTCTCACGGAGCCGGCGCTCTCGAGCGAAACGCACGCGCAGCCCATTCAACCACTCCATGGCTCGCGCAGAGGTAGTGCCTGCCATGCGTTATCTCCTCACCTTGATCGAGAACAGGCCCTGCGGGCGCGCCATCAGGATGATGATCACCGCGGAGAGCGTGAGCACCTTGGCCATCGACCCCGTCATGAAAAACTCAGTGGTCGCCTGCGTTTGAGCGATGCTAAACGCGGACAAAATGGTGCCGATCAGGCGCTCCGCACCGCCGAAGACCACGACCAAGAACGTGTCTACGATATACAGCGAGCCGGCGGTCGGGCCCGTCGAACCAATGGTCGTGAACGCCGCGCCAGCGATGCCAGCCAGACCGCAACCGATCGTGAAGGTGAGCTTGTCGACCCGCCCCGTGTTGATGCCCGTGGCGCCGGCCATCGCGCGGTTTTGCATGGTGGCGCGCACCTGCACCCCCAGACGCGTCGAAGACAGGCCGAACAACAGCAGGCCCGTCAACAGCAGCGTGATGCCCATCAGCACCACGCCGTTGATTGGAATGTCGATGCTGGGGGTGGGCTTGAAAGAGCCCATCAGCCAGTTCGGCAACGTGGCGCTGACCTCCCGGGCGCCGAAGGTGGAGCGAAACGCCTGCTGCATGATCAGGCTGAGTCCCCAGGTGGCGAGCAAGGTGTCGAGCGGGCGTTTGTAGAGATGCCGCACCATCACGTGCTCGACTAACCAACCAAACGCGCCAGCCAGCACGAAGCTTACGACGATGGCGAGCGGGAAGTACCAGTTGAGCAGCCAGGGCGCGAAGCGTTCGCTCACCTGTGACAGTAGGAACGTGGTGTACGCGCCGATGGTGAGAAACTCCCCATGCGCCATGTTGATCACGCCCATTTGCCCGAAGATCACGGCTAGTCCCAGCGCCATCAACAGCAGCACGCAAAACGTGCTGAGACCGTTGAAAGCCTGCATCGCCCAGATCGAAAACGATACATCCATCCGCAACTCTCTTTCGATAGGTGGCCATCCAATGCGTTGCCTCAGGCCAGCAGCGGACCGCGCGCGAACCCCTTCTCGCGCGCGGCTTCCAGCAAGACCTTGAACTCAGCTCGGGCTCACTGATAGCCCTTGGGGAACGGATTCGGCTCGATCAGCTCCGATTCGTACAGGACCTTGTACTGTCCGTCCGTCTGCACTTGCCCGACGCGCAGCTTGCTCCACAGATGGTGATTCGGGTGAACCTTGACGTAGCCTTCGGGCGCCGTCGTCAGTTCGATGCCAGGCGACGCTTCGACCACCTTATCAATCTCGAAGCTACCGGCCTTTTCTACGCCGGCTTTGTAGAGCCACGGACCGAGGTAGCCGGCTTGCGTCACGTCGCCGATCACGGACTTCTCTCCGTATTTGGCCTTGAACGCCGCGACGAACTTCTTGTTGTTCTCGTTGTCGAGGCTCTGGAAGTACTTCATGGCGGCGTAGAAGCCGACCATGTTTTCGCCGCCGATGCCCAACAGCTCGTCCTCTGTCACCGAGATCGTGAGCAGCGTCTGGTTCTCGGCGGTCACGCCGGCTGCCTTGAGTTGTTTGTAGAACGACACGTTGCTGCCGCCGACGACGATCGCGTAAACGGCGTCCGGCTTTTGCGCTTTGATCTTGTTGATCAAGGAGCCGAACTGGGTGTGCCCGAGGGGATAATACTCCTCACCGACCACCGTGCCCTTGAGCACGTTCTCGATGTGTTTGCGGGCAATCTTGTTGGACGTGCGCGGCCAGATATAATCCGAGCCGATCAGGAAGAAGGTCTTGGCGCTCTTGGTCTTTTGCAACCAATCTAGGCCTGCCAGGATCTGTTGAGTAGCTTCTTGGCCCGTGTAAAATACGTTCTTCGACTGCTCCAGACCTTCGTAGAAGGTGGGGTAGTAGAGCAGACCATTTTCCTTTTCGAACACCGGCAGCACCGCTTTGCGCGAGGCTGAAGTCCAGCAGCCGAACACGGAAGCGACGTGATCCTGTACCAGCAACTTCTTGGCTTTTTCTGCGAAGGTCGGCCAATCGCTGGCGCCATCTTCTTGTACGATCTTGATCTTGCGACCCAGGATGCCGCCCGCTTCGTTGATCTGATCGATAGCGAGCCGTTCCGCCTGAATCGAACCAGTTTCACTGATGGCCATCGTGCCCGTGGCGCTGTGTAGCTGACCGACGATGACCTCCTTGTCCGTGACCGCCAGCGCCGCGACCTTGGGCGCAGCCGCCGTTTTTTCGGACTTTTCTGTGGTGCCACTGGTGCTGCCGCTGGCCTTGTTACAGCCCCAAAGCAGGCCAGCCAGAGCAAACAAAAGAGCCGGCATCCGCGCTGACGCGAGAGCTTGCCTTACCATTAACGATTCTCCTTGTGTTGCGCGAGGACGACGCAAGACGCGTCACCTCACACGTCGCATGCGAACTACGGCGCACGCAGAACGACTGTGGTGAATGTCGGCATATAGCCGCGCGCAACGTTTCTCACTTGTTTGGCAAGCATGGCCGCATCGTAAATCTTCACTATGCGGAGTGACGCGTGCGTTTCCGACCGCCTCGCTGCGGAAACGCACGCGTCGCTCGCGGATGAATCGGCAGAATTGCGTCGGCTCGACGACACGCGCCGGATACACCCAAGGGTGATTAAACGACGACACGCGCCGGACACGCGGCGCGGCCAGCTGGATTTCCAGCCTGCACGCGTTGTGTTTCGGTTGTCCGACGCGGAGCTCAGCTTAGAGTTCGAGCGGCGCGGAACCTTCGATTTTCAAGAACGAAGCAAACCGCCGTGCGGCTCAGGCGTCTTGCGAGCGCGGGAACAGCCGATCCAACAGCTCTCGCAGGGCGGCGAGCGTTGGCTCTTCCCGCAGCTGATCGAGCGCGAACTGCGCCTTGCGAATGGTGGGCGTCACGAACGGTAAGAAGTTTGGGTTGTTGTTCTTGCGCTCGAAGAACACGAAGCGGCCCGCATCCTTCAGTTTGCGCTGCACGGTGACGAGCTGGAACTCGCGAGCCAAGCGCGCGCGCTCCGACTCACTCAACTCGAGCTCTGCGCTGAAGTCAGCGAGGCGGGCACGCACGAACTCCGGGCTGAACGCTTGGTAGCTGTCGTTCAACAGCGCGACCAAGTCGTACACGCGCGGGCCCAGCATCGCGTCTTGAAAATCGACCCAACCGAGCTCGATACGGGCGCCGTCGCTGACGACCATCAAGTTGCGGCTCTGGTAGTCGCGATGCACGAAGCCGCGCGCGAACTCGGAGATGGTGTGCGCCAAGTAGCGGGCGGCTGCCTCGAACGTGCGCGCGTCTTCGTCGAGTAGGGTGAGACCGCGCGCGTGAAGCGCCCACTCGCGGAAATGTTCGATCTCCCAGAGCAGCAACTCTTCGTCGAAAGCGCGGCCCAGCACCACGGACCCCGCCGGCAGCGGCCACAACGCGCGCTGTGCACGCGCTAGTCCACGCACGGCCTCCACGTACAATCTTTCCCGAGCTTCTGGGGCGTGCTGCAGGTATTGGGCGAGGGTTTCACCCAGATCCTCCACCACGATCAGGCCCTGGTCACACGCGGTAGCGTAAAGCTTCGGCACGCGAATCCCTCGTTCCTCGAGCAACTCCCGCACCTCGAGGAACGGCCACTTCGGAGAGCTGGGTGACGCCTTGGCGATTTCGTGGCTCTGTACCGGCACGTACATTACCACTGCGCTTTCGACCGTGCGGACCCCAGACACGCGGAAGAAGCGCCGCTGCGAGGCACCACCCAGAATTTCCTCGAGCTGTAGGGGGGGCCGCGCGCCAACACTGCGCTCCACGAGTTGCTCGATGGAGGACAGCAAGGCGGCTTCGATCTCGGGCATTCGTGCGTTTTTATCCTCGCCGTCGCAGGATTGCCATCCCCAGCGAAAGCTTCGGCCTTTCTCCGCCTGAGCAATTGACAAATCCGCGCGATCGCCAAAACCTTGCGCCGCCAAGGAGCAAGGCTTGTCGATCCAAAAGAGCGAGCTGAGAGGACGCATCGACCGAGTTCTGACGAGCTTTGGCTGGGATCCGTCGCTGCCGCGGTCGAGCTCGACGTTGTCGCAGCGCTTGGAGCAGTGGGCCTCGCTGGTGTGCGATTGGAATCAACGCATCGATTTGACTGCGGCGCGTTCGGCGGATGAACTCGTCGATTTGCTGGTGGCTGATGCAGCGATGATCGCGCGGGAGCTCACTGTGGCGACCGGCGCTTGGGTAGACGTCGGCAGCGGCGCGGGCGCCCCCGGCTTGCCCATGGCCGTGCTCGTTCCAGAGCTTGCGGTGACACTGGTGGAGCCCAAAGTGAAGCGGGTGGCCTTTCTCCGCACGGTCGCCGGTGAGCTCGAACGCCCCGACGTGCGGGTGTTGCGTAACCGCGCCGATGAACTCGCTCCACTGCAGTTTTCCGACGCAGTTTCACGCGCGACCCTGGCGCCGACAGACTGGTTGGCCGCTGGCGCCCGCCTCGCGACGGAGCGAGTCTGGGTGCTGGTCGCGAACGACGAGCCACCCACCTTGACGCAGTGGGCCTTGGAGCTGGATCGCACCTACACCTGGCCGTTGACCGGAGCGCGGCGGCGGTTGCTGCGCTACGCAAGAATCTCCTAGAAACCGCACGAATTTTTCAATCAACTGTTGCCCGACTGAATTTTGACCGAGCGGTCGGAGCACTTCCTTTCGCGCAGCCAGCTTTTTTCAGATTGTTGGGAAGCATTCAGGGCCGGACATCGTAGAAGCAGACAGTTCTGATGTCGCCGCACTGGATCCAATGACGGATTTCTGGGCATGAGAGCTTCGTTACCGCCACTGCCCTGTCGGCCCAATTGAATACCGGTCCCTTCCATCCCGTCGGATGGTCACCGTTCGGACAGTCAGAGAAAGGATAGTCCCCCCCATGTTTCGTCGCGCCGCCATCCTCGCCGCCACCATCGTGACCGCTTCCTCGCTCGCGCTCGCCGCAGGTCCTGGAGGAAAATTCAAACAGATCGACGAGAAGGGCAAGTGTACCGTCAAAGGCAAGGCCAAGGGTCTCGGCGAATTCACGGGCGAAGTTGAAGATGTCGCGTTCGTTGAAGAGGGCGGCAAGCTCAAGTTCACCGTGGATTTGGACAAGTCTTTGAAGATGGGGCTGCGTCAAAGCCACACGCGAGAGTCCTTCAAGATCCAGAAGGGCTCCGTGGCGATCCTGACCGTCGACAAGAGCAAGATCGTCGTGCCCGACGACGGGCAGAAGAAAGAGAACCAAAAGGTCGACGGCGACCTGTTTATTGGCCGGATTGAGAGCGGCAAACCCGTCGGGACGACGAAGCCGGTCAAGGTAAACTACACCGTGTCGCGCACCGGCTCCGACTTGCACGTCAAGGATGGCAGCTCTTTGACCTTCAACTACGAGAACTTCGGTGTCAGCAAGATCTGCAAGCTGACGATCTGCGTGGATCCGTCGGTCACGATCGTGGTGAACAAGCCGTTCAAGTTGCGCATCGAGGGCTGAGGTCGAAAATGCGGGCTCGCGCAGCCCGCAGGGACAGGCTCTTCTCGACTTCGCGTTCAGCGGCTCGGAACACGCTTCCGGGCCGCTGCTGCGTTTGGATCGTTGCGCCAGACGCCGGCGAAATCCTCCAATTGCGCGTGAATGGCCCGTGTCGGCGCTCAAAATATCCGCGCTTGAAAGGCCCGGACGTCATTGACAGCTGCGGCTGTTACAGCCAAAAGTCGGCGCATGTTGCACCGGGCTCGGCCTGGACGTTGCCTACGAGTCGAAAAGCTTGTGCTCCACTCCGTGGTGCTGGTTTGCGCCGCACTGCTGTGGTTGCTGCCAGCGCGCTCGGCGCAGGCGTACCCGTGGATGATCAAGCACGGATACACCAACTGCGGCGCTTGCCACGCGGATCCGTCGGGGGGTGAGCTGCTGACGTCGTACGGTCACGGCATTTCCTGGGAAGCGTTGAGCACGCATTGGAGCAGCAGCTCGGGCGGCTCCAGCTGGCAACAACAGAAAGCGGTCGCTGCGTTGGCTCGCGCCGCGAAAGCCAAGAGCGCACCCCGCAAGAAGATCGTCGCTGAAGAAGTGAACCTGGACGAGGAGCCTGCTCCCGCCAAGCCTGCCAAGCCTGCCAAGCCGGCTCCAGCGGACGAGGACGCGGGGGAGGAGGCCGCCACCGAAGAGAGCGCGGGGGAAGAGGCGGCCGCCGACGAAACGCCCGCAGAAGAACCTGCGCCCGCCGCCGAGGAAGAGAAGACCGAAGAAGCTCCTGCTGCAAGCGGGTCTGCCTATGAGGGCATGAGTCCCATCACGGGCCCCCTGTTCGGCTTGCTGAAGCCCAGCGATGACTTCTTGATCGGCGGCAGCCTGCGTTTTGCCACGATCTTCAAGCCGAAGCCGCGCTTCTTCCCGATGCAGCTGGATGTGTACGGGCAGGCGCGTTTCTTCAACCGCTTGCGCGCCAACGTCAGCTTGGGCGTGATCAAGGTCGCCGAAGGCGCGCAACACGGCCGAGCAGCACAAGTCACCGCGGGTCAGGGCGACGGCTACAACTTGATTTCGCGCACGCACTGGCTCGGTTTCGAGTTTGGTGACGGGCAACACTTGCTGCGGGTTGGCCGTATGAACCTGCCGTTCGGGCTCCGCATGTCGGAGCACGTGATGTGGGTGCGCGAGCGCACGCAGACAGATCGCGAGTCGGACCAGCAACACGGCGCGTCGCTTTACCTCGGCTTCGACAACCTTCGGCTCGAGGTGATGGGCATCCTCGGTAACTACCAGATCAATCCCGACTCCTACCGCGAACGCGGCTACTCCGGTTACGCCGAGTACGTGGTGGCGGAGAAGATCGCCGTTGGCGTGAACAGCCTCTACACCTACGCCGGCAACGATCGCGTTTTCCCCGAGGGCTTGAAGACTGCGCGGCAAGCACACGGCATGTTTTTGCGCGCTGGCCCGACGACGGCCGTCTCGATCTTGGCGGAAGCCAACGTCTTGCTGCGCTCGCGCCGTTCAACGGGATACGTTGCCTTCTTGCAAGTGGACGGCGAGCCGTTTCAAGGCGTCCACGTGATCGGCTCCGCGGAAGTGTCGGATCAGGGCTATCCGAAGTTGGGCGGCCCCGGCCAAGCCACGCGCGTTCCGGGCCAGGGCAAGCCGGAGTTGGGTGGTTGGCTCAGTCTGCAGTGGTTCGTCACGCCGCACTTCGACGTGCGTCTGGATGGCATCATTCGGCGCGACAAGGCGCTGCTCTGGCAGGCTCACATCTATCTGTGAGCGATCTACGAACTGGATCGATGGAACGACAAGAGCGGGTTTCAGCTCGAAACCCGCTCTTCAGAAGTAGCCAGACAGTTCGGAGGCCGGTCTAGATCGGGTCCGTGCCGCCCTCGACGGACGGCTCGGAGCCACCTTCGCCCGTCACGCCACCGGTGGTCGTGGTGCCACCGCTGGTGGTCGTTCCGCCGCTCGTCGTGGTGCCGCCGCTGGTGGTCGTTCCGCCGCTCGTCGTGGTGCCGCCGCTGGTGGTCGTTC
>Ga0247764_1000829_pt1 | contig 10815 bp, 6 predicted proteins | sample UWRJL051202B4_FD_179932 | JGI IMG/M metagenome (GOLD analysis project Ga0247764, IMG submission 179932) | Plant litter microbial communities from Arlington Agricultural Research Station in Wisconsin, United States - UWRJ-L051-202B-4 | ecosystem: Environmental > Terrestrial > Plant litter >...
GTATAGTATTCATATCCTCCCAAAGCGACAAAATTCAGGTCGTTGAAAGATTTGGTATAGGTCAGGGTATGGGTGAGCGTCTGGGAGAACAGCTGTGTGCCGCCTACTGCCGCTTCGCCGCCCAGACCGGTCGTGGCGTCGGGGACGTTGTTGCCGCCTGTTCCGGAAACCCATCCCAATAATTCATTCTTACGGGTGCCGGTGCTGTAATTGGCTCCGTAAAGGAATTTATATTCCAATCCGGGCAGGATCTTGTATCCTGCCGTGAAGTTGCCTAAAAGAGTGGTTACGTTGGCATAGTCATTATATCCATCTGAAAAGGCCAGAGGGTTAACCTGTCCATTCGGGTTGACGGTATAATTTAGTGCCGAATGTTTCATTACCAGAGTCGGGTTCCATTGCAGCGCATTGGAGATGATGCTGCCGGTGCTGCCTGCATTGGAAGATACGGGTGCTATTTGTTCATTGACATTCGCTACGGTTACTCCATAGGAAAGTGTAAGCCTTTTGTCCAATAATCTGTTGGAACCGTTAAAGTTGGCGATGTATTTATCCAGGCCTGACTTCAGGATGAGCCCGGGAGTGGAGGAAGCCAGGAAAGATGCCCGGTATCTGTTATTTTCGCTGTTGCCGCCGCTTATAGCGATGGAGTAGTTCTGGGAAAGCTTGTGGTGTATAATTTCATTAAATGGCGTATAAGAAGCTCCTGAATCCGACGCGGCGCCATATTTAGCCAGTTCCGTTCTGTACTGGCTGGCATTCAATACGGTCGGCTGCTTCATCAGGCCCGGCAGGCTGATGGATGCTCCTGCTTCTACTCTCAGTGGGCCGGAGACGCCTGTACGGGTGGTGATGAGGATGACGCCATTTGCTCCTCTTGAACCATAGATGGCGGAGGCGGAGGCATCTTTCAAAACGGAAATACTTTCGATATCGGAGCCGTTCAAATAAGTGAGCGGATTAGCATCAGGAATATTGCCCACACCGCTAACGGTTGAACCGGGTGTTCCCGGAAGACCGGTGGTATTGCTAAAGGTTGGTCTGGCAGACCGGCCATCCAGCGGAACTCCATCTATTACATAGAGGGGGTTCGTGTTCGACCGGATAGAGTTATTACCTCTGATCTTTACAATGGTGGCTGCTCCGGGTTGTCCGTTGGAGACGGTCACTTCCAGGCCTGCTACTTTACCCTGGAGCAATTGATCGGGTGTAGCTGCGGGGACCTGGTTGAAATTTTTCGCTGAAACCGTAGTAGCTGATCCGGTAAGGTCCTTTCTGCGAGCGGTACCGTAACCGATAACCACGACTTCATTCAGATTGGTAGTGGCTGAAACGAGCAGGACATCGATGGTGGTCTTATCACCGATGCTAATTTCCTGTTGTGTGAAACCAACGGAGCTCACCAATAAATACTTGCCGGAATTGGGAACTGTAATATGGTAGGTACCATCGGCGCCGGTTGAAGCTCCTGCTTTAGTACCCCGTACTGTAATGGTAGCTCCCTGGATTGGCGCCCCCTTGTCGTCTAAAACTTTACCGGTGATTGTTTTTGTTTGGGAGAAAGCAGATAGTGTGAAAAGTACGCATAGTAGTAGCAAAGATGCCGATCTGGCAAGCGTTCGTTGAATGGTCATAAAGCAAAAGTTTAGCAATTAAGTGCCTAAATTAATGATATTTTAACATATCTAATAAATTTTTTAAGGTTTTATTACACATATGTTAATATTCTAACCATGACAAGGTATCAAATGGCTATGCTGCATTACTTAAAATTAAATATGTCATGTCCGGGCTTAGGTTCTAGTTGACCGGGCCTTGGTTAATTGTCATAATCTGCCTTTGCGAGGGTGAATACGACAAGGTCGGCTTTTGGGAAGGATGGGAGGATGGCTGTCATGATCATTTGCATGGTGGTGCCGGTAGTGAGGATGTCGTCGACGAGGAGAAAGGTAGGGGATGTGCTGCTGGGTGGAGGAGCCGTGTGCGATAGTTGGTAAGGCGCGGGAAGAAACCGGGGATCTATGTGGTAGCAGTTTTTCAGTTCAGCGGCTCTTTGTTCTTTGGAGAGTCCTTTGATTTCCGGGGTAGGGTGGGATTTGCGGAGGAAGCGGGGACAGTAATGGCTATGGAACCGGGCTGCCAGTGTTTTGCCAAGTTTATCTAAGGAGGTGGGGGTGTTGTCGCGGGTGGAAGTCTCGTCGTGGTGGAGGGCGCGCAGCAGGATGCTGTCCGGTGGGAGGAAGGGGTTTGTTGTCAGCGCTTCTGATGAGCGGTCGATCCATTTGTTGAGGTCGGGCTGGCGGCCACGCTTGAATTTCAGGAGGCTAAGGGACAGATCGTTGGCTCCGGTGGACAGGGGAAGGTAGGGGCACAGGTAATAGTGCGGATAGGAGGTTTCGCCGTGAATCAGGATGGTTTGGTGCAAGGCCATGTGCAAAGATAGGTAGGGTTGGAATGGCTGGTTTATTTTAAATATAAATGTAAACACTTATCCTTTTTATAAAACTATAACGAATTCTTTGTAGTTAATTAATTAAGGTCTATACTTGTCCGAGCTTACTTTTCTGTAGACCTTAATACCCTTATTAACAATGCAAAACTCTGTGGACATCGTGCCTGAGTTGAAAAAGGGCAGCACGAGCGCCCTGAATGCCATCCACGATCTTTATTATTCTTCTCTTCGTAATTTCGCCGGCAGCTTGTTGGGGGATGTTCCTGCTGCGGAGGATATCGTTACGGAGATATTCGTTATTCTCTGGAAGAAACACCAGGATTTTGAGACGCTCCCTAACGTAAAGGCATTCCTATATATCAGTACCCGGAATGCCTGTATCAATTATGTAAAAAAGGTGCAGCGTGATTCGGTCATGAAGACCGGGTTTCAGCATTATCTGCTGGGGGATCACCAGGAATATATTCTGAATGATATTGTCCGGGGTGAAGTCCTGAAACAAATTTATGATGCGATCGAAAGATTGCCTTGTCAATGCCGGCGTATCCTTAAAATGTGTTATATAGAGGGGCTGAATAATTCCGAGATCGCCGGTAAGGTCAACATTTCCGTCAATACGGTAAAGAATCACAAAGTGAGGGCGCTCGGTCTGCTGCGGCTGAAATTCCTGCATTCTTCTGCTCTGTCCCTAAACTACTAAATGCATTTAGCCTGAAACCCGCGTGGGTCGTGGAAATATGGATGTATCTATAAGTATGCATATATCTATACATTTCGTTCATGGATGAGAGTTGGAAAAATATTTTTATAGCGGCTGCAATTATTTGTTTCCTTCCTGCGTTAATAGTTCGGTTTTTCATAGGATATTGGATTTTAAAACGGGGCTGAATTTCTATTCTGGCCCTTTTTTTATTTTAGGGGGGCTGGATTAACGGAAATATGGCTGGAGGATCGATTGGGAAATTGGTTGTAATTTTAGGGATGCAACAATATGATGAAGCTCACTGGGAAAAAATATTTACCGATTATCTACGTCTGAATTTATCTCATAAAGACGCCTCTCATGATCTGGGCCATTTCAGCAGGGTCTGGAAGGCTGCACAGGCGATCAACCGGGAAGAGGGGTTGATTGCAGATTCTCTTATTTTACTGGCGGCGGCTTATTTCCACGACCTGGTTTCTCTGCCTAAGAATCACCCGGACAGGAGTGAATCCTCGCGATTGAGTGCGGAAAGGACGGTGGAATTGCTGAAGGGGGTTTTTGAAGGATATCCGCCGGAGAAGATAGAGGGGGTCCGGCATGCGATCCATGCGCATAGTTTTTCGGCCGATATCGAGCCGCTGACGGTGGAGGCGAAGATATTACAGGATGCCGACCGGCTGGAGGCCCTGGGGGCGATCGGGCTGGCGCGTGTGTTTTATACGGCCGGGCAGCTTGGGCAGGGGTTATTCGATGAGGTGGATCCGCTGGCTACTTCCCGCGAGCTGGATGACAAGGTGTATGCGCTGGATCATTTCTCCGTCAAGTTGTTGAAGCTGCCTGCCCGGATGAATACGGCTACCGGCAGGAGGCTGGCGGAAGCGAACGCGGCCTATCTCAGCCGTTTTATGGCAAAAATCGGGGCCGAGATCGCGGGGGATTATTCGTCGACTTCTTCTTTTTGAAGACAATAATAGTGTTGGGTCCGGATTTAAGAGCGACTTATCGTTTAGGGGCTGTGCGTTCCCGAACCGGCTGTACCGGAACCAGGGCGGTATGTACTTTCTCTACTATAATCGTGGTGGGGAGCTGAAAATGGCCGGTTTGAAGCCGGGTTTGATCTTTATCCTCTGAAGAAGCGGCGGCTTTTACCGTATAATCGCCGGCTTCGGCTATCCAGGAAGAGCTTTTGGAGTCAAAGGAGGCCAGATCGGCCGTATTCAAGGTAAAGTAAAGGGTTTGTTTCCCGCCGGGAGCCAATAAGTTAGTTTTTGCAAAGGCCTTCAATTCTTCCGCCGGTTTATCCAGCTTCTGGTCGGGAGCGCTGAGATAGATCTGCACCACTTCTTTTCCGGCTGCCGTTCCGGTATTGGTGATATCGATGCTGATGGCGACCCGGCCTGCGGCGGAAGGCGACCCTACGTACAGGTTATCGTATTTGAACCGGGTATAGGACAGGCCATAGCCAAATTCATAGGCGGTCTTGATGCCGAAGGTGTTGTAATAGCGATAGCCTACATAGATCCCTTCTTCATAAGTAACTTCCGCCGGGACCATGGGCATCCCGAATAATCCCTTTTTAGCCTGATCCTGAAATTCTTTTCCCGGAAAATTGCCTGCGGAGGGGACATCCTTGTAGTCGATCGGGAAGCTGCTGGCCAATTTGCCGGAGGGGTTGACTTTTCCGCTGAGGAGATCTGTGATGGCATTTCCTCCCTCCATGCCTGGTTGCCAGGCCAGCAGGATGGCATCGGCCTGGTCCCGCCAGCTGGCTACTTCAATGACTCCGCCGATATTGAGGATGACAATCAATTTTTTCTTCTGAGCATGGAAGGCGGCAGCTATGTTTTTGATGCTGGCTGTTTCCGTGGCGGACAGGTAATAATCATCGTCCTGTTTTCTGTCTTTGCCTTCTCCTGCATTTCTTCCGATGGTAAGGATGGCTATGTCATCGGTGAGGGCTTTTTGCGCGAGGAGGTCGGCAGACAGGGGCAATTCTGCCGGCGGAGGCGGGGGATTCATGATGGTCATGAAGTCATGCGGTTGTCCTGCCTTAGCGGCGGTTATATAATTGCTGTAGGTGGTGTCCAGATCGGTCTCTATCGTGTAGCCGCCGCTGGTCAGGCCTTGGGCGAGGGAAATGGTATAGGGTTTGTTTACGCTGCCGCTGCCGGTGCCGCCTGCGATGAGATCGTAGGAGTTATTTCCGAAGAGGGCGATCTTGCTTATATTTTTTAAAGGGAGGGTAGCCGTCTCGTTTTTCAGCAATATCATGCTTTCGGCGGCTGCCTGCCGGGCTACGAGGGCATCTGCCTGCAGGTCGGGATGGTTGGTATTATTATATTTTTTAAAGGAGGGAGACTGCAGGATAACAGCCAGGATTTTGGCCACATTTCTGTCCAGGTCTTTTTTGCTGAGTTTGTCCTTTTTCACGGCTTTTTCGATTGTTTTGGATTGGGACGGGCCGCCGGGCATGAGAAGGTCATTGCCTGCCTTCATTTGTTCTACGGGGTCAGTGCCTCCAAACCAGTCCGACATGACGAAACCCTTAAATCCCCATTCCTGTCTTAAAATGGTGGTAAGCAGGTCGGGCCGGTGGGAGGTGTAGGTGCCATTGAGCAGGTTGTAGGAGGACATGACCGTCCAGGGATTGGCCTGTTTGACGGCAATCTCAAATCCTTTGAGGTATATTTCCCTCAGGGCTCTCTCGCTCACGATGGTATTGACGGTCATGCGATCGGTCTCCTGGTTGTTGGCTGCGAAATGTTTGATAGAGGCGCCTACCCCATTGGATTGTATGCCTTTGACGATGGCCGCGGCCATATTGCCGGCGACGAGGGGATCTTCCGAATAGTATTCGAAGTTTCTTCCTCCGAGTGGATTGCGGTGAATGTTGAGGGCGGGTGCGAGTATGATATCTGCGCCATATTCCAGTATTTCCCGGCCGAAGGCCCTTCCAACCCCGTTGACCAGGGTGGTGTCCCAGGAGGAGGCGAGTAAGGTAGCTACCGGGAAGGCGGTTGCATAATATTTCCTGGCGCTGTCCTGGTTACGGATCGTATCGATGCGTAAGCCTGCGGGGCCATCGGAGAGGGTGATGGAGGGGATCCCCAGGCGTGGGATAGGGTGGGTTCTGCCGGCGGCGCCGGGAACCTTTTCCGGAAATTTGTCTGCTTCGGGATCGGCATCGGGCAGGGTGAGTCCGGGTATTTTAAATCCCATGCCTACCACTAATTTGGCTTTCTCTTCCAGTGTCATGGCGTCGATAACCGCTTTCAGAGGGGCTTGTCCCAGTTGTGGGGCGGAAGGGGCGCCGGTTTGTGCGAATCCGTGTGAGGACAAGGTGATGACGAGGAGGGCCAGGGTGATGAGGTGATGGCTAAGCTTATACATATGGTAAGTTTATGTTCGTTCGATTTTTACAGCCTTGGTGTTGAATGCGGCCCTAAATGTATGTATTTTTTCATTATGTCAATGTGACACAATGGAAATTTTTAGAAAGGTTGTTGCCGTAAGGGTTTTCTCGCTTACTTTGGATGATGCCGCGGCTGTGGCCGGGCATGAACGGAGACGAATTATAAACAGCTTGTATGCAAGAGAAGAAGGGGGATTTACTGCAATGGCATTCGGAGGCGGAGAATGCCTTCCTACCACATATTTCACTGGATTGTGTGATATTCGGCTTTCACGATGGTGTTTTGAAGATCCTGTTGTTAAAAATGAAGGGGCTGGATCAGCTGTCTTTGCCGGGAGGATTTATGAGGCGGGAGGAGACGCTGGAGGCGGCGGCGATCCGGACGTTGAAGGAGCGTACGGGTTTGGAGAATATATTTCTGCAACAATACCATGTTTTCAGTGATCCCGGGCGGGGTGATCCGGTTGGGATAGATGGCCGGGATGAGCCGGGGGGGCGGCTGGAGGCGTTGAGGAAGCTGGGGATGCATCCTGCGAAACTGGAGTGGTTTGGCCAACGATTTATCAGTGTCGGTTTTTATGCGTTGGTGGAGTTTTCCCGGGTGGAGCCCAAGCCGGATATTCTTTCTGAAACCTGCCAATGGTATGGTCTGGAGGAGCATGGAACCCTGGTATTGGACCATGACCTGATTCTTAGCACGGCGTTGTCTACATTGCGGATGCAGCTGAATCACCAGCCGATTGGCTATAATTTACTACCTCGTAAGTTTACGATGCCGGAGTTGCAGAAGTTATATGAGACGATCCTGGGTAAGAAGCTGGACAGAAGAAATTTCCAGCGAAAGATGCTGTCATATGGCATTCTCCATGTTTTGGACGAAAAACGGACGGGGGTGGCTCATAAGGCGCCTTATCTCTATAGTTTTCAGCTACGGAACTATCAAAAAGCGCTTAGATCAGGGCTGGAAGCGGGGTGGTAAGTATAGGACTTCCGGATTTAAAAATTAACTTTGTAAAGAATCAACTGTAAGGGCATTTCTTACGTATCCTATATGGGAAAAAGGGGAGAGAAGGGCAAATTCGTTTAAAACTACCGTTATCGACAACCTGATGAAATCTTGGCTGCCTTTAATATTCTTTTTTATTTGTTCCGGCGTGATGGCTCAATCACAATCCTGCCCGGCCAATAATAATTTTTCTTTTGGGAGTCTTACGAACTGGAAGGCTTATATCGGTAATAATGCGGGCGGGAATGGTTCTACGGCCATCAAGGATACCTTTGGTATTGCCACGGCTGCTCCTACGGGGACGCTGGGGACGAGCGTGATTTATGAGTATAATTTGCCATCTGTCCCCGGGATCCAGGTGCTCAATGGCAGCAGTACGGATCATTTCGGGGGATTTGCCACGGTGCCTAAGATCAATGGGTATCAATATACCAATTCTGTCTTATTGGGTTCTACTTCTATTACCCGGTCGAATACTTCGGGAGTGCAGGGGGGATATATCCGGGGGATCAGCTATCGGATCAATGTACCAACGAGCGCTGTACCTCAGCCTTATACGATGACGTATGCCTATGCGATGGTGTTGGAGAACGGGACGCATAATTCGAGTCAGCAGCCTTTGTTTTCGGCGACGCTGCAATCGCAGGCGGGTATAGTTACCTGTGCCTCGCCTAAATATTTTCTTCCTACGCTGGATAATGCCGATACAAGGGGTACGGGTGCTATATTGGATAGCGCCAAGGCGAAGAGCCAGGGGTTTTTTCTAAGTATCTATCCCTCTCCTAATTCGAATCCCAATTCCAATAGTCCGAATGCTGCGCATCTGCAGGATGTCTGGGCAAAGGGCTGGACGGAGGTTACGTTTGATCTTTCTCCTTATCGCGGGCAACAGGTGACGCTGAGTTTCGAGGCAGATAACTGCGTTCCGGGCGGTCATTTCGCCTATGCGTATGTGGCGTTGCGCAATGTCTGTGACGGGCTGATGATCAGTGGGCCGCCGGTGGCCTGTATCGGCAGTACGCTGACGTATTCCATACCGGGTTTGGCAGGGGCGACCTATCAGTGGAATATTCCTGGCGGCTGGAGTATTGTCAGCGGGGCAGACAGTAATATTCTGCAGGTGAAGGTGGGTACCAGTCCCGGTAAGATCTCGGCGGAGGAGGTCAACAGCTGCGCCGATCTGAAGGATACGATCGATGTTACGACTTCGCTGCCGACGGTGGCGGGTGTGTTGGCCAATGACAATGAAGTGTGTTCGGGTGTGAATTCCAGCAAGCTGACTTTAGCCGGGTACCGGGGAACTGTCCTGAACTGGCTGGCTTCCACCGATGGGGTCAATTATGCTATATTACCGGTGACGACGCCTATGTATACGGCGTCTGATCTTACCACCACGACTACTTATAAAGCTACGGTTCAGAATGGAGGCAGCTGTGCTATCGATACCAGTTCGGCGGCTACCGTTCTGGTAGATCCGAGGAGTGTAGGCGGGCTGGTGAATCCATCGACGATGGTCTTTTGTATGGGGCAGAATAAAGATGCACTCCTCTCCTTAAACGGGCAGACGGGGAATGTACAGAACTGGCAGTCTTCACCCGATGGTGTAACCTGGACGGATCTGACGCCGATAGATCCGACTCCTACGTATAGTGTTATCGGGATCACGCAGCCGACGCAGTACCGGGCGCTGGTGAAGAGCGGGGTATGTCCGGGTGATACGAGTGCCGTGGCGACTGTTACGGTGGTGCCAGGTCTGTTTCCCCAGGCGTCTATTACTCCTCCGGATACTACTATTTGTTATGGGACGACGGCGCAGTTGTCGGCTTCGATTACGATCGGGACGAGCTATACCTGGTCCAATCCCTCTACGCTGAGTAATCCGGGCAATGGAGATATACCTGCTACGCCTTATTCCATTCAGACCGGCGCTTCGCCGGTGGCGACGAGTAATTATATTCTGAGCATTGAAAATGCGGGATGTCCCAATGCGCTGATCGATACCTTCCATGTGCAGGTGATCGCGCCTATCCTCGTCGATGCGGGTCATGACACGTCGGTGGTGATCAACCAGCCGCTGCAGCTTCATGCGAGTTCCAATGACACGAGTGGTGATTTCTTTACCTGGTCTCCTCCAACGGATCTGAACAATCCCAATATTGCCGATCCGATAGGGATCTATGGTTCCAATATCGATTCTATCCGCTACCTGGTGAAGGCGACTTCGGAGCTGGGGTGTTTTGGGGTAGCATCGGTCCTGGTGCGGGTGTTCAAGACGCTGCCGGATATTTTCGTTCCCAATGCCTTTACCCCGGGGAAGGGGGGGAACAGTGTATTCCGGCCTATTCCGGTGGGTATTTCCAGGCTCGATTATTTCAAAGTCTACAACCGTTGGGGCCAGCTGGTCTATGCTACTTCGGCTATGGGGCAGGGTTGGGATGGCCGGGTAAATGGGAAGTTGCAGGATACGGGTAGTTTTGTATGGGTGACGCAGGGGGTCTCCTATGCGGGAAAGACTATTTTCAAGAAAGGGACGATGGTGCTGATACGATAAGACGGAAGGGCTTATCTTGAGCCAACAAACGTGCTGTAATGAAAGTATTTGTCGCCTTATTCTTTTTGTCCGGATTGCTGGTATCAGCGGGGACCTATGCTGCCGGTTCCATCGAAGCGGCTTCTCCCGAAGCTGGTTCAATAGTTAAAGCCTTTGCCGAAGCTGGTTTTAAAAGCCCCCTGCCTAAAAAAGTTCACCGGATTCTCTTTCTCGGCAATAGTATTACCTATGATGGTAAGTACATCGTGGACATAGAGGCGTATTTTACCACGCATTATCCCAAAAAAAAGTTTGAATTCATTGATATCGGGTTACCCAGCGAGACGGTGTCGGGGCTGTCGGAGCCGGGGCATGCGGATGGTAAATTTCCCCGTCCGGATCTGCATGAGCGGCTGGCCCGGGTGTTGGCGCTAACGAAGCCCGACCTGGTATTGGCCTGTTATGGCATGAATGACGGGATCTACCTGCCGCTGGATGAGGAGCGGTTCCGGAAATTCCGGGAAGGCATTTTATGGTTGCATGAGGAGGTGGTGCGGTCCGGCGCTCTGCTCATACACGTAACTCCGCCTGTCTTTGACGAGAGGAATGGCGGGCATCCCGGGTATGCGATGGTGTTGGACCGGTATTCGGAGTGGCTGTTGCAGCAAAAGGATTCCCTGGGCTGGAAAGTCATCGATCTTCATACTCCTAT
>Ga0247764_1000831_pt1 | contig 10806 bp, 9 predicted proteins | sample UWRJL051202B4_FD_179932 | JGI IMG/M metagenome (GOLD analysis project Ga0247764, IMG submission 179932) | Plant litter microbial communities from Arlington Agricultural Research Station in Wisconsin, United States - UWRJ-L051-202B-4 | ecosystem: Environmental > Terrestrial > Plant litter >...
CACTGCTGCCATGTGTATTGTACTGAAATGCGTTCAGCAGGCGTGAATTTTCATTCTGGGAGAGCATCCTCAGACCACTGACAAATATACATTGTAACATATGTTAGTCTCTTTTTTTTTTTTTACCTCAAATCATTGATTTCAACCTGGCTCTCGTTGGTTTAGAAGAACATCGTCGGGCTTTTGATATGGCTCACTCCTGCGGGCCGCTTAAATTAGACCGTGGCCACAGCCGCAGCGCTAACCACCAGCTGGTGCGAGTTGCTACGATGCTACCAGATGGATGGTGCCGCCCTATGTTTCAAGAACTTCTGACAACATAGCGCAGCTTCAGGGTAAGTAGTCGGCGCTCAGCTTTGATTACCTAAATCAAAATCAAGATCAGATGGAACGAAATTATTTCAGTCATGTGACCGATTTGTTTTGTGCAAAACGATTTTTCGATCTGCAGATGTAGAAATTTAGGTCAAAAAACATCACAGTTTATTTGTCCAGTGCCGCCCACCATAGATAGGGGAAGACATAAATCTTTAGTATATCAGGGAGCTAGTTTTCAGTTGCTCGTAGTGGTGCTTGGTCCATATGATAGTATTTGACGAAGATTGAATGAAGGGCGTCTTATTATGTAGGGTAGACCGGCCCGATCACCATTGCCATCATGTGGCTTGGTACAGCCACAACTGTCGCCGCGTCAAAACGATATTTAACCACAACTTCTACTTCCCCAGCTGAGCCGTTGGACTCTTGCCAGTGTCCTTGTTCGATAGGTATATTGAAGCTTCTCGGATATGCCACACGTACAGTGATGACGACGGAGCCCGCAGTTAATGGGCGTCTGAATCGTTCCTGATCATAGCTAGGAAGGCAGAGTTTCGTCAAGTTCTCGGGAAAGCTCTCTTCTTTTCGCTTAAATGTCTCTTCTTGGCGGTTACATCCGAGAAGCTACCTACGGCAGGGGATTATCTGCGGGGGGATGTCGTATGGTACTTACTGGTCCCAAGATTCACTCAGGCTAGTTTCTTCCGATTTGGTCATTGGCAAATCGCGACGAAAGGTATACAATGTATATAAGCACCTGGAGGGTTTAGATGGCAGCCTTCACCTGACATTGTCGCTCACGATGTTCACAAAAACTTTGGCTGTGTTCTTGTCCTTTTCCACCCTTGTCTCGGCTCACTGTGAGTAGTTGATAGGTCATTCTTGTCGCTCATGTCTCACTTCTTGCTTAAGACACGTTCCCTTCTCTGGTTGCCAACGGTGCCACATCGGCTGCATGGGTTAATACCAGGAAGACCAACAACTTTCAGTCTAACGGTCCAGTAAGTTCCTTTTCACTCACCCGAACTCGAGATAACACGGCTCCTCTCAGGTCACCGATGTGACGAGTGCTGACTTCAGGTGCTATAATACCGCGACAGGCGACAAGGCTGCTACTGCGAACGTCGCTGCTGGCTCGACAATTGGAGTGGCTACTGCTGCTTCAATCTCTCATCCTGGTGTTGCCAACATTTACATGGCGAAGGCACCCGCTGGTGTGGACATCGCTAGCTGGGATGGAGCTGGCCAAGTCTGGTTTAAGGTTCATGAAGTCTCTGCTGTTACAGATGGCGGCAAGTCCATCTCTTGGCCATCGCAAGGTACGAGGCGTAATGTGTGGCAGCCCGACGTAAATTATCTAACTATCCATCTTCTAGGTGCAAAGTCTATCACCTTTACACTCCCAAAGAGTATCCCCGATGGACAATATCTTGTCCGTATCGAGCACATTGCTCTGCATAGTGCCGGTAGTTTCGGGGGTGCTCAGACCTACATCTCGTGCAGCCAAATCAATGTCACTGGAGGCGGATCCGGTACTCCCGGTCCTCTCGTTTCTATTCCTGGTGTCTACACTGGTCGCGTGAGTGTTCCCACCTGTGATAAAACCTCGCTATGTTCTGACTGGGGAATGCAGGAGCCGGGAATCTTGATCAACATCTACTACCGTGCGTCAATTTCTGATTTCTGATACAAACTGGGCTGACTGGAGCTCACGATTCTCTTAGCCGTTCCCGCCACCTACACTCAACCGGGACCCGTGAGTAGAGCTGCTTATTACAATCAACCCTATCACTGATGATACATCCACAGGCTGTTTGGAGGGGCTGAGCGCAGATACGAGTGATTACGCTCGGTTTCTACAGTTTGAATGTACTACATTACTTCAATTCTAAACGTATGGAAATCTTAGATGCGCATCGCGAGACGTGGGCATTGAACGAATTCCCGAAAGAGAACGTTTACAAAATATACGGTCTTGCATGTTTGATCAGCAAGCTTGCAAAACAATCATAAACGACCTCAGTCAAATCCCGCGCTTCAACCTCCATCCAATGGGGAAATATACTCAAACTCAAAGCTACTCTGATCAGCTGAGTTTCTCTCGTGCGGGCCGATGTCATTGCCTTGAGCTAAAAATGACGCAATAGCCTCTCGTTTGCTTTGTGGCAACTATCTCCATGTGGTCATTTCTTCCTGAATGGCTGTCTGCTGCACATTGGGGAGAGTCTCGATGACTTGTCGGGAAAGCCCTTGATCTCCCCGAATGTCAAATGCCTGCCGACTTTTACTCAATCTAATTCACTTCGAGCCACCGAGAAGTCGCCAAAGAATAATTCATCTATTGAGCAGAAATACCTTGTGGTCCGACGGCCCGCTTCAACTCTCCTCGAGATCACCTCGGCGAGGCTTAAATTTGCTTCAATTCATTTGGGGAGGGGTATAAAATCAGATCGGAGAGGGCTTGTTCTATACCCTGTAAGTTTCATCGAAGATGCTTGGAAAGGCCTTCATAGCGATATTTTCTTTGGCTAGTCTTGCCTCTGCTCACTGTGAGCATCACCGTGACGTCGTTGAGATTAAAAAAACTGCTAATAGATTCTCTTTGTAAAGATACTTTCCCCTCTCTGGTCGTCAACGGAGCGGCCTCCGCAGCCTGGGTGAATACCCGTAGAACCAACAATTACCAGTCCAACGGACCAGTACAGTTTTCCTTGAAACTCTTCCGACGCTTCAACTAACATGTATCACTCTCAGGTAACCGATGTGTCAAGTGCCGACTTCAGGTGCTACAACACTGCCACCAGCGCCAAAGCCACCACTAAGGACGTGAATGCTGGGGACACGGTCGGTGTCGCTGCCAGCATCCCCATCTCTCACTCCGGTGTCGCCAACATCTACATGGCAAAGGCCCCTGCTGGCGTTGATGTCGCCAACTGGGATGGTGCTGGCCCAGTTTGGTTCAAAGTCCACCAGGTCTCTGCTGTTACGGACGGTGGCAAGTCTATTTCTTGGCCATCAGCAGGTTTGTCAAACGATTGATATCTCATCCCTTGTATAAAAACTGAACGAGGACCTCAGGTAAACAGCAAATTACCTTCACCCTTCCCCAGAATCTTCCCAGCGGTCAATACCTTCTCCGTATGGAGCACATTGCACTCCACAGTGCTAGTGGATTCCAGGGTGCACAATTCTATATCAGTTGTAGTCAAATCAACGTTTCGGGCGGAGGATCTGGCACTCCTGGGCCTCTCGTGTCTATCCCTGGTGTTTATAATGGTCGTGTCAGTGCTCTCAAGTATTCACCCTGGCCCACATTTGGTTCTAACTATCGATGTCTTACAGGAACCTGGTATTATGCTCAATATTTACTACCGTGAGTATGTTTTCCCTCGGTAATATTGAAGAGTGTTCATAGATCTTTGTTTAGCCGTTCCTGCTACATATACTCAACCTGGCCCGGTCAGTACTTGTGGCATGTTTTCTTTGTCTTTCGAGCTGACTCGATGGATGCTCTAGGCTGTCTGGTCTGGCTGAACGCCAGCACTTCGAATCCGATGTATATATGGCTCTGGTCGCTCATCTGTTTGCACTTGCGGATAAGAAGCTTTCCTCGAGTATAGACTATCTTTCGAAATGTCTCATAACTATGAAGTCACCAGCATCAAGTGAGCTTCAGCTTTCCCCGGCATGTGGGGACTTTGAATTTGCATGCAACAGCTTGCCCAAAGCGGAGAGAATGAATCGGCAAAGAAATCAGCATGATTTAACTACTGAGGTGAAAATAATACAATTGAACACATGGTCTGTGGGAAGCTCGTCAACCCTTCGTCCCAGTCGGAGTCCGCATCGAATGGCCTTTCGTTCCCGATAAAGAGTTATATTTTCCTGCCTTTCTCCATATGCGAGCTATGCGAGGATCTCCCGAATTCCACTGCCTAAGATCGAGGTAGACGGGTCTGAACCGTCGTGTTGGGATATGCTCCTCTGGTTCGCTCTCGGAAGATGAGAGATCATTCTCAGCCTTTCGGGTTTGCTTCAAAGGACTCGACCGGCCAGATGTGGATGGGAAAAGAGTGGTAGGCTGTGGGATTTCTTTTGTTGGAGACGTATCCAGTAGTCGCGAAGTTGGGGTGGAGACGGCGGCGAGAAATGCCGAGGATGCTGATTTGAAGCTTGACTTTGTGGGTGATTCCGTCCTTCTCTTCTTTGAAGGTGTCTGAGGCAGATTATCAACCTCCATAGCTAAGTCCTCGACATTATCCTGTTGAGACTCTTGTCCGCGTTTCTTCGGGCCGTCTCTAGTTGGGAGCTCGCGTGTGGGTGCTTTCTTCCACGGTTTGAATGGTGTAGAGGGCTGACCGACTTTTGTCGGCGACGTGCTTGTGCCATACAGAGAGGGGGTACTCCTCGCTGACCGTCTTACGGGAGAATTTTGGCTTGAGTCTTCAAGTGAGGTGTCGCCTTGGAGTTTCGTCTCTGTTGGCGCATCGTTGGAAGGAAGTTCCCTTGTAGAGGCCGCTTTTCGTGGGGAGTGGCGGGGAGTGGTAGTCGTTACGGATCCAGCTGTCTTGACTTTCGTAGGTGATGTGGGATTTTGCTTGACATGATCCTTGATCTTTTTACGAAGAGGTCGACAGTGCGTGTTCATCAGCTCAACAATGTTGATAAACCTCCTCGTCGGTAGCTCATGCTGTTGAGCGAAGCTCTCGGTGCCAGGTGTCGCTTTAAGCTGGTTGCTGTCAGTATGTTATGCAGTAAGACCGACCCGCCAAAATACGCACATCAACGGCATTCATGACCCAGAAGTACGCAGCGCATTTGATCATGTTGCTATCGACATCGTAGCCGGTTCCAAGTGGTATGAGTTCGTTTTCGGCTTCCGTGATAAATCCTTGTATATGTTCTTGTTTCGAAGCAGTTTTATATCGGGAGTGTAGTTGGTCATAGGTGACGGTGGCCGCTCTCTCTTTCTCCGCGACAATAGCTTGAACGATATCATACACTTTCTTGAAGTCCTTGGGCTTAAGACAAGATGCAGTCTGGGCATATTTCTTCTGTACATCCCCATTCTTCAGTCTGTAAGGTGTCAACGGTGTATTACTGGATTGAATTTTGCACATACTCTTCAGAAGCAACTAAGATACATGCAGCTGGCAAGCCCGCAGTAAGCTCTCGTAACTCACGACCTGATCCTGGTGCCGTCTTTGCTTGAGCCAGCCGCAAGATGTCACCTCCGCGGGACCTTGTTTCCTTAGATGCAGAGAAGTTGTCGAGTAGGTGTTCGTTGGGTGCCATGATGGACTCAAGCAAGGGCGTCGCGGTCTGTCATGACGTGACCATCCTTGTCACGGAATCATGTGGCGTGACATATCGCGTTATATTGTTCCAGATTGTTCCTAAGTCAGGGCCACCGCAAGCACCATTCCTTCCGCCTTGACCACTCGCACAACGCATATCTCTTTTCTCAGGCTCGAATGGATTACTCCCCAGAAAAGCCCGCTGTCTACCTTCCTCTTGAAAAGCTCGATAAATGTGAAGTATGCGATCGAACCGATGTCAAACTTCTGACGTGCGGTTCTTGCGCTGAGGTACTTGTCGCCCATGGCATAGGGTTCCACCTTGCTTACATTTTACGGTGCATATTTTAGGCCGTTTACTGCTCTTCTGAATGTCAGCGCAAGGCTTGGGGGTTGCACAGGGCTCGATGTGGTGAGAAGGGGATCGCAATCTAGACTGTCCTGACGATTTACTGACCTGCACCACTTCAATTAGGCAAGACCGACAGGATCGATTTCCAGGCCTACTACCCATTTATTGCAGCTATTTTTCAAGCCTGTCGCATGAATCCCGAAGTTCAACACCCTGTTCTTGTCCGCCGAATTCTCAACTCCCCAAATCCAGGATCAGGCGACTCCATTGTTGAGCTTCCGAACGGGATAGCCGTGAATCTGATACTTCTTGGAGAGAAGATCGCGATCACGGACACTTCATCCGAGAAATGGTGGCCTACCGCAGAGTCTCCAAAAGTACGCAGCAAACTATTCCGGCGCATCATGGCGGATGGTCTTCTCCTCCCAATGGTGACGGCGATTACCCTGGCTCTTGTTTCCAAAATATACACCACGACTGCGGTTCCTAAATCTGAGGAGCCTCGCTGGCAGTGCAGTGGAAGAACTCGAGTTCGTCTTACTTACAATCGCTCGCCTATTGTGGATATCGGTATAGCCAAAGGAACTTGTAGGGTCACTCCACAGGACCGAATGGCATTCTACGACGTCGAGGAGGACGAATTCCTAATGGGTCAAGACCCAAAAGATCACTACTGGATATACTTCACCACTCTTAACGGCCACGAATACTTTCTTGACTGTGGCATGTTCACCTTCAACTTTACCGTGCAGGTGGATGTGACACGATGCGTGAAGTACGGACTACCACCTATCGATTGGGCACCAGCTTTCTTTTACGGAAAGGAACTCGACCATCGCCTTGCTCGAACGGAGGCGGTTGGATGGAAAGCCAAGGAACGATTCTCCATCCTCAGAAACTCTGATCTGTGGGACGTTCTTCGAAGTAACGGCGATTACAGCGATGAAATTCCAACCATCCATTCCTTACTGGACAAAATTGCAGGACGAACATGCTCTGACTGGGAAAAGCAAATCACTGTCAAGTTCCTCGAATCGGCTTCTAAAATCTTCCACTTGAACATCAAAAATCGCGACTACATCAATTTCCCCAAGGAGCCGCAAATTAGCCTTGAACTTGATCCAAACGAGCGCATCAGAGGCGAATCTGCTGAGGAGGATAGAGAATTCGAGGCTCTTGACAAGTACCTCGTGAAGTGGACACGCCGACTGAGGAAAGGGAAGGTTACCCCACAGCGATGGAACGCCGCTTTCAATGCGTGGCAAGATAAACCTCACTCAATGAGGATGAAAATGGCGGGCATGGCTCCAAAATAAATCATGTGATATTGGGCTTGAATGTGAGTGGTACAGTTATATATATAAAGAAGAGTTTAATCATTTGTAATTGGTAGTATTCGCTGTTGTACATGGAGAACTTCGCCACGATGGAAGCCACTCGCTATCAACTTGTTCCGAGCATATTTGACATGAGTCATTACTGTATCGAATATTCGTTTACGCGTGTAACCAAGGCCAAGGGAGATCAGGTTCTCAAATATACCTCCAAGCCTGGTTGGGAACCATGGGCGTTTGAGCCACCCAAGGACATAGGATTTCATGGGAAGCTGGTCTCGAGGACCAGACTTGCGTTTACTTTTGTAATCCTTCTCTTGTAATGGGAAGCGACCTACAGACCTCAGCGGATTCTGACTTCTTGTGACAATAAATCCAAATGGCGCAGATATATGTGGATTCCAAGCTACTAAATCTAATCACGACCTGGCGAGCGAGTTTCTGAGTAAACCAACATTAGACAAGGCGCTTTGTATATCGTTATACAATACAGGAAAATGAGAGAGCTATCACACTACATATTCACCCGACTTCTGCCTACCATCCTTCCTTCAGGTTTTTTTTTTGTTTTTTTGATCATGTTTCGACGAGGTACTAGAACTACAGCTCGATTCATTTTCCCCTACGCTCTGGCTGTGGGTTTATAATGAGCAACAGTAGATAATGGGATAAAGCTTGTAAAATTCACCTGCGTTCTCCTTGCTTAGGCATTAATTAGGCTGGGGGAGGAGGGGGAGGAGTTGGGGAGGCAGGGAGGGAAAGGCTTGCGCTGGAAGGGAAGGGTGGGAGAGAGAAGCTTCCAGTTGGGAAAGGGGGGAACGAATAGCTTCCGGAGGGGAATGGAGGGAAGGAAAAGCTCCCAGTGGGCGCAGGGAACGAATAGCTTCCAGAGGGGAAGGGAGGGAAGGAAAAGCTGCCGGTAGGCGCAGGGAACGAATAGCTCCCAGTAGGGAAGGGAGGGAAGGAAAAGCTCCCGGTTGGGAATGGAGGGAAAGAGAAACTCCCAGTAGGGAATGGAGGGAAGGAGAAGCTACCTGTCGGGAATGGAGGGAAGGAGTAGCTGCCAGTCGGGAATGGCGGGAAGCTGAACCCAGAGCTCGTGGTCGTAATGGGGGGTGCCTGGGGTGCAGGGGCGGCCTGAACACCGACAACAAGTACGAAGGCAGCTAGGACCGAGGCGAATTTCATAATGCAGAAGAGATGAGACTTTTTGTTTAGAGCTTGCACTGGGGATTCTGTGCGAGACACTGAGGACTGCTAACATTTTGACCGCGTATTTATACTGCAAGAGAGCCCGCATCCATATTCAGATGCGTCTTGGGGTGTTGGAGTCAAATTTTTGCGAAGAAGAGAGAGAGAATCCGACACATCGCGGTACCGTTGTTCTAGTTCCAAGTATTTTTCCGGCTTTGAGAATTCGGTTCTACTTTAATAGCTATATCACGACATTCGATGTTTGAAGGAGCCTTCGTTGAATCCAATAACGTATATTCTTCCATCTTGGTAAAGGGTTGATGCGATACAACGTTCAGAACGAAGCGTTGAATATTCAATAGCTATCTATTTTTAGCCTCGTTCCTTCGGAGATATTGTGCCCTCCTGCGCCACTTTTCCTATTTCAGGCATCACCCACCACTCCATTTGGCCAAACGCTTGGTACTTAGCGGAAAATATATGGGTGATAAAGAAGTTAGATGTCTCCGCACTGAATACATCGTGGAAACCAGTTGGTTGCTACATTTATATTTCCTAAAAGCCTAATCCAAGGGGACGTAAAACATCATCATCAGTGAAGTCATGTTGCAATTCGAACCCGCGAGTTCACTCATTTTTCAGATGTCGCGAGAACTTTGTGGTCACCGTACACCAGCAGGAAGGTCACATTACTGAGATTCTTTATTCTAGAAGTATAAGAAGACAAAAGCAGTGGTCAATGGCAAGTCGGAGAACACCAGGAAGCAGAGAGAAATACAGCTGACCTGTATTTGAGAATGGGCCAGGAAGAAAAACTGCCAGTCAGCCTCTCTTGTTATTGGTTAAGTACTTATGAGCACTGTGCGTGAAGACGCACAATCCGTGTTATTAATACCACCTTCGCAGTGACGGATGCATATTTTGAGCCCTAGAATTTCGTAACTTGAAAGCGACTTGACTATACGTTGGGATCTAGATGGAAAGGTGGCTAAACTAGGCAAGTTGTGACTTTACTGGGCTACTATCTTCTTCGCAGAGTTCCTACATTGAATATATCGCGAAGAGTATAGATGAAGTGTTAATCCTTCCAGCTTGGATAATAGATTTTGCGGTGGAGCAATAGAAGCACTCTTACTGGCAGGTTTGAATAGTCGTGGTAGGGCCGTCGCTTTGTGCGCGCGGCAATGCCCACTACCGCCTTATTTACAACGTAATCTTTCAACATATTGCTGCTGCTCATCGTGAACCAAAGGTTCACTCCTCGCAGCAGCGGAATTTATATGCCACACATTTAGTGGTGGGGAAACCGCTGCTTTTGTCCACCCTTACTCGTCGAAAGTGTCATTTCTCGATCGATCACAATGCCGGTTCCGTGCCTTTGAAGGTCTGCATTTTTCGAATGCTATTCAAGGTAAATTTCAAACCTATGACCACTCTTCGAGGGCTATTAGCACAGCTTGGACAGAATCTGAAATCTTCCGCCAAAAAGTGAAAGTTGTGTCGCTAAGACCCCCTACCTAAAGGTAGTGGGAATACTGAGGTGTGTTTGAAGACATTGCATAATATTGCTGACAACTTGGCGATGGTGGTTATTTATATCGCGAATTACTATCTAATCTTATCAAACGTCAAGTGGGCCGTTGTGCACGGGGATGTACTTACAGTGACTCGTCTCCAACTGTCAGTGAGTCCGACTGACACGCATCCACATCTACACCACTGCGGGACAGAGGTGTCGTAAGGTTGTGGCGAGTATATAAGTATCTTACCGTGCCAAAGGCCTCACTTTCAAACCCAACCTCCAACATGTCATCACAAACTCGGCGACACAGAACAAACAACCCCTACGAGGAGAAATTTGGGTACTCCAGAGCCGTTCGCAAAGGTCCTTTCATCTTTGTTTCGGGTACAACGTCCATCGATACTAGCTCTGGCAAGGTGCTCTACCCCAAATCGGCGTATGATCAAACAGTCAAGATCTTTGCGGAGATCGTAATGGCCATTGAGGCACTAGGAGGGAAGAAGGAGGATGTGGTACGGCTGCGGATGTTCGTCGCGGAACACAAGGATAGCGAAGGTGTCAGTCAGGCCTTGAAGGAGGTGTTTGGGAGGGTAGCGCCTACTGCGACGATGTTGTTCGGGATGGGATTTGTTAGTTCGGATATGAAGGTTGAGATTGAGGCTGATGCTTTGGTGCTATGAGAAGTGGGAGACGGTATGAAAAGCTTCAAGGGTGCAGCATAATTTTCTACCAATCTATGATACATTAACAACGTGATACAGAGTCGTTGGGTTATTGAAGCAGACGGTC
>Ga0247764_1000834_pt1 | contig 10784 bp, 10 predicted proteins | sample UWRJL051202B4_FD_179932 | JGI IMG/M metagenome (GOLD analysis project Ga0247764, IMG submission 179932) | Plant litter microbial communities from Arlington Agricultural Research Station in Wisconsin, United States - UWRJ-L051-202B-4 | ecosystem: Environmental > Terrestrial > Plant litter >...
GACCGAGCCGCCGGTGTTGTCCGTGGAGATGATCAATCCCGTGAACGAGCAGCGGCCGTTCGTGCTCCTGCTGCTGGCGATCGCCATCTTCTTTCTGTCGGACACCGCGAGCTACTGGTTCGGGCCGGTGACAGGCTCACTGGCAGGCTTCACGGCAGTAGCAATCATTCCCGCCATCGTCGCCGTGCAGGGCGCTACCGGCAGCGTGTTGCAATCGTTCAATCCGTTCATGGTGACCGGTTTGATCGCGCGCTTGCGCGGCGATTACGTGCTCATCCTCATCTGCATTCTGTTACTCGCCGGGTTGAGTCGCGCGGTCGTTGCATCGCCTTGGTCGGCGGAGTTGCCGGCGGTGTTGCGCATCGCGCTGCTCATGTATTTCTGGCTGGCTGCTTACGCACTGATCGGCGGTGTTCTATTCACGCGGCGCTGGGACATCGGATTGGACTCGGCGTACGCCCCTGAACAAAAGGAGGCGCGCGACAATCGCGAACTCGAACGGGAACGCAACCTGAAGATCGATCGGATCTACGCGCAATGGCGCGGCGGTTCGAAAGCGAATGCATGGAAGACCGTCACCGCGCTGATAGACAGCAGCGACCAACCACTGGAGGAATTGCGCTGGTTGCACGAGCGAGCGGGTCGCTGGCCCGATCCGGGCCTCGCGAATCGTCTCGCTAGGGAACTGTTACCTAAGCTGCTAGTGGCGAAGTGCTTCAGCGAAGCGCTAGGCGTGGTGCAGGCTCGCGTCAAGACCGATCCGAATTTTCGCACCGCTAACAGCAGCGACTTGCTGACGTTAGTTCGCTTGGCGCGCGACGCGGGTGACCGGCCGACAGCGCGAGTACTGCTGAGCGATTTCGAGCGCTTCTACCCGCAGGACAAAGAGCAACGTACCGTCGAGATACTGGCGCAGCAGCTAGAGCGTTGAGCGCTTGCTCACCGCTGCGCTAACCATTCCACTGCGCCTCGCCCGGCGATCCGGCCGCTCGCAAAACATGCCGTCAGCAGATAGCCGCCCGTCGGTGCTTCCCAGTCGATCATTTCTCCGGCGCAGAAAACCCCCGGCAGACAGCTGAGCATCAACTTCTCGTCGAGCGCTGCGAAGCGCACGCCGCCGGCGCTGCTGATCGATTCGGCAATCGGTCTTGGCCGCACCAGCGGCAACGGTAGAGATTTGATTGCCGCCGCCACCGACGAGGCATTCGCAAGATCGGACTTGGGAACGAATTCATGCAGCAGTCCGGCTTTCACGCCTTCGATGCCGGCGGTGCGCCGCACGTGTTCGGTAAAGGTTCGGCCGTTGCGGGGCTTCGACAATTCCCGTTCGAGGCGTTCGAGTTCGCGTCCCGGGGCGAGATCCAGGTGGATCACTGCGCCGCCATCGCGCTCGATGCTGTCACGAATCGCCGCGGAAAGAGCATAGATGACGCTGCCTTCGACGCCATTGGCGGTGATGACGAATTCACCCTGCAGCCGCTGCGAGTCCATGGATACGACGACGGACTTTACCGGATGTCCGGCAAAGCGTTTCGAGAAGACTTCACTCCAGCCCACATCGAAGCCGCAATTGGATGGTTGCAACGGAGCAACGTCTACTTTGGCGTTACGCAGCCACGGCACCCAGGCGCCATCCGAGCCCAGTTCCGGCCAACTGCCGCCACCCATCGCGAGCACGATGGCATTTGCATGAAGTTCGCGTTCGCCTGCGGGCGTGCGGAAATGCAATTCACCGGCAGCGCCGATGCCCGTGCAATAGTGATTCACGTGAAAGCGCACGCCTTGTTCGCGTAGTCGCCGCACCCAGCCGCGAAGCAGAGGTGCTGCCTTGAGATCAGCAGGGAATACGCGGCCCGAAGTGCCTATGACAGTTTCTACTTTGAGTCCGCGTGCCCACTCGCGAATTGCATCGTTGTCGAACGATGTAAGCCACGAGCGCAGTTCGTGCTGGCGCGCGCCGTAGCGGGCAACGAAGGCATCGAAGCCTTCCGAATGCGTGAGATTGAGTCCGCCCTTGCCGGCGATCAGGAACTTGCGTCCGACCGAGCCCTTGCCTTCGTAGACATCCACGTCCAGGCCCGCATTGCGCGCGACCTCGGCAGCCATCAGCCCCGCAGGGCCGCCGCCGACGATGGCGATCGAAGCAGGTGAGTCGCCGGGCGTCACACCTTCTTCACTTCCTCGTACGCCCATTCCAGCCAGGGCAGCAGCTTCTCGATGTCGCTCTTCTCGACAGTGGCGCCACACCAGAAGCGCAGCCCCGGCGGCGCATCCTTGTAAGCACCGCAATCGAAAGCGGCCTTTTCCGTTTCGAGCAGCTTCACCAGTTTCTTGCCCTGCTCCGGTGAGAGGTCGAGCGTGAAGCAGACAGACGTGTTGGAGCGATACTCCGGCTTGTCGGCCAGGAAATGAATCCACGGATGCGAGGCGACGAAGCCTTCGAACACGGCGAGATTGTCTTCGCTGCGCTGGATCAGTGTCGGCAGGCCGCCGATGGATTTCGCCCAGGCCAGTGCGTCGAGATAGTCCTCGTTGGCGAGCATGGACGGCGTGTTGATGGTCGAGCCTTCGAAGATTTCCTCGAGCAGTTCGCCGCCCTTGGTCATGCGGAAAATCTTCGGCAGCGGCCACGCGGGCTTGTAGGTCTTGAGTCGCTCCACGGCGCGAGGCGAGAGCACGAGCATGCCGTGCGCGGCTTCACCACCCAGCGCTTTCTGCCAGGAGAAGGTGACCACATCGAGCTTCGACCAGGGCAGGTCCATTGCGTAGACGGCGCTGGTGGCATCGCACAGCGTCAGCCCTTCGCGAGCGTCGCCGATCCAATCGCCGTTCGGAGTTTTGACGCCGCTGGTGGTGCCGTTCCATGCGAACACGATGTCGTGCTTGGGATCGGCCTTCGCGAGATCCGGCAGCCGGCCGTAGTCGGCTTTGAATACGCGGGCGTCGGGGAGCTTGAGCTGCTTGGTGAGATCGGTCACCCAGCCCTCGCCGAAAGATTCCCAGGAGAACGCATCCACGGGTCGCGCGCCAAGCAGCGACCACATCGCCATTTCGAATGCTCCGGTATCCGATGCCGGCACGATGCCGACGCGGTAGTCCGCCGGAATGCCCAGCAGCGATTTCGTTTCGGCGATGGCTTTGGCGAGGCGTGCTTTGCCCAGGCCGGAGCGATGCGAGCGACCCAGGGCATCGGTGGGCAGCGAGGCGAGCGAGTAGCCGGGACGCTTGGCGCAGGGGCCTGAAGAGAAGTTCGCGATGTTGGGCTTGAGCGTGGGTTTCATGGATTATTCGTGGCGCGCAGCGCGGTGGGAAGCGGGGGTATTTATAACATTTCTGGGTTGCTGCGCGTGGGCTCCACGCGCAGCAGGCGAGAGCTAGACCGCCAGAATTCCCGCACGCGGCTCTTTCATATCCCCGTAAGCCTTGCGCAGCGCTTTGCCGAACGCTTCACTCTGCGCCAATGCCGGTGAAATCACACCCGTCGATTCGAACAGACGCACATCGTGATCCACATCTCCCGTGCACGATGTGCCGATGGAGCTGAGCCGGGTCGCATCCGGGTCCACGATCGCGAGCCCGGCACGTGCCTGTCTCGCGACGAAATGCATCCAGGCAGCGATCGGTACCAGCAGGCGGTCGATGCGATGGCCGCTGGCGAGCGCATCCGTCACCGTGCCGAGAATTCTCACCGGCAGTTTCTTCGAGCCGTCCCACGCGATCTGCGACAGCAAGTGGCGCACGCCGGGATTTCGGAAGCGAGACAAGACGTCGTCGATATAGGTCGACACATCCAGCCCACGTGCAGCATTCGGCGCGATGTCATCGCGCATCAACGTAGCAACGAAGCGCGACAGTGCCGGATCGTTCATCGCGTCGTTCACAGTCTCGTGCCCCAGCAGCAGGCCGACGTAAGCAAGCGTCGAGTGAGCGCCATTCAACAAACGCAACTTGGCCCGCTCGTACGCACTCACATCGGACGCGAGCGTGACGCCCACCGACTTCCAATCGGCGACATGCATCGCAGGCAAATCTTCGATCACCCATTGAGTGAACGGCTCGCGTTGCACGGGCCAGGCATCGCTGACGCCCGTGGCAGCTGCGACTTTGTTGCGTAGTGCGTCGTCGGTGGCCGGTGTGATGCTATCGACCATGGTGCGCGGGAACACCACTTCGCCGTCGATCCATTTCGCCAGGTCGCGATCCGACCGCTGCGCGAAGGCGACCAGCGCGGCGTGCAACAGCCTGCCGTTGTCGGCGAGGTTGTCGCAGCTCACGACGGTGAACGGCGCCAGCGCAGCGGCTCGACGCTGACGCAAGGCTTCGCACAGCCAGCCGAAAATGCTGTGCGGTTCGCGTGGCGACTGCCAGTCATGAACGATATCGGGATGGGCTGTATCGAGTGCGCCGTGCGCATCCAGGCAATAGCCTTTCTCGGTCACGGTCAACGTCACCATGCGCGTGTCGTTGTGTGTGAGCCGTGAGAAAGCAGCCTCGCGATCCGTGGTCGATACCAGTACTTCGCGGATGGCGCCGATCACGCGCATGCGCGGTTCGACACCCAGTTCGCAAAGGGTGTAGAGGCCGTCTTGCGGCGCCAATGCGTCGCGTACGCCGGTGCTCTTGAGCGATAGCGCGGAAATCGCCCATCGCGGGTCCGTCTGCAGCAGCGAGTCGACATAAGCCGCTTGATGGGCGCGATGAAATGCACCCGGGCCGATGTGCACGATGCCTATCCTGGTGTCGGCGCGCACGTAGCTCGGTACGACGGTGGGTGCACGGACATCGCGTAAAGTTGCGTCGCTGAGACGCGGCAAGTTGGATGAGGTTGTCATGGTGCGGCAAGCGTAGCATGCGGCGGAAAACTAGGCTTGCGACATGGACGCCTTGCGTGTCGCAAGCCACGATCCGCCGAGAATGAGTGCGAGGCCGACACTCGCGCCCACGCCGAAGTGCTCATCGAGCACCAGCACGCCGAGAAGGGCGGCGACTGCTGGATTGATGTAGGCGACGACGGAAGCGCGAGCCGCCCCGGCAGCGTTGATGAGATAGAAATACATCAGCATTGCCACCGTCGTGCAAACGAGGCCGAGCACGACGACAGCCGCGATCGCGGGAATTGCGGGCACATGGTCGGGCGCAGCCAGCGCTGCCAACGGCAGAAGAATGATCGCTGCGACTGCCAAGCTCGCCGCGAGCGCGCCGAGTTCATCTACGTCGCGAAGATAGCGTTGCACGATGAGCGGACCGGCGGCATAGCCGATGACGGCAGCGAGCAGGCAACCCACGCCAACCCATTGCAGCAGGCCGCTGATCCGATCGATGCCGAGCAGGGCGATCACGCCGCAGAACCCGACGGCGAGGCCGAGGACGCGACGCGCACCTAACGGTTCTTTCAAACCGAACGCCGGGGCGAGCATGACGACTGTCATGGGCACCGTGGCGATCAGGATGCCGGCCATCGACGAGCTGATCCAGCGTTCGCCCAGCGCCACTGTGAAAAACGGAATGACGAGTTCGGCCACGGCGAATCCCAGGATCGCTGCCTTGTGCGCGAGCAGGGGACGTAACACACCGCGATGCCATGCGATGGGCAGCAGAATGGCCGCGCCGAGCGTGATGCGTATCCACGCCACGACGGCGGGAGAGAAATCCACCAGTGCGATCTTGATCAGGAAATAGGGAAGTCCCCAGATGACGCAGAGAGAGATGAAGGTTAACGAGACGCGCCAGGGCATGGCGGGATTGTGCCATAGCGTTGCAGGGCGTGCTGCGCGTCAGCCTGCGAGGCGAAGGCAAACGCAATCACCCAGCTCGCATTTTTAATATTGCCGCGACATCCATCTCGCCCTCATACAGCCGCAACTCCTTCTGCTTCTTCTGCACGGCGTACATGGCCATTCGATCGGCGAGTTCGTTACCCTCTGTGCCGACGTGCGCGCTGACGTGGCTCAAAGTCGCTTCCGCCTCGATGCGGTTGTACAACTCGTAAGACGCCTGGATGAGTTCGAGGTTACGGATTTCACCGTCGGCCTTGCGCCAGCCGCGCTTCTCCCAGCCGGGCGCCCACACGCTGATGCAGTTGATCGCATACTTCGAATCGCTCAGCACCTCGACGGAACGGCCGGCGAGAATTCCCTGCTCCGCCATGAGCAATGCGTGATGCAGGGCGAGCAGCTCGGCCGTGTTGTTGGTGCCCTTGGGATTGTAGAGTCCGTACCAGAGCTGCGTGAGGATGCCTTTCTCGTAGACGACGATGCCCGAGCCCGCCTGGCCGGGATTGGGGTCGCAGGCGCCATCGCAATAGATCCGCAGTTCCGCGATCTCGTCGCCGGCGCCAGACAAATCAGCGCCCGCCTTAGGCTCTTTGCTGGCAGTCTTGCGTGCGCGAGCGACAGTCCGTGGCTTGCCGGCGCGAAACGCGGCTTCGGCTTCTGCCCGTGTCGGGAACGACTTGAAGCGGGCGCCGGCGAATTTATCGACCAGCGGCTGCGCTTCGGCCCACTCGGTGAACACTCCCGTGCGACGACCTGCCCACACCACGTAGAATTTTTTCGCCATGCCTGCGTTGAATGATGATTGCCGCGAACGGCGACGCCGCGCATCTTACTTGAATGGACGCAGCGGGCAGGGTGTCATGTAATCTACGCGTTTGGCGGCAGCAGGCGCGACTCTTGGCCGTTGCGTCAGATAGTCGATCACGCAGGAGATTTCGTGCAGCCCATCATTGCCGTTTCCAAACTCGTCAAAACCTACGCATCCGGCTTCCAGGCGCTCAAAGGCGTGGACCTGGCCATCCGGCGCGGGGAGATATTTGCGTTACTCGGTCCGAATGGCGCGGGCAAGACCACGCTCATCAGCATCATCTGCGGCATCGTCAATCCGACTTCGGGTACGGTCATGGCGGATGGTCACGATATCGTCCGTGAGTACCGCGCGGCGAGGGCCAAGATCGGCCTGGTGCCGCAGGAACTCTCGAGCGACGCGTTCGAAAGCGTCTGGGCCACCGTGAATTTCAGTCGCGGCCTGTTCGGCAAGGCGCCGAATGCCGCATACCTGGAGAAAGTGCTGCGGGACCTGTCGCTGTGGGACAAGCGGGACAGCAAGATCATGGCGTTGTCCGGCGGCATGAAGCGGCGCGTGATGATTGCCAAGGCGTTATCTCATGAGCCGCAGATCCTGTTTCTCGACGAGCCGACGGCCGGTGTCGACGTCGAACTGCGCCGGGACATGTGGGAGATGGTGCGTTCCTTGCGCGCCAACGGTGTGACCATCATTCTCACCACGCACTACATCGAAGAGGCCGAGGAGATGGCCGACCGCATCGGCATCATCAACAAGGGCGAGATCGTTCTCATCGAAGACAAGAACGTGCTGATGAGAAAACTCGGACGCAAGCAACTCACGCTGCACCTGCAGTCGCCGCTGGCCACGATTCCGCCGCAACTTGCCGGCCGTCATCTCGAACTCAGCGCGGACGGCAACGACCTGGTCTATACCTTCGATACGCAGGCGGATTCCACCGGCATCGCCGGACTGCTGAAACAACTGAACGAACTGGGCATCGAGTTCAAGGACCTGCGGACGAGCGAAAGCTCGCTGGAGGAAATCTTCGTGAGCCTGGTGAGAAGCAAGTGATGAACACCTACGCCATCCGCGCAATCTATAAATTCGAACTGTCACGCTGGTTTCGCACGCTGGTGCAGAGCATCCTGTCGCCAGTCATTTCCACCTCGCTGTACTTCGTGGTGTTCGGTGCGGCGATCGGGTCGCGCATGACGCAGATCGACGGTGTCAGCTACGGCGCATTCATCGTGCCCGGGTTGATCATGTTGTCTATTTTGACCGAGAGCGTGTCGAACGCGTCGTTCGGTATCTACATGCCGAGGTACTCGGGCACCATCTATGAAGTGCTGTCAGCGCCGGTGTCGTATGTGGAAATACTCATCGGCTATGTCGGCGGCGCTGCGACCAAGTCGATCATTCTCGGGCTGATCATTCTCACCACGGCGCGCCTGTTCGTTCCTTTCCATGTCGAGCATCCGCTGTGGATGGTCGGCTTCCTGGTGCTGACGTCGCTGACCTTCAGCCTGTTCGGTTTCATCATCGGCATCTGGGCCAGCGGCTGGGAGAAACTGCAGATCATCCCCATCATGATCGTGACGCCGCTGACATTCCTCGGCGGCAGTTTCTACTCCATCAGCATGCTGCCGCCGCTGTGGCAGAAGGTCACGCTGTTCAACCCGGTGGTGTACCTGATCAACGGCTTTCGCTGGAGTTTCTACGGGATTTCGGATGTGAGCGTCGGCGTGAGCTTAGGCATGACGCTGGCATTCATGGCGGTGTGCCTGGCGGTCGTGGCTTGGGTGTTCAAGACGGGGTATCGGCTCAAGGCGTGAAAGTGCCTTCATTCTCCCCACCTCTCCCGGTTTCGGGAGAGGGATTTATAAGAGCGCGTGAATTCTGGCGTAGTAGAGCAGCATGATGGTCTTCGCGTCCCTGATCTCGCCGCTCGAAATCATTGCCAGAGCCTTGTCGAACGGCATCTCCAGCACTTCGATGTCTTCGTCATCCACGCCGCCACCTTCGTCGACGCGCTCCTGTCGCGAGTAATCCGCCACGAAGAAGTGCAGCACTTCCGTAACCGAGCCCGGTGACATGTACGCTTCGAAGATTTTCCGCGCGTTGCGGATTTCGAACCCGGTCTCCTCCTTCGCCTCGCGTGCGATGCATGCTTCGGGATCGTCCTGGTCGAGCAGTCCCGCGCAGGCTTCGATGAGCATGCCGGACGCATTGCCGTTGACGTAGGTCGGCAACCGGAACTGCTTCGTGAGTATTACGGTGCCGCGATCGCGGTCGTACAGCAGGATGGTTGCGCCATTGCCTCGATCGTAGGCTTCGCGACTCTGCGTTTCCCATTCACCGTTGCTGCGGCGAATGCGATAGGTGACCTTGCGCAGCGTGTACCAGTTGTCCGAGAGAACTTCGGTGTTCAGCACTTCGACGGAAGCGGCGTCTTTCATGGTTTCGGCAAGTCCGAGTTGAAAATACGGGTACAACATATCGTGCAAAAACGTGCAGAGTCAAGAAAAATCGTGCAGACTGCGGCCATGCTAACCAGCCAGCGCAAGGACTTCATTCTCAAGGTATTGCGGGAAACCGGCCGCGTCATCGCCAAGGATGTGAGCGCGGAACTCGATTTATCGGAGGACACGATTCGCCGCGACCTGCGGGAGCTCGCGGCAGAGGGCAAGCTGCAGCGGGTTCACGGCGGTGCGTTACCTGCTTCGCCGAGTGTGGTGAATCTTGCGGGACGACAGCAGCTCGCTCCCGAAGCCAAGGTTGCGATCGGGCGCGCGGCCGCAAAGATGGTTCGGCCGGGGCAGGTCGTGATTCTCGACGGCGGCACCACGACGCTGCAGCTCGCGATGCACCTGCCCGTGGATCTCGAAGCAACGGTGGTCACTCACAGTCCCACCATCGCGGTGGCTTTGATCGATCACCCGCGCATCGAAGTGATACTGATCGGCGGTCGCCTGTTCAAACACTCGATGGTCGCCGTGGGTGCGGCGGCGGTCGAAGCCATCGGTCGCATTCGCGCGGATGTCTATTTCATGGGCGTCACGGGCATTCATCCGCAGGCGGGATTGAGCACCGGCGATCTCGAAGAGGCGCACATCAAGCGCGCGCTGAATGCGAGCGCTGCTGAAACCTATGCGTTGATCACGCTCGATAAGCTGAACACGGCATCGCCTTATGTCATCGCTGCGCTCACCGAGATCGACGGCATCATCGTCGCCGACGAAGTGCCGGAGAAGGCGTTGAAGCCGTTCGTCAAAGCGGGGCTAATGGTCACGAGGGCGTGATCGTTATCTGGGACTTGCTGCCGCCGCCGGGCGACGCGTGTCACAGATCGACGAAGCACTTCGATTTGACAAAGAAAATCACGACGCGTGCGCTTGCGTGAAAGGCGCGCTAGTCTGTAGGCGTCGGGTCGAGCCAGTGAGTCCTACGGATAACATAATGTCTATAACAAATCTGTTCCGCGTCTTCGTGCTCTTGGTGGGCCTATGTTCGAGCGCGCACGGCGCAGCGACGCTCGGCTACGATCCGAAACGCGATCCGTTCGATCAATATCACGAAGCGATGGCGCAGGCGCAGGCCGAAAATAAACTGGTGCTGATCATCGCGGGCGGCGACTGGTGCCGCTGGTGTCACGTGCTGAATCGTTTCGTCGCGCGTAATGCCGATGTCGATGCGAGCCTGAACGACGCATTCGTGGTGATGAAGGTCTACGTCGGCGACGAGAACTTCAACGATTTCTTCTTCTCGCAGTTACCCGAAGCGCGCGGCGCGCCGTATTTCTGGATCGTCTCCCCGCAGCGCGAAGTGCTCAGCGCGCAATCGACAGCGCCGTTCGAACACGGCAAGCGGGGCTACGACAAGCATGAATTCATGCGGTTCATCGATCGCTGGAAGAACCACACCGCCTCCGAACAAGTCGCGCAACTCCCTAAGCCCCCAACCTCACCAACATCTTCCCCGTATTCAACCCACTGAACAGCCCGATCAGCGCGGCCGGCGCCTGTTCTATTCCCTCGAGAATCGTCTCCCGATACTTCATTCGCCCCTCGCGCAACCAAGCTTTCATATCTGCGAGAAACTGCGCGCGCAGCGATTCGAATTCATACACCACGAACCCGCGCATGGTGATCCGGTTATAGATCAGGTTCGACAACGTCGTGACAGGTTCGGAGATCGAACCGAAACTGTTGTACGCGGAAATC
>Ga0247764_1000835_pt1 | contig 10779 bp, 8 predicted proteins | sample UWRJL051202B4_FD_179932 | JGI IMG/M metagenome (GOLD analysis project Ga0247764, IMG submission 179932) | Plant litter microbial communities from Arlington Agricultural Research Station in Wisconsin, United States - UWRJ-L051-202B-4 | ecosystem: Environmental > Terrestrial > Plant litter >...
CGCAACCTGCCGGATGACGCCCGTATCGTCTTTCTCCCCCATAACTTTCGTCACCTCGGCCGCTTCCTGCGCCTGCATAACGCCACAGCGGTTCATGGTATCCTGGCCGATCTGGGAGTGAGCAGTCACCAGTTCGATCAACCCGAAAGAGGTTTTTCCACCCGATTCGAAGGCGATCTGGATATGCGAATGGATCAACGGCAGACGCTGGCAGCTTTTGACGTCGTCGGCACCTATACCGAACAGCAGCTGCATAAGCTTTTCGAACAATATGGTGAGGTGACCAATGCCCGTACGCTTGCCAGAACGATCGTCGGGATACGCCGCTCCGTTCCACTGAAGACCATTTCCAACTTTAAAACTGCCCTTGGCGGTGTGGTGAAAGGGAATCCCAACAAGTACTTTGCCCAGGTTTTCCAGGCTCTTCGTATTGAGGTGAATGATGAATTGGGAGCTTTAAAAGAAATGTTGCAGCAAATACCAGGACTTCTCCTACCCGGTGGTCGCACCGCTATGATCACCTTCCATTCCCTGGAAGACAGACTCGTTAAGAACTTCTTTAAGAAGGGTTCTTTCGAGGATGACGACCAGTCAGATCCCTTCGGAAAAAGTACCGTAATCCCCCTTTTAAAAGCGATCACGAAGAAACCGGTGTCACCCGGCGATGAAGAACTGAAAAGAAACCCAAGGGCCCGTAGCGCCAAATTAAGGATCGCAGAACGCATATAGCAGCAAATAAGGAAGTAAAAGTATAAGTAGCGAGTATATCAATGAAAGAGGAAGCGCAACATACAGAAGTGGACCCGGGCGGGCAGGACAAAGAAAAAAAGAGGGCCGTCAAAGCTGCTGCCAGGGATACCGCAGAGGCTTCGGCCCGGATTCGCTGGCGGCCCGGATCGAGCTACCAATGGATCATGAAGAACATACCTTTTTTTTTGTTCCTCGCAGCTCTGGCAGTAGTTTATATCTATAACGGCCATTATGCCGACAAAATAGTCCGGGATATCAACCGGACTAATAAAGAGCTAAAAGAATTGCAATACGAATACAAGACATTGAAAAGTGAAGTGATGTTCAGGAGCAAGCAAAGTGAACTGGCCAGGGCGGTCGAACCTTTCGGACTGAAAGAGCTGACGCAGCCTCCCCTTGTTTTGGTAGATAGTATTAAATAGAAGAACCGGCATGGAAGTCAAACGCGACATATTATGGAGAGTTTATCTCTGCTTTATCGGCATAGCGTTGCTGAGCCTCGTCGTATTGGGGAAGGCCTTCTATATTCAGCGTGTTCAGGGTGCTTACTGGAGAGGGTTGAGCGATAGTCTTCATCAGAAATTTATTGAGCTCGATGCCGAAAGGGGCACCATCTACAGCGAAGACAGCAGCATGCTGAGCACTTCCATTCCTTATTTCAATATTTATATCGACTTCGGGGCCGATGGCCTTCGTGAAAAAAACGGCAAACGTTTTACGGAGAATATCGATTCGCTCTCCGGCTGCCTTGCCACTCTTTTTGGGGACCAATCCGCTACCGCCTACAAAAGAGACCTGCTCAATGGCTACCGTACCACGGACCGCTACTACCCATTGCAGTCCAATGTCTCTTTCGAACGGTATAAAAAACTCAGAAGCTTCCCCCTCGTCCGGCAGGGAAGGAATAAGAGCGGCTTTATTGCAGAAGTGAATAATAAGAGACTCAATCCGTTCGGCTTGCTGGCCAATCGTACCATTGGCCTGGCAAGAGCGAATGCACAGAATGTCGGGTTGGAACGTACGTACGATACGCTGTTGAAAGGAGAGAGCGGCAAGCGGCTGGTCCGCTATATAGCCGGGGGGACTTATATTCCCGTGGAAGGATATGAGATCGAATCGGAGAATGGGAAAGACATCGTCACCACTCTCGATGTCAATATCCAGGATATTGCAGAGAATGCGCTTTTGAAAGGGCTTACAGACAATGAGGCTGAGCATGGTACCTGTATTGTCATGGAAGTGGCAACCGGTAAGATCAAAGCCATTGCCAATCTGGGCCGTCAGACGGACGGCACTTATTGGGAGGACCTCAATTATGCGATTCGTGCTTCCGAGCCCGGCTCTACTTTCAAGCTTGCTACCCTGCTCTCGCTGCTGGAAGATAAAAATGTAAAGCTGACGGACAATGTCAATCTCGAAGGGGGCACCTGGAAAGTTGCCGGCCGTACCGTTTATGACAGTGAGAAACATGGAGAAACCAATGTGACGGTCAAGCATGCCTTCGAGCTAAGTTCCAATGTCGGTATGGCTAAGCTGGCCACGATGCATTACTCCGGTAACCCTACGGTATTTGTGGACCGCCTGAAGAAGCTGAAGCTGAATCAATTGACGGGCGTCGATCTGGCAGGCGAGACCAACCCGATCATAAAGAATCCCAAATCGCGTACCTGGAGCGCTACAACGCTACCCTGGATGGCTTTCGGATACGAAGTGCTGGTCAGTCCGCTGCAAACGCTCACCCTGTACAATGCGGTAGCCAATAATGGTAAGATGATGAAGCCTTACCTGGTCAACACGATACAGGAATCCGGTATTACGGTAAAAGACAACCAGCCTACCACCGTCATCGAGCGGATCTGTAGCGAGGAGACCCTGCGACAGTTGAAAGAATGTCTGGTAGGCGTGTGTAAGGATGAAGGCGGTACGGGCGCCAAGCTGTTTAAAAATTCTTTTTATAAGGTAGCCGGGAAGACGGGAACGGCCCTGATAGCCAATGGAAGCCGGGGTTATGCCGACCATATCTATCAATCCTCGTTTGCGGGGTATTTTCCGGCTGATCATCCCAGGTACTCTTGTATCGTCGTGATAAAAAATAAGCCTTTCGCCAAAAAATATTATGGCGCTGCCGTAGCCGGCCCTGTCTTTAAAGAACTGGCTGATAAACTGATGAGCGCAGCCTCTGAGCCTGTGGAAGCACCAATCTATAAGAAAGACAGCTCTCAGTTTTATTACGCGGGTTCCACTCGCGATATGAAGCTCGTGACACATACGGTAGGCCTGAATTATACCGATTCGGCGGGTAAGAATGAGTGGAGCCACCTGTATGCGTCGAATGATCAGGCCGTCATGAATAAAGAAATCGTCAACCGCCAGACTATACCCAATGTCAAAGGGATGGGATTAAAGGATGCCCTCTATCTGCTGGAAAGCATGGATTTGCGGGTAGCGGCAAAAGGAAGAGGGAAAGTGCGGACACAATCGGTAGAACCAGGCGCAACCTTGCAAAAAAATGAAACAATAATTCTTCAATTGAATTAATGGCACACCTGCAGGACATATTATATAAAGTAAGCATCCGCTCCGTTCACGGCGAACTGGACAGAGAGGTGCATGACCTACAGACGGATTCAAGAAAGATCGGTCCGGCCTCGCTTTTTATAGCACTGAAGGGTACTCATACCGATGGCCATCAGTTTATTACGCAGGTGATAGAGCAAGGCGCTACCACCATCGTTTGTGAAGAGCTGCCCGCTGATCTCAAGGAAGGCATCACTTATATCCAGGTGGAGAACAGCGCGGCTTCCGCCGGCTATATCGCCCATAATTTCTATGGCCAGCCTTCCGAGCGGCTGAAACTCGTTGGCGTCACGGGCACTAATGGGAAGACTACCATTGCGACCTTGTTGTATAAGCTATTTACCGCTCTGGGGTCTAAATGCGGTCTGCTGAGCACCGTCCAGAATCATATCGGTGACAGGATCGTACCGGCTACTCATACTACCCCTGACGCTATTCATCTCAACGCTCTGCTGAAAGAGATGGTGGAAGAGGGATGTACTTATGTATTTATGGAGACCAGCTCGCACGCCATCCACCAGCATCGCATTACCGGGTTGCAATACGCCGGAGGCCTGTTCAGCAATATCACCCATGACCACCTGGACTACCATAAAACATTCGATGAGTATATCCGGGTCAAGAAATCATTTTTTGATTCCCTGCCCTCCGATGCCTTTGCCATCTCCAATGCAGATGATAAGAGAGGCGCGGTCATGTTGCAGAATACCAATGCAAAAAAATTGTTTTATAGCCTGAAGACCCTTGCGGACTTCAAAGGGAAGATCCTGGAGAACAACCTGACCGGATTGGTGATGACTATCAATGATCAGGAAGTCCATTTCCGATTGATCGGAGAATTCAACGCCTACAATCTGCTGGCTGTTTACGGGGCTGCCATCTCTTTGGGGCAGGATAAGAATGAGGTCCTTCGTTGTCTCAGTGTTCTGGACGGAGCGGAAGGAAGATTCGATTACCTCATTTCGCCTAAAGATAAGATCATCGGCATCGTGGATTATGCGCATACTCCTGATGCCCTGATCAATGTCCTGGTGACCATTCAGAAATTGAGAAAGGGGTATGAGCAGATCATAACCGTGGTGGGATGCGGAGGCGACAGGGATAAGACCAAAAGACCTGTAATGGGCGCTGCGGCCTGCCAGTACAGCGACAGAGTGATCTTCACTTCCGATAATCCCCGGAGCGAGGACCCCGAGCAGATCTTACTGGATATGGAGGTGGATCTGAATACGGCGGCGAAGAGGAAGTATACCAAAATCGCTGACAGGAAAGAAGCGATCCGTACGGCGATCAACCTGGCCCGGCCGGAGGATATCCTCCTCATTGCGGGGAAAGGGCATGAAAAATATCAGGAAATCAAAGGAATAAAATACCCTTTTGACGACAAACAGATCCTATTGGAAATGTTCGAGTTATTAGAAAAGTAAAAGACCAACATGCTGTATCATTTGTTCGATTGGTTGAGACAGGCAGGCATAAAAGTACCAGGGGGCACCCTGTTCCAGTTCATCACGTTCCGGGTGCTCCTGGCTGTGCTGTTTTCGTTGGTTATCAGTATGATTTTCGGGAAGAAGCTGATCAACTACCTGCTCAAAAAACAGGTAGGAGAGACGGTCCGGGACCTTGGGCTGGCAGGTGAACAACAGAAGAAAGGTACGCCTACCATGGGTGGATTCATTATCATTCTGGCAATTCTTCTCCCTACCCTTCTGCTGGCCAATCTGAATAAAGCCTATATACGCCTGATGATCTTCAGCACCATCTGGCTCGGTATGATCGGGTTCATCGACGATTATCTGAAACTAAGGGCCAAAAGAATTGCCAAAGAACAGGGTGTCGCTTACAAGAAAGGGGATAAGGATGGGCTGGCCGGCTGGTTCAAGATTCTCGGGCAGGTGACCCTGGGTATTGTTGTGGGCATCACCTTGTATTATAACAGTAATACAAAAGTGTGGCGGGAATATGTGGGGCAGACGGCTCCTTCAGATACTACAGGTCTCAAAACGGTCGTCCTGGGCAAGGAGAAAAAATTATTTGTGGAAGCAAGAGAGCCTATTACAACGATCCCATTTGTGAAGAACCATGAATTCAACTATTCTAAATTATTGCCACCTGCCCTGAGAGGGTTTACCTGGCTTCTGTATATCGTTCTGGTGATCTTTATCATCACGGCCGTATCCAATGGAGCGAATCTTACGGATGGTCTGGATGGGCTGGCGACGGGCACCAGTGCCGTCGTGGGTGTTTGCCTGGGGATCTTCGCTTATGCCAGCGGCAATATACGGTTTGCCGAGTACCTGAATATCATGTATATCCCCAATCTGGGAGAGTTATCCATTTTTATCGGGGCCCTGGTAGGCGCCTGTGTAGGATTCCTCTGGTACAATGCCTATCCTGCACAGGTATTCATGGGAGATACGGGCAGCCTGACCCTGGGTGGTATCATTGCGGCCCTGGCCATTATTGTTCGTAAGGAATTGCTGATTCCGATATTCTGCGGGGTATTCCTCGTAGAGGTACTTAGCGTCACCTTGCAGGTAACTTATTTTAAATACACTAAGAAAAAATACGGAGAGGGGAAAAGGATTTTCCTCATGAGTCCCCTGCATCACCATTATCAGAAGCTGGGGTATCATGAAAGCAAGATTGTGACGCGGTTCTGGATTGTGACGATCCTGTGCGTAGCATTTGCGATAGCAACATTGAAAATAAGGTAACTATTATAGGGCCCCATGGGCCATGCGTACGCCTTAAGACTTGTATGGAAAACCAGATCACCGGAGAACCACCGGCAAAAAAGTGACCCTTGATGTAAAAGAGATTGTGGTGCAGCAAGTTCATACTTTTGAAAAACCCCCAAATCCTGGTTTGCCAGGTTCATTGCGACCAATGAAAAGACATTGATTCCGCGATAATCCTGGCTTGCCAGGTTCATTGCGACCAATGAAAAGACATTGATTCCGCGATAATCCTGGCTTGCCAGGTTCATTGCGACCAATGAAAAGACATTGATTCCGCGATAATCCTAGCTTGCCAGGTTCATTGCGACCAATGAAAAGACATTGATTCCGCGATAATTCCGCCCCTGGAAAAGAATGCCCGGCTATGCGTGTGCGGTATCGTTGATGCCGACCGCGTTAATGCGGTTTAGTTTTTTTTATGTCATTATTGAGGATTGATTTTTTAATTCGTAGTAACAGGTGTCTAAACGACTGGTCATATTAGGAGGAGGAGAGAGTGGTATTGGCGCAGCGTTGCTGGCCGTACAAAAGGGGTATGAGGTATTCGTCTCCGATGGAGGTCCGCTGAAAGACAACTACCGGCAGGACCTGATACAGAAGGGGATTGCTTTTGAGGAAGGGAAACACACGGTGGAGAAAATTCTGGAGGCGGATGAGGTCATGAAAAGCCCGGGGATTCCGGAAAAGAATGAGGTGGTGAAGAAAATCCGTGCGAAAGGCATTCCGGTAATCAGCGAAATAGAGCTGGCCTACCGGTACAAGGGCGACAGTAAGATCATTGGCATTACGGGCAGCAATGGCAAGACGACCACGACCGCACTTACCTTTCATATCTGTAAAGAGGGAGGACTGGACTGTGCGTTGGTGGGAAATATAGGGTACTCTTTTGCCAGGCAGGTAGCGGAGGATCCAAAACAATGGTATGTGGCGGAGATCAGCAGCTTTCAGTTGGACGATATCGTGGAATTCAGGCCGGATGTAGCTATCCTGACCAATATCACGGAAGACCATCTCGATCGCTATGAGTACAAATTTGAAAATTATATCCGGAGTAAATTCCGGATTGGAATGAATCAGACGAACGAAGACTTTTTTATTTATAACGACGATGATCCAGTAATAAAGGAATATTTAGACCGGCATCCCATTCATTCTAACCCATTACCATTTACTATGCAACAGGAACCAAACAAAGGCGGATTTATCAGGAACGGACAAATGAACATTGAGACCGGTAACGAAAAATTACAAATGAGCATTTACGATTTTGCTTTAAAGGGCATTCACAATCAATATAATACTATGGCAGCAGGTATCGCATCAGCCACCGTTGGCATACGCAAGCAGAAGATCCGTGACGCCATCCAGAGCTTTGAGGCCCTGGAGCATCGTATGGAATATGTCGGCACGGTAAGAGGGGTAGAGTTTGTCAATGACTCCAAGGCAACCAATGTCAATAGCACCTGGTATGCGCTGGAAAGCATGGAGAAACCTACTATACTGATACTGGGAGGCGTGGATAAGGGAAATGACTATAGCCTGATCCGCGATCTGGTGAAAGAGAAGGTCAAAGCTATCGTCTGCATGGGTGTGGACAACCGTAAAATACAGGAAGCTTTCCAGAACGATGTGCCCCTGATGGTGAATACGGCTACTGCAGAAGAAGCCGTTAAAGCCGCCTTCCATTTTGCGTCAAAAGGCGACACGGTGTTGCTGAGCCCGGCCTGCGCCAGCTTCGATCTGTTTAAAAATTATGAGGACAGGGGACGGCAATTCAAGGAAGCGGTGAAGGATCTATAAGAAGCCGCTATAAGCGCAAATTAATATCGATGGATACATGAGTGAATCGATGACGATAGAAAGAACTCCCTTTGGGAGCTTGCGGTCCAGGACCAGGGGTGATAAGGTCATCTGGACAACAGTGGTACTACTGGCGGTAGTGTCATTGCTTGTCGTCTACAGCTCAACCGGGTTGCTGGCCTATAAAATGTATAAGGGGAATACGGAAGTGTATTTGTTCAAGCAATTTGCTTTCATTCTCGTAGGAATCATGGTGATTTATTTTGCTCACCAGGTGAACTATACCATTTATTCCAAGGTGGCAAGAATCCTGTTTCTCTTATCGATACCCTTGTTGATCTATACCCTGTTTTTTGGTGTGAAACTGAATGAAGGCAGCCGCTGGATACGCCTGCCGATCATCAACCTGACTTTTCAGACATCCGATCTGGCCAAGCTGGGCCTGTTTATGTACATCAGCCGCCTGTTGAGCAAGAAGCAGGATGTTATAAAGGATTTCAGGAAGGGGTTTATTCCGGTGATCACTCCGGTAGCGATCGTATGTATCCTGATCGCACCGGCAAATTTGTCCACGGCCTTGCTCATCGGAGCTACCAGCCTGATGCTTCTTTTTATCGGAAGGGTTAGCGCCCGGCATTTGCTGCTGACGATTGCCGTTGCCATGATCCCTGTGATCATCCTGATCAGTGCGGCTGTCATTCGCCATAAGGCGAATGGAGGTACTATGGAGAAACCAAAGACGGAGAACAGGGCAAGGCTATTTGTGCGGGTAGATACCTGGATCAGCCGGGTGGAGACCTTCGTGTATGGAGTAAAAGAAGATAATGACGACAATAACTATCAGGTCAACCAGGCTAAGATTGCTATTGCGAAGGGTGGAATCGTAGGGCTCGGACCAGGGAACAGCCAGCAGCGGAATTTCCTGCCGCATCCTTATTCCGACTTTATTTATGCCATTATCATTGAGGAGTACGGATTGATAGGAGGCGCCTTTATCGTCTTGATCTACCTGATATTCCTTCTGCGCAGTATTCGTATTTTCCGTAGATGTCCCTTTGCTTTTGGGGCGTTTTTGGCATTGGGGCTGAGTTTTACCCTGGTTATCCAGGCGTTGGCGAATATGGCGGTGAATGTGAATCTCTTTCCTGTCACGGGTGTAACCTTACCCCTGGTGAGCATGGGAGGCAGTTCGTTTTTGTTCACCTGCCTGGCAATAGGAATTATATTAAGCGTAGCGCGTAATTCAGAAATACAGGAAGGGAAGGACATATCTAATACAGAGACGGCGTGACACAACGAGTTATCATAGCAGGCGGCGGTACCGGCGGCCATATATTTCCGGCTATTGCCATAGCAGGGGCCCTGAAGCAACAGTCTCCGGGCATTGAACTGCTATTCGTGGGTGCGAAGGGCAAAATGGAAATGGAGAAGGTGCCGCAGGCAGGATATAATATAGAGGGAATCGATATTGCCGGCTTCAACAGAAGTTCGCTGATAAAAAATATCGGACTGCCTTTCAAGCTGATAAAAAGCTTTATTCAGGTGCGTCGGATACTAAAAGCATTTAGTCCTGACGCCGTAGTGGGGGTCGGGGGGTATTCCAGTTTCCCTGTTTTGCGGGCAGCGCAGGCTAAAGGAATTCCCACTTTCATTCATGAGTCCAACTCGTTCGCGGGTAAGGCAAATCAGTGGTTGGGAAAGAAGGCTACGGGCATCTTTGTTGCCAGCGATGGAATGGAGAAATTCTTCCCGGCAGGTAAGATAAAGATTACCGGTAATCCTGTCCGGAAGAATATTTCGGATAGCAGGATCGGCAGGGAAGAGGCCCTCGGGTTTTTTGGGCTGGATCCTGCCAAACAGACGGTGCTTTGCACGGGCGGCAGCCTGGGGGCAAAAGGGATTAACGAAGCCGTAGCCGCCAATCTGAACGAGTTCGGCAACAACGGGCTTCAGTTGATCTGGCAGACGGGGAAGCCTTTCGCGGAGAAAGCCGCTGCTCTTTGCGCCGGTAAAAATAATTTATGGACCCGTGACTTTGTCACACGGATGGAATACGCATTGGCTGCGGCAGACGTAGTGATATCGAGATCCGGCGCGATGTCCATCGCTGAATTATGCGTGGCGGGGAAAGCGGTAGTTTTTGTCCCCTTCCCTTTTGCAGCGGAAGATCATCAGACTGCCAATGCAGAGGGCCTGGTGAATAAGCATGCGGGACTGTTGGTAAAAGATAGTGAAGCAAGAGAGAAGTTGGTGGCCACAGTGATCGCTCTGGCGAAGAATGTGCCCCAGCAAAATGAGCTAAAGGAGAATATCGCCCGGCTGGCGGTGACCAACGCGGATGAAGTGATCGCCCGGGAGATTTTAAAATCGGTGAATGGCTGAACTAAAAGATATACGGAAGATTTATTTCATTGGCATCGGAGGCATCGGGATGAGTGCGCTGGCAAGGTATTTCCGGTTTCATGGAAAAGAGGTGAGCGGATATGACAAAACGTCAACACCTCTCACGCGTCAGCTGGAAAGTGAAGGGATTCCCGTTCATTATGAGGACAACCCGGATCTGGCGCCCCGGGATGCAGACATGGTCGTATATACGCCTGCGGTGCCTAAGGATCATAAAGAGCTGCTCTATTATCAGCAGCATCAGTACCCTATTTTGAAGCGGAGTGACGTGCTGGGTGAGATCACCAATAGCTCTTTTAATATTTGTGTGGCGGGTACTCATGGTAAAACCACCATCACTACGATGATCGCCCATATCCTTCGGGATAGCGGATATGGCTGTAATGCCTTTCTGGGAGGGATCGCCGTCAATTATAACAGTAATTTCTGGAGTGACCGGCGGAATGTGTGTGTGGTGGAAGCCGATGAGTATGACCGGAGCTTTCTGAAATTGAGTCCCAATGTAGCG
>Ga0247764_1000836_pt1 | contig 10772 bp, 9 predicted proteins | sample UWRJL051202B4_FD_179932 | JGI IMG/M metagenome (GOLD analysis project Ga0247764, IMG submission 179932) | Plant litter microbial communities from Arlington Agricultural Research Station in Wisconsin, United States - UWRJ-L051-202B-4 | ecosystem: Environmental > Terrestrial > Plant litter >...
GCCCTGACCGGGCCACAGGATGCCGTGGCCGGCATGCGCGAGGCCTACCGGGAGCGCAGAGACCTCGCCCTCGCGCTGCTGTCCGGCGCGGGGATGCGCCCGCTGCGACCGTCCGGAGCGTTCTACCTGATGGTGCCGCTGACCACGGGTGTCAGCTCGCGGGATGCTGCGCTGGAGCTGGTCGGGCGCGGGGTGTCTTTCGCTCCCGGAAGTGCGTTCGGCAGCGTCGCATCCGATCAGCTGCGGATGTCGCTGGCGAGCAGTCCCGAGACCATCGAACGCGGTCTCGGTCGTTTTCTCGACTGGCATGCCGAGAGCGATGGCGGCCGACTGGCGCTTCGGTCACTCACTACACTGACCGAGGATCACCGCCGACGCTGAGCGCCCGGAAACGGGCGAGACCGGAAACAGGAGAGACGATGGCCAAGCGAAGTCACACCGCCGTTCTTGCCGGCGCCATCGAGCGTCCGCAGGACCGCGCCAAGATCGATGAGATCGACATGGCGCTGCTCCAGGAGCTCGCCCGGGACTCTCGGCAGTCGCAACGGGCGCTCGCCCGCCAGATCAACATGTCGGCGCCGGCGGTCGCGGAACGCATCGCGCGGCTCGAACGCAGCGGGGTGATCCGCCAGTATTCGATCGACATCGACTGGGATCGGCTCGGCCTCGACGTCGTGGTCTTCATGCCGATCACCCTCGAGTCGGGCGGCGATATCGAGCCGACCCTGGCGGCGTTCCGCGAGATCCCCGAGCTCGAGGAGCTCACCGTCGTGGCGGGGCGATACGACCTGCTCGCCCGGTTCCGGCTGAGCGACCAGCGGCACCTTCGCGAGCTGCTGCTCGACCGGGTCTGGCAGATCCCGAACGTCGCCAGGATCGAGACGATGCTCGGCCTCGGTAACCTGATTACCGAGGACTACGCGGCCCGCATGCTCGCGCCGCGCGATGGGGACGCGGATGCGGGCACCGCCGCGGCCGATGACCAGGGCGATACCGACTCCTGAGCCTGTTTGTGCTTGCAATTGAGTAGATAACCGCCGCTCACGCTATTCAGTTACACGTTCGAAACACAATTGAACCTTCCATGTGACTTTTATGCGGTTATATGTCGTCATGGACTCGAAGGCATCGTCACAGGCTCGTCCACGGCTCAATGGCGAGGCGACCGATCTGTGGGCGATTCAGCTCGACCTGTACCAGGGATTCCTCTCCGGCGACCGGGCACGTGTCGATCGGCACATCAGCGCTGACGGTACGATGTGGGACTCGGCCCACGAACCTCTCATCCACGGCCTGACCGGTCTGAATGAGGTTCGCGCCGCGCGCCCGACCGGCGCCGGCGCTCCGCAGGTCGACGACCTCGATGCCACGGAACCCGTGATCGACATCTGGGGCGATACCGCGCTCACCCGCCATCTGCTCACCGTCACCTTCAGCAACCCCGGACTTCCCGCGGAGCGCGTGCGGGTCACCGGAGTCTGGCGCCGCGTCGACGGCGAGTGGCTCAACGTTCACAACCACGAAGACGTCCTGCCCTGATCGTCGTCCCCTCGCACAGGCAGGGGCGGGCGACCACGAAACAGGACCGGCCTCGGCCGGAACACCGCAGCACCCGAAATGCAGCACCTCCAGCACACGCACCAACAGCACGCACGTTCCCTTCACCTCATCCCATGAAAGGACCACCATGAGAAATCGTGCACGTGGTACCGCCCTCCTCGCGGGCGCAGTCGGAGCAGCCCTTCTGCTCAGCGCCTGCAGCGGGGCAGCAGCACCCGAGAAGTCATCCGGTGGAACGCTGGTCATCGACAAGTCGTTCGACCTGAAGACCGCCGACCCGGCCCGCAACTTCGAGACCGCCGGCAACATCCTCGGCCGCGCCGTCTACGACACCCTGCTCACCTTCAAGAACGGCGACAGCGCCACACCGATCGCGATGCTCGCCACCAAGTGGGAAGGCAACGCCGACGCGACGAAGTACACGTTCACGCTCCGGAACGATGCCAAGTTCTCCAACGGCGACAAGCTGACAGCGGATGACGTGGTCTTCTCGCTCACCCGCGTCACCAACATCAAGGGCAACGGTTCGTTCCTGATGGACGGCCTCACCGCGAAGAAGATCGATGACACAACCGTCGAGATCGATTCGGAGAAGTCGAACACCGCCATCCCGGCCATTGTCACCAGCCCGACCCTCGGCATCCTGAACTCCACGCTGGTCAAGAAGAACGGTGGTACCGATGCGGTCGGCGCCGACGAGAGCGACAAGGCCGAGAAGTTCCTCAACAAGACCTCGGCCGGCAGTGGTCCGTACGCGTTGAAGACCTTCAATACGACGACCGAGACCGTGATCGTGCCGAACAAGTACTACTGGGGTGACAAGCCCGCGTACGACAAGGTGGTGCTGCGCAACGCCACCGCGGCGACGCAGAACCAGGACATCACGTCGGGCACCGCGCAGGTGGCGCTCGACCTCGGCTCCGACCAGATCGCCTCGCTCAAGGGCAACACTGCGGTGGACATCACCACGGCCCCGTCGCCGACCCTGTTCTTCCTGTTCTCGAACGCCAACCCGGCGGTCTCCACGATCACCTCCGACCCGAAGTTCCGCGAGGCGGTCACATACGGGCTCGACTACAAGTCTCTGCTCGACCTCGCCGGTGACGGCGCGGTGCGTGCGGCCGGCGTCGTCCCGAACTCGTTCCTCGGAGCGCTGAAGGAGAGCGACGCGGTCGTCCGTGACGTCTCGAAGGCGAAGGCGGCGGTGGCGGCCCTCGGGTCCGCGCCGACGGTGAAGCTCGAGTACCCCAGTGACATCACCGTCGCCGGTCTCGACTTCGGCCCGATTGCGGAGCGCATCCAGGCCAACCTGAAGGAGGTGGGAATCACCGTGACGCTGGTTCCCTCGCCGGTGAGCACGGCCCTGGACAGCTACCGTGCCGGTACCGAGGAGATGGGCCTCTGGCTCTGGAACCCGGACTTCCCCGACCCGTCCGACTACCTCGTCTTCGGGCCTGGTGCAACCGTCGGCCTGCGTGCCGGCTGGGCGGCCGGCGCGGACTCGGCGGCAGAGAGCGTCGCCACGAAGGCATCGTCGACCGTCGACAACGACGAGCGCGGCGCCCTCTACGAGGACTTCCAGAAGGACCTCAACAAGGCCGGCGTCTTCAACCCGTTGTTCCAGCCCGCCGCGTCGATCGTCTCGTCCAGTACGGTCGGCAAGGTGACCTACAGCCCGGTCTACGGCCTGGACATCCCGGCCATCAAGTAGTCCGAACATCACGTAGTCCGAACATCCTCCCGGGCGGCCCTCGTCGGCCGCCCGGGAGTGCACCACCACCCGGATCCACCCACGGAGGACAGCATGCTCTGGCGATTCCTGCTGAAGCGGATCGGTGCCGCGCTGCTCCTCGGCATCGGCGTGATCATCGTCACCTTCGCGTTGACCTCCGTGCTTCCGGGTGACCCGGCCACGGCCCAGCTCGGCGATCGTGCCTCGGCCGACCCCGAGATCGTGGCCGCCTACAAGAAGGCGCACGGCCTCGACCAGCCGCTGTACGTGCAGTTCGGTCTGTACGTGGTCAATCTGCTGCACGGCGACCTGGGGCAATCGCTGCAGAGCCATCGCTCCGTCGCGACGGACCTCGCGCAGTTCGGTCCGGCATCCGCCGAACTCGCCATTGCCGCCACGCTGTTGGCCATCATCTTCGGGATCGGCCTCGGTATCGTGGCGGCCCTCCGCGCCAACCGTCCGGTCGACCAGGCGCTGCGCCTGTTCAGTCTGGGCGGGGTCAGCATCCCCATCTTCTGGCTGTCGCTCGTCGCGATGTTCCTGTTCTCCACCCAGTTGCGCATCTTCCCGTCGTCGGGTCGGTTGAATCCCGGTGACACCCCACCTCCGACGGTCACAGGGCTGTACACGGTGGATGCCGTGCTCTCGGGTCAGTGGACCACCTTCGGTGTCGCGCTCTCGCACCTCATCCTGCCGGCGGTGGTGCTCTCTGCCCCGATGATCGGCCTGCTGCTGCGCTTCACCCGGTCGTCGATCCTCGAGGTTCTCGGCAACGACTACGTGCGGTCGGCCTACGCCAAGGGCCTGTCGCCCCGCACCATCATCGGCAAGCACGTGCTGCGCGCGGCGCTGGTGCCGATCATCACCGTTTTGGGCACCGCCTTCGCCTCGTTGCTCGCCGGCACCGTGCTGGTCGAGCAGATCTTCGCCTGGCCGGGTATCGGCCAGTACGCCTTCCGCAGTGCGACCAACCTCGATCTTCCGGCGATCGTCGGGGTGACGCTCTTCGTCGCGGCGGTCTTCATCGTGGTCAACCTCATCGTCGATGTGCTGTACGGCTTCGTCGACCCACGGATCCGTACGTCATGAGAGTGACGCCTAAGACCGGGAGCCCGGTATGAGCAGCCCCATCGTCGCCGACCCGATGCTCGTGCCGGACGACCCCTCGGCGACGCCGCGGCGACAGCGCAATCGGTGGAGCCTCCGTGTCCGGGTACCGAGGCCCTGGCGTCGTCCGCTCGCCTACGTCGGTGTGGCGATCATCGGGATCTGGGCTCTGGTAGCGATCTTCGCGCCGCTCATCGCCCCCTTCGACCCCCTGGCGCAGTCGTCCCCGCGCTTCCTCGCGCCCTCCGCCGCGCATCTGTTCGGAACGGATGCCGTCGGCCGCGACGTTCTCTCGCGCGTGATCTACGGCGCGCGCATCAGCCTGCCGATCGCCGTGGTGCTGGTCGCCCTGTCGTTGCTGGTCGGCGGCACGATCGGGGCCATCGCGGGTTATGTGGGCGGCGTGGTCGACAGCGTGCTGATGCGCATCGTCGACCTGTTCTTCGCCTTCCCGAGCATCATCCTGGCGATGGCCGTCTCGGCTGCCCTCGGCCCGTCGCTGCTGAACGCGGTGTTCGCGATCGTCGCCGTCTCCTGGCCGTCCTACGCCCGCGTGATGCGGTCTCTGGTGCTGACCCTCCGTGGCAGCAACTTCCTCGCCGCCTCCCGGCTGCTCGGCATCTCCTCGGCGCGGGCGCTCTGGCGCGAGGTCGTGCCGAACGTGGCCGGCCCGATGCTCGTGCTGTCCACCCTCGAACTCGGTAGCGCGGTGCTGCTGCTCTCCGGGCTGTCGTTCCTCGGCCTCGGTGCCATCCCGCCGACACCGGAGTGGGGCGCCATGGTCTCCGACGGGGCCCGCGTCTTCTACTACTGGTGGATCGCCGTCTTCCCCGGCATCGCGATCTTCTCCGTCGTGATCGCCTTCAACTTCCTCGGCGACGTACTGCGCGACGGGCTCGACCCGCGTTCATCGCAGTCCCTCGCCACGACGGATCGGTAAGCCATGAGCCTTCTCGACATCGATGATTTGCGCATCTCTCTGCCCACCGATGGTGCGCCGCGCGTGCTGGTGGACGGCGTCTCCCTGCGTGTGAACGAGGGAGAGTTCGTCGGACTGGCGGGCGAGAGCGGCAGCGGCAAGACCGTCACCGCGCTCTCCGCCCTCGGCTTCCTGCCGAGCGGGTCCACCACCACCGGGCAGGTGCGGCTCGACGGCACCGACGTGCTCGGGATGTCGCCCAAGCAGCTGCGCGGTGTGCGCGGCCAGACCGTGGCGATGGTGTTCCAAGACCCGATGACCTCACTGCACCCGATGCTCTCGGTCGAGACGCAACTCACCGAGCAGCTGCGCGCGCACCAGAGCATCAGCAAGAAAGCCGCGAAGGATCGAGCGGTACAGCTGCTCGAGCTGGTGCGCATCCCGAACGCCCGCCACGCCCTCTCCGCCTATCCGCATCACTTCTCCGGCGGGATGCGGCAGCGCATCGCCATCGCGAGCGCGCTGGCCTGCGACCCGCGGTTGCTCATCGCCGACGAGGTCACCACGGCGCTCGACGTCACGGTGCAGGCGGGCATTCTCGAACTGCTGCAGCAGATCCGCCGCGAGACCGGCATGGCGGTCGTCTTCATCACCCACGACCTCGGCGTCATGAACGTCACCGCCGACTCGCTCTACGTGATGTACAGCGGCAGGGTGGTCGAGCACGGGATCACCCGCGAGGTGCTCGCCGCCCCGCGGCATCCGTACACCCGCGCCCTGATCGACGCGCTGCCCGACGCCCACAACCTGGGCGAGCCGCTGGTCGCGATCCCGGGGGATGCGGCGACCGCCGAGAACCGGCCAAGCGGCTGCGCCTTCCACCCGCGCTGCGCGTTCGCGGTTGACGCGTGTCGTACCGAAGTGCCGGCGCTCCGGCCCGTGGCGCTGGAGCGCGAGCTCGCCTGCCACGTCGACCCCTTCGACCCGGCGGGCCGGCTCGAACTGCTCGTAGAAACCGGAGTGTGACCGTGGCCCTCTTGAATGTGCAGGATGCCGTGGTCGACTACCACGTGCCCGGTCGTGCCACGGTGCACGCCGTCGCCGGTGTCTCGATCAGCGTCGAGCCCGGCGAGATCGTGGGCCTCGTGGGGGAGTCGGGCTGCGGCAAGTCCACCCTCGGGCGCGCGATCGTCGGTCTGCAGAAGCTGACCTCCGGCACGGTGGCGCTCGACGGACATCCCGTCGCCCCGGTCGGTCGTGGCGCTCGGCCGGTACGCGATCGCGGGCTGCAGATGGTGTTTCAGGACCCGTACTCCTCGCTCAACCCGCGGCGCCGCATCGGCAGGCAGATCGCCGACGGCCTGCGTCGCGATGAACCGGGCGCGTCAACCGACCCGCGCCCGGTCGGCGAGCAGGTGACAGAGCTGCTCGCGTCGGTCGGTCTGGCGGCGAACGTCGCCACGCGCTTCCCGCACGAGTTCTCCGGCGGGCAGCGGCAGCGCATCGCGATCGCGCGGGCGCTCGCGCCGAATCCGTCCATCATCGTCGCCGACGAGCCGGTCTCCGCTCTCGACGCCTCCACTCGCGCACAGGTGACGAACCTGCTCACCAGCCTCGCCGCCGAGCGCGGCATGGGGCTGCTGTTCATCTCGCACGACCTCTCCGGCGTGCGGCACATGGCAGACCGGGTCGCGGTGATGTATCTCGGGCGCATCGTCGAGAACTCGCCGACCGAGCCGCTCTGGAGCGACCCGCTGCACCCGTACTCCGAGGCGCTGATCAAGGCGATCCCGAAGCTGGGGATGGATGCCGCGGCTCCCGTCGCCCCGAGTGGCGAGGTCCCCGATCCCGCCAACCCACCCACCGGCTGCCGCTTCCATCCGCGCTGCCCCTACGCGATGGACCGCTGCATCACCGACGACCCCGCGCTGGTGCACATCGACGGCAGCAGGGAGGCGGCATGTTGGCTGCAGCCCGAGGACGGCCCTGCGCGACGGCTCCTGGACGTGAGTGTCGTTCAGAACAGTGCGGTAGGGCGCCCGTGACCGTCAGCCTCCGCCTCAACAACGACGTCGAGTCATCCGCCCTGCTCGATCTGGCGCGCGCCGCGGAGTCGGCCGGCTTCGACCAGCTCTGGGTCTCGAACGACCTGATGATCCGGTCGGCGCCGGTGCTGCTGGGCGCTCTCGCCACCGCGACCTCGCGCATCGAGCTGGGCATCGGCATCGCCAACCCGTACACCACGCACCCGGCCGAGATCGCGATGATGGCCGCCACGATGCAGGAGCTCTCCGGCGGACGCTTTCGCCTCGGACTCGCCGCGGGTGCCGCCGAGTTCCTCGGCTGGGTGGGAATCCCGCAGCCGACGCCCCTGACCACCACACGGGAGGCGTTCCGGGCGATCAAGGCACTGCTCGAGGGCGGTCGACCGATCGACGTGCCCGGCGCGGGAAGCGGCTGGGCCGAAGAGGCGTACCTTCGCGTGCCGCCCGTGCCCACCCCGATCTCGATCGGCGCGATGAGCCCGAAGATGGTGGCCTTCGCCGCGCAGGAGGCCGATGGTGTGCTCGCCCTGCTGTTTCCACCCGAGCATTTCACTGTGGTCCGAGAGCAGGTGGAGGCGGCGGCAGCAGAGGTCGGGCGCGACCTGACCGGCTTCGATCTGCCCGCCTGCGTCTGGTTCTCCGTCGACGCGGATCAGGCGGTCGCGGACCGCGCCCTCGCGCACAAGCTCGCCTACTACGGCTCCGCCTTCTCGCCCTACCTTCTCGCCCGGGCCGGGCTCTCCCGCGACGACTTCGCCGGCATCGACGCAACGCTGCGGGCGGGCGACCCCGAGGGCGCGGCCGACCAGGTGACCCCGGCGATGCTGCGTCTCGGCATCTCCGGCGACCCGGATGCCGTGGTCGCCCGCTGCCTGACCCTGCTCGAATCCGGGGTGGAGCACCTGTCGTTCGGGCCGCCGCTCGGCGCGGATCCGGTGGCCGCCGTCGAACTGATCGGCGAGACCGTTCTTCCCCGATTGACCCTTCGTTCCCGATCGACCGGAGTGACCGTATGACAACCGTCTCGGATCGGGTCGCCGACCTCGGCGCGCGCGTCTGGGCCTGGCGCGACGAGACCAGTTTCCGTTCTGCCGACGACATCCCCCGCATCGCCCACGATCCACTCTGGCTGCCGCGCATCGACGCGGACTCGATGGCCGATCGGATCGCCGCGATCGCCGGATTCACCGGGGAGTGGCGCTCCCTCGACGTGACCTCCGAGCCGGTCGCGGTGCAGGTCGACTACCGCCTCATCGGCTCGACGCTGGCCCGAGCACAGTGGGACATCGAGGTGCTGCGCTCCTGGCAGCGCGACGCTAACTTCCTGCTCAGTCAGATCCTCGGGCCCTATGTCGACCTCCTCCTGCCGCTGCTGCCCTTCGGTGAGCGCCGGGTGCTCGGACTGATCGCCGCGCTGGATGCCGTTCCCGCGCAGGTCGCCATCGCCCAGGCGAATCTCACCGGCACCGGTGTCGCCGATCTTGCGGGTGCGGCAGTCTCGATGCTGGAGGGTATCGAGCAGCGGCTGGCGGCATCCGTCGAGGCGCTGCGGGATGTCGTGCCGCCCGAGCAGCACGAACGCCTGCTGTCATCGGGCGCCGCGGCCGGCTCCGCGCTCGCCGGCTACCGCGACTGGCTCGTCGCTGCGCTGCCGACCTTCGGCACTCCCGTCGTCGTCGGCCGCGAGCGCTTCCTCTGGTACCTGCGCACCGTCGCCCTCATCGCCGACGACCCGGAGCAGCTCACGGCCGCCGCCGAGCAGGAGTACCGCCGCGCGGTGGTCTGGGAGTCGATCGGCCGCCCTCGCGGGTCGGAGCTACCTCCGCTGTTCGCGACGGTGGACGAGCAGACCCGGCAGCAGCGGAAGGATGAGCAGAGCCTCCGTGACTTCTATGAGAGCCGCGATCTGTTGAGCCAGGACGGGTACGGGCACTACCACGTGCACCCGGCGCCGGCCTATCTGAGCCCGCTGCAGTGGTTCGCGGTGAACGACGATCTCACCGACGCGAATCGTCCTGGCGCGGACGGGGTGGCCTATACGCCGGACCCCGGCCCGGAACTGCCGTACTTCTACGCGGCGAACGCGCGTGATCCGCGCCTCGGGATCATCCACGAGGGCACCCACTACCAGCAGCTTGTGCGCTCGTGGGCGCACGAGAATCCGCTGCGGCGGCACTATTTCGACTCGGTCGCCAACGAGGGGATCGCCTTCTACAACGAGGAGGCGATGCTTCAGGCCGGGCTGTTCGACGACTCGGCGCACTCGCGTTCGGTGGTGCAGAACTTCATGCGGCTGCGGGCCCTGCGGGTGCTGGTCGACGTCAACCTCGCCACCGGCGTGTTCGACCTCGCCGCGGGTGCCGACACCTTCGTGCGCCGCGTGCCGATGGATGTCGAAACGGCGACAGAGGAGACAGCGATGTACGTGGCGACCCCCGGCCTCGCCATGTCATACCAGGTGGGCAAGCTGCAGTTGATCGCGATGCTGGCGGACGCCATCGAGCGCGAGGGGCACGATTTCTCCTTCCGACGCTTCCACGACTGGGTCTGGAAGAACGGCAATCTGCCGTTCTCCCTGCAGCGCTGGGAACTGCTCGGCGACCGCTCCGAGGTCGACCGACTCGATGGCTACGAGAGCGAGGCGGTCGTATGGTGAACCGGCTTCTGGTCGACCTCTCGGTGGTCGATGTGGTGAGCGGCGACATTCTTTCGGACGCGGCTGTCGCGATCGTCGACGGCCTCATCACGGCGGTCGGACCTCGGGTCTCGGTCGAGGCGGAATGGGCCGCGCTGCCCGTCGTGTCGCTCGGTGGCGCCTACCTGTCGCCCGGCCTCGTCAACATGCACACCCACTTCTCACTGTCACTTCCCGGCCCCGGCGGCGATGCGGTGTCGGCGATGTCCCCGCACGAGCTCGCGCTGTACATGGCGGACGGCGCCCGTCGCACGCTGCTCGAGGGCGTCACGACCGTGCGCTGCGTGGCGGAGAAGGATCACGCCGACTTCGCCCTGCGTGACGCCATCGCGGCGGGGCGCACGATCGGCCCGCGCATCTTCACGGCCGGGCAGGCGCTGGTCTGCACAGGTGGCCACGGTTTCGAGGGCACGGACACGCTCGAATGCGACGGCCCGGTCGGGTTCCGCCACGGAGTGCGCTCGCAGCTCAAGGCCGGCGCCGATCTCATCAAGGTGATGATCTCCGGCGGCATCGCGGGCGAGCACGAGGCGATCTCCACCCCGCAGCTGGCCACCGACGAACTGGAGGCGGTGCTGGAGACGGCGCACGCCTGGGGCACGAAGGTCACGGCGCACGCGGGGCCGGCCCCGATCATCCTGCAGGCGGTCGAGCTCGGGCTCGACTGTGTCGAGCACGGGTACCAGCTCACGCCCGAGGTCGCGGCGGCGATGG
>Ga0247764_1000839_pt1 | contig 10765 bp, 8 predicted proteins | sample UWRJL051202B4_FD_179932 | JGI IMG/M metagenome (GOLD analysis project Ga0247764, IMG submission 179932) | Plant litter microbial communities from Arlington Agricultural Research Station in Wisconsin, United States - UWRJ-L051-202B-4 | ecosystem: Environmental > Terrestrial > Plant litter >...
CGCGCGATCCAACAGCTCGTTGCGCAGCAGCCAGTCAGCACCCGGAGATTGCGCAAAGACTCCTATGCGCAGGGCGCGAAGCTTGTCCTGGGGCAGCTTCAGCAAATCATCCGCCGCTGCGAAGCTCTCGAACTCGGAACGATCGCGATACAGCAGCGCATACGTGGAGCGCATATACGGTCGCGTCGTCGCCGTCAGTTCGTAGCCTTTCGGCACGCCGATGATGACGTCGCACTTGAATCGATCGGCGGTGGCATCTTTCAGGCGCAACGTATTGCGCACGAAACCCATGCGTTGTGGGAAGTAGGTGTACTCGATGCTTCGCCCGAGATCGCGAGCCAGTTCCTGCGCGATCCTATTCTCGTAACCCTCACCTTGTTGATTGGACAACGGCATGTTGTCCGGATCGGCGCACACGCGCAGTACGGGCTCCGCCTCCTGGGCCGCCCGTGAGAGCGGCGCAGTGAAAGCACAGGCGAACATCACACCTGCGAGCATTCGCAGGTGTGGTCCGCTCGCGCGCCCGCCACCCGGCGGGCTATTCGATGGGCGACAGGCGACCGGGTTGGATCTGACCATCGGAACGTCCTTTCAGGTAGGCATACAGGCCTTCCCAGTTCTCATTGACCATGGGACTGGTGTTGAACGGGGGCATGCCCTTCTCGAGACGCCCATTCATGATCACCGTGTGGAATTCCTCCTTGGAGAGCACCTTCAGGGACTCCACCAGTGCCGGTCCGACCAGGCCTTCCTGCTCGGCGCCGTGGCAGCGCTCGCAAGCGAGCGCACGCCACGTCTTCCAACCTTGCAGTGTCTTCGCATCGACCTTGTTACCGTCCTGCACTTTGTAGAGCGCATCCGACCGCGACGACGCTGCTTCGTCCGCACCGACGTTGGCACTCGCCATCGCGATCAGGATCGCCCCTGCCAAGCACAGCACGCCCGCTTGCTTATGGCTGCTTCGCATAGGTTCCTCAGCGCATCGCGGTCTTGGCGGCGTTCGCGGGCAATGCGAACACGAACAGCGAACCGCCAAGCGTCGTGTACTTGGCGAGGTCCTTGTAACCGCCGACGGCGCCGAGGCCTTCCGTCGATCCCGTCAGGCCCGCAGCCAGACCGAGACCCGCCCAGCCACCGATGCCCGAGTAGACACCGACGTACTGTGTGCCGGCATATTCGTAGCTGAACACGTTGCCGATGATTCCCGAGGGCGTCTTGAATTTCCAAAGCTCCTTGCCATCCTTGGTGCTCACCGCCTTGAGATAGCCTTCGAGCGTGCCGTAGAAGGCAATGTCGCCCGCGGTGGTGAGCGGACCGGACCACACAGAGAAGCGCTCAGGCTTCGACCACACGATCTTGCCCTGCGCCGCATCCCACGCGATGAAGTTGCCCATGCCGCCGTGACTGCCGGGTGTCGGGTACATCGTCAATGTCGCACCGACGTATGGCTGTCCCGCGGTGTATTCGACGTTGAACGGCTCGTACGTCATGCACACATGGTTGGTCGGCACCAGGATCAGGCCCGACTTACGGTCGTAACTCGCGGGCTGCTGGTCTTTGGTGCCGAGAGCAGCGGGACAGATGTCCTTCACGTTCACGTCCGCACCGGTGGTCGCGGGCGAATACTTCTTGTCTACGATGGGACGGCCGGTCTTCATGTCGACCTTGGATGCCCAGTTCACTGTCGGATCGTATTTCTCGGCCACCAGCAGTTCGCCGCTGTCGCGATTCAACGTGTAGCCGAAGCCGTTGCGATCGAAGTGAACCAGCGCCGGGACTTTCTTGCCCTTGATGTCCAGGTCCACCAGCAGGTTCTCGTTGACCCCGTCGAAGTCCCATTCATCGTGCGGCGTCATCTGGTAGGCCCACTTGGCCATGCCGGTATTGAGATCGCGCGCGAACAGGGTCATCGACCACTTGTTGTCGCCGGGACGCTGCGATGGATTCCAGGTGCCGGGATTGCCGGTGCCGTAATAGACAAGATTGAGTTTCGGATCGTAGGCATACCAGCCCCAGGTGGTGCCGCCGCCGAGTTTCCATTGATCGCCCTTCCAGGTCTTCACCGAGGAGTCCGCCCCGATCGGCGCCAGCTTGCCGTTGGTCCAGGTCATGGTCTTGGCGGGATCCACCAGCAGGTCCTTGTCGGGTCCGGTGCTCCACGCGGTCCAGAGTTTCTTGCCGGTCTTCAGGTCGTACGCGATCAAGCGGCCGCGCACGCCGAATTCGCCGCCGGAAATACCGGTGACCACCACGCCTTTGAATACGTGCGGCGCGTTGGTGTTGCTCTCGCCGATCTTGGGATCGCCGTTCTTGGCGCTCCACACCACTTTGCCGGTGTCGGCATCGAGCGCGACCAGCGTGGTATCGGCCTGCTGCAACAGGATCTTGCCGTCGCCGAAGGCGAGGCCGCGATTCACCGTGTCACAGCACATCACCGGCACGACACCGGCATCCTGCTTGGGTTCGTACTTCCATTTGTACGACTGGTCCTTGAGGTTGATCGCAAACACGTTGTTGGGAAACGGCGTGTGGATGTACATGGTGTCGCCGATCACCAGCGGCGATCCCTCGTGCCCGCGCAGCACGCCGGTGGACATGGTCCAGTTCACCTGCAGCTGCCCGACGTTGCTGGCATTGATCTGCTTGAGATCGCTGTAACGATGATTGGCGTAGTCGCCGGCCTGGATGGCCCAGTTCCCCGGCTTGGCCGCTGCCTGCTCCAGATCGGGCGCCGCGGCAGCCCCGAAACTGAAAGCGGCCGTGGCCACTGCGGTACAAAGAACCGGAATGGAGCGATGCTGAAGTTTCATATTTCATTCCCCCGATGACCCGATGCGAGAAAGGTTGTTGTCCGGTGCTCAGGTTGGCTCGCGGCATGCAGGCTGTCTCGCCAGCCGGCAATCCGCCCACCACCCCTCCACCCCGTGAGGTCATTGACAATGCAACGCCTGTGCCACAATCGACTGCGAAAGCTATTCTCCATGACACTGCTGGCCGCGACCTCGTTGTGGTGCGCCGGCTGTCCCCGGGCCGACCAGCCTGTCCACGACTATCCGACCCATGCCCGCGTCGAGTACGTGAATCAATGCATCGCCAATCATGGCGACAGCCTGTCGACGCTGTACCAGTGTTCGTGCGCCATCGACCGCATGGCGAGCCGACTGAGCTACGACGATTTCGTCGAGGCCGGCACGTTTGCGAAATACGCCTCGCTGCCCGGCGAAGGCGGCGCAATCTTTCGCGATTCGGACCAGGCAAAAACTCTAGCCAAGCTGTATCGCGAGCTGGAAGCCGAAGCCTTCGGCAGCTGCGGCCTGAAAAAATGAGAGGAGCGATCATCGGGCCGTCGCCGTCCATCACGGCGGCACCGGCCCGAGGACGACGCCCCAGGGCGAGCGGCCCACGGCGATCCGCTTGACGGTGCTCAAGGTCGTGGTGTCTACGACGCTGACGTCATTGGATGGGCCGTTGGCGGTGTAGAGAAAACGGCCGTCCTGCGACAACGCCATGCCCCATGGCCGCGTGCCTACAGGAATTTCCGCGACCAGTTCGAAAGCCTGCTGCCGTCCGGCAACATCGACCACCGCGACTGTGCCGCCGCGACCGGTGCTCACATATAAACGACCGCGACGCGCATCGAGCACGACGGCCATGGGCCGTGCTTCTTTACGAAGTTGCAGCAGGCGCTCGACCGGTTCGCCGCCCGGTACGCCGATCCGGTAGAGCGATGCATCGAACTCACCCGATACGTAAGCAGTGTTGCTATCCGCGGTGAACGCCATATCGCGCGGTCGTTTGCCTACTGTCACCGACTTCACCACTTCGTGCGTGCGCGCATCGATGACGGACACCGAATTGTCGGATTCGTTGGTCACCAGCACCCAGCGACCGTTCGGCGCTACGGCCACGCCTTCGGGTTCACGGCCCACCGGAATGCGCTTGAGAATAGCGCCCGTGTCTATGTCGACGACGGAGGCCAACCCCGCATCCTCGTTGGCGACGTAGAGGCGCCTGCCATCGGCGCTCACATCGAATTGCTCGGGGTCGGAGCCCGCCGGCAACACCTTGATCACCTTGTGCAAACCCGTATCGACGACGGTGATGCCATCGGCGGCCAGGTCGCGTTCGAGCTTGGCGCATTCCTCGTCGGGCACGCTCGGCGGGCATTTGGCCAGTCCACTTACGGCAACGAAGAGTCGCGAACCGCTGCGATCCAGCTTCAGGCCGCGCGGCCGTTTGCCCACAGGGATGGTCGCGACGACCGCCGCGCTTTGCGTGTCGATGACGGTGACGGAATGGCCGTCTTCGTTCGACACGTACGCGCGGCCCGCCTGGGCGAACGGCACGAAGGTAGATGAGAGCAGCACCGCCAGCCAGCGGTGCCCAACGAGACGCGGGTTCGATGTCATCATTTTCTAAAACGATAGATAGGCGCCGAGGTTGAAGTTGCTGCTGTCGTTCTCGATACCGTTGTGCGCTTCCGCTTTGGTATCGGTGAACTCCCCGAGCAGGGTGAGATTCGGGGTCAGCGAGTAATACGCGCCGAGCGTGTATTTCTTGTTGGTGCTGACCAGGTCGGAGACGGCCTCGCCAGCAGCAAGATCCAGGTTGCTCTCGCCGTAATTGAGGCCGAGCTTCAGATCGCCGAACTTGTAGGTGACCTGTGCGAGAAAGCCGTCGCTGTCGCGCTCGTGGCCGGCGCGATCATCGCTGTACAGGAACAACCCGGTGGTTCCCAATCCCTCGCCCTGGTAGTACCAGGCCAGGAATTCGGCGGCGCCGAAAGTGATCTTGCCGCCGACGTCGAAGCCGAAGCTGTCGAAGTCGGACGCATCGGTGGTTCCTTCATGCTTCTGGCTGATGAAGGTGGCCGACAGATAGACGGGGCCGTGCGTGTACGCGATCTTGCCGTGGAAACCCGGGCTGCTTTCGGGCGTCGGTGCGTCCTGTATCACCGGTTCGAGCGGATCGAAGATGCCGATGGTCAGTTTCAATCCGTTGAAATCGCGCGTGGTGTAATTCATCTGCGCGTACCAGTCCGTGTAGATGTACCCCAGGCCGATCGAACCCAGCGAGGTATTGGCGGGCGTCGCGTAATTGCCGTTGCCGGCGCCGACTCCAGGCAAGGTCATGTCGTTCAGGATGGCGTCGGCGCCGAACAAGCCTATGTTTCGACCGAGCATGACCGTGCCCATCGAGTCGTTGCCGAACGTGAGAAATACCTGGCGCATATCCACGCCGGTGGTGCCCAGCGCGGTATTCAGCAGCGCCGCGCCCTGTTGCAGGTTCGGACTGCCGTCATTGGTGCTGATGCCCGGATAGAAACCGAACGTGACAGCGATGTCGTAGCCCTTCTGCGTGGTAGACGCTCCGATCGCAAGCGCCGCGGGCAGCAGGCCGTTGCTGATCGAGGAACTGCGGTCTTCACCGCCAGCGCCACGACATGCGAGACCGCCGGTGATGGGCAGCGTCGTCTCCTCTTCGCATTGCGAGCCGATGTAATGCACGTTTACATTGCCGTTCGCCGTGAACTTCCAGTCGCCTGCGGCAATTTCCACTGCGGACACGCCGGTACTGGCAAGAAAAGCTGCAGCTCCAATGCAGAATGGAGCGCCGACTGATTGATGGCGCCGTGTAATTCTCGGCATGACGCTTCCCCCCCGATTCGTTGTTGATGACTCGTCATCGATCTCGTTATTGTCAATTAAGCAAAGCGTATGCCAGTGTGCATACCTGCCGTCGTAGACAAGTCAATTACGTTCCGTTCCCAGTCAGGACCAGGACGGCGTCGCGATCGCCAGCGATGTGTGTCAAGACGGTGACTACGCGTGACACTGTTCCGCGACAGATGACACAGTGATACAGTTCGCCCCCGGCGCGTTGCGACGCGCCCGGACGAAGACGGATAAAGGACGAGCCAGGACGAGATAAGCAAAGGACGGCATTGGGGGGATGACGATGGATGCGAATGCAGTACGGCATGCCGCGGATGTGCTCCAATTCGTGCGCGGACAGAAAGCGCCAACTCCGGGGCACCTCACCACTCTGAACACAGCCATCGCGAGTTCGTGGCGCCGCTGCGCACTTGACTACTCAATGGATCCGGGCAGGCCACACTTCGCCCCGAGCGTCATCGATGCCAGCACGCTTGCGCAGCGGCGCGCCCAGTACGCAGATTTAGTACAGATCACCTCGGCAGAAATCGACTGGCTGTATGAATATATCGCCGAGTCGGGCTACGCGTTGGTGCTCACCGACGCCAACGGCATCGTGCTCTACGAAAAAACCGACTCGACGCTCACCGACACTTTCCGCGCCGCCGGTCTTATGGCCGGCGCCGACTGGAGCGAGCCGCAGGAAGGCACCAACGGCATCGGCACCTGCATTGCCGAGAACCGGCCCGTCATCGTCCATCGCGAAGAACACTTTCGTTCCTGCCACATCGGACTGTCGTGTTCCGGTGTGCCGATTCGCGATCCGTCCGGCGCCCTGGTTGCCGTCCTCGACGCGTCTACGTTGAATGCCCGGGACACGCGGGCCAGCCTGGCACACACCATGGCGCTGGTCAGCCTGTCGGCGCGACTGATCGAGAAATGTTTGTTTCTGCAGCACTTCCGCCAGGGCGTGGTGTTTCGCTTCCACGCGCGGCCCGAGTTCGTGAACCTGCAACACGATGGCGCCATCGCGCTGGCGCACGACGCCACCGTCATCGCCGTTGACGAGACCGCACTGTGGCTGTTGCGAGTGGCGAATCGCGCCGACCTGATCGGACGGCGGATCGACGAGATTTTCGCCGTGAGTGCCGATGAACTGATCGATCCCGCACGCGATACGCAAGCGGCGTTGCGACCGGTGCGCGACGTGGCCCTCGGCAGGCGATTCTTCTCCAGCCTCGATCATGGGACTGCGGGCGCGCGGTCGTCGAAGCCGACTTCGTCGACGACGCTTTCGCCTCCCGTCCTGCAGCTCGTGCCGCCAGCCAGTCGCAAATCTTCGCTCACGTTGGAAGAGCTGGCCGGAGAGGATCCGCAGATGCTGCGCAATGTGCGCAGCGCGCATCGCATCGCCATGTCGCGTGTGCCGGTCATGATCCAGGGACCGACGGGTGCTGGCAAAGAGATGTTCGCCCGGGCACTGCACGCTGCGAGCGACCGTGCGACGCGACCGTTCGTAGCGCTCAATTGCGCGGCCATTCCCGAAGCATTGATCGAAAGCGAATTGTTCGGCTATCGATCCGGCGCATTCACCGGCGCACGCAAGGAAGGAATGAAGGGGAAAATCCTGCAATCCTCCGGCGGCACACTGTTTCTCGATGAGATCGGAGACATGCAGCTGGCCCTGCAGACGCGATTGTTACGCGTGCTCGAGGAGCAGGAAGTGATGCCGCTCGGCACCGAGACCGCACTGAAGGTCGACCTGCGAGTAATCTGCGCCTCGCACCAGAACCTGCGGGCCATGATTGCCCGTGGCGCGTTTCGCGAGGATCTCTACTATCGCCTCAACGGCATCACGCTGGAATTGCCGCCGCTCGCCCAGCGCACCGATAAAGAGAGACTGATCCGCGAATTCCTGGCCGCCGAGACCAGCGATGGACGGCCGGCGGCCATCGAGATGGACGCCTTTCAGCAATTACTCGCTTACGGCTGGCCCGGCAACGTCCGCGAGCTGCGCAATGTCATTCGTACTGCATTGGCCATCTGCGACGGCGGTGTGGTTCGTTTGCGGGACCTGCCCAGTGAAGTTCGTCGCAGCGAAGGCGGGCACAATCCAATACCTGCAATGCCGTGCGCCAAGCCAGCACCCGCCGAACGAGAGAAGATGATGCAGGCCATTCGGGAGTGCGACGGCAACATGTCTCGCGCTGCCGGGCAACTCGGCATCAGTCGCAACACGTTGTATCGCCACTGCAAGCGGCTCGGCATTCCTCTGCAGCACTCTCACTCTGATCTCCACCCCCGCTCACCGGGCGAGTAAACCGCAGCTCCACCGCTGGCACGCAATCTGCTTGCAGATTCGAGACGTCGCTTCGACAGGTCGCGGCCGGTGAGGGACCGTGGGGAGCAGGAAAAAGCGTAGTGCTCCGGGCGCGGGATTGAGACTCGCACCGGGGGTCCGCTTCGACAGCAGCGAAGAGCGGGAAGAAGTGCTCGTCCTGGTGTGCCCGGACGGCAAGGTACAGCTCAACCAGATTGCGGCGGGCATCCTGCGCCTGTGCGATGGATCGCGCACGCGCGACGACCTCGTCGCCGAAGTCGTGCGCCGATCTCGAGGACCCGCACGCGTGGTGGAAATCATTGAGTTCCTGGACGTCGCGCAGGCGCGCGGCTGGATTGATGGGGAATAAATAAAGGACCGCGATAGGGAGTTCACACACATGACCCTGATAAAAACATTGTCGCTGGGGGTGGCCATTCTGGTCCTAGCGCCATGCGCAGCGTCTCGGGCTGCCGAGAATTCGCCGGCCGCGCGCGCCGGTACTTCGGCATTCGACAAGGTTCTGGAGGAGATCACCGTTGCCTCGACGCCCTTGGGCGGCCTCGAACTGCCCATCGACCTCATTCCCGGCAACATCCAGCGCGCCACCAGCGACGACATAGAACGCCAGCACCAGGCAAGCCTGGCGCAGTTCCTGGGCGAGCGGCTCGGCAGCGTCTTCATCAACGAAGCCCAGAGCAACCCGCTGCAGCCGGACGTGCAGTTCCGCGGCTTCGTCGCATCGCCGTTGCTCGGTCAACCGCAAGGCATCGCCGTGTACCAGAACGGCGTACGCATCAACGATCCGTTCGGCGACGTCGTCAACTGGGCGCTGCTGCCCGAAGGCGCCATCGCCAGCATCGACCTCATCCCGGGATCCAACCCCGTGTTCGGCCTCAACGCGCTCGGCGGCGCGTTGTCGGTAAGAACCAAGAACGGCTTCACCGACCCGGGCACGCAGGCGGAATTCACCGGCGGCTCGTTCGGCCGCCTCATCGGTGCTATCGAATCCGGCGGCGAGTTCGGCAATGGAATGAGCTACTACGGCAGCGCGCGTTATCTTTCGGAAGATGGCTGGCGCGATCACTCTCCGTCCGACGCCTTGCACCTGTTCGGCGATCTCGGCTGGCGCAACGATACGAGTTCGCTCGATCTGAGCGTTACCCGCGTCACCACCGACTTGATCGGTAATGGCGCGGCGCCGGTTCAATTACTCGAAGAGGATCGCGAAGCCATCTACACGCATCCGGATCGGACCGAGAACGCGCTCACCCTGGTATCGCTTGCAGGCAGTCACAGCTTCGCCTCCGGCGTGCAGTTGGAAGGCGTCGCCTACCTTCGTCGCAGTAACATCGACACGATGAACGGCGACGAGTCGGATTTCGAGGAATGCGAGGACGCTCCTGGATTCGTCTGCGATGGCGACGAGGAACTGGCTCTGGACATCAATGACGAACCCATTGTCTTCGACGACGATGTCGAAGGCGCCACTCTCAATCGCAGTTCGACCCGGCAGGAGACGCGCGGCGCGTCGTTGCAACTGGGGATTACCACGCCAATCGCGGGACGCGACAATCGGTTCATTGTCGGCGGTTCGCTGGACCACAGCACGGTGCGATTCGGCTCGAACACCGAACTCGGCAGGCTCGACGAGGAACGCGGCGCCATTCCCAGCGGCTTTTTCCCGGTGGAATCGCTCGTCGATCTCGACACTCGCGTCGAGAATCGCGGCATCTTCGTGACAGATACTTTGTCTCTCACATCGAAACTCGCCGTGACGCTGTCGGGACGCTACAACGACACACAAGTGGAATTGCGCGACCAGCTCGGCACCGCTCTCAACGGCGATCACGACTTCGAACATTTCAACACTGCGGCCGGCATCACTTATCGAATCGCCCCGTCGCTGCGTCTATATGCAAACTTCAGCGAGTCCAATCGCGCGCCCTCCCCTGTCGAGTTGACTTGCGCGGACGAAGACGACCCCTGCGCTTTGCCGAACGCGTTTCTCGCCGATCCACCGCTCGAACAAGTCATCGCGCGAACCGTCGAGACAGGAGCGAGCGGTGTGTGGCAGGACCTGCGCTGGCATGCAGGACTGTTCCGTACCGAGAACGAGAACGACATTCTCTTCGTGAGTGCGGGCGCGCTCACCAACCGAGGCTTCTTCGACAATGTCGGCGACACTCGCCGCCAGGGCATCGAACTGAATCTCACCGGCAAGCTGCTCGGCGGTCGCGTGAGCTGGTTCGCGAACTACACGCAGCTCGAAGCGGAATTCCGCGAATCGTTCCTCGTGATGAGTCCTCACAATCCGCAAGCAGTGGACGGCGAGACCGCCGTCGCCAGCGGCTCGCGGATTCCAGGTGTGCCGGAACGGATGCTGTCGGCAGGCGCGAACTTATCGGTCACTTCTGCAATCACCGTCGGCCTCGACATGAAGTATCAATCGAACCAGTTCCTCCGCGGCGACGAAGCCAACGTCACCGCACCGCTGAGCGGCTACACCACCTTCAATGCCAACGCGGAATGGGAAGTGAACCCGAAACTCAGGCTGTTCATCCAGGTCGAGAACCTGTTCGATAAAGACTACGAAACGTTCGGCCTGTACGGAGCGGCCGACGAAGTGCTCGGAGATGACTACGACGACCCGCGATTCGTTTCACCGGCCGCGCCGCTGAGTGCGTGGGTGGGGTTCAGGTGGACGCCGTGACCTCCTCTTCTCGTCACGGCGCAATGGTTTCGTAGCGAGCGTTGTCATCCTGCACGCGATACTGCCAGTACTCCGGCC
>Ga0247764_1000840_pt1 | contig 10760 bp, 19 predicted proteins | sample UWRJL051202B4_FD_179932 | JGI IMG/M metagenome (GOLD analysis project Ga0247764, IMG submission 179932) | Plant litter microbial communities from Arlington Agricultural Research Station in Wisconsin, United States - UWRJ-L051-202B-4 | ecosystem: Environmental > Terrestrial > Plant litter >...
GTGCTGGACGCTGTGGTGGAAGTTCCATTGGACGTGACAGAGGCGGCATCACCTTCGCTCCTGGTTTCCTCCACTGCTAGAGGTTCAGTAGGGTCGATGTAGGTGTCGAGGAGAGTGGAAAGTGCGACGGCCGAAGCAACACAAACGACAGGAGTCAGCGTGAGCATAAGTCGAACCATCACACCAGCGAAGTAGCTGGCCATAACAGCATAGATGATCACGAAGAGATGCTCGTCACGAAGCTCTCGGAAACAGAGAATTACACCAGCGGGGAAAGTGAAAATGAGGAACTGAAGATCCATAAAGAACGATGGCCAAGCGGTAGGTTGATGTTCCGAGACTGACGCAATGATTGGGATGTATCTGGATAGCATATAAGCAGGTCGTCTGAATGGGCTCAACAAAGCTTACTTCTTAGCATAACCGGTATCCCACAGCGAATAGAAACGACCAGTCCAAGGTGCAATCTTGCCTTTGTAGGTCAGGAAGACAAAGGCAGAAGCGCCAAGGAGCCCGATCCCAACAACGGCTCCTCTGAGCAGTTTTTGGAACTGCTGCGATGACACATGTGTTCGAACCAATTGGCCAAAAGCGACAATTTGAAGCAGTCCGAAGACACCTATTTTATCCCATTTAACAAAATTAGAATGCTCGAATGATGAGATTTGCTTTACCAAGTGCCCCCATATGTTCACTGGTGCTGACAGGTTGGAAGCCGACGAAGGGTACTTGCATGCTTGAGAGTGTACCAATGGCATACCAAGAGGAGTATGCGACGTAGAGTCGATCAGAGAAGCGACCCATCAGGACGAGAACGAGTGCGTGAAGCGGGATCATATTTGTGATGAACACATAACCACCTAAACAAGCAATGTCAGTCAAAGACGAATGTATGGATGCAAGGCACTAACCCCATGCAGCGACCATATAAAAGTAGAAGACAGCAGCGATGGTGCCAAACAAAGCACTTCCTTGCTTTAGAGCTTTAATCCAACAGAAAAAGGTGAACATGAGAAGGAAGATGGCAATCGCCTCGTTGTCGTAGGAGCCGGCCACGGAACGGGAGATATATCCCGGGACGATACCGATGAGAGCTGCAGCGAGCAGACCAGCGCTTTCGTCTTTCATTTCTTTCGTGAACCTAACGACCCAGGAGAGTATAAGCATCCATTTCCAAGTATACCGAAGACTTTCTCACATATAGGTCGCCCATGCAGTCAGGGCGCTAAAACCTGGTGCCAGCAGAACACAAACATTTCGGATGTCAACTGGTAAATTCAATGCGTGGAGGGCGTTGTAGATGACGCCACTGGTGGCCATCAATCCAGGATAGACGGTGCCGCCAACAACACGACCTAGCGGATACCAGGCAGTGGGATCAAACCAGTTCCAGAATTCCTGTGTGTCATGTATCAGCACTAGTCTGTCAAGGAGGCCAACAGAAACTCACGTAGAAGCCCTTCTCAGCCAATACCTTCGTCGCCCGGCTTTCAACTAACATCAATCTCACAATACATAAGACAGGGCATCGACTTACTAATTGAACCATGGATCACTACATCGAAAGTCGTCAGGACTGACCTCCACGAACATGAGAGAGAGATGGACATACAATTCATGAATAATACTTTCGAAGTTGATGACAGCAAATAAACGAGAGGCAATGGCAGCACCCGAAATCAGTGCAAGAGCGACTATGCGCAGTAATGACGCAGTATTCTTCACTGTCGTTGGTGACAGGTCCGAAGGGATTGGGTAGGCCGTCGAAGTCGACATAGCCAATAGCGATGGTGGTCGTCGCCAATGAAGGTTTTGTCGACCAAGAAATGGGTGTTGGGTGTAAGGAACAATTCTGTGCTCAAATGTTCGGTCGACGTGTCGCGGCGTGTCTGCTGACTCAGCAAGGGTCCACCAGCTCAGATCCAATTTTAGAATCTTTCTCCTAATCCGTCCACGCCAAGGCAAAAGGGTAAATATTGATTGTAAGAAATCTACGTATATAAGAGAGACATGTATAGAAGAAAGAGAAAAGAAGCATTCGTGTAATATTCATATGTGTTTGGTCTTTGGGTTTCGACCAACGGTTCTCAGGCTGGTGAGGAAACCGTCGCGCGAAGCTTCGCCTCTAGTCGATTGCGTTCAATTCCCTTATTGACCTCCAGGCCCCAGTCCGTGCCAAGCCACACAACATAGTACTCCCCAATTCCAACCAAAAATAGGCCAATGACTTGACCTACATTAATGAAATTTAGCATTATTGGGGCCCTGGGAGACACACACGGCATGGAATCATCTTACCGATCCAAAGTCCTTGCAGCCCCTGATTATGATAAAAGGCCAGAGTGATCCCAATTGGTAAGGCAAGCACATAATATGCAACCAAATTGAAGAGTGCGCCAAGATGCTGACGACCTGCAGTTGCAACAAAACTCCGAGTTAGCGAATGAACGCATACCGTCGAGTAGTGTCGCATACCTTGACCACGGAGAACACCGCCGCACGAGCCAGCAAGTCCGTCTGCAACCTGGAAAGAAGCAACAAGTGGCATCACCTTACTAACAAGTAACACGACATCTTTATCGTCGCTGAACAGAAAACCATAGACCTGACCATATTCATCGCCATTAGTTGTTCATTAGCCGCCAAACTTGATTGCCCGTGAACTTACATCCTTAAAAGCAAGCATAGCCATCATAACAAAAGCGCCAACAATGACGCTGAGAAAAGCAGAAGCGTGTGCGGCAGCTTTCGCGCCGTTTTCTGATCGCATTCCAATAAGATTACCGACGCGATTGGAAGCTGCGACTCCGATGCCAAAGGGTAAAGTATTCAAGACTGGAAAAAGGTTAGAAAACACTAGTTTTCATTCGAGATAATCCGCTTACTTTGATCAGTGGTCATAATTACGGACTGAGCAGCGAGGGGAACTTCCCCGAGGCGCCCGGCAGCCAACGCCACAATCTCGAAGGCAGCCCTGCTCAGAGAACCAATGAGTGACTAAAATACTAAGTTCTTTGCAGTCCACTAACCATTCTGTACCAACCATTAGAATTCCAGGTAATGCAAGTTTGAGGAATTCATAACAACTCTGTAGGTGCAAGACTTCCTGAAGTCGATAACCTCCCCATGTCCCATTGGACCTATGCGTGGTTGAGAAAGTAGTAAACAGTCCCAGGAAGGCAAAACAGAGCCAGTAAGTGAAGGAAACAGCCAACGGAGCTCCAAGGATTCCGAGAGACGTGTAATGTATGAGCAAGATGTTGAGCGCTAGGTTGATCGGGAACACCACAATCAACACCATTGTCGATGCACCCATGATCCCTTCCATAAATTTTTAGAGCGAGCAACGAAGTGTGAATTGAATGTTGGTTACCTTGGCACTGAAGGTATTTCTTCAAGCTCTCGAAGCCGACATATCCAGGAGCACCAATGATTAATACGCGAAGAAAACGCTGGACTTCTCTCGCAAGATGTGCTGGTTGATGGAGGGCCAAGAGTGCTGGTTCAATAAATGCCCAGAAGATACAAACTGGAACCAGGAGTGTCCAGAGAATGAGAACGCATCTCTGAAAATGGATCGATAGGTCGGTTTTCTGGCTACTGCCCGTAAAAGCTTGCGATCCCAGAGTGTCTAGGGCCGTCGTCCCTCCAAGAGCGACACAAAACCCTGAAATCAGACAGGAGACGTGGGATCATACTTGTGTGGAGAGAGCAAGCTGATACTCGCCAGTAACAAAAGCAAGCATGAGCGAAAACGCTGCCACCGACAGCTCATCTGGACCAAGGCGACCCGCGACTATGATCGAGGTCGTTTGAATTGAGTTCTGAAGAATGTACGACAAGATTACTGATCGAGGGGTTTGTAAATTATTCGGCTCATCAGAGGGGACAAGTGACTCACCTGGAATCGAGTCCAAGAGCAGGGACCCAAAAAGTGCAAAACAAGGGTCGTCGGGCCGTATGGCACCTGCCTGTTGGGGGAAGTTGACTTCAGTCGTTGCAGACGACGTCGACGAGCGCTCGGGTGAGGTAAGGCCAGGAAGAATTCCTCCAGTTTCTTGTAGTAGGGGTGTGAACTCGTTCAAAGTGGGAGAGCGAGTAGACATGGCTTTCGTGGAGGAAGATTTCCGTCGAATCAGTTTAGAGACCACTAGAAGTTTCTCAAGGTTTTCGTGGGTCTCCCTTTATACGGATACTCTGAGGGCTTACCGGTCTAGGGAATGCGCAGTACAGATTAAATCCGCCCGATCGCGTATTTAAAATTTCGCTTAGGATCCAGATCTTATCAAATGAGTTCAGGTCCATCCCGAGCTCGAGGTTTGGCTTCAACTAAACCTTGTGCAACTCCATCACCGCAAGGCAAAACACGAAGCGTACTCTATCTAAATTCCTCTCTTTTTCCCGCTGGAACCTACTAAAGCCGTCGTTCTCCGATATGCACAGTCCCATGGATCGTCATGGGGCAAGAAATCTTTGTCACGGAGGTCCAATCCGGGGATATAATTCTTGCGACAAAAAGTCTGCATAAAAGGGCCTGTTATCTGAGGTACTATAACAGCCCTCCCACTTTCTATTGCACAGACCGTCATGCAACTGCTCACAATTACTGCTGCTATTTTCTTTACCTTCAGTCGAGCCCATGAGGACCATCACCGCGAGCAAATCCCCATGGACTACGTCAAGTTCCCTCAACCTATCTATCGAGCCACCGGAGAAGGTTGGTCATTCCCATCGTTATCAAAAACCTGCTAAGTTCCCAGCAGTGACTGCCGACTCGATATTTTCTGGTATCACGACCTTTGCGAGACTCCCGTGGGTGCAGTGCCTGACGCGGGAGCGGGACGTCCCCTTCGACATTGCCTTTATCGGGGCCCCATTCGTGAGTCTTCATTTCTGCGTCGCGGAAATTATTTTACTGACCACAGGTTCTCAGGACACCGGTACAAGTTACAGGCCAGGAGCTCGGTTTGGTCCAGGTAAACTCACTGTCCGAGTCAAATACTTTCGGATCATGGGTTAACATAGTTTCAGCGGGCATTCGTGCAGGTTCGCGGCGTCTGACTCTATATGGAGGCTACAACGTTCCCCTAGAAGTCAATCCTTTCAAATCAGGTCTCAGGATTGTTGACTGTGGTGACATACCAGTAACGTAAGTTGCTCCAGTGATCGCCCATTGACTCACTACTTACACTTGCTCACAGGCCGTACGATAACAAATTTGCGATCCAACAGATTGAGGAGGGTCACAAGGCCTTACTCCACCGCGAAGCGTATTCATCTCTGGGCAATGATTCTGTCTCCGGAGAGAAGCTCGTGCCCATCTCAATCGATGGAAAACATCATCCTCGTCTCATCACCTTGGGGGGTGACCACACAATCGTGCTTCCGTTACTTAGGTCTATCTATTCAGTCTACGGACCAATCTCCGTCATTCATTTTGACTCTCATCTCGGTATATATACTTTTCAGCATTGAAAGCGTTTTCACTAACCCATCAATACCATTCACAGATACTTGGAAGCCATCAGTCTTTGGAGGCGCGCCATCCTCCCAGGCTGAAATCAATCATGGAACGTACTTCTACTGGGCAAGTCAAGAGGGGTTGATAAATAACGGGACTTCCATTGCAAGTATTGCATTCTCTACTACCATTACCACCACCTCGTCTTTCACTTGACTCTATCCGTCTCGATGAGCTTTGATCCTAGTTCGTTCGTTTTATAGCACGGTGCCATCCGGACCACACTCTCAGGGCCAGAAGATTATATTAACGACGATAATGCTGGGTTTAAGCGCATTGAAGCTCGCGAGATTGATACCATTGGTGAGTAGCCCTATTATTTTTACTCTCCCCTCCAGAGGCCTCAATTTCAGTACCAGGGACCGATGGAATCATCAAGAAAATCCGCGATACTGTTGGAGATGGACCTGTATATCTGTCTATTGACGTGAGGCAATAATTCACCCCTTCCTATTATTATCAAACTGAAGTTACTGGTTCACATCAGATCGACTCGATCGATCCCGCTTTTGCGCCAGCTACTGGAACCCCTGAGACAGGTGGTTGGTCTACCCGAGAACTTCGTACCATATTGAGAGGTCTCGACGGTCTTCGAATCGTTTCGGCGGACATTGTCGAAGTGGCGCCTGCCTACGACACGAATGCGGAATTGACAACTATGGTAAGTGGCGTACACCGCCTACTCTATTCGGATCAACACCTCGTCCTGACCAATCAATCGATTTTAGGCTGCTGCAGACGTACGTTAGGCGTTCACTTTCTCTCTCTCTTTTGTCTAATGGTATCGTAGGTCCTTTTCGAAGTCTTAAGCGTTATGGCGAAAACTCCGTTGGGTAAGGTGGTGATAGCCTGATTCGCAGTTGGTCGGACACGAGGTGCAACTTGAAGGTTTGCATATGTTCCAGTTTTCAATATGTTTCTCTTGTCTCTACTTCTTCTCTCTTCAGCCATCCTCCATAAAGTCAGAAACGTGTACAGTAGATCCCCCCAAAAAATTATTTTAATTGGAAGCTAGACCCTCACAACATCCCTGATCGCTCATTGCCCGATTTCTACATTTCGAAGAATTATGGGGATTATCAACCCTCGTGGGTTATCATATTCATTGCCATTAGGACACCGAAATTAGCTATCTGAAAAAGACAGAAGTGCAGTATAAGACATCGTCGCAAGATCATGATTCTTTTTCTTCCATGAAATCTGGGGTTCCTCCATGTAACTCATCCACATTCCGCACAGGCCCATGGAACCATTTCCGTGCTGAGATCGCCCAGTACACCCCCGCGAAGATAAAGACAGACATAACAATTACCACCGCGTAATCTAGACCGCATTTAGTCGCCATATAATCGCCTCAAAAGAAATTACTCACTCATGTCCTCGGCGTCTGTGGTCTGGCCAGGTGGGAAGAGGAGCATCACCACGATGAAGGATACCCACGAGACTGCGATCGCTCCGATAGGTACCGCCCAACGTCCTAAACTAAATGGGCCCGGAACTAACTTATCTCTGCCAGATGTGATACGTAGAAATATGGGGGCTGCATAGGATGTATACAGGCCGATCACTGAGGAGCTGAGAGAAGCAGAGTGATCATCAGTATTCAGCGCACCGGGACAAGATTTGACAGTGACAAGTGGACATACCCTGCCAAAGACACCAATGCGGTTTCCGAGAAGCCCAAAAGACCGCAAATTGCAGAGCAACCAACGACGAACCACACAGCGTTGACCGGTGTTCTTGTTTTGACGTTCACTCTTTTCCACAATCGGGACCCAGGTAAAGCGTTATCGCGAGCGAATGCAAACACCACTCGGGAAGCATCCACGGCTTGGGCAGCACCGGTGACATACTGAAATGACGGTATGGTAAGCCTTGGGGTCATCAGAAGCTGGAGTTCATGAAGATTCACACCTGAACAACGATGATCAGGGACCAGATAGCTAGCATGCCACGTTTGCCGAGAACATTCAAGAAGACCTGCCCCATGGGGAGAGGTAGGTCGGAGCTTAGGATATCTCCAATCGAGGGTATGGCAAATGAAGTTGCAATGAGTGTGAGCCAACCAAGGGTCGCTGTTCCAATAACCGATATGATGATCGCCATTGGGGCCGCTTTCGCTGCATTTGACGTTTCTTCAGAGATATGAGCAGCAGAGTCATCTGTGCGTAAGTTGACGCCGCTAAATTTACCCCAGCTCTGAAGACAATTAAGTGAACAACGTACATCCCGTCAAAGTCCACATAGGTGAGGTAAAGGCCAACATGAAGGCCCATCCATCTAGAGAGTTCTGTCAATTGTAGGCTATTGCTATTAGAATAACTTACTGTTTGGCCACCCTGAGTTGTTCTCGAACAAGGTAAATGCATCCTTTGTCGACGCTCTATTGCCATCGGACAGTACCAGAAGGGACACAATGGCAGCGATCGTCGTACCCACTGACCGTTAAAATTAGTTCAATAAAGTAAAAGGAGCTTGATAGGACAACACTTACCGGTTATAAACACGTAAAAGAGATTCAAGCGAGCTAGGATGTTAGTTGCTGCTGAACAGACAATTCCATGCGAAACAAGGATGGCTAATAGTATGCCGTATGTTGCGCCAGCAGATAGCACCGTTGCACCATCGCTGCTGACTGCGATAGCAGTAGTAATCATCTGCGCGCAGGTAAAGTCAATCCCGCAAACTAGGGTCACTTGTCCTGTAACATTTGCCCATCCAGTAATCCAACTTGCGAGTGGGGCATACTTCACAGGTGCGAGCTTTGCCGAGAAGTAGTATAGCCCTGCACTTGTCCTGTTGCGAAGGTTAGCATTAATATTGTGATTTGTGAGCAGCAAACTTAGCACCCACGGCATTGAAGAAGCCAATTCTGCCATGGCCAATGCAATAAACATAACAAAGCAGCACGGGATAAGCCATCCGAACACCATCCCAACATGGCCACCTAGAAGTGTCTCAATACTCATCCTCAAAAGGGAGGCGGGTACATACCATTCACAAGCCCGAATGACAGCGTAGACGTCACACTCGCTATCACACCCATGATTGAGAAGGCAAAGGCCACGGTCTCGAAGATCTATACCACAACGTCATGTTTAGGTGAGACGATTAGAAAACCTGCAGTTCTTGCAAGAACGACGAAACGTACCGAGAATTCACGTCGGAACTCGCTCTTGTAACCCAGCTCTGCAAGCCTAGCATCGTCAGCGCGTATGATTGAGTTGCTGTCGTTGTCTGGTATGGCTTCTGAAACATAGTGTTGTACTTTTTCCGATTTTTCGTCCATGTGAGGTAGACAAATGTTGAACCGACGGTTAGGGTTGTCGAAATGGCTAAGTTCAAGACGGCAAGATTAGTTGCACGAGCCCTTTAGTGATATAAATAGGTTGTAAATGGGTCCCAGATTGCAGAGATACGGTAAAGAAGTCCAGTATCCATAGTGTCGGACACTATCATTGGCTGATAGGGAGAGTCGGCGTTGGATTCAACAAAGCATGGCGTTCACGGTGACAGTCGTGAGCACAAAGGTCCCCATTAGGCCGCACTGACCGCGCAACATTCGTATATACTATATAGCGCCGCGTCAAGGATCAGAGTCACTCGGAGTAGACAATCAGATTCGGCCATCATTTGGAGAGCCGAAAATATGCGAAGCAAAAGAGTTGAACTCGTTGAGGACCTGGGCATTCAATCCAGGCTTATCTATACGCCACATCCTGTCGAGGCCGCAGTATTCTATGTCATTAGCGGGTGTTTACTGAATTGTTATCACTTTATCACTGCATCTAATATGCGTCAAAAGGGGGGAAATACCTATAGATCGCATTGCGATGTGACAGTGCCTTTTACCAGGCTTTCTCTCCAGGAAATTTGATTGTTGCCAGTATAAGTAGTTTGAAATAGATGCCATCATACGAATAATTCTACTCATGGGCAAGGAATTATGTCTGACATTTCTGCTGAAGGCTGGAACCGTTCGACTCAGGTCTAAACTCGTACGGACGAGTGATATGAACGCATTCTTGTGTTGCCAATTTTATATAAGCAGGAGAAACTACGGTTGTATGGATTTGGTGCATACTATGTGAGCGGGTGAGTACAAGCTGTCATGCCCAACATGCCAGGCATGAACAAGTTCTGCGGTTACTAACCACTGAGCCATAAACCTTGAAGTTTTGGGAGGGACGGGTAAGTCAGCTCCTGATGTGAGGAGCACATGGTTTAGCAAGTAAATTTAGTTGCTGACTCAGACCCTTGGGTGAAAGGCCCACTTTCACAGAGCTTACCTTGGGCGCCTATTTGTAGCGTGGGAAGCCGTCCCGGTGCCGATTTTTTTTTATCTTGTCATGCCATGAGGATAGATCAATGATCATGGCGTGAGCAGCTTCCCCGAATCCCTTTGCTAATTCTGCCATTCTGCCATTCTGCTTCATACAATCGCCTAACCCTACTATGACTGTACATACTCATCTGCACGACGAATTGGCGCAGAACCCCTCTCGGGTCACAATCGATACAGTTTTTGGACCTGTGGCTGGTGGACGAGCCACCAATGGAGCAGCGGTTTTCTTGGGTGAGATGTTGACCCTATATTGCCAATGAAACACAACATGACCTTTACTGCTAGAAATACCTTATGCACTTCCACCAAGGAGGTTTGAAGATCCTATCGGGTTACCAAAAAGTTTCCGATACGACGCCAAAGAGTACATTAGGGAAGCAACATGTGAGTGTGCCCCTAAAAATCACCTGAAGGATTGGTCTTATCGTCGAGGTAACACCCCATCGATCATCAGATGCGGCTCAACCTACGAATGATGGTCAAGCAGAAGGTGAAAACCCTCAGGCATATTCTACGCCTCACGGTCTAGTGAGCCATTTCTCAAGGTACCCCGTTTGAGGACAAAGTTGGATACGGAGAAGTATCTGAAAATCCGTTCGTGATCTTCATATCTTGAGCTTCGAGTCCATGCTGATTAGAATATTTAGGTTGTTTTTGAATATTGTGGTACCTCCATCCTTTCCAGGGAAGCGCGGTTTCCCAGTAAAAGTATACATACATGGCGGGTACAATCCATTCTCTCTGGTTCGTCTCTTCTTGTCTGAATTGGGGGATACTTTGAAGGTTTTTACAATTTGGATCACCTCATTCCCTCAATTCACAAGCTCAACACGTCGCTGCCGAGCGTTCCGAAATATGGGTCAATATAGGGTATCGTCTATCAGCCTTTGGGTT
>Ga0247764_1000843_pt1 | contig 10750 bp, 8 predicted proteins | sample UWRJL051202B4_FD_179932 | JGI IMG/M metagenome (GOLD analysis project Ga0247764, IMG submission 179932) | Plant litter microbial communities from Arlington Agricultural Research Station in Wisconsin, United States - UWRJ-L051-202B-4 | ecosystem: Environmental > Terrestrial > Plant litter >...
CGGACCTTTTGGCGTGGGGCATACGCGCCTCAGTATTATCGATCTGAGCACGGGGGCGAACCAGCCTTTTCATTCAGCCGATGGCCGGTACGTTATGGTCTTCAATGGTGAGATCTACAACTTTCAGCAGGTGCGCGATGCCTTGCTGGCAGAACGTGAGATCGCTTTCCGGACACATTCGGATACGGAAGTTGTACTGGAGGCTTTTATATATTGGGGTGTAAAGATGGTCGAACGCCTGGAGGGCATGTTTGCCATAGGTATCGTAGATCAGCAGGAACGGAAGCTGTTCCTTTTCCGCGATCGGGCTGGTAAGAAGCCATTGTATTATTATCAATCGGATAACTTGTTTGCTTTCGCTTCGGAGATCAAGGCATTATTGCGGCACCCGGAGATTCAACGGAATAAGCACATTAATCACGGGGTTATAACTTCGTTTCTGCACCTCGGCTATATTCCAGAACCCTATACCATTTATAAGAATCTGTTTAAGTTTCCGGCCAGTAGCTGGGGTGTTGTTGGTGCAGGCATATCGCTGCGAACGGAGGCATATTGGCGCATAACCGACCATTTGAGATCTGTGGCTCCTGTCGACGATGATCAGGCTATCGGAAAACTGGATCAGTTGCTGGATGACGCGGTACAAAAGCGACTTATCAGTGATGTGCCGGTGGGTGCATTTCTGAGTGGTGGTACAGATTCGTCGTTGATCACTGCATTGGCTTCGCGACATGTGTCGACGCCGTTGCGTACGTTCAGCATTGGTTTTTCGGAAAGTAAGTTTGATGAAAGTAAGTATGCGCGTGATGTTGCTCAACATCTGGGGACAGATCATACTGCCTATGTACTTTCGGAGCGGGAAGCGGTGGATCTGCTGGAGGTATACCTGAAGCATTTCGACGAGCCTTTTGCCGATACATCCGCTATACCGACGATGCTGGTATCGCAGCTTGCCCGGCGTGATGTTACTGTTGCCCTTACGGGCGATGGCGGCGATGAATTGTTTCAGGGTTACGGATCTTATACCTGGGCGAATCGCCTGGCTGGTGGTCCGTGGAAGACGTTTCGCGCGCCATTGCGCATGGCCCTCGGGTTATCAGGTAAGAGTAGACTGGAGCGAGTCGCCAGGTTACTGGAGCCGGTTATAGCCGGAGATTTACGCAGTCATATATTCTCACAAGAGCAGTATTTCTTTACGCAGGGTGAGATCCGTGACCGGCTACTTCGCAATCCTAAGGATTTTACTGCTTTTGAATATACTGATCCTCAGGAAGCGATAGACCTCACGGCAGGGGAGAAGCAGGCATTGTTTGATTTTCAGTATTACCTGAAAGACGACCTACTGGTTAAAGTAGACCGTGCGTCGATGCATTGCGCATTGGAATGCCGAAGCCCATTACTGGATTATCGTGTTGTTGAGTATGCTTTTTCGCTTGATCATTCATTGAAGATACGCAACGGGCAATCGAAATGGATCCTCAAGCAGGTGCTGCGCCGCTATCTGCCGGATTCGTTGATAGATCGGCCGAAGTGGGGCTTTAGCGTACCGCTGGCAAGCTGGCTGCGTGGTGATCTGAAGTACCTGGTTGACACGTACCTCAGTGACGATTTGATTGCGGAGGCCGGGCTGTTTAAGGTAGATTATGTCAGCTCGCTTCGTAAGGATTTTTTTGCTGGTAAAGACTACCTGTATAACCGGTTGTGGGTAATGATCGTGTTGCATAAATGGTGGAAGGAGAACAGTTGATGACTAAGCGAACTACAGAAACGTTATACCTGTCGTACGATGGTCTTACGGACCCGCTGGGACAATCTCAGATACTTCCTTATTTGTGTGGCCTGTCGGCCCGCGGGTTTTCGATTACTATCATAAGCTTCGAAAAGCCGGAGCGCTTTGCTGCGGGTAAACAGGAGATAGAAACCTTGTGTAAGGATAATGGCCTGCGTTGGGTGCCGTTGCTGTATCATCGGCGGCCGCCTGTATTTTCTACATTGTATGATCTGTTTGTGTTGCGGCGTGTGGTAAAGAAGTTGCATCGTCAGTATGCTTTCTCTATCGTTCACTGCCGTAGCTATATTACGGCGCTTACGGGATTATGGCTGAAGCAGCGGCATGGTGTAAAGTTTATCTTCGATATGCGTGGCTTCTGGGCAGATGAGCGTGTAGAGGGTGGTTTGTGGAATTTGAACAATCCGCTCTTCCGCCGTATTTATAATTTCTTCAAAGGACGAGAGCGTGCTTTTATCAGCGCAGCGGATGCTGTGGTGGTTTTAACGGAGGCGGCACGCGCGGAGGTTGCCGGGTGGAATCTTAATGATCGCATTACCGTGATTCCGTGCTGTGTAGATCTCGATCTATTCCGTAAAGACAAGTTTACGCAGGCTGATCGCCAGGAGGTTCGTACTGATCTTGGTATCGGTCAGGATGATTTCGTGTTCTTATACCTGGGCTCGTTAGGTACCTGGTATCTCTATGACGAGATGGTGACTTTTTTCAGGCAATTCAAGGCAAAGTATCCACAATCGAAGTTTATTTTTCTCACGCCTGATGTCGACCGGGTAGCGACTGATCCTGACTTTATTGTGAGGTCTGTAAAGCGTGGGGAGGTGCCGCAGTATATTTATGCGAGCGATGTCTCGCTTTGTTTTATCAAGCCGTCGTTTTCAAAGAAGGGTTCGTCGGCCACTAAAATGGCTGAAGTTATGGCCATGGGTATTCCTGTCGTTACAAACCCAGGCTGGGGCGATGTAGCGTTTTTGGCGGAGCGTACGGGGTCACTTTACATCACTGATAACAGGGGCAATGAGAGGCTGCTGGAAAGGTTAGCGGAGCGGTCTGAAACGGGTATAAATCCCTTTTTTACGGACTTTTTCTCATTACAGGGAGGTATTGAGCGTTATAGCCGACTTTATGAAATTATAGGTGCCACGCACGGCTAGGAATTCCATTTTTCTAGGTATTTTTGGCCAAATTTTATTTGGAGATAAAAACCCTCACAATAATTTATGAAAGGAAATATCAAATTAGACGCTACAGACCGGAAGATTCTTGAGATCCTCCAAAAGAATTCAAATATTACTAATGCGCAGTTGGCCAAGGAGATTGGACTGTCGCCAGCACCTACTTTAGAGCGCGTTAACAAGCTTGAATCTTCGGGTGTAATCAAGAGTTATCACGCCGTTATCGATCCGGCCAGCGTAGGATTGGGGGTTAGCACGTTTGTTATGGCTTCTCTGAAAGGGCACAATAAAGACAACATCAATAAATTCATTACGGCTATCAAGAGTGTTGACGAAGTAGTGGAGTGCCACCACATTACGGGCGCAGGCGACTTCATTCTGAAGATCGTTTGTGCGGACATCGCGGCTTATCAGCAGCTGATGCTGGATAAGGTTTCGAATATCGATGTGGTTGACAGTCTGCAGTCGATGGTTATTCTTTCGACGTTCAAAGACAGTAAATCGATGCCAGTTCCTAACAACTGAGTATGACAGGAGAAAGAAGTCTGATTCTCGATTCGCCGCAGGTAAAGCAAAAGATCAAGCGGATGGCATTCGAGATCTACGAGCACAACTTCAAAGAGAAGAATATTGTTATTGCAGGAATCGATGGCCAGGGTTACACGCTGGCCAAGTTCCTGGCTAAAGAGCTGGGCGCCATTTCGCCGGTAGAAGTAAAGCTGGTAAAGGTACACCTTGACAAGACAGCTCCACAGCAAAGCGACGTCACGCTCGATTGTGACCTGAAGGAGATCCGCAAGAAGTGCGTCATTCTTGTGGACGATGTATTGAATACCGGGCGCACGTTTGCCTACGGCATGAAGCCGTTTCTCAGCGTAGAAGTAAAGAAGATCGAAACCGCGGTTCTTGTAAACCGCAGCCATACACTTTTCCCGATCTACCCGCAATACACGGGTTACGAATTATCCACTACCCTTAACGAGCATGTAGAAGTGAAACTGGAGAAGGATGATACCGCTGTGTATCTTCACTGATCATTTTCCTTCGGGCACCATTCATCGCTCCGGGATGTTGTCTATTTTATATTTTCCAGTATTTAAATCCACCATAGTATGTCTGTTCACAAGCAAGATGTAAAGCGTATTACAACGCACCAACTGCAGGAGATGAAGAATCGCGGAGAGAGGATCTCCATGCTTACGGCGTACGACTACAGTATGGCCAAGATCATCGACAGCGCGGGTATAGACGTTGTTCTGGTGGGCGATTCTGCTTCCAACGTAATGGCGGGTCACGAGACTACCCTGCCGATCACTCTCGACCAGATGATCTATCATGCTGCATCAGTTGTGCGGGCGGTGAAGCGTGCGCTGGTTATTGTAGACCTTCCGTTCGGTACGTACCAGGGCAGCTCGGGCGAAGCGCTGCGTTCTGCTATCCGCATCATGAAAGAAGCGGGTGCGCATGCTGTAAAGCTGGAAGGCGGTAGTGAAGTAAAGGATTCCATCGAACGTATTCTCAGCGCGGGCATACCGGTTATGGGGCATCTTGGCCTTACGCCGCAGTCTATTTATAAATTCGGAACCTATTCCGTCCGGGCTCGCGAAGAAGCAGAGGCTCAGAAGCTGCTGGAAGATGCTGTGATGCTGCAAACCGTAGGTTGCTTCGGCATGGTGCTGGAGAAGATCCCGGCTACACTGGCCGGTAAGGTTACTGCATCGGTACAGATACCTACCATCGGTATCGGCGCGGGTGCTGATGTAGATGGCCAGGTCCTGGTAATGCAGGATATGCTTGGTATAAACAAAGAGTTCAAGCCGCGCTTTTTGCGTCGTTATGCGGATCTTGATGCCATTGTAAAAGATGCCGTTGGTCGCTATGTGCACGATGTGAAAGCGAAGGACTTTCCAAACGCTGAAGAGAGCTATTAATGATAAGTCAAGAGGCTATACCGGGTATAGCCTTTTGTTTTATATACGTATTTGCTGATCAACTTCTATTAATACTATGTCGAACATTGCTCTGATAATCGAAGAACGTGCCCGCGACCTGGGCAACTTTATGGTGGGACGCCTGTTGCCGTTTCACAGCAAACGTATGGTGGGGCCTTTTATCTTTATAGATCACATGGGGCCGCGTTGTATGCACGACTATGAAAATATGGATGTGCCGCCGCACCCACACATCGGCTTATCTACGCTTACCTACCTGTTTGAGGGTAATATTATGCACCGCGACAGCCTCGGTACTGAAGTAGAGATTAAACCCCGTGAGGTGAACTGGATGACGGCAGGTCGCGGTATTGTGCACTCGGAGCGCACTCCGGAATATTTGCGACATTCGGATAAAATGATGCACGGGCTACAAATATGGGTAGCGTTGCCAAAAGCGTTGGAATTTATGGAGCCTTCGTTCGCGCACATTAGCGAGAACGAATTGCCTCACTGGGAGGAAAATGGTTTACGCTATACGCTGGTGGCCGGTGAGGTGTTCGGGCGTAAGTCGGCAGTGCCGGTATATAGTCCGTTGTTCTTTATCGAGCTGAAGAATACTTCAGCGCAGTCCGTAAAAATAGGTCACGAGCTGTTTGGCGAAGTCGGTATTTATATACTTGAGGGTGGAATCGAGAGCGAGGGAAACGTGTATGAGCCTAAGCGGATTCTTGTTTCCAAGGACAGCAAGCTTTGTGACTTTACTCTCTTGCCTGATAGTACGGTGTTCATTTTTGGTGGTGAGCCTTTTCCGGAGGAGCGTTTTATTTACTGGAATTTTGTGGCCTCGGATAAAGCGACGATCGAGGATGCGAAGAAGCGTTGGGCGGAGCAGACTTTCGATAAGATTCCGGGAGAGACGGAGTTTGTGCCGTTGCCGAAGTTGTAAATTGTTAGAACAAGATTAAAGGATGTAAGGATGGGCAGGATGAACAAATGCTAATTTTTGCATATGATATAATAGTTTAGAAAAAAACAAGGCCGCCTTCGTAACGGGGCAGTCTTGTTTTTTGTCGGTTGTGGCTTATAGTAATTCGTTGGCGAGGTTGGCGAGTTCGGAGCGTTCGCCTTTTTCGAGGGTTACGTGGGCGTAGAGCTCGTGATTTTTCAGGCGATCGATCAGCGTGGATAAGCCATTGCTTTGGGAGTCGAGGTATGGTGTATCGATCTGGTAGATATCGCCGGTGAAGATGATCTTGGTGTTCTCGCCGGCACGGGTGATGATGGTTTTCACTTCGTGTGGGGTGAGATTCTGGGCTTCGTCTATTATGAAGCAAATGTTGGAAAGGCTTCTGCCGCGGATGTAAGCCAATGGGGTTATAACCAGCTTTTCCTGGGCGATCATTTCGGTGATCTTGGAGTATTCCTTATCGGTTTCGTTGTATTGGTTCTGAATAAATTTCAGGTTATCCCACAGCGGTTCCATGTAAGGATTTACTTTTGACTTGATGTCGCCGGGCAGATAACCGATGTCTTTGTTGCTTAAGGGCACGATAGGGCGTGCGAGGTATATTTGTTTATACTCGCGTTTTTGTTCGAGCGCGGCGGCCAATGCCAGGAGTGTTTTACCCGTACCGGCTACACCTTGTATAGATACGAGCTTTATCTCGGGTTTAAGCGCAGCGTGTATGGCAAAGGTTTGCTCGGCATTGCGGGGTTTTACTCCATAGACCGAACGCTTCTCTACATGCTCGATCATTTCCGTGAACGGATTGTAATATGCCAATGCCGATTTCTTGCCGCTCTTGAGTATATAATAATGATTCTTTTCGGGAATAACTTTACCGAGGATCTCTGCCGCAGGGCACTGACCCTTTTCATACAGTAAGTTTATTATATTGGAATCTACATTATCGATAATGGTTTTACCGGAGTATAGCGACGATATATTCTCGACTTTACCGGTAGTATAATCTTCAGCCTGCAGACCCAACGCTTTGGCTTTGAGACGCAGGTTTACATCTTTAGAGACGAGTATAACACGTTTGGTCTTTTCTTCTTTCTGAAGTTGAAGCGCCGCATTGAGTATGCGGTGGTCTGCCTTGACTTCATTGAATACTTTGTTGGCATCCACAGCGCTGTGTGTATCCATCAGAACCTTAAACTGGCCTTTGGCCCTACCGTTGATAGGGTTCCACTGGTGCAGCATCTGTCCTTTAGCCAGCTTGTCGATGAGTCTTGTAAACTCGCGGGCTTCGAAGTTTTTTGTGTCGTTTCCTTTCTTGAAGTTATCGAGCTCCTCCAGTACAGTTATAGGAATTCCGACGTCGTGCTCGGCGAAGTTGAGGATTGAGTTGTGTTCATAGATGATAACGGATGTATCGAGTACAAAGATCTTTTTTTCCTTCCTGGTTTTTGCCATGCTACACAAGAACTGGTTTACGAAATGTAATGATTCGCCGGGAAACGTTCTTAGTTTTCCAGAATATTTTTTTGTTAGTTTTTACCAAAGGCCAATGTGTAGATGTCGCCTTTTTCATGAGGCGCTATGCGGAGTACATCGGCGAGTACCAAGAGCACCAGTTTTTTGGAAGCATAGAAGCGTTTAAGCCCGCTCACTTCGCAGAACTTTTTGAGTGTTATAGACTTATGCTCGTCGAGGTACTGCATAAGCAGTTTTTCATGATCGCCGTATTGAAACCGGATGTCTTTTTTCTCTAACGCCCGGCGGGAGATCTCGCGTATTTCGCGGCTTGCTTTAATGCTTTTGTCTGCTACGCGTACGAAGGATTCCTTCTGTTGTTCGGCGTTCAGAAGATAGTGGGGCTTGCGCGTACTTTCGGATATTTCGTATTGAATTACGGTGCGGCTATCGCCTATCGGGATGAACATCTCTTTTACCGGCAGGGGAGGTTTGCACTGTGTGAGCGCTTTGCGGATTACGTGGGAATCATCTTCCGGATATTTGAGGCCGGGTATGCCGCCATCGTCAGCAATGCCTACGAGAAGGATACCACCTTTGGTATTGGCAAAGGCTATCATCTCGCGTATTATTTTTTCGGGGAAGGCGGCCTTACGTTTGAATTCCAGGGTGGCACTTTCGCCGTTGGCCACGAGGTTCCTGAGTTGTTTGATCTGCCGTTGGTCCGGGGCGAATGCTTCCTGCGGCTTGTTCATAGTGACTCTGGATAGTATGTAGTGAAGTAACGTTGTGTTACCGTGTTTTGTTATTCCAGCAAAAACGGTTCCTGAAAACGTATCGGCGCTAAGATAATCCGGTCGTGAGATATATGAAAACCACGCCGGTAACCTGGGCTACCGGCGTGGTATTGATATCAGAATTTGCCGTTGGCTATTTCATCGTCGTCCTCATCGTCTTCACCGGGTTGGGGCAGGGTGAACATACCGCTGAGCAGGTCCTTGAACTGCAGGCCGGCGGTTAGATTATGCTTACTGATGAGGCTATATTCAGCAAGGCCATGTAGTGCGAACTCCATAAGAAGCAGCTTGGTGGGTGCATCCTGGTCGCGGTGCAGGCTATTTACGAGGTCAGTAAGACCGGGCACATTTTTTAGTTTTGCCTCGAACTCATTTTGTGTAATGTCGTTCAGGAGGTCCACCGTATTACCTTCGCCGAACCAGTCCGCTATTTTCTTATACGGGCTCTTTTCTTTTTGTTTGCGGAACTTATCAGGGTCGGGGAAGTAGTTTACAAACTGCGAACGTATGGCTTTGCCGATCAGGTTCTGCGCCACGATGCCCGGGCCTTCCTGCTCGCCTTCATATACCAATTCTACCTTTCCGGTTATCGCCGGCACTACGCCTATAAAGTCCGTTATACGTATCAGGGTATTCTTCTCGTTGTTTATGATACTTCTGCGTTCTGCCGCGGCCACCAGGTTTTCGTACGCCGAGATGGTAAGTCGTGCCGATACACCACTTTTGGCGTCTACATATTCGCTTTTACGTGCTTCAAAGGCTATCTGCTCTACGAGGTCTTTGGCGATCTCGTTTACCGTTACGGCACTGCGCTGTTCGGGCTTTATGCGGGCTTCCTGTTGTGTAATGCGTTTGCCGATGTCCAGCGTGCGCGGGTAGTGGGTTATGATCTGGCTGTCAATCCGGTCCTTAAGCGGCGTAACGATGCTACCGCGGTTGGTATAGTCTTCGGGGTTGGCCGTAAACACGAACTGGATATCCAGCGGCATGCGTACTTTAAAGCCGCGTATTTGTATATCGCCTTCCTGTAGTATGTTGAAGAGCGCTACCTGTATACGTGCCTGGAGATCGGGCAATTCGTTGATCACGAATATGCTGCGGTTAGACCGTGGGATCAGGCCGAAGTGGATCACGCGTTCATCTGAATACGGAAGCTTCAGTGTGGCCGCTTTAATGGGGTCTACATCGCCAATAAGGTCGGCAATAGATACATCGGGCGTCGCCAGCTTCTCGGAGTATCGCTCTTCGCGGTACAGCCATGCTATTGGGGTATTATCGCCCAACTCGCGCAGTGTGTCTTTCCCGTAGCGTGAGATCGGGCTGAACGGGTCGTCGTTCAGCTCGGAACCTTCTATATAAGGCACATACTCGTCGAGGAGGTTTACCATCAGGCGGGCGAGGCGTGTTTTAGCCTGACCGCGAAGGCCCAGGAGGTTTACATCATGGCCTGCGAGTATGGCTCGTTCGAGATCTGGTATTACGGTTTCCTCGTATCCCCAGATGCCTGCGAATACTGTTTCTTTGTTGCGTAATTTCTGGATAAGGTTTTCGCGAAGCTCATCTTTTGTGGTGCGGGGTTTATAGCCGCTGGCTTTGAGTTGGCCGAGTGTTTTTACCGTTCTGATATCCGTCATAATGTATTAAGGTCTGCCTGGTATGAAACGTATGGGTACGTCCCGGTTTTGTTATAAAGTTTTTCGTCTGTTTTTCTTGAAGTCTTCAAACACAAGATTGCCAAGGCCCTGCAGGCTGCTGTAGTAAGCGTTGCCATTGTTGGTCTTGGTGAACTCGCGCACAAAAGCCTTAAGGTAAGGATCTGTGGCGATCATAAATGTAGTAACGGGTATTTTAAGCTTGCGAAGCTGCGTAGCCAGTGTAAGCGTTTTACCTAAGATCTTTTGATCGAGACCGAACGCGTTCTTATAATATTTTATGCCTTGCTTGATGCAGGTAGGCTTGCCGTCGGTAATCATAAAGATCTGCTTATTGCCGTTTTTCCGCTTGCGTAGTATATCCATAGCAAGCTCCAGCCCTGCGACAGTGTTGGTATGATAAGGGCCTACCTGAAGATAAGGAAGATCTTTGATTTCGATCTGCCAGGCATCGTCACCAAATACGAGTATGTCCAGGGTGTCTTTGGGGTACTTTTTGGTGATAAGCTCGGCCAGCGCCATGGCTACTTTCTTGGCAGGTGTGATGCGGTCTTCGCCATAAAGTATCATGGAGTGCGAGATGTCGATCATGAGCACGGTAGAGGTCTGCGTTTTGAACTCGCTTTCCATTACCTCCAGGTCTTGCTCGGTCATGAAGAAGTTTTCTACTCCATGATTTATCTGGGCGTTACGGAGCGACTCCGTTACGGAGATCTGTTCCAGCGTATCGCCGAACTCGTAGTCGCGACGCTCGGTGGTCTGCTCGTCACCGCGGCCGTTGTGGCTTGTATTGTGCTCGCCTTGTTTGGTTCGTTTCAGTTTGCCGAAGATCTCTTCGAGGGCAGACTGGCGCAGGCTCTGCTCGCTTTTGGCGTTAAGCTTGAATTCCCCTTTTGGTCCTTCGTCGGTTATATAGCCGTTCCGTTTCAGGTCTTCTATAAAATCGCCGATGCCATAGTTCTCATCGCTTAGTTTATACTGCCTATC
>Ga0247764_1000844_pt1 | contig 10747 bp, 7 predicted proteins | sample UWRJL051202B4_FD_179932 | JGI IMG/M metagenome (GOLD analysis project Ga0247764, IMG submission 179932) | Plant litter microbial communities from Arlington Agricultural Research Station in Wisconsin, United States - UWRJ-L051-202B-4 | ecosystem: Environmental > Terrestrial > Plant litter >...
ATCATCCACGTCTATGACGCTGAGCTGACCGTTGCTAAGCAAGACCACACCGAAAATTCCGCGCAGCTCACGAGCGCGTGCTCCCACCGAGAAGTCCGAATTGGGTCGGTAAGAAACGCCGGGCGCGTCGACACCCACGGTTGGGTCCGGCTCGCACGACGTGCCAATCGGAATCTCGAGTGCGTTGTTCTCGACCTTCGGTCGATCCCGAAGCAGGAACTTCAAATCTTTGGGAGTGCCAGCGAACTGCAGCCGATCCGCCTGCTGACCAGGCACGTACGGCACACCCGGGCGCACCAGCGGCGTGCGATTGGTCGAGTCTGCGCTGACATCGAAGGCCATCACGCTGCCCGCGGGAAAGTCGTACTCGTCGATGGCGTAGACGAACTGCTTACCAGTGCGGGGACTCGGCGGGCTGACGGCCACGCGCGAGGTGGTGACCAGGCGGCTTGGATTCTCGAAGGATTGCGTCACGAGCGGCGGCGCTTCGAGCGGATTGCACGGGTCCGAAACATCGAGGCGGTGAATCAGCGGCGCGATACCGTCACCCACGAACAACTCGTTCTGCTCCGACAGCGCCAAGCCAGCCGGCCGCGATCGCAGCGTGCTGGGAGGCGGCGGCGCAGGCAACTCGCTCGGCACGCAACCTTCCGAGGACTCCAAGAGGTCGGGCGGCAACTGCTGAGCGATGGGACCCACCGGCAAGTCGAGCGCCAGCGGAACCTCTTTCTCGATCGCGCAGGGCGGAAACGCACCCGGCGTGCCGTCCAGCACGGATTGCGCGTCGATCACCGCGATGCTGCCGCGATCCGGCAGCGCAACCATCAGCTTGCGGCGCCCCGCCGGACCGGCCTCGTTGAGCAGCGAAACGGGGCATTCGCGCGAGCTATCCGCCGACGGCGGAGTTGGATTGGCGAGCTGGGTATGCGCGCACGTCTCGAAGATCTCGTTCGATTCGCTTGGCGGCTCGACCGCGACGCGGATCTCTCCCGGAGCCGCGGGCAAAGCGCACGCCGCGAAACTGGTGAAATCGCGCGGCTCTTCCCCGAACTTCGCGGCGCCCAAGCAGGACGTCGGCAGCGCGAACAAGCCTGGCTTACCCAGCTGCCCCACGCCGACGAAGGTCGCTTCGCCGCCTGGTGTCGTGACGATATCTCCCGGGCGCTCCCCGACGCGGAGAAAGCCCCAACCGGGTTCGTTGGGGTCGACATCCACGAACCAACTACCGGGGTTGATGGTCGGATCCACCGGCACGTCGATCAGCGCGATCTCTCCGGTGAGCGTCTGAGTCACCAGCGCCAGCAAACCGCGATCGCCACGCTCCAAAACCCGGCGATTACACTCCTCCAGCGGCGCGCCGCGCAGCGTACCCGCTTCGTCGCGCAAGACGCAGACGAAGCTGGCGTCGCCGTTCGCCTGCAACGGGTGCAGCTGCACCGGCGTGGTGTTTTGCGAACAACCGAGCAGGGTGCTCAACGTCGCTAGTGCGAGGCAGACGTTGCGACGCAAGGAAGCCTGAGGTGAGCCCTTGATCACTTGGACGCCCTCGGAGCGGTCGGGATGCCAATGCCGGCGATCATCTTCGCGTAAGTCCTGGGATAACGTTGGTTCAAGTTGACGACGCCGATGTAAGAGTCCGTGAAGTGCCCAACAAACAGATAACCGCGCTCAGCGTCCACGGCGAGCGCGTGCGGCCCGCGGCCGGTGCTCACCGTGGCTTCGACCTGCCGGCGTTTGGGATCGTAGATGTAGACTTGGCGCGAATCGAAGCAGGACACGAACACGCGCGTCTCGCGCAGCGGCCGTTCGGGCGTGCTGTCCGGCAGGGTCACCTCACCCACCAGGACGCGCGCCGGGCCCGAACTGAGCGGGATGCTGTCGTAGAAAGCGGGGATCTCCGAGCTGAAGAAGTTGTTCACCGCCGGGATCATGCGGCCCACCAGCAAGCTTGCAGGCGTGCGGTTGGCGACGAATACGTCGACTTGCGTGGTGTCCGCGATCCGCAAGCACGCGAGCAGCGCCTCGCGCTGCGCCGACGTGGCTTCACAGAAGTGAGACGCGCAGCTGCTGGGCAGACCTTGTTGCGCAAAGCACGCGATCTCCGCTTTTCGGCGTGCCGAGTCGTCGATCGCGATGTCGCGCGAATCCGTGCTGAGCGAGTTGGTGCGAACGTCGGCGGAGTTGGCGCGTGACGCGTAAGGCCGGCGCGGCACACCCTGCTCGTCGGGCAGGACGCGGATCAGATCGATCTGCGGTGCGTTACGGTACGTCACCAGGAAACCGTCGGAGTAGACGGTGGAGATGTCCGCTGTTTTGTCGGGCAAGAGCGACCAAGCCAGGGCCGGAATCGGCAACGCCGCCACCCCGACCGGACGCGAGGGTAGATTGGTGACTTCGAACTGAAGGCGCGGCCCCTCGGCGTAGTTTATCTCCGGTGGCTTACCGAGGTCCCCGCTGTAAGCGTCTCTCGGCGAGTGCAAAAACAACGATACCTTCCCGGTAGTCTGATTCGTCACCAGGATCGAGCTGCCGGTGGGGCTGACGTCCAGCCCGAAGGGTTCCGCCCCGAGCCGCAGATCGCGCGTATTCTCCTCGGCGGCGTTGTTACCAGCGCGGTGCGCGTCGTCGCACTGGTCGTTGTTGCGATCCTGGCCGCAGTCGAGCCGCCCTGCCTCGATGTCTGCCCAATGCAGCGTCGCGTCACCGCGCACCGGCGCAAACACGCGGCCAACGCCGTTCGGCATCGTGCGGTAGACGACGTCGGTCGCGAACGCCCCGATGCGGACGTGATCCGAATAGAGCGAGCCCCCGTCCGGCGGGTTGCGCGGATCGATCGCCGCACAGGTCCCCGGATACACCAGCTGCTCATTCACCGCCCGTAGCGGAAACGCGCCACAGGGATTGGCCGCATCCACGGGATTGCGCGGTGCCTCCAGCAGTCCGCTGATCCGGTTCAAATCCAGCACGCCCAGCGTGCCGGTGCTGTACTGCAGGTCGAAGTCGCTGTTGGCAATCACCAGCGACTGACCGTCCGCCGAAACCGCGAGCCCCACCGGGAAGTAAATGATCTCCTCCGGGATGGGTTTGCCTTCCGTGGCGGAGTAACACCCGGTAGCGGCGATCAGCAGAAAGCCGAGCGGCAATGAGGAGCTAAGACGTTTCTGCGAAAGGACGGGCCGGCGCACGGCGCGCAGCCTATATCACAGCGCTAGAATGTCGACCCCCGCGCACAGTTCCGCAGATCACGACGCCTAACGCGCGCGCATCAACGGGGGGAATTGGGGACGTTCACGAACACTGGTTGGTTCGGAAAAACGTCAAAAAAGCGAAGCACCACGCCTTGAGCGTGCAAGCAATGGTTTAAATATCAGGCCAGGTCGAGGATGATGACGCCGCGTTCCGTGTCCCGCTCTTCGGAGCCCGGCTCCGGAGCTGGCTGGTAAATATCGATAGGCAATTCCAGCCGCGGTTGGATGTGTTCCTGGCGACGGCTCTCCTCTTCCTCCCGACGGCGGATCTGGTCGATGATGAACGGAGGAAGCATCTGCAGCCTCACTTTTCCTTGCGGACCCAAGCGCGGGCCGCGGGATCTAGGGAATAATGTAGCGACCCGTACACGCGGGTCAAGCGGGCGAAACGTTTGGACCTAGAGACTTTCCACATTCCGGACACAGAAAGCTACGGCGCCAGCCGGTCAAAGCTTAGGCCTGACGCTCCTCACGCCCAGCGCTCGCGTTTCCTGGCCGGAGAAGTGGCTCTCCAGGCGCAGAACCGCGGGCCCAATTGGTCGATTTCGATACGGTCGCGGCGACCGCCCACGGGGCCGAGGCGTCCAGCCGCGGCGGCGCTCCGTGCGCTGGTTTGCCTGCTGCTGGTTCTCGCTGGTGTGGAACTCGGTACCGTGCGGGTGGCTCGTGCGTCCTTCGAAGTCAAAGACACCAGCTGGGAAGGTACGAGCGAACTGCTGGCGCTGGCGCGGGAGCGGCTCGGGCTCGCGCGGGTTCGCGTCGTGGCGACGCTGGACTTCTCCGCCCTTTCGCCGAAGGACGGCGTCCTGCTGCTTCACCCGGAGACGGAGGCCGAATACGCCGAGGTCAGCGCGTTCCTTACCGCAGGCGGCCGTGTCGCTGTGCTGGATGACTATGGGGTCGGAGACCGGTTGCTCTCCCACTATCGGATTTTCCGCGTGCAGGCGCCGCTTCAGCCAGCCGCCCAGCTGCAAAAGAATCCCTCGCTGGCCATCGCGCTGCCCGCCGTCCAGGCCGTTGCAGGCCAAGAACAAAATCGTCATCCCGCGGTGGCCAACGTCGACCGAGTGGTCACGAATCATCCGACCGCCCTCACCAACCCGAATCTCACACCGGTACTGGTGATTCCGGCGCTCGGCGAACCGGACGCGACGCTGGCTGTAACGGGAGTGATCGCTGGTCGCGGGCGCCTCTTCGCGATGGCGGATCCATCCGTATTGATCAACAGCATGCTGCGCTACCCAGGAAATCGTGCATTTGCCCAGGGCTTGGTCGAGTACCTGGTCGAAGACGACAGCTGGGGCACACGCGGTGGTACGCTCTACCTGCTGACCAATCGCTTCGATCAGGCCGGTAGGTTTGGCCGCAGCGACACTCTGCAAGGCGACCTGGCGCGCACCCTGCGCAGCCTGCAAGACGCGCTCGCGCGCTGGCACAAGGAGGGCATCCCGGCCACTGTCGCGTGGGGTCTCGCCTCGTTGCTCGGGGTGTTCGGGTTGTGGTGGATTAGTCAGAACGCACTCAAGGGCTTCCGCTCGAACACTCCGCGCTTCGCGAGTCCGCTCCCGCTGCTGGCTCAAGGCGGCCTGCCCGGCCGCGCCGCGGTGTTGAGTGCGCCCAGCACCGACCGTGCGCTCACGGTGGCGGAGCTGGACGGACTCTTGAAAGACGAGCTCTGCGCGCGGGCAAGCCTGCCTTTCGGCTCCACGCCGGAGGCGGCGTTAACGGTGTTAGAGGGCCGCGGCTTGACGCCCGCGGTCGCTGCGCGCGTCAAAGAACTGCTGACCGCCGCGCGCCGCGCCGAAGGACCAATTCTACGCCGTCAGCCAAGTCGCATCACCGCCGGCCAAGTGACCGACCATGAACGCAAGCTCAATCTAGTGCTCGCGGAGCTCGAACGGACCTCCAAAGCGTAGCGCGGGAAGAAGTGATGAATGATCCGGCCGGAACGTAGTACGAGGCGGCGCTGATGGTTGCGCTTCAGGTCAACGAGATCCAGGCGGCACAGGAGCGACTGAACACGGTGCGCCGCGAGGTGAGCCGCGTGTACATCGGCGACACCTCTGCGGTGGACGCGATGCTGATCGCCTTGCTCGCGCGAGGTCACGTTCTGCTCGAGGGCGTGCCCGGTATCGCGAAGACCACGCTCGTAAAAGCCTTCGCGCTGGCGCTGGGCTGCAGCGTGCGGCGGGTGCAGTTCACGCCCGATCTGCTGCCCGCCGATATCACCGGCACGTATGTGCTGAGCCCGAAAGACGGCACGTTCTCGCTGCGCGCCGGCCCCATCTTTGCGAACGTGCTGCTGGCGGACGAGATCAATCGTGCTCCAGCCAAGACGCAGTCCGCCTTGCTCGAGGCGATGCAAGAGCACCAGGCGACGATCGAAGGTGATCGCTTCGCGTTGCCCGATCCGTTCTTCGTCCTGGCCACCCAAAACCCGGTGGATCTGGAGGGCACGTATCCCCTGCCCGAAGCACAGATCGACCGTTTTCTGATCCGCGTGTCGATGGGTTACCCGAGCCTCGAGCACGAAGTGGCGATGCTGCGTGCGCACGGCGTCGCCGGGCCCGAGGCCAAGGCGATTCTCGGAGCCGGCGAAGTTTTGGCGCTGCAGTCCGTAGCCGCGCGTGTCCACGTCGAAGAAGATCTGATCGACTACGCCGTACAGCTCACGCGCTTCACGCGCGAGAGCGCCAAGGTGACGTTGGGGGCGTCGCCGCGCGCCTCGCTCGGGTTGCTACGCGCCGCAAAAGCCCACGCGCTACTCGCGGGTCGCGCGTTCCTGACGCCCGACGACGTGCGAAGCATGGCCACACCAGTGCTCGCGCATCGCCTGATCATGGTGCCGGAGCTCGAAGGCGACGTGAAAGCGCGCGCGCAGCTGATAGAGGAAGCCATCAATCGCGTCAGCTACCGCCGCGCGCCCCGCTAAGCGGCGTTGAGCACGGAGCGTGGACGACCAGAGCGCCGGTATGCGCCCGGTGCCGTGCCGAGCGCACGCTTGAAGGCTTTGCTAAAGGCGGCTTCCGAGTCGTAGCCAACCGATTCGGCGACCTGTGCGATCGAAGCCTGGCCATCGCGCAGCAGACTCGCAGCCTTCTGCATGCGCCAACGCGTGACGTAGTGGAGCGGCGGCTCGCCCATCAACCGGGTGAACCGAGCAGCAAACGCCGAGCGCGACATAGCCACGCGTTGCGCTAGCTCCTGCACCGTCCAGTTGCGCTCCGGGTTCTGATGCACCAACGCCAGCGCGCCTCCGACCTGCGAGTCCGCCAGCGACGCGAGCCAGCCCGTGCCCTCTCGACCCAACGTCGCCAGATAACCGCGCACGATTTGAATGAAGATCACGTCGGCGAGTCGGCTCACTACCGTCTGCGCGCCCGGTCGTTCCGAAGCGCTTTCGCAAGCCAGCATCGCGAGTGTCGGTTCCAGCCAGCGAACTTGGCGAGCAAGCTCCCCGCGCAACGTGATGACCCGCGGCAACACGGCAAGCAGCGGGTTGCTGCGCCGATCTTCGAACTCGATGCGCCCGCCCCAGACCGTAGCGGACGCGCCCTCCCCGCCGACTCGGACGGGCCCGCGGGGGCAGCTACCCGCCATCAGGGCGTCCATCGACCGCGCGGGAGCACCTTCTGCGTCAATCAGCGAGTGCCCGCCGCCGTGCGGCAACGCGACCAGGTCGCCGGCAAAGAGCTCAATCGGCTCCTGACCCTCGACGCGGAGCAGCGCTCGCCCCTCTAACATCACGTGAAACCAAGCAAATTCGCTGGGCGGCACTTCCAGCCCCCAGGGGGCCGAGGCCTCGATCCGGCCGGAACAGGCCGCGCGAACCCGTAGAGTCTCGAGCACGTCCGTTAGTACGTCCATGACAGCGCATCCATACGCACGACACATGTGCGAGGTTTCGCGGTACCAGCTGGAACTGCAAATTCACGCTGGCTGGAACCGATTGCAGCAGCACGCCCCCCGCGGGGCGCGTCGGCTAAATCGAACTGCCGGTGGTGGCAGGGGTGACGCCAAGTTCGGTGAACGGAAAAGCTTGATCGAGCGCGATCCAAAAGCGCCCGCCGAGTGGATCGGCTCCCCCACTCAGAGGAAAGCCATAGTCGGCGCGCAAGACGATGCGATCGAATTGCGGGAGCATCACGCGAAGACCAAGTCCTGCCGAGCGTCGGAAACTCAAGTCGCGCAGACTGTCTGCGGTGGCGCCCATGTCGTGGAACACGGCCAGTCCGACCTGCGCCGACAAGATGTCCACGCCGGCCGTGCGGAACTCCGCGTTCAACGCGACCTGATTACTGCCGCGGAACGAAGAGCTTCCGCGCGCTTCCGCCTCGGCGGCGACGAAGCCGCGCAACCTGCCTTCCCCACCCAGACCGGAGCGCTGGCGCAGGTAGTTTTCATAGCGGTTCTCGAGCAGGCCATCCAAAATCAGACGCCCGAAGCCAAGTCGCGGCGAGGCGACGCGCAGCGACGCCGTCAGCGTGCCCTGATGTTTGCGAGCATTGGCGATTTGCAGCGAATTTTGCACGGTTGCGCGCACGACGCCGCTGCCGCCCCAACGCAAGGTGTGCGATGCGCCAGCTACCGTACCGATCAAGTCGCGGGTGGAACCTGCAGCTTGAGCCGCGCCGTACACCTTGAGGATGACTCGTGGCCCCAGGCGAATGTCTTCCTGCAGGCCCAAAGCTTCCAGGTCGAAGGTCTGAAGAAAGTCGTTCTTGTAGATCGACAGCTGAACGAACGGCGAAAGCAACGTGTCGCTCAGCGGCACGTCGTTTCGAAGAAACGCCTGCGCCGTTGCCGCGTCGAGATCGGCCGGCAATCGCGGGCGATTCACGCGGCGCTCGGCTTCGACGCCGAAGCTGAATTCGCGTCGTAGCCGCGAGCCCACCCCGCGCGTGAACGTGATTCGTTCGTAGTAAAACTCGCGATGATAGATCAACGTGCGCTCGTCGCCCTGTGCGTCGTTGCGACTGTTACGCACGAGGTTGTCGACGAACGCCGCCTCGACCCCGTAGCGGATGCGTTGGCTCTCGGCGTATTGCGGTAAACCGAAGCGAAAACGTCCGTAGGAGCCTTCGCTGTGCCCGGTGTCGCGATTGAAGATCGGCGAGCCCGACACTTCACCGTAGTAACGAGTGCCAAATAGGCGCTTGTGCGCCAGACGCGCCCCCAGGGCCCAGGTGCTCCGCGTCAGCTCGAAGGTGGCGCCGAAGATCGAATGCGTCCCCAGTAAGTTGGTTTCAGAGGGGTTCAGGTACAGGTACGTGAGCCCTTCGCTGCCAGCGCGAGCGTTCCAGTTCGGACGCAGGCTCCACACGTCCTTGGTGATCACGAGCAGCCGCACTCGCCCGGGATCCGCGTCACGCACGGGCACGATCAGCACCGCGGAGATCTGCTCGATGTCCCGCAAGTTGCGCGCGGTCTGGTCGATCGCGCGCTGGTCGAACAGCTGCCCTTCGGCGAACAAGAGCTCCCGCCGAATCACGCCGTGGCGCGTGGTGCCGTGAAATACATTGAATATATCCGGGATTGGGTCGAGCTCGTCCAGCACCTCCAGACGCACGAGTTCGATGTCCGAGACGCGCTTACCCGACGGCTCCGGCTCGAGGTCGAGCTTTCGCTGCTCGAGTTCGCGCCGAATCAAGGTCTGCTCGTACGCGGAATATTGCGCGAGCTGCGCGCGCGCCCCCGTCGCGCTGAGCAGCGCGACCAGGCCCGTCAAAAACCAGAGCAGAACGGAGGGGCGTAACAAAGGCGCGTGCACTTCCGAGAAGGAGGCTACGCTAGCGCACCCGTGCAGGTCCACCCGACCGAATCAGCGATTCACTTGGCCGTGGCCGGTGGTCTCGGCTGCGCGCTCGGGATCGCCTTGTCGAGCCGGGCCGGTCTGGCGTTTGGCGGGGCCTTGTTGGTGGGCCTGGCGATCGCGCGGGCGGTCACACAAATCAACGTGGCGCGCATACGCGCGGCTGGCTTCGAGATGCTGTGGCAAACCTCGGAGCGTGTACGGCGCGTGGGCCGGAGCGAGAGCTTCGAGCTAGCGGCCGAGCTGCGCAACCGGGACGCGCGCGCCGCGCGTTTTGCGCGGCTGCGTGCCGTGGCGTCACCGGGGTTGTCCGTGACGGTGGAGCCGGAGAGCGGCGAGGTGCCAGCGGGTGGACGTTTGGCGGTGCAACTCCGCATCACCGCTCACGGCCTGGGTCGTCATGCCGTGCATGGCCTTTCGCTCGAGCTGCGCGGAGGGCCAGGCCTGTTCGAGGTGCCCCTGACTTTCGCCAATCCGTTCGGCATCGAGGTGCTGCCGCGTGTCTACACGCGCGTGGCCCGCAGCAGCGCCGGCGGCCGCAGCCGGCGCGTCGCCGAGCAGCCCCGCTCGCGACCGCTGGCCGGCGATAGCCTGGAGTTGCGCGAGCTGCGCCAACATCAACCCGGAGATCCGCTGCGCAAGGTGGCGTGGAAAGCTTCTGCTCGTCGCGGGCAGCTCCTGGTGCGCGAACACGAACGCGAGGAACGCGATGTCGTGTTCGTGCTGCTCGACGCGGCGATTGAGCTAGCGTCAGGTACGCCGGGTAGCTCCGCGTTGGAACGCGCCGTGGACGAGGCCGCCAGCCTGGCGGTGCGACACCTGCACCGCGGCGATGACGTCGGGCTGGGGGTGCTCGGTCGGCGCGTCTTGACCTGGTTACCGCCCGATCACGGCAGCAGTCACACGCTACAGTTGCTCGAAGGCTTGGCGCACTCGATCAGCCCCGTTCACGCGGATCGCAGCGCGCTCGACGAGGCGGAAGTGGCGCAACGCGTGCTCGATCACTTGCGGCCTTTGGCCCCGGACGTCGCTGGCAGCGTTGCGGCTTACGAGCTGGATCGTGTCGCGCGCCGCGCGGAGAAGCTGCTCGCTCGCGCGCCGTTTCCGTCCGTGGAAGTACATGCCGGAAGCTCGCGCGAGCGCGCTCTGCGCGGCTACCTGGAAGCGTTCGGCATCGGCTCGCCGCAGCGCACCGGTCCCGACCGCGCGGAAGTGGACGAGCGCCTGGTGCAAGCCCTCACTCGCTTGGCGAGCCAGCGCCCGGAACCGACCTTGGTGTACGTGCTCTCGCCCGCGCCAACACCCGGCTCGCGCCAGGGAGTGATGGAGGCGCTCCGTCGGCGCAAGAAGCGCCGTACCCAGCTGATCTGGGAGAGCATCGCGCCGGAGCTTTCAGTCGATGCGCCCGAAGGCAGCGCGTTTGCCGCCGCGCGCGCGATCGTGCGACGCGCCGAGCTCAACCGCAGCGAAGGCGAACGCGCGCTGCGCCGCGCAGGTGTCGTGGTGGAGCACATAGGTCGCGGCGCGTGAGCGTGTTCAGGGCGCGACCACTTGAATTGCGCGCTCGAGCACCACACGCTCGTCCACGCGCACTCGGATCCGAAACACGCCTGGTCGATCCGCCTTGCGAAAGTTGAGCTTCGCGTCGGCGCGGCGCTCACCGGGCTTGAGCTCCGCCTCGCCGAGC
>Ga0247764_1000845_pt1 | contig 10738 bp, 10 predicted proteins | sample UWRJL051202B4_FD_179932 | JGI IMG/M metagenome (GOLD analysis project Ga0247764, IMG submission 179932) | Plant litter microbial communities from Arlington Agricultural Research Station in Wisconsin, United States - UWRJ-L051-202B-4 | ecosystem: Environmental > Terrestrial > Plant litter >...
GCTTGACCGTCAAGACAGGCCAGACGCACGTGCAACGCTATACGGCGCCATTGCTCGAGAAGATCCTGGCGGGTGAGATCGATCCTTCGTTCATCATCACGCATCGCTTGAAGCTGGAAGATGCGCCGAATGCCTACAAGGCATTCAGGGACAAGGAAGATGGTTGCATCAAGGTTGTGCTTAAACCGAACTAGCACATTACAGGCAGGCCGACGGCGCTCAGTGTGCCGTCGGTCTGGTCCGCCAAAGCTAGATTTCCACCGATGCGGCTAGGGTCCTCTATCGAGGAACGTGAGCGACAGCTGCGCATGCGAGAAGCCTATGTCCAATCGCAAGTCGGCATGAGAGATCGTCCGAGACACATCGAAATAGAATTCGCTTTCCAATGAGTCGCCTTGGCGGACGGACTCGTGAAATTCCGTCTCGGCGCGAACGATTCGATGCCGACCAGAGAAAATAAGCTATTCAATTTGGCAGCGGTCCACTCCCTCAGCGGTCACACGTACGTCGATAACGAAGGTGTCCGTCTCCGCGGTACGCGGAGCGCCCTGAGCCGAGAGAACGTGCAGCGCACCTTGTCGTTCTCATTCTCCATGACATATTTACGCTTGTCAGACAGCGTGGCCGCGCGCGGAGTGCTGTCGACGAGCCTCTGTACATGTTCCAGAGAAGATGGCGTCGATACATTCGTGGTTGTGAAGCCGGACCATTCTCTGCTCACGTCTTCGAATCACCGTATTCTGGAAGGGAGCAACTCAGCAAGTCATATCCGATGAGATGCGCCGTGTATGCAATTCCAAATGACCAACAACTCTCTTGTGATCGTCGAGGCGGCTCCACAAAGCCGTTGATGTCAGTGACAACTTAATCATTGTAAGATTAACGAATGGACTATGTACCCGCGCGCGGACGCATCATCGTCGTAAACTTTGAGATTGCAGGTGTAGCGGTACCACCGGAGATGGTTGGCAATCGCCTCTGCTTGGTCGTCCAGAACAATAAGCTTTCTCGCGGCCCACTTGTTACAGTAGTACCTATAAGCGCTACTGAACCTCGAACTCTTTCCAAGCAGCATCATCGAATGAGTCACCTCTCTTTCCTTGATCTTCCGATCGTCTGGGAGCCGGGCTTACCCAGGTGGGCGAAGTGCGATTACCTGACTACTGTGTCTTTGAGCCGATGCAACGATCCGTACAGAAAAGACCAGAATCAGCCTCGCAAGTACTTGAAAATCAAGGCTGCTCAGTGTGACATTGAAGCGGTGGACCGGTGTCTTTCCTGGGTTCTAGGCATAACAGGCCCTGGCTGATTGACAACGAGACGTCAAGCCCTAATATACGTCGGGTCTAGGGCTTAAATGTGCCCGTTAAATCCCCGGGAAACTGGGGTGCTCTGGGCAGGCGTGACAAGCAGCTCAGAGTTCGTTCAGGCCACCTTCGGGTGGCCTTTTGTTTTTATGCCCCCCAAAGCGTCAGCGGCTATGCGGTCAGCGCGTCACGCCGGCAATGTTCGAGATAGGCAGCTTCGTGAGCTGCTGCCAGCTCAACGACACTCGACGAGCCACGACGTGCATCGCGCCCCTCTGCGCAGCTTGAACGACTCCTTGGACTCTTTGCGTGTCGCGGAATCCATCTGCCGGGCGTGGGCCTTGCCGACGATGTCCGCCCCGTATCGCGCTGAATTCACAGCTTCCTCGCGCGAGAGCCCGTCGATCTCAGTTTCAGGTCCTGAGGCCGTAACTCGCGGATGGCGAGCGAGTGACCTGGCACTTTGCCTGCGATCCTTCGTTCACCGAGCGCAGGCGAGAGATGCCGGGCGCCCTCCACTACTGACTTGCCGTGATCTTTGCATCTCAGCGTTGAGCGCACGCGGTGCTGCGGGCGGGTTCGCTTCCAAAGACGCCATTTTCGGCTCCACTGCATCTGCCAAGCCAACGTCGACGACTCCGTCGGGTACGTCCACACCTACAAGGACGGGCATGCCTACCCAAATAAAACCACTCAAGTATCGGCCCCTGCGCAGGCACGTTCCCCGCGCTCCGACCAAGTGCGGGCAAGCTGGCTGAAACTGACTGTCGGATCAACAAAAGAGCTGGGGGAAACTCGATCCGCGCAGACCGCCCTTCGTGGCGCAATACACTGCAGAGGAATATGCTATGCCACGCTGATGCCACCGGTTTGAAGCTGGATGAGATCACCGCTTCCGGCCACACACCATCACTTCCAACAGATTTCGCCGCCTGCGATCCATACGATCCGTTCGCGATTGGCGCCTTCCGTGGTATCGGCATTCACTTGGACGATGGAATGCAACGCCAGTGGTATCGACGGATCGATACAGAACGTATGAGCAATAGAATCCCCATTCGAATCGATCAGATTGACCGGCGCATTCTTCGAGCACTGCAACGCGACGGTCGACTGCAGAATGTGGAGCTTGCCAAGCAGGTCGGGCTGTCGCCGTCGCCTTGTCTGCGGCGTGTCAGAAGGCTGGAGCAAACCGGCGTCATCGATCGCTACGTGGCCGTAATCGATGCGGCGAAAGTCGGCATCGGACTGGAAGTGTTCGCCCGGGTACGCCTGGTGACGCAGGACGCGGAAACTGTCGAGCGATTCTCGCGCGCGATGCGCAGCCTGCCCCAAGTCGTCGAGTGTCACATCATGGCAGGCGAATGCGACGCGCTACTCAGGGTCGTGGCCGCCGACATCGACGACTATAGAAACTTTCAAAGCACCCACCTCACACGCAATAACGCTGTCGAGTCGGTGAAGACCGATATTCCGCTGCAGAAGGTCAAGCTCGTGTCGGAGCTGCCCATCTAGCCCGGCTCGGGACCGACCGCGATTTCGACGACGTTCGGTCCTCCCGAAGCGATGCCGCTTTCCACGACTGCCGCAATCTCAGAGGCGCGTTCCACGCGTGTCGATGGCAAGCCCATCGAAGTGGCAAGCGCACAGAAGTCGATGGGCGGATGCGTCAGGTCCAGGCCGATGTAGGAATCGTTACCACGCGCCGTGCGGCCCTCGCGTTGGCGTACGAACGTCTTGAGAATGTTGTACTCACGATTGTTCGTCACGACGAAAGTGACTGGCAATCGCTCGCGCGCGGCAGTCCACAAAGCCTGTGGCGAGTACAACGCCGAGCCATCGCCCACCAGGCACACGACAGGCTGACGATCGAGGCCTAACGACACGCCGACTGCAGCCGGCATCCCCCAACCGAGAATCGCGCTGCGCATGAAGTAATACTGGCGGAATGAATGAGATGAGAGCAAGGCGCGCACGTGATTCATCGTGACCGGTGACTCATCGACGATCGCTGTGTCGGGACCGATCGCACGAAGCGCTTCGGAAGCCGCGACAAAGGGAGTGATTTTCGACTGACCCATCTCTCGCGCAGCGCGGTCCGATAGATCGGCGCGACGCAGTCTTCGTTGTCGAGCGGCCTGCTCCAAGAGACGCTCGACCTGCGGTTTCCGTGAAGCTGCTTTACTCTTCAATAAAGGCAGCAGCGCTTGCAGAGAACTCCTGATGTCTCCGACGCAACCCAAAGCGGCCGTGTAGACACGACCGAGGTTGTGCGCATCGTCGGATAGCTGAAACAGCCGGCAATGCGACGGCAGCGTGGGCCCCTCGGAATAAAGGTAAGTGATCAATGAATGTCCGCCAAGTGCGAAGACTGCGTCGAACGGTCGCAGCCGCTCGCGGATCTCCCTAGCTAACGTCGGCAGTCCGCTCTGCCAGAGCGGGTGCGACGTCGGAAACGGTATATGGCCGGGCCAGGAACTGCCGAACACCGGTGCGCCCAGCGTTTCCGCCAGCGTTACTGCTTCCGCGCTCGCATCCGATGCGAACACTTCATCACCGACGATGATCGCGAGACGACCGGGAGGAATGCCGCAGATCGCTTCAGTCAACTCTTCGAGCCCACCGGCTATCGAATCGCGATGAATTCGGGACGGTGAGCCTGGCTGGACCGTCGTCACCTGCTCCATCATGCTCGTCGGCAACGATAGAAAAACCGGGCCGCGAGGCGCGCAGCGGCTGTCTTGAAACGCTCGTCGCAACTTGACCGGAAGATGGTCGGCGATCGCTATTTCGTCGGCCCACTTGACCACCGGTCTCGCCATCCGCACCAGGTCGCCGCTCAACAGCGGATCCATGTGGGTATGGCGAACGTCCTGCTGTCCCGCTGTAATGACGAGCGGCGTGTTCGAAATCTGCGAGTTGATGATTGCGCCCATGGCATGTCCAAGGCCGCCCGACGCGTGCAGGTTCACGAAAGCCGTGCGGCCCGACGCCTTGGCATATCCGTCCGCCATGCTCACGACCGAAGATTCCTGAAGACCCAGGACATAAGAAATATCCGCAGCGTCGTCGAGCGCGCGCAGTAGCGGCATTTCGGTAGTGCCGGGATTACCGAAGATGTACCGCACACCTTCGCTTCGCAACACATCCAAAAGAACAGTCGCCGCGCCACGCGAAAGCCTCGATTCGATCGATTCGATATTCATGCTGCTCATGCTAAGCAGTCATCCGTGAAATTTGCGTGCGTAGTTGCTATCGAGAACGTGAATGCCGGGCACGGACGCGAGGTAATTCAGCATCTGCGCGCAATGCCGTGCCAATCTCCGATAAAGAGCCGGTCGTGCAACTGTCGAGCTGCAATGTGGTCTCGTGTACAGCAGTGCCGTTTCTGCATAGTTCTCTCGAGAAAGCTCCAGGCATAGTCTGAAGCGTCACGAACCGGCGAGCGCTGCCATGGTCCTTCCGGGGATCGATCGTTTTCACGAGCGCAACTTGAAAAAAGGCCCGCACATGCCTCAAGCCAACTCAGCCGATCTGTCCTTGCAGGCTTTCACAGTGGCGCGAGCGCGAATCCGCCATCTCGCTCTGAGGACACCGCTGATTCGCCTGCAGCACGACGCCGGCGACCCGGTGTTCCTGAAGTTGGAGAGCCTGCAGCCCGTCGGTTCCTTCAAGATCCGCTGTGCCGCGAATGCCCTGCTATCGAGACAGAGAATTGTCGGAGGCGGCGCGTCGACCGCGAGCGCAGGAAACTTCGCCCAGGGCCTCGCGTATGCCGGCCGATCGTTGGGCATTCCAGTGAGTACCTACGTTCCTGAAACCGCGGCGAGCAGCAAGATCGAAGCCCTGCACAGGCTCGGCGCACGAGTCATTCCCGTGCCTTATGCAGATTGGTGGACGATGCTCGCGGAGCCGAACGACGATCCGACTTTCATTCACCCGGTGACGGATCCGGACGTCCTCGCCGGCAACGGCACGATCGCGCTGGAAGTTCTCGAAGAGCTACCGGAGGTCAGCACTGTGCTCGCACCTTACGGCGGTGGTGGCTTGTCAGTGGGAATTGCCGCGGCTCTGCGAGCGGCCGGATCCAATGCGCGCGTCGTCGCATGTGAGACAGAAGCTGGCGCACCGCTGCGAGCTGCCTTCGCCGCCGGAAAACCCGTGGAGGTTCCATTCAACCCCAAGACATTTGTGACCGGCATCGGTAGTCCGACTGTGTTGCCGGCGACGTGGCCGCTGGCGAAATCGTTCATCGCGGACACAGCGCTCGTATCGCTGTCGCAAACAGCCGCAGCTTTGCGAATGATGGTCGAGCGTCATCACATAGTGGCGGAAGGTGCAGGCGCTGCACCGGTTGCAGCTGCAATGGCGCAGCGATACGAAGGTCCGATCGTCTGCATCGTTTCAGGCGGCCATCTCGATCTTGCGCACCTGAAGGCTATTCTGGATGGGGGCGTACCGTAAGCGGTCATGCTGGATGCGGTCTTCTTGATGACATGGGTCTTCGAAGGGAGCGGCTTCGCCGCCCCCTCCGGAGCAAGCGGCTACCTCGCCTGAGGCGCGATCCTCACCAACGACGGCGTACCGCCATCCGAGAGCACGTAGATGGAACCGTCGACAGCTTCCTTCACATCGCGTATGCGGAAGAGTCGCCCCTCGAGCAACCACTCTTCGCCCACTACCTTGTCTGCCTCCAGCTGCAATCTCACGAGCTTCATGCTGCCCAGCCCGCCCACGAAGACATTGCCCTTCCATTCCGGCGCCAGCTTGCCGCTATAGAAGATCATCCCGGAGGGCGCGATCACCGGATCCCAGTAGTACACCGGCTGCTCCATGCCCTCCTTCGCGCTGATGTCGTGCATCTTCTCGCCCGAGTAGTCGATCACGGGCCAACCGTAGTTCTTGCCCGCCTCCGGTCGATTGAGTTCATCGCCACCGCGCGGACCGTGTTCGATACTCCAAAGTCGGCCCCGCGCGTCCAACGTTGCAGCTTGTACGTTGCGATGACCGTACGACCAGATCTCGGGCTTCGCTCCGCTTCGACCCACGAAAGGGTTATCGCCCGGCACGCTGCCATCGAGGTTGATGCGGATGATTTTCCCCAGATGGCTGTTGAGATCCTGGGCCTGCACACGGCCAGCGGGAATCGAGCGCTCACCCAGCGTCAGGTAGAGCTGCTTGCCGTCCGGCGTGAAAACGATGCGCGAACCGAAATGCAGGTTCGACTTCAGCGAGGGCATCTGCCGGAAGATCACCTTGACGCCATCGACTCGCGCGCCCTTTGCATCTTCGACCAGTGTGCCTTTGGCGAGTGCCGTGCCATTGCCGTCCTGGCGCGGTTCCGAGTAGCTCCAATAGATGGTGCGATTCTTCTCGAACTGCGGATCCAGCGCGACGTCCAGCAAGCCACCCTGGCCTTCGAACTGCACAGACGGCAGGCCTTGCAGTGGTTGCGACAATTTGCCGCTGCTATCGACGATGCGCAGTTGGCCGGAGCGTTCGCTCAGCAGCACCCGTCCGTCGGGAAGGAACTCGAAGGCCCAGGGATTGCTGAGACCCTGAGCGACAGTGGTGACGTCCAACTTGAAACTGGTCTTGATGCCAGGGGCACGGGTCTGGCCCTTGAATGCCGGCGAGAAGGCTTTGTTGTTCGGCGGACGAGTCTCGGGCGAGGCACTGGTGACAGCGGCCGGCTGGGAAGCAGCCTGGGCGGGCTCGTACGACCAAACGGTTGCGACCAACGCTGCCAGGCAGGCCGCCTGGGGAAACGAGCAAATCTGCAGCGACATGCAATTACCTCATCTGTATCCGTTCGCGGGAGACGGAAGAATACAACGTCCCGCCCACGCCATGTGTCGTGGCGGTTTCGCCATCCGTAGACGCCACGCACACGTGCCTGTCCCCTTCTCATCCGCCACTCACCACAAATTATCTCCTCGCCGGATCGCGATTATCGGCTATGGTTGTCGGGCATCACCTCCGATACGCGAACGCCCAGCCGGGATCAATGACATGACGACACCATCCGCCAATGCCGCGGAAACTGCGCTGCCTCTCTTCTATCGAGATCCGCAGCTGATTTCCTCCGTCACCCATGCCCGTTGGAGACTCAAGCCGGGCGACGCTGCCTTTGCCGCGGATGCCATCGCCGTTCCCATCGTCGTCGGCGAATTCATCGCGGCCCTGCGCAACTTTCCGATCCTGTTCACAGGCGGCCAGGGCGAGACCAGCCCCATCGCGCTGCTGGGACTGGACGCGACGAATCTGTTCGTCAACGAAGGCGAGTGGGCGCAAGGCACGTATGTTCCTGCGTATGTGCGTCGCTATCCTTTCGGTTTCATTGCTCACGGTAACGGTTTCGCGCTGGGTATCGATACCGTCTCCGAGCGCATCGTGCGCGCCGGCGATGAAGGTGCGCCGCTGTTCACCAACGGCGAACCTACCGATCTGACCAAGCAGGCGCTGCAATTTTGCGACGCGTATCGTGCAGAGACCGACGCCACGCGCGCCTTCTGCGCAGCGCTGCTATCGAAGGAGTTGCTCATCGATCGACGCGCTGACGCAGTCCTGCCCAGCGGACGCAAGCTCGGCGTAGATGGCTTTCAGATCGTCGATGCCAGCAAGTTCGGTGCACTCGATTCTAAGACCGTCGTCGAGTGGCACCACAAGGGATGGCTGGCGCTGGTGCATTTTCATTTCGCCTCGCTCGACCGGTTCGAAGACCTGGTCGCCCGCCGCGTCGCCCATGAGGACAAGGTTGCTGGAGCGGCGAAACCCTCGTCCTGAAGGCGACCCGACGCGCGCTCGCCACTTATGCCGGGTTTCGATACCGGCATAGCGGCACTGCTAAACTGCACGGCACCGGCCCACCAGCGACCAACCGGCAAAGGAACCTGCATGTTTAGAATCGCCCTCGTTCTCCTGTCGTTCGTTGTCATCGACACCAGCCTTGCACAGGCCACCTGGCCGCAGCCCACCGAAGGCGATGTCGTAGTGAAGAATTTCCGCTTCCGGTCGAACGAAGTCCTGCCGGAACTGCGACTGCACTATCGCACGCTGGGCAAACTGGAGCGCGACGCCCAAGGCAAGGCCCGAAACGCCATCCTGATCATTCATGGCACAGCGGGCAGCGGTGCGCAGTTCCTGCGTCCAGACTTCGCGGGAGAACTGTTCACTGCCGGAGGGCTGCTCGATGCGACGAAATATTTCATCGTCCTGCCCGACGGCATCGGTCACGGCAACTCCAGCAAGCCCAGCGATGGACTGCGAGCGAAGTTTCCTCACTACGGCTATGTCGACATGGTCGAGGCCCAGTATCGATTACTGCACGAGCTGAAGGTCGATCACCTGCGCCTGGCGATGGGAACATCGATGGGTGGCATGCACACCTGGCTATGGGGCGAACTGCACCCGCAGTTCATGGATGCGCTCATGCCGCTGGCAAGCGTGCCGTCGCAGATCTCCGGCCGCAATCGTGTGTGGCGGCGCGTGATCATCGATGCAATCCGCAACGATCCGCAGTGGCAGCAAGGCGATTACCGGGAGCAACCTCCCGGGTTGAGAACCGCGCAGCAGATGATGTTCCTCATGGGTAGCAATCCCATCCTGCGCCAGCAACAGATGCCGACCCTGAAACAAAGCGATACGGCGTTGGATGCCTATGTCGCCAATGCGTTGAAGACCGCCGACGCCAACGATGTGCTGTATCAATTCTCCGCGTCACAGGACTACGATCCCGCGCCGGCGCTGGAAAAGATTCAGGCGCCGCTGTTTGCGGTGAATTCCGCGGACGACCTGATCAATCCACCGGAATTAGGCATCCTCGAGCGCGAGATCAAGCGGGTGCCACGCGGCAAGGCGGTGACGATACCGCTCGGGCCGCAGACTACGGGTCATGGCACGCACACGATTGCGAAAGTGTGGAAGCAGTACCTGGAGAGCCTACTGAAAGAATCGGCACACTGAAGGTCCACGAGAGTCATCGAGTTAACGCAGGCGTCGGATTTGCGCGTCGTCGACCTTCTCACGCCATTCAACCGTTTCGCCGCCGACGTGTTCCTGTACAGCGATATGCGTCATCGTTGTGCTATCCGTCGCGCCATGCCAGTGCTTAACGCCAGCGGGAATCTGCACGACATCGCCCTGGCGCATTTCACTGATCGGACCACCCCATTGCTGTACCCATCCGGCACCTGCGGTCACGATCAGCGTCTGACCCAACGGATGGACGTGCCAGGCCGTGCGGGCGCCGGGCTCGAATGTCACTGAGCCGGCCGAGGCGCGAGCAGGCTCGATCGGCGCAAATAAACGCCGCACGTGCGCCGACCCGGTGAAATTCGCGGCTGGCGCCGGCTGCGATTGGATGTCCTCAGAACGCGTAATGCGGATCGTCGGCAATGCCCCTGGCGCGCTATGCAGATTTTCATTGGAAGTGCGGCTCTGTACGGATCTGCTACGCAGCGTCTCTTCGAGTAGCTCAGACGCCTTTGCAGCCCGCTTCCCGTCGACTTTATCTGCGATGACCGCAATGACGCTTCGTAGCTGGGTATCGCTCAGTCCGACGTTCAAACCGACATTGAGGTGCGATCTGAGTTGAGCTTCCAGCCCTTCGAGTGTCGCCAAAGCAGAGATCGTGGCGATTTCCCTGTGCTGGAAATCGAGATTGTCGCGGCCGAAAATATCTCCGAACAGATGCGCCTGCAGAAACTCATCGATCACTGGAACGAAGCGCGCGTACTCGGCAACCGCCGTGCTGCCAGTCAGTCGCGTGCGAATTTCGGACCCAAGTTGCCGGCTGGTTTTGTCGGTTGGTAAAGGGTTTGGCTCCCGACCCATCACATCCTTCCTGCCTTGCTGCTGACGCTGCTTCAGCACTTCGTTGAACGCGTTGATGCCGTTGAGGCTGCGAGGAAAGCCGGTGTACGCATACATTTGCACGAGAACTTCCTTGATCTCGTTGATCGTCAGTCCCGCGTCGAGGCCACTGCCCAGTGCGGCCTTCAACCTCGGAATGTCGCCGCTCGCGGTAAATGCGGCGATGGTCACGATGCCAGCCTGCCTGCCGCTCAACGTCTCCGGCTTCGCTTCGCTGGTCGTCGTGAACACAGCCAACGAGATGAAGACTCCCTGGCGGATCGCGGCGAATGCGCAATGGGCGTAGCTTCGCATCACTTGACTCCCCCACTGCGCTTGCCGGCGCGGGCATCAAGCCACTGCAGAATCAGGTCGGCGATCTGGAGACTGTTCTTGTCCTGCATGATCATGTGGCTGTTGCCGCGTATGCCGCGTTCAGTGGGATCCAGCATTTGCGCATGACCGCCCGCTTCTGTGAGACGCCCGATGAGTTTTCGGCATTCTTCGAAACGCGCCTGCCATGTGGGCAGCGTAGTAAGGCCGGTGGGATTGTCCCGGTGATCGCCGAAGACCACGAG
>Ga0247764_1000847_pt1 | contig 10724 bp, 14 predicted proteins | sample UWRJL051202B4_FD_179932 | JGI IMG/M metagenome (GOLD analysis project Ga0247764, IMG submission 179932) | Plant litter microbial communities from Arlington Agricultural Research Station in Wisconsin, United States - UWRJ-L051-202B-4 | ecosystem: Environmental > Terrestrial > Plant litter >...
GATCGTCAAAGAACTGGTTCTGGATGCCCTTCTAATGGCGGTGAAGAACAGGAGCCAAAGAAGACGTTAATTCACTCCGACCAAGGATCACAGTATGGCAGTGATGCCTGGCGCCGCTTCTGCCGATCTAACCATCTTGAGCCCAGCATGAGTCGGCGAGGAAATTGCTGGGACAACGCCGTTGTGGAATCTTTTTTTAGCAGTTTGAAGAAGGAGAGAATCAAAAAGCGAATATACAAGACGCGAGATCTCGCGACGGCCGACATCGCTGCGTACATTGAATCGTTCTACAATACGACCCGTCGCCATGGCCATATTGGCGGCGTGAGCCCAAATGCATTCGAAGCTGCCGTACAACCTCTCTAGGTGGAGTGTCCGAGAAAGCCTGGTAACTCCATTCGTCACTGTCAGTGTCCGACAAGTCACCGCCGCTTCGGCTCACTTCTACTCGTAGCAGAAGAGGGGCATCTTCATAACTCGATGCATTCCACACATGCTCAAGCGTTGTTTCGTAAGCGTGTGGTCTGGGCCGCATTGACGGGATCAGCGGCACGGTGGAGCACAAAATCGGTAGCACCGCAGATGCTAGAGAGTCATCTCGTTGATGACGCGGTTTTCGACGACGGCCAGTACAAGGGCGGCATCCAGTCGCTGCAGGATCTGCGGTAGCGTTTCACCTTTGCGGCGCACGAGGGCGGCGAGCATGCCGGAGGGCATCGCCGCGATCGCTGCGTTTCGAACCGGACCCACTGCGCCCAAAGTGATCTGACCGCCATCGCCGATGAGCGCTTCCAGCGCGAGACACTGCGCATCAGATTTCACTTGATGAGGTTTCTTCGCCATGATCTGCCTCTCAAGCAGCTCGGCACATTGGCGTCGCCTGTGACAGACTCACATTCCACGGCAAGAGTTCATCGATGCGATTGATCGGATGATCCGCAATGCATTCGAAGACGTATCGCAGATAACTTTCCGGGTCGAGCGGTTGAGTTTGCAACTTCATGCCGAGCGCCCGACTATGCCGAATGAAAGGCGCTCGATGAGCAAGAACAACGGTTCCTACGGGTGCGCACTCGCAGGCCGTATGATCTCCACTCGGCATAGTCCGGGTCGTCACAAGGCGTGGAGAAACTGCAGCAGGCGATCGGGCGGACGATAGCGGCCATGGGGTTGTCCCTTCAGCGCGGGGACCTTCGCCAGGGCGGACTCTTTCAACGCCATATGAGCATGTAGATAAACCTGCGTTGTCTCCATGGACTCATGACCGAGCCACAGCGCGATCACCGAACAATCCACCCCCGCCTGGAGTAGCTCCATGGCTGCCGTGTGCCGCAATACGTGAGGCGAGATGCGCTTTTGTCGCAACGAAGTACATTGAGCCCGAGCGGCTTTGACGTACTTGCCGAGCAGATACTGAACCGCATCGGCGCTCAGTCGACCACCGCGCACGTTGGGGAAAAGCACGACGGAGTTGTGGGGCGGCGGTTCCTTGAGCCAGCGCTGCAAGGTTGTCATCAATGCCCTCGACAGCGGCGTACAGCGCTCTTTACGGCCTTTGCCGACACACCTCACATGCGCACCGGTGCCAAATGCAATCGACTCCCAGTCAAGGCTCGTCAACTCAGACAAGCGAAGGCCGGCCTGGATGGCAAGCGACAACAACGCATGATCGCGACGTCCGAGCCAGTTGGTTCTATCCGGTGCTCCGAGAAGCGCTTCAATCTCTGAGCGGTTCAGGAAATGAATGAGCTTCTTCTCACCCCGCTTGCTGGGGATCGCCAGCACCCGTTGGATGTGCGCAGCGTAAGCGGGTTCTTCGAAGGCCACGAATCGGAAGAAGGAACGAATTGCCGTGAGACGCAGGTTCCGAGTCCGTGTGCTGGCGGCACGCTGTGTCTCCTGATCATCCAGAAATTCGACAATGAACGGGCATCGAGGTCTCGCAGCTCCAGCTCCGAGGGAGACTTCTTGCGTCGCTGCGAGGCAAAGCCCAGCAGTAGCCGAAAGGTGTCCCGGTAGGAGGCGATCGTGTGCGTGCTAGCCCGCTGCTGTCGCATCAGGCGCTCGGTGAAGAAGCGCTCGATCAGTGCAGGCAACGAGGAAGTGCGGTTCATGATGCAGCCTCCCAGCGGTGCTCGAGCCGCTTGACGGCCTGCCCCAGAAGCTCAGGACAGGCAGACAGATACCAATAGGTGTCGCGCACACAGACATGACCCAAATATGTAGACAGCACGGGCAGTCACTGCTCGACCGGTTGTCCCGACCGATACCAGCGCACCAGCGTGTGTACGGCAAAGCGATGGCGCAAGTCATGAATGCGAGGACCCGTACAAGCGGACGGCTTGCGCAATCCGATCTGTCCAGAGAGTCGCCAGAACACTCGATACACGTACTGGTGGAGCAGCCGTCCGCCTTGTTCGGCCACGAAGAAATAGGGACTGCAAGGCGGGTCGAGATGCGCATCGCGCTGCTTGCATAGCGACGCAGCATCGCGCAGCTGGTTGGATGGAGGGGCACGAGACGCGTCTTACCGAACTTCGCACCCTGAATCCTCAGAATGCCTTGCTCGAGATCCACATCCGTGCGCTTCAGCGCCAGGGCCTCACCGATCCGCATGCCTGTAACGATGAGCAGGCCAAATAGGCAATGGTAAGTCCAGCGGCGCAATGCCTTTACCGGCGGCAATGCAAATGCTGCGACGAGCAGATGTTCGATCTCCGCGTCCGAATACAGATAGGGCTTGGTGCGCTTGGAATACGGCAGCACCCGCGTGGGCAGCACTGCCGTGCGCGGCTCGCGACTGCGCAGATACTGACTCAATCCTCGGACGTCGGAAAAGCGCAGAGCCCACGACGCTCGTTTACCGGGTGGCTGTGTGGCCCACTCCAAAGCCAGCGGATAGGTGATGACCGTGGCTTTACGTTCCGCCATGAAACTGACAAAGCCCTTCAGTCGCCGCTCCGGGCCGAGGAACTTGAATCCGAGGCTGCGGCGCAGTGCCACGTAATCAGCCACGGCGATCTCTAAGGCGCTCATGACACACCGCCCGGCCAACGCATCGCTAACCCTCGCAATGCCGCGACATCGACCTTGGCATAGATCCTTGTGCTGTCATGCGAGTGATGCCGCAGCACCTGCCCAATCTGCGTCAGGGAAGCGCCAGAGCGCAATAGCCGAGTGGCCAGGGTGTGTCGGAACACATGCGCGCCCTTGCGAGGTGTGTCGATCTCGGCTCGCTCAAGCGCCACACGCGCAATCATCGTCACGCTCGCAGCGGACGCGAAGCCAATGTGCGGAGCCCACTCGCGCAAAAATACTCGGCGACTCTCCGAGCGAGGCCTGCCATGTTGCAGATAGTCGGCGATCGCACCACCGACCTCACTGGGCAGCGGCATCTGCGCGCGCTGCCGGCCTTTGCCGCGGATCGTCAACAGGCCCGACTGCCAATCAATATCCTGAAGACACAAGGTCGTCACTTCGCTGGCTCGCAAGCCCAGGCGCGCGAGTAGTAACAGCACGGCGTAGTCTCGCCTGCCCAGTGCTGTACGCCGATCGACGGCACTGAGCACCTTCTGGACCTCGCTAGGCGTCAGATACTTGGGCAACGATGCAAATCGCCACGTTCTTACAGAGGGAACCGCGCTCGCCAGATCGATCTGGATCAGATCCTTGTAACACAGATACCGTAGGAAGGAGCGCAGCGTCCAGCACATACGGCTTGTGGAGCGAGTGCTTTGATGTGGCGCGTGATGAGCGACGAAGCTCACGATATCGGCGGCAGCGAGTCCGGGAAAATGACTCTGTCCGCGCTTGCAGCGCTCAGCGAGAAAACGTCGCAAGGTAGGCAGATGCGTAATGATGGTCCTGGGAGCAAAGCCGCCTTGTTCACGAAGGTAGCGAGTGAAGTCCGTGACAATCTGCTCGTGCGCATTCAGCTGACATGGGCGCTGCGACCCGATCAGCTCCGCTTCGCGCAGCACAGCGAGGAACCGGTTGAGTGCTGGTCGATCGCTCAGAAACGGATGACGGTAGCGCACACGAAACGCCATGTAGCGATCGACCGTCGTCTCGTTGATGTCTTTAACGCGGATGCCTTTGCGCGCGAGCCACTGACCAAAGTCGTCGATCACTCGGATGTTACGCCAGGCACTTTGCTGACAGTGTCCTTCGGCTAAGAGGCGCGTGGAAAACAACTCCAAGTGGTCACCCAATGGGCCTTCACGTAAACGACGCAATCGCTTGGGCATCTTGATGAACGTAGACGTAGTCATGACTCCTCCTTCGCACGAATGTGCTGGAGAGGTCATCAAACTATGCCGCATCAGTCGCTGGCAAACCCTTGAGAAATAGGCTCGTGTACATCCTGCTCGGCATAGTCGGGCGCTCGGCATGATCGGCAAAGGCAAACGCTCTGGAGCCTTATGCGTATCTGCGCCGGTTACTCGAACACCTGCCGCATGCGCAGACGGTGGCAGACTTCGAAGCGCTGCTGCCCTTCAGCACGCCCGCTGACTGACATCGAGCGCGCCTGTGGGGGATACCTGGATCGTAGACCTTCGTCACTATCTGACAGCGGCAGGCGCAATGGCCGAGTTGTCCCCGCGCGGTCGCATCCTGGCGGAGTACTTCGCTAGCATCGTTGTGGACGCCACCACCAACATCGACGATCCACCCACCGTTCGTTGTCGCCGCCGTCCGGGGCATCGACCTTGTGCCGGGATCGTGATGTCCTATCCCAGCAATGATGAGAACGACACCATCCACTGGCACTGCCCCATGTGTCACGACAACGGAATGATCAGCGGTTGGCAGGACACGCTGTGGGACGGCTTCGCCGAAGCCAGCTCCGTATCCTGACTCGGATCGAGAAAGCATTTACAACCTGTGCGAGATCGAGCGCTTACGCCCGTTCAACTGGCGGCGGCCAGCGAGAAGCAGCTGGCTAATCGGCTCACCAAACTCGCCCCGCGCATGGGAAAGCGCTGGGCCGCAGAGATCGTGCAGGCGCTGAGCGAGCAGACCGTAGTCGTGCTCGGGACGCAAGCGGCTAGCGTCGTCCTGCCACGCTTGGCTCAGCAGCTCGCGACCTTGCGTCGCCAGCGCGATGAAGTAGCTAAGGAAGTAGAGCGGCTGGTCACTGCTCACCTCTTCATCCGGTCCTGACCAGTATGCCCGGAGTCGGAGTCAGGACCGCCGCCAGACTCCTGATCGATGTGGCGAGCCGAGCGTTTGCCTCGGCGGGCCATCTCGCAGCCTACGCAGGCCTCGCGCCGGTGACGAGACGCTCGGGCTCATCCATCCGTGGTGAGCATCCTTCCAGGCGGGGAAACAAGCAGCTCAAGCGAGCGATGTTCTTGTCGGCCTTCGCAGCGCTACGCGATCCGATCTCACGGGCTTACTACACTCGCAAGATCAGTCAGGGAAAAAGGCACAACCAAGCGCTCATAGCGCTTGCTCGGCGCCGCTGTGACGTCTTGTTCGCGATGCTGCGCGACGGGACTCTCTACAGCCCGCCATTACCCGAAGATTGATTGAAAAGAACATAGAGCCCCCCCGGCAAAGGCGAATGGACTGGAGCCCATGCCTATCTGTGCCGACTCTTTGAGCGATTGCCGTACGCCAAGACCGTCGAAGACTTCGAGGCTTTACTGCCATTCGGCATGTTCGATGCCAGGTCAATGACGCAGTAGTTCGAGCGCTTACACTGCACCGATGCCCGGCGGAACCTGATCAAGCCCCCCCGTTGTGTAGCTTCAGCGACTTCCGGTCAAAAGCCTAGCGCAAAGATGAGAGACTTCGGTCTGCTGCAGGCGGCCTGCAGAGGGAGCGAAGTAGATGAGCAAACGCGAGTATCGCCGGTTCACGGCGGAACAGAAGATTGAGATCCTGCGCGAGGCGGAGCAGCCTGGTGTGACGGCCAGCGAGGTATGCCGGCGGCACGGTTTGCCGCCCTCAGTGCTGTATCGGTGGCGGGCAGTCGCTCAGGGCGGTTCGGCGGTGGCGCTGAAGCGTGATGCGCAGCGAACACCGCGTAAGGACGACGCCGAGGCTCGCCACAAGGCGGAGATCGAACGGATGCGTGCGGTGATCGCAGAGATCACAGCGGAAAACTTGGAACTGAAAAAAAAGATCTGAGACTGACGGATTTATCCCGTGTACCAGCACAGACCAAAGCAGCAGCGGTGATGCAGATCGTTGCGCAAACGAAGAAGCGCTCAGGGTGGCCGGTGTCTCGCACACTGGCCGCCCTGGGCGTGCCGCGCAGCGTGTATTACGCATGGAAGGCGCGCGAAGACCTGGAGGACCGAGTCGGCAAGCCGTGCCGCGTGTACGAGGTACTGCCCGAAGAGCGCGCGGCGATCTGCGAATTCGCGCTGCACTATCCGAAGATCGGCTATCGCAAGCTGACCTGGATGATGGTCGATGCACAGACGGCCTGCGTCGGGGAAAGCACGGTTTACCGAGTATTGAGCGAGGCGGATCTGCTATCTCGATGGAAGCGCTCGGCCGCCTCCAGCGGCGAATACAACTTTCGCCCCACGGCACCGAATCAGCAGTGGCATACCGATGTGATGTATGTCTGGGTGGCTGCTCGTTTTTACTTCCTGCTGAGCTTCGTCGATGCGTACAGCCGCTATATCGTCCATCACAAGCTGCTGATGAGCCTGGACGGCAGATCGGTGGCAACCGAGCTGACGGCGGCTCTGGAAGTGGTGAGCGGCGCCAGACCGCGAGTCGTTCACGATCACGGTAGCGAGTTCGTGAATCGCGATGTCGCTGCGGTCATCAAGGCGCACAACCTGGTCGATATCAAGACCCGGCCGCGGCATCCCGAGTCCAACGGCATCGTGGAGCGCTTCAACGGCACGGTGCGCAACGAAAGCGACGACGACTACGGAAGTAACTATCTACAGGCCGAGTCGATCATTGCCAAGCTCATGCACCATTACAACGAGGAGCGTCTGCACGCGGCGTTGGGTTACATGGCGCCTGCGGTGTGGCATCGTGGGCAGCCGGATCAAGTTCGAGACGAGCGTGCGCGGAGAATAGCTGCGGCCCGTGCGCATCGTAAAATGACCAACCAGCAGCGATTCACCGAGGCCGCCTAGGCAGTAGAAGTCTCCTTTCTTAGCCCAGCCGTTCTGTCCAAGTTGACGTGAAGCGCGACACCCGTCGCCTCAGTAAGTGCGGAGCGCTCATGGTATCGATACGGTGTTACCGAAAGGTGGCTGCGCATTCGGATCAAAGGTGAGAATCTGGTCTGGCGTACCCAGAATGTTCACATCGCCTACTTCCAAACGCGGCGCAACGACGCGCTCGCCGTGGCTAAGCATTAACCCGTATATCGGAGCAACATAACGCTCTCCACGCGTAATTTGCACGCGCCCGGCGTCATAGACTTCTCGGTAGTATTCCGCGAAGCATGCTGCAGAACGAAATCCGTAAAGGCCAACGGTTGCCCAACTAGAGATGGGTTGTTTCTCCGCAATCTCAATCACGTCGTTTTCCGATCCATAGCGCACAAAGCTCATGCTCGGTTCATTGCAATGAAACACTGGCACGCAGCCGTCCGCCGAACCAAGATCCTGCGGACGCATCGCGTTAGGCGTAACGCAAGTATCGATGTTATATATCCATAACGGCTGACTCGGATCGACGTGCGCCAACGCGTCGAACGCTGTTTCAGCTTGCCCGCGACTCACGCCCGACCGTTTAACAATAGTAAGCTTAACAACGCCTAAGGCTGCGGCCGTTGAGCGAATCCAATCCCCATCCTCCTCTTCGAGACACGCAAAGATGAAACTGTCCCCGAAGAAAACTGCTAATGACAGTAATGACCAATCCATGAGGGCGCGGCCTCGGGCCATGATACGGAACTTCGGTGGAAGGTATCCCCTATCTTTAAAGCGAGAGCCCAAACCGGCCATGGTTATCAATACCGTCATGCCGCTACTCCTGCTCTACAGTTCTCGGCATACAATTTCAAGCCTGTTGCGAGCATGGCAAGCTGGCGGCGCGGCTTATCCACATGCAGCGGCAACATGCTGAGAAACAGCAAGGCCTGCACCGCATCAACCTGTTGATGCAGTATGGCGTCTTGAAGCAAAACAGCGTTAAAGATTGATCTCACTCTGGTGTAGTAATCGTTAGCCCGCACACGAAGGTGCAAACACCCTCCCAACTCCACTTCTACTGAAAAACGATCAGCGACGATGAAGTCGTATCCGCCTGCGTAAGAGTGAGCCAACTTTGCTAGGTCGTAGCGACGATCCCCGAAAACTCCAGGTACACCGAACTCCCCACGCGGATCGATCATCTTTACCAGCCTAACCTTGCTGTCATAGAGCAGGTTGCTGAAGCAAAAGTCGCCGTGTATAGGGGTTAGCTCATCTATTTCAAGCAGCCCGGCATTCTCAACAAATGAAGCTAGTGTTTGCTGGACGCGACCAATCGACCACTTCTCATCACCTTGACATATAAAATAATTCTTTGCTGACGGGATTTGCTCGATAAAGTCATCCAGACGCGAACGTGTCTTCTCCAAATAGATAACACGCGCGAGCTGCGGCGCGAGCCGGCTCTTCACTGTCTTATCCGCGAAGCAGGATAGAATGCATGAAATGGAGCGAACAACATCATTCCACGCACCAAGATTGAGTCGCTGACTTACGAACAGATCGCCTAGCGTTGGAATCGACAACAATTCCATCGTAATAAACGGATCGAAACCATCACTGCTATCAAAGACCCGTGGAAGAAAGGACGCAACTTCATCAGGAATTTGCCTGAACCAACGGACCTGCCTCCGAAACGCCTCTGAGTTTGAGGATCTTTTCGTAATCCGCCCTCTAACGGAATCACAACTCAATGTGTTAAAATGTCGCAGATTCTGATAGCAAAGCCGCGATTCGTAATAACCATCCACGTGTCCGCAATCCATCCAGCCCTTAATCGGCCGGAGTTCCATTGGACAGAATGATGAGTATTTTTCTAGAGCGACAAAAAACGGCTCGCGTCCCGGAGTGCCGTCAGTTACGGCGGTGGCCAACACAGCAGCCAAACGCTCTCCATCCAAAAACGAAAAAAGTCCAACGCAGACAGGTTTGGACCCGCAAGGATTGAACTCGTCTCGATCGTTTATGACTTTTATGCATCCCGTGGAATCGACTGAGATACTTGTCCAACGGTAAAGGTCACTACGTGATTGCACATAAACCGAATCCCCGAACGGAATGCCCTCGATCTCAAGTAAGGTATCCGCCATGTGCACGACTACGGCGTTGCTAGGCTTGACCTCCATGAGTCCGGCGAGAACCGTCTCGCCAATACTTCCGCTGCGCTTTATTCGGACGACCTCAACTCTGACATTTTCCAGAACTTCGATTTCAAACTCAGGAGCGTGCTCATCAAGCACAAATACAATCCGCACGCAATTACCATCACCTCGATACTGAGAAATTATATGCTTATATAGTGGCGCGCCGCCGAGTGGAATAAACGCCGCGTACTTACAACCAGTCTCGGCTTCCATATCTGGCCGAAGCGGAGCCCAATTCGGAACAAGAACAGCGATATTGTTCATGTGATCGTTTGATCTCTCCGTAATATAGTTTCGATCTCCTCAAGTTCCAACGTTATAAACTCTCTGGGTCGTATAGCACGATCGTCCACGTAGAATCCGTCATGCCCACACCACGGCTTTCCAAGATGGAGCTCATCGTACGGAATCTCCTGACGAGCCAACCATTCGATAAGAACCGGTGCGGTGTGACGTATTATTTCTCCGATATTTCCACCATGCGTGCGCATATTCCTGCTCGTATACAGAATGATCCAATAGCCCTGTTGTTTAAGGCTACGGAGTTTTTGTACGACGCTCGGCATGGCGCTCACCTCAGCGTAGGACTGACCAGCCCCACGACGATCTGCCAACGTGCCATCGACGTCCATGACAATTACTTTTTCTTCGGTAATCATGGATCCATAAAATCACAACGCGGCTATGAAAGGTCTGGACCGGTATCAATAAAGCAGTATTTCCTACGCTTTCCGTTTCTTACGTTAGTCTCAGATCTCCTGATCTGACATGGGAATTTGGCCACGCACAGTTACGGGATACTCGATGTTAGGGGGGCATTCGCGTCGACGATGGGGGGAAATACTTCTCGCCGAAGACTAGTCTGGTCCGGTTCGTCCCGCGCGTCACAGCGATCGTGGCCTGCCGTATGTGTCGATCCGATAGACTGGGTGTCTAATCGTCTGACCGAATCACGACTTGCACATCCCGTGGCCCGGCGCCGGGGACTCCTACGACAAAGCTATAGCCGAAAACATTAGTCGCCCGCACACCGGACAAAAACCATCGAAGTGCTTGCGCCGCAGGTGCTACCACCAGCCTGCTCGGCCAAGCCGTTCACTACACGCTGGGCCGGTGACCTAAGCTCAACACCTTCCTCGCGCGCGGCGACGTGCCGCTCGACAATAATCGATGTGAGAACGCCATCCGTCCGTTTGTCGTCGGACGCAAAGGCGGGCTGTTCAGACACCGTGAAGGACTCCCTCGCGAGCGCCAATCTTTACTCGCTCGTTGAGACGGCCCTATGCCGCGTGCGGCATAGGGCCGTTCATGCCGAGCGCCCGACTATGCCGAGCAGGATGTACACGAGCCTATTTCTCAAGGGTTTGCCAGCGACTGATGCGGCATAGTTTGATGACCTCTCCAG
>Ga0247764_1000848_pt1 | contig 10722 bp, 10 predicted proteins | sample UWRJL051202B4_FD_179932 | JGI IMG/M metagenome (GOLD analysis project Ga0247764, IMG submission 179932) | Plant litter microbial communities from Arlington Agricultural Research Station in Wisconsin, United States - UWRJ-L051-202B-4 | ecosystem: Environmental > Terrestrial > Plant litter >...
TGCTGAGCGCCTCGTGCAACAGACTGGTGTCTTTGGTGTATTCGTATAGATACAACAGGGTGCCGGGATAGAATCCACTGGTCCACCAACCTGAATTGCTGGTCTCGAGTTTATCCGTATTGGCATACCAGGTTTTGGGGAGACGGTCCGCCGGTACTTTGCCCATGAGAACCTTATATTGATTGGCCGCCTGCCGGAGATTGCCATCGATTAGCCGGACCAGGGCCGGCTTGGGCTGAAAGCCATGATTTTTTTGGGCATGGCCGGCCAGTCCGTTCAGCAGTAAAAAGAGCAGGAGGCATGGGCCAGCTGCGATGTGACAACGCAATGACGAAGGGATAATCCTGTACATATTAAAAATAAAATTAAAGGCTCAAAAAAGGCCCGGACCGGATCGGAATAGTCCGGTCTAAAGCTCCTGCTAATCTATCGAATGATCTCCGGATACATCCTGACCGCTCCATATTTTTTGTGCGGTCCAGGACAATGCGGGGGCCGACCAGAACTCATCGGTTGGGGGAAGTCCCAGTGGCAGGAAGAGTTCCGAGCAAAGGTAGAGGCTTCCGGTCGTGTTGTAAGTATCTGCCAGATCCGGCTGAGAGCCATACACTCCTATATTGAGCCACCCGTCTTTGGTAAAGGTCGTGGGACTTTCCAGGGTTTTGCGCAGGACGGCGGTAAGCGCACAGCGAACCTGTGCAGGCTTCAAGGCTGCCGGCAGTTTCTTCCTCCAGGCCATATCGGCTAAATGGTGGAAAGCCGCTCCCCGGTAGACGATGGATCTCCCGGTAGCCGGATAGGTGCCATCGGTATTGATTAGCCGCTCCTGTATGATGGCATAGCGCTCGGCCCGGACTTTGAGCTTTTCGGCCAATATCTTATAGGCTCCGTCCTTTTGATTGACGATGTCGGCGATGGCAGCCAGGTAGGGATGGATGACATAGCTGTTGTAATAATCCCAATGATAGGACGGGCCGTCTGAATAGACGCCATCCCCCACATACCACTGTTCGAGCTGCCGGACGGCGTAATCTATGCGCATTTCATCCCAGGGCAGTCCCTGCCGGCAGAAGAAGGCCTCTATCATGGCGGAGAATAAGAGCCAGTTGGAAAAGCCGGGTTTGGTATTCCTCGTCAATAGGAGGGCTATGATCACCTGCTGCCGGACGGTGGTATCCAGGTGTTGCCATAGCCAGGGGCAGCGTAGGAAAGAGTATGCGAAAAAAGAGGCATCTACCAGGGTTTGTCCCGGCTTATCCCAGGCCATATAGTCCCGGGCAGCCGGGTCGACGGCGTGGGCGATGGCAGGCAGTACCCATTGCCGGTATTGATGGCGTAAGGCCACTTCTTTTGGCGAACCTCCTTCCCCATCGAGCCAGGGCGCAATCCCGTTCAATACCCGGGCGAATGCTTCCAGGTAGGCGGCTTCCGTTCTGGCCTGGGGGTTGTCCGTTCTTTTCGATAAGACGAGGGGCATGCGCTTCTTCAGCTCGTCGTGGGCCAGGTTGTCGAGGACGGGGCGGGCGATCCGGTCGAGTTGTGCCAGCCAGAATTCGCGGTCCTGTGTGCCGGAAGTTATTTGCCCGTCGGCTCTCACCGGCAAGGCCGTGCAAGCCACCCATAGTAAGACATTGAAAAGCCAAAGCGGCGATAAGCGTCGGTCCATGCGATTTGATTTATGGCTAAAAGGTACTGGTTTTTGTCGGGAAGACGTTGCTCTACCTGCCTGAACGATGCAAATAAAACTGTCTTAAATAATTATTTGATGAAATGCAGCATGGGGCAGAAAAAATATTTTGCAAAAATGATATGAAGAAAAATTAATTCCCTTTTCACAGCGACTTCAATTCGATTCTATAGCTTTGAAACCAGCTAGTGGGCAGTATTCGTTATATTGCAAGTATAGTGGAACAGCCATTTAAACAACGCATGAATGAATCAACAAAAGGCGGTCGATTCCAGCCCTGGCTTGCCTGGGCACTGACAGGTCTTGTAATTTTATTGCTGGGCGTGATCGTATTTATGATGATCAGGCCAAAGCCGTCTATGGGCGGACGAAGGCCAGGGGACCCTTTTGGGCATCCAGGACCTCCGGAACCGCCGGGTCCCGCGGAAGTTCGGGGCTACCCCAAAACTGCACGCGGGATAGTCGTAGGTTTCAGGTATAATCCACATCTGGACTATAACGCGATTCAGATCAAAGCGGGCCAGGCCGGAATGTTGACGATAGACTTCCGGCCACACACGGGCCGCGCTGTGATGAACGTGGCTGCTTTGAATGACTCTGTGGCCGTAAGTTATTTGACGCATCCTAACGATGAGGTGGTGGGCTATATGCTCGTGAGTGTTAAAAATGAGCGGAGGGGTAAGGAGGTAGTACTGGACGAGTTACCGCCGCCCCCGGATATCCCCCCCAACCATAGTGCCGAATATTTTACGATAAGAAGCCCCCATTTGATAACAGATGAGTATGGGGGTATCGTGGCAATCCGCAACGGTTCTCTTTTATTCCATTTTAAACCGGGATTGGTGGACAATATTTTACCGATGCTGAAAACGGCAAAGGAGGTAGGTTTGTCGGCCGTTTGGCGGGACGATCATTTTGGGTTTGTAAATGTCAATGGCGATAAAGTATACGTAGTGCTAAGTGTGACGATTGATAATAAAACATTTTTGGTGCGATGAAGATTCTGCTGATCGAGGACGAAGTGAAGCTGGCGCGTTTTATTCTGTCAGGCCTTTCGGAGGCCGGTCATACGTGTGATCATTTCACGGATGGTTCGAAGGGATTAGAGGCGGCAATGGTATTGGATTACGACCTGATCATCCTGGATCTGATGTTGCCGGGGATGAATGGATATGAGGTACTGACAAACCTGCGCAGTTTCAAGAACCAGACTCCTGTGCTGATCCTGAGCGCCCTGAGCGATACAGAGCATGTGATCCGGGGCCTTGACCTGGGGGCCATCGATTATATGAAGAAGCCTTTTGATTTTGATGAGCTTTTGGCGCGTGTCCGTGCAGCGCAGCGTCGTAGTTTGAACCAGGCGGGACATGTGATGGAAGTTGATGATCTTCGGATGGATCTGTTGAGCCGTGAGGTGGTAAGGGGAGGAAAAAAAGTCAATTTGAGCAACCGCGAATTCGCGCTGCTTGAATTTTTACTCGGCCATGCGAACCAGGTAGTGACCAAGTCGCAGATTCTTGACAAAATATGGGATATAAATTTCGACCCGGGCAGTAATGTGGTGGAAGTGCATTTGTATCAATTGCGGAAAAAGATCGACTGGAATAAAGATGCTCCCCTGATCCACACGGTGATTGGAAGAGGATATGTACTAAAGGGCGAAGTGGTAAAAAGTTAAGCTATGCGGGAAAAGTATCGTATGGGGATCAAAGTAAAGATGGCGCTGGCTTTCAGTGTGGTCTTTATTGTTTTGAGCTTCTCGTTTAACCTGCTGGGCTATCGCCGTATCCGGTCGATCCTCATATCCGATAATGACAGCTATCTGCTGGCACGGGCCTCCTCGCTGCTGGATAAGACAGAGATTAATCCAGTGATTATTCCCTTACCGGACAAAAACTCCTTTATCCGGGTACTCTACCGGACGGGTACGCAGACCCAGATCGTCTTTCAGTCGCCTGGAATACTGGAACGTATCCCCACGCCTGTCCCGACGGGGGTGACAGACACGCTGGGAATGCGGGTGGCACATGTGAAAAGCAGCTCGGAGGATGTGCCGGCCGAACTGGTGATGGCAGTGAGCGGCGATGCGCTGGAAGACAACCTGCAATTACTCTGGCGTCTCCTCTTTATCAGCAGCACTGTAAGCGTGCTTATTTCAGGCTTGGTATCGTATCTGCTGGCCCGCACCCTGCTGTTGCCCTTACAAAGGATTATTCTGGCGGCACAGACTATCAATACGAACCGGTTAAGGAATCTCATCCCGGTTAAGGAGACGCACGACGAATTGCAGGTACTGAGCGGCACTATCAATGATATGCTGGGGCGCATCGACGAGTCGCTGCAACAGCAACAAAATTTTTTCGCCTCTGCTTCTCACGAACTAAAGACACCGCTGGCTATCCTGCGGGCCGAGTTGGAAGTAGGGTTGAAAAAGCCGGGTCTGGAGATGGAGATCCGGCAATTGTTGATCAGCCAGCTGGAGGAGATCCAGCGTCTGCAGGAGATTGTGGGAGAGTTCCTTGTCGTTAGTCAACTGAAAACAGGTTCGTTGGTTATTTACCCCCGGCCATTCGATTTATCGGACCTGCTGCTAAAGGTATTCAACCGGTGGCGGCCGATGCTGCTACAAAAAGGACTTAGACCGTCGATCCGGCTCGATGAAGAGGCTTCCGGTTTCATTGTGCCAGGTGATGAGGATAAAATCCAGATCATTTTATTAAATCTGCTGGAAAATGCGGTAAAGTATGCCGCCAAAGACAGTGTGGTCGCCTGCATCATTGCAATGCCGAAGGATGCGGATCATTGGACATTGCTATTCACCAATGATATCGCGGTAGAAAAACTGGAGGTGCAAGGCCTTCAGACAGCCTTTTTTAGAGTGGGCGCTCTCCCCAATGGCGCCGGCCTGGGCCTATGGTTGTGCGCGGAGATCGTCCGGCTGCACGGCGGAACACTGGAGCTTCATAGTGCCGCGTATCAGTTCCACGTAAAAATAACCCTGCCTTTATAAGTATTATCCGGTTGCTTTTATAAGCGTTATCCGGCCTATTCTTCTTTCCTCCCCTGCTACCGATACGGGTATGAACAAATCTTAATCCCGCATTCATTTCAACTTAATGTGGTTGAGTCATTTTTGCTTTTGAACAAATGGCAATGACAGCCATTATTAAACCAATTAAAAATAAGCGTATGCCAAAGCATCATGAAAAGAAACCGCATAAAAGAGGTGTGGGTGTGGAATTAATCGGTAAGCCGGACGAGCTGATCAACCTATTGGTGAAGGACCCCGAAGAAAAGACCTGGGCATTGGATCAGGTAATTAACGAAGGCCCCGATCACAAGCAGGTGTATAGCGCGCTGTTGTTAAAACGGCTCTTCAAGCTGGTTAAGTCCATAGAAAAAAGTACCGGCATCCCTTTCGAGGCGCAAAAGGGAAAGATCATTGTGGCCCACCGGCCGGAACACGAAGAAACCATTCCTATCGCCCTGCCGCTATCGAAAAGCCATCTTGCGCAGGAAGAAGCAATAACAAAAGTATTGTCCCATTCGCCGGGGCACGAGCTGGTCGCGTTCGGTTCTCTTTTGCAAGCTGTTGAATGGGGAATAAAGGCGATGGAGCGGAAGAATAGGGAAGCCGCCTAAAAGGCAATCAATCGGCATTTAATTTAATCATCTTTAAAATTGATCAGTATGACAAAAGTAATTACAGGGGTTACGTTAGCGCTGGCCCTGCTTGCAGGTATGGTAGTAAATGGACAGACGCCTCCCCCACCGCCTCCACCGCCGGGTGTTCCGGCGCCCGGACCCGGTGGACCGCGAATGGCTGTTCCCGGGGCGGCGTTACAACCCATTACGGCTTTCCAGGGACGGGTGACGAGATTGTCCGTGAATGACGATTATGTGTATGACGGATTTTATCTGCACACAGAGCAGGATAGTATGTTGGTTAGATTCCCGGCACATCTGGGGGCGCAGGTCACCGCGCTGGTAAAGGCGGGCAGCACGGTAACCGTCAATGGGACGCTGGAGTCGCCGCCTGCAGGGGATAAAGAGATCAGGATGGTAAGCCTGAGCAGCAAGGGGCAAACCTTGTACGACAGCCCGCCTGCGGCTCCCCTGACGCCATCCGCAGACAATTTTGTGAACGGGAAGGGAAAGGTTGTCGGTACACAGCTCGATCGGGAGGGAAGGATGAACGGGTTGTTGCTGGATAACAAAACGGTCCTGCGTATTCCACCCGGTATTGCCGGTGAATTAGCGGGGATGGCAAAGGATGGGGCACAGGTGGGCTATTCCGGGATGCAAAAGACACCTCGGTCCGGAGAAGTGGCGGCCAATGATATGAAGATCGTGCATTGTAATACGATCATCATTAACGGGCAGCAATTCCTGGTGCGGTAGAAAATGGGCAGCCGGATGATTTGAGTCCGGCTGTCTTATTCTGTTTATGACGGTCAAATCTTGTTACATGAATATGGCATCGGGTCAGACAAAGGTTTTACGTGTCCTGGGACCGCTCCGCGCTCTGAATTTTTTTATGGCAGATTTACAGGCAGGGATTGGCCCTTTCCTGGGAATATTCCTGTTAGCGCACGGATGGAAGAGCGGGCCTATTGGTACGGTGATGACTATTGGCGGAGTGGCGGGAATGTTGTTGACGGCGCCGGCCGGGGCATTGATCGATGCGACAAAACGTAAGCGGATGTATGTGGTGATCTCAGCGATATGCACCTCTGTTGCGTCGGCGATTATCCTGTATTCGCAAGATTTTTGGCTGGTCAGCATTTCGCAGGTAGCGACAGCGATTGCAGGCTCTGTCATTGGGCCTGCGGTGATTGGTATTACGTTGGGTATCGTACGGCAGGAAGGCTTTAACCGGCAAAACGGTTATAATCAGGCGTGCAATCATGCGGGCAACGTGGTGGGAGCGGCGTTGTCGGGCTGGCTCGGTTTTGTGTATGGGATGCCGGCCGTCTTCCTGCTGGCGGCGCTTTTCGGACTATTGTCGATCCTCTCGGTGTTGCTAATACCCGGAAAGGCAATCGACGACAGAGCGGCCCGCGGAATGAAGGAGGGCGATCAGGGAGATGGGAAGGCCAGTGGATTGAAGGTCCTGATCCAGTGCAAACCACTGCTGATCCTGGCGGTGGCGCTGGCCTTTTTTCACCTGGGCAATGGTGGTATGCTGCCGTTGTACGGGTTAGCGGCTGCTGCCAAAAATCAGGGTAATCCTTCGGTGTTTGTGGCAATGACAATTATCATCGCTCAACTGGTCATGATTGGTACATCGCTGATAGCCATGCGCATGGCGGACAAGCGAGGTTATTGGCTGGTGTTGCTGATCTCTTTTATAGCGCTGCCTGTAAGGGGGCTGATCGCGGCCCATTGGATCGATCATACGGGGCTGTACCCGGTACAGATCCTGGACGGTATCGGCGCCGGGCTGCAAAGTGTGGCGGTGCCAGGTCTGGTAGCGCGTATATTGAATGGTACGGGACGGGTGAACATAGGACAGGGGGCGGTGATGACGATGCAGGGTCTGGGGGCGGCGCTAAGTCCGGCGATGGGCGGATGGATGGCCCAGGGAATGGGCTATCCGTCTACCTTTCTGGTATTGGGGGCATTGGCGCTGGTATCCATCGGGCTCTGGGTATTCTTCTCGGGATCTTTAAAGAAGGCTTGCGATAACCAGTAAAATCAGAAACATCACGTTAAAAAAGATAGCAGGATGAAAAGAAAACCGTTAGTCTTTGCGCATATTGGCGACCTGCATATTACGAAGGCGAAGGAGCAAAACTATATTGATTTTTTATCTGTTGTAGCGCAGTTGGAAGTGGAATGCGGCGGTCAGCTTGATTTTGTGTTCCTACCAGGTGATAATGCGGATCATGGGGAGCCGGCACAATACCGGCTGGTGGCAACTGCCCTACGAATGCTGCATACACCCGTGTATGCTATTGCAGGGGATCACGACCGGGAGCCCGGTAGTCTATCGGCTTTTTATGAAGAATTGGGCACCGGCCCTCTGCCGAAATCGATGTTGATACAGGGTGTTCGCTGCCTGTTTTTAGATGTCGTTGGTCCGGGAAAGGGCGGCCCTGATTTTAGACTGGGTGTCCCGCAGCGGCTTTGGCTGGAGGATGAGCTGCTCAAGGCGCGGAGCAAGGAGGAAGAGATCGTTCTCTTTATGCATACCTATCCTGCCGACCTGAAGGACGAAGAAGACGTGTCGGAACTGAACCGGCTCATCGCCGGGTACGCAGTTGCACTGGTGGATATGGGTCATACTCATTACAATGAACTGGCAAACGATGGGCGAACGATCTTTGCGGCCACCCGCTCGACGGGCCAGATCGAAGAAGGGCCTGTGGGGTATTCGCTGATTACGGTGGACGAAGGAGTAGTAAGCTGGCGATTCAAACCATTGGCCGATGCGTTTCCTTTTGTGCAGATCACTTCGCCAGCCGACCATCGGCTGATTCGAAAAAAGGAACAACTGGCGGCGGACAGCGTGGAAGTTCGCGCCCTCGTCTTTGGCGCGCGGCGGATCGTCCGGGCAAGTTGCCGGGTGGAAGAAGGAATGTGGATAGAGATGAGGCAGGACGAGGGGCTCTGGAAGGCGATTATCGATGTGCCGGCAGCTCCGCTGGTCACACTGACGGTGGACGTGGTGGACGAGCGGGGGCGGCCGGGCCGCCATTCGATCCGGTTGGCTACCCCTTGCTATAAATTACCTGTGCGGAAAATGAATGGTAGTGACGCCAACACTATTGGCGCCTGGACGGAGAACAGCATTTTTGGAACGCAATTAGGACCTAATCGAAATGCAAAACCATGACATCTACGTTGATTTGGACTATCTCCTTACTAAGCATCGGCGGGGTGATCATCCGGCCTTTTAAAACGCCGGAAGTCTTTTGGGCAATGGGCGGAGCCGCGCTTATACTCTTGCTGGGCCTGCTGCCGCCGATAGAGGGCTGGAAGGGAATAACAAAAGGCACTGATGTGTACCTGTTCCTAACCGGAATGATGTTGCTGGCGGAGACTGCCAGAGAGGAGAAATTGTTTGATTGGCTGGCGGGGCAGGCCACGTCGTTGGCAAAGGGGTCGCCCGGGCGGTTGTTCGCCCTGATCTATGGGGTGGGGATCATGGTCACCGTCTTTCTTTCCAACGATGCGACAGCCGTGGTGTTGACGCCGGCAGTTGTCGCTGCGATGCGGGCGGCAAAGGTAAAGAAGCCGCTGCCTTATCTACTTATCTGTGCGTTTATTGCGAATGCCGCCTCTTTTGTACTGCCAATCTCCAATCCTGCCAACCTGGTGATCTATGGGAGTCGTATGCCGCCTTTGGGGCATTGGCTGGCCTTATATGGATTGCCATCGGTCCTGTCCATTGGGGTTACTTTTGGGGTACTTCGATGGACACAGCGGAGGGCACTGCAACAACCCATCGAAGCTGCTGTTGACCTACCCCCGCTGGCGTCCGGTGGGAAGACGGCATTGTGGGGAATTCTACTGGCGGCGGTCGCCTTGCTGGTATGTTCGGCATTGGATATTCAATTGGGGTTGCCCACGGCTATTACAGGGATATTGACTTCCGCGTTGGTATTGTTGCGGGCGAAAAAGAAGCCCTGGGTGGTAGTCCAAGGGGTTTCCTGGTCAGTTATCCCGCTGGTAGCCGGCCTGTTTGTCATCGTCGAGGCGTTGGGAAAGACCGGCGTTATCCAGGTGTTGTCCGGATGGCTTCGAACAGGGCTCACCCATTCGGTTGCCGGAACGGCCTGGGCAGGTGGATGGTTGGTGGCGCTGGCTGCCAACGGGATGAATAACCTGCCGGCAGGATTGATCACGGGGCAGCTGATGCAGGACGGACAAGTGCCGGAGACAGTGAAGAGTGCGGTGCTGATCGGGGTGGACCTCGGTCCTAATCTCTCGATCACCGGTTCGCTGGCTACCATCCTTTGGCTGGTGGCGTTGAGGCGTGAGGGTTTGTCCGTGAGCGCCCGGGACTTCTTGAAAGTCGGTGTAGTGGTCATGACCTCGGCGCTGGCGGCGGCATTGGCGGCATTGTGGTTATAATTACGACATTGATTTGCCGGGGGAGGATTTTGTCAACTCCTCCCCCGGCCCGGCGCCCCTGGCATTAACCGTGATTTTTTCCCTATAGGACACCCGTTTTATTTATGAAATAAACGGACTAATATTAAATTCACCCGAATTACTGCATTAAATACCGACACGATGACAGAAATAACCGAAAAATTCTTTGCCATGGCGGACAATGAATTCCCCATCAGGATCTATGATCACGAATTTGGAGGCAGTTCAGCAGGATTAAGCGAGATTATTTTTTCTTCACGGGCCGGAGCTACTGGCAAGGTATGACGGACATTTAACGTCGATTAAAATTCAACATAAACCCGGCTTTCGGGGAGATAATCCCTTCAATTACCGTAATTTGCCTTCATATTCAATTTATGAGACATATTACGGTCATTATACTTTTTGCGCTGCTGAGCTACCAGGGATTTACCCAGACATTCCTTACCGGAAAGATCCACAAAAAAGATGGGCAGGAGCCGCTAACCTCCGTCAATGTATACAATGTGACCCTGCATAAGCATAAACTCTCCGATGAGACCGGCAGTTACCGGATTTTAGCCAGGCCGGGGGATGTGGTGGTGTTTTCCATGGTGGGCTACCATACCGACAGTATTCCTGTTACCGCTACTATCCTGGCAAGTGATTTCTCCGTCTCCATGGATTTACGGGTGGTGGACCTGCAGGCGGTAACGGTGGGCAACCTGAGCAATTATCAACTGGATAGTCTGGCCCGCAGGCAGGACTATGGCTGGATCTATGATGACAAACCTCAGCCGGTGCTTGAACGCCAGCGCCAGGGGGACGGAGTAGGCGTCGAGCTGAATGTCATCCCTAATGGTAACCCCAATGACGATCGCCAGATCAAGCAGTGGAAGAAACGCATCTCGCATGAAGAGGAACAGCACTATGTAGACTTTCGTTTTTCCCGGGAA
>Ga0247764_1000849_pt1 | contig 10716 bp, 10 predicted proteins | sample UWRJL051202B4_FD_179932 | JGI IMG/M metagenome (GOLD analysis project Ga0247764, IMG submission 179932) | Plant litter microbial communities from Arlington Agricultural Research Station in Wisconsin, United States - UWRJ-L051-202B-4 | ecosystem: Environmental > Terrestrial > Plant litter >...
TTTTTCTGCGGGAATCCCAATACCCGTATCGATGACATAAAACCGGGTAATAAACGAATGGATCCTGTTTTCGACCAGTTCTACCCTCAGCTTGACAGAACCTTGCCCAGTGAATTTTATAGCATTGCTGATCAGGTTATTTAGTACCTGCGAAAGCCGGAAACTATCTCCCTTCACCATAAACGGCATATTCTCATCGTATTCCACATCGAATACGATATTCTTTTCCCTGGCCTTATAGCTGAACGACTGATAAAGACTTTGTACCAGTTCCCTAAGATTGAAATCGATCGCAGACAATTCGATTTTTCCGGAATCCAGCTTGGTAAAATCAAGAATATCGTTAATGATATGCAGCAGACTCTCTCCGGAAAACTGCAAAGTCCGAAGATCCTCTTGTTGATCCTCCCGGGGGTTCCCCTGCATAAGCAGGTGGGTGATCCCGATCACGGCATTAAGGGGCGTGCGAAGCTCATGACTCATCACGCTAAGAAACTGTGATTTGGCCTTCGCAGCCTGCTCGGCCTTCTCCTTCATTTGCACCAGCTCCTGCTCCCGCTGCCGGCGGCTGGATATATCCCGTATAAATCCGTTAAAATAAAAATCAGTATTATGCTGGATGGCGGTAATGGTCAATTCCATGGGAAATTCATCCCCGTTCTTCCGGATACCCGTCATCTCCAGCCTTTTGTTGAGAATATTACTGCTGCCTTTCAGAAAATCATAAAACTCCCGTCCATGCACCTGCAGAAAAGAATCAGGAATGATCGTCTCCATAAACGTTCGGCCTTTCACTTCGTCTTCCGTATACCCAAAAACCTCCGTAGCCGCACTATTCCATCGAATAATAGTCCCGTCCTGGTTGGTGATCACAATCGCGTCGAGTGCAGAGGAGATCACACTGCTCAACATGATCTCGTTCTTTTGCAGCAGCTTTTGCGTCTCTTCGTTCTCTCTTATCTTTTGATCCAGGGCGATATTCAGCTGTTCCGATTCGGCCAGCTTCTCTAAAAAGATCTGCTCGATCTGCGCCTGCGAAAAGATTCCCAGATGCCCGCGGTCGACAATCTCTTTGGGAATAAGCGTAAGCATATGCGGAAAAAACTCCAGCTCTTTATACTTCGCGGAGAAGATCTCATAAGTCTTCTCAAAGATCTTCCCGGCCAGCACTTCACCATAATTACTGCCGACGAACTGGAAAGCCTCGAAACTTAAAAACTGCAATTTCCGAAAGACCTCCGCCTCGTCTTTTCTCATCTCCAGCAAAGCCAGTTCCCTCATCTTCTTCTCAAAAAAGCCCTCTCCCGCACGTCCGAATTTGTCACTGACATTTTTCAGGAAGTCCTGCAGGAACTGCGTTGCCAGGGTATTCTTCTGTTCCACCTCCGGTACATACAGCAGCGTGAAAATAGGCTCCTGCAGTAATGCCGGGAATCGCTGCCGGACACTCTCCCGCAAAGAAGCCCGGGTGTGCTGCAGTTGCTCGAAGGAAGTAAGATATTTCTCGAAAAGAAGGTACGTATGAAAAGCCTCTTCCGCTTTCTTGCCCGCTGATTTATGCCCCAGCTGGATCAGCTGTTCGGCATTACCGGGCGCTGTGATCCGGCCAATAAGGAATTCGAAGAGCGCCTTATAGAGATGAGAATGGGTACCAGCCGTTTTAACGGCAGTACCCTTATTTTTACCTTTCAGGAAATTTTTCAGCATGAGAATCAACCTTGATCAGTATGCAAACGGCTACAGGCTCTATGCTCCCTTACTGGCTTTGTAAATAGAATAAAATCCCAGACCGGATACCAAACCAGTATCCGGTGCTATAGGCATGAGTGGCGGCAGAGGCGTTATTAGCCTGTAACAAATTACATTGAACCTGGCTGAATGCAGGGGAGGCACCCATCACGCCCAATGTTACGAGCAGGAAGTATAAGGGTCGAAGTTTTTTCATGACAATTTGGATTTTAAAACAATAATTGCAACTATTTCCCGTATGGATAAAGAGCATTCGTTTTTTAATGTATAATATATGTTGTTTTTAAATATATACACTTAAACGAAACCGGGAAAAAAAAATTGTGACTCTATGCAAAATGCGCCCTCCAGCAAATTCGTTTTCAATGGCAGCCTGAACGCAGCCTTTTTGGACGAGCTGTTTGAAGGAGATACTACCTACGCGGAAACAGTGTTTGAAGATTTCCTGAGGGATCTCCCTGGCTATTGGAAACGGGTAGAGGCCGCCTATCAAAGCAGGAACTTACATGAATTGCGGACTTGTGTGCATACCTGCAAAACATTATTCGGGTACGTCGGATTTACCGATCTACAGGAATTCTGCCAGCAGTTCGAAGATAGTTGTGTTAGCCAATCACCTGAAAAGCTGACTATGGACTATAATATTCTCTCTCTTAAAAAAGAAAACGCCCAACATATAATAGAAAATGAATATAGCAGGCTGAAAGTATTCAACGCAGAGCATGAATGAGACGACCGGATGAGAAAACCCTTGAAACCCTTGAATGAAAACAACCTGTATCATAGTGGAAGACATTCAGATCGCCGCAGACTTTCTCCGGAAATTCTGTGAGAAAAGCGAGCTGATTGAAGTAAAAGGGCATTTCCTGAATGCGGAAGATGCCCTGCAATTCCTGGATGAATCTAAAGTAGACCTGATCTTTTTAGACATCGAGATGCCCGGAGCCAGCGGATTCGAACTGCTGGACCGACTCACCTATACTCCCCGGATCGTCCTTACAACCTCCAAAACAGAATACGCCTTCGACGCCTTCCAATATAATGTCAACGATTATCTGAAGAAACCCTTCACCTACAAGCGCTTCCTGGAAGCCATACAAAAGATACAGGGAATAACTCCCGGCCAACCCGCACCAGCCGCGGTAATACCCACTTCTACGGCTACCGACATGGAATTCCTCTTTATTAAGGCGGAAGACAAGCTGATTAAGCTTAAAAAAGACGATATCCTCTTCCTGGAGAGCATGCGGGACTATGTCAAGTTCGTTACCGCCGGAAAAAGCTATGTTACCTATAGCACTTTGAAGAACATGGAAGAGAAATTAACCGACCCAAACTTCCTAAAAGTACATCGCTCTTATATAGTAAATATTACAAAAATAGAAGATATAAGAGGAAACACTATATATGTCCACGGCAGCCAGATCCCCGTAGGCAAGGCCCATAAAGACGAATTGGTAGGCCGGCTGAATATCCTCTAAATTCCATTCGTCGGGCAAATCCTTCTTTCGTCGGGCAGAAATGAAGGTTAGTCGAAAAAGTTTCCTTCCCAGCCAGCTGTTTTACATCTTTGTATCAGCAACAGAGAAAAATCCAGATCCGGAAAAACAAACGAAATCCAAACCGAAAAAGACCAAACCAAGATCCACGAAAAACCACCAAATCCAATCAGTCCGAAGAAAGATCACAAGTAGTGCGAAATCCAACAATCCGAAAAAACCAAGTCCGGAAAATCCTTAGAAAAACCGACAGTCCTGACATCCTTTAAAAAACCAATCCACAATCCAAACATCCAAAAGAACCGACATCCAGATCCGACAATCCGAAAAACCAATGTCCAAATCCAAACCGAAAAGACCAAACCAACATCCACGAAAAACCACCAAATCCAATCAGTCCGAAGAAAGATCACAAGTAGTGCAAAATCCAACAGCCTGAAAAAACCAACAAGTCCGGAAAATCCTTAGAAAAACCGACAGTCCTGACATCCTTTAAAAACCGATCCACAATCCAAACATCCAAAAGAACCGACATCCAGATCCGACAATCCGAAAAACCAACGTTCAAATCCAATTGAAAGCCCGTTACTAATCCAACATCCAAATCGAAAAGCCGAACAGACACAACATCCAATCACTAAAACGCAACACCCTGATCCCAAATCGACACTGAATTGAAAAATCCAACAATCCTTTAAAAGATCGAAAATGCCAGCGGCAAAGCCCGGAAGACATTAATCACCTGATTGATTCAATCCTATCCCTGCGAATGAACCTGAAAAATTGATGGCCCTGACAAAAAAATTAAGAGGGTGTCTCAAAAGTAATTTGAGGCACCCTTTTTCATTTTCAGTTTTTGGAGGGGTTTTATGCACATGCGAACTGTATAAATTATTGGGCTAAGAGTGAGTGTCAGTATGGTTTTTGTGGTAAATCCGGGTATGGCAAGAGGCAAAACCCTGTCGGTGGTGTTCAAGGCCAACCACCAACATCAACTGATGGCCTTCCCTCCCAGTTTGGATGAACTGGTAGCATCCGGTCACCCTGTTCGGGTGGTCCACGAAGTACTGGAGAAGATAGACATTACAGCGTTACTTCAGCAGTACAAGCCAGGCGGGACCAGCAGTTATCATCCCCGGATGCTGCTCAAAGCATTGGTATATGCTTATATCAATAATATTTATAGCAGCCGCAAGATTGAGGAAGCCCTGCAGGAGAGCATCTATTTTATGTGGTTGACCGGGATGAGCAAACCGGATCACAATACGATCAACCGGTTTCGTGGGCAACGGTTACAAAAGACGCTGCAGCCCATCTTTACCCAGGTGGTATTGTTATTATGCGAGGAAGGTCTGTTAAGCCTCAAGGATTTATATACAGATGGCACTAAGATAGAGGCCAATGCCAACCGGTATACCTTTGTATGGGGCAAGGCGATCAAGACTAGTAAGGAGCGGATGCGGCAGCAATTGGATGAGTTGTGGAAGTATGCCCAATCAGTAGCCGCCGCCGAACTGGATGACACCGATCCGTCGGGCTTTGATAAGATCGATAAAGAAAAGGTAAGTGCTACAATCGAAAAGATTAATAATGCCTTGAAAGACAAGCCAGTAACGACTAAAGTTCGTCAAAAGCTGAACTATGCCCGCAAGAACTGGCCGGCAGCGCTGGATAAATACGCGGAACAGGAAAAGAGGCTGGGAGAAAAAAGAAACAGCTATAGTAAAACCGATCCGGATGCGACGTTTATGCGCATGAAAGAGGATCACATGAGAAATGGGCAATTGAAGCCTGGCTATAATGTTCAGATCAGTACCAATAACCAATTTATTGCCTCTTACAGCCTTCATCAAAATCCGACCGATACCCAAACGTTGATCCCTCATCTTCAGGAACATATAAAGAACTACCAGCACAAGCCCAATAATGTGACAGCTGACGCGGGCTATGGCAGCGAGCAGAATTATCAGTGGCTGGAAAATAAAGGGATTACCGCCTATGTAAAGTACAATCAGTTCGATCGGGACCAGCGACATAAAAAACGTAGTAAGACGCTATATGGAACCGAAACATTTGTCTATAATCCTGCTACCAACCGCTATAGCTGCCCGGCCGGTAAAGGCATGAAAAAGATAGGAGAACGAATCAAGGCCAACCACAGCGGCTATCTGCAAACGATCACCCGCTACCGATCTAAAAACTGTGCTGGTTGCCCTTTGCGAGGGGAATGCAATCCGAATGATGAGCAACGCATTATAGAAGTCAACCTGAACTGGAATCGATTAAAACAGAAGGCAGAAAAAAGATTAAAGACCAAACGGGGTATCCAAAAACGAAAAAAGCGCTGCTTCGATACCGAACCTGTATTTGCCAATATCAAACATAATCACCACTTCAAGCGCTTTATGCTTCGCGGGATAGAAAAAGTAACCATCGAAACCGGTTTACTAGCACTGGCGCACAACCTGAGAAAGAAAATAGCCTGTGGCGCCATAAAGCAAAAAGCCGTCTCATTTATTTATGAGACGGCTTCTTCTTTTTAGTGTTTGAAGATACATATCTACCAGTACCAGGGCCAGAATGACGTTTATCAGCATGAATATGCTCATGTAGGGGCTGCCGAGGATTTTCCCCCAGTTGAATTTATTCAGGTTGTTTTGAAGTACCTGGGTATAGGGCGACTGCCGGGAAGAGGAAGGGCTGTCTGTCCACTGCATCTGTCTGAGAAAATAGAATAAAAAGCTGCCGATCATAAGGAGGAAGAAGGCGCCGATACTGCGTATAATATTTTTATTGATATAGTTTTTAGTGGCCGGGGCCACCTGGTATTGGGAGATCTCCTCCATCACATTCTTCGTGAATCGCATGGAGGGCGCTTCCAGCTCCGTGCTGCCCATTAGTTGATGAACGTCCAGCAATTCCTTGTATTTGCGCTGCCATTCCCGGTTGGCGGCTATCAAGGCTGCCACAGCCGAATGTTCGTCCGGGGTGCTCAGTCCGTCGATATAATCCCATAGACGCTGCTCTATATGGTCTTGCGTATTCATAAAAGCTCCTTTTGTTAATTTTCAATCTCTCTAATCGTGGTGCAATTCACTCACTTCCTGTGTAAAGTATTTCTCCATTTTGTCTTTCAGGCGATGCCGGGCCCGGTGCAATTTTACTTTTACGGTATTCGGCTCCAGGCTCATGATTTTGCCGATTTCTTCCAGGGACTGCTCTCCCTGATAAAACAGGGTGATTACCTGGGCATCGTCCGGGCTCAATAGCCGGATGGCTTCATTGACCATGGCATGCCGGGACTTCTGCTCAATCGTATTGGCGTTGAAACCCGATTCCTGGTTTTCCAGCTGCGAAAAGGTTCGTTCGCTATCGATAGAGGTAGTATCCAGTTTCTTTTTTCGCAGGAAGGTGATGCAGCTGGTGCGTACGATGGTATACAGCCAGGTGCTGAATTTGGACTCCCCCCTGAAATCGGCCAGTGAGCGATAGGATTTCACAAAAATGTCCTGTGAGATCTCTTCCGCATCCTCCCGGCTATCGGTAAAACGCAATACCAGGGTAAATACATAATTCTGGTAACGTTCGACCAATAGGGCAAAAAGAGCCGATTCTCCCAACAGGATTCTGCTAATGACCTCTTTATCAGTAAGTCCGTTATTCATTACGGGAATAAGACGCCTACCCGGGTTAACAGGTTACAGCCAAAACCGGGTTTGTCCCCCTAAATTAAATTATATCGGGGTGAATTATATAGATGCTTATAAATAAGTGACCAAGGCCGGAAAATTCATAGCGGGGTGTAACCTGTCCGGGCCGGGTGTGGTCATAGTTAGCGAAAGGACGCTAAAAAAGTCGCCGAAAGTTAATAAAGCTTGTAACCTGAGGTCTTTTATGGTAGTCTGAGTATTTAACAAGTGAAAAATTAAAAATCAATTTTATGCGTGACGAAGAGATATTAATTCCCATTGTAATGTTTTCAGGAGCTTTTGCCATGATATTCGGGATCGTATACCTGAGGACGAAGCAAAATATGGCGATGATCGAACGGGGAATGAATCCGAAAAATAAGGGCGATCGCCCGATGCACCGTCCTACTCCTTATCTTAATCTGAAATGGGGGCTGATGCTGGTGGGTTCCGGTCTGGGGTTCTTTATTGCCTATATGTTGGACAATTTTGTCCTGTACAGGACCGGGCATGATACCTGGGGCAATAATGGTGGAAATGTGCCTGTGTATTTTGCCCTGATTGCCATCGGTGGGGGGCTGGGATTGATCACTTCCTACCGGATCGAAAAGAAGGAGCTGCTGGATAAAGAGATCCCTGAATATCGCGCACGTGCGGCGGATCGTGAAGCCGGTCAATAACTAATACCGTAGACCCAAACGCTAAGGTCCTAATCTCGTGGAGATTAGGACCTTTTTATCTAATGATGGGGCTTCGCCCGTCAGGCCCTGGGCCTGCCATGACTTCCAGCGCCTTGCTTACGGCCGGGTCATAGGCATTGCTGACCTCATAATATCCCTGGGTCCGCCAGATCTGCCGGGCCAGCAGAGCGCGGATACGATGCTGTAATATCTCTTTATCCTTATCGGGGATGGCGCGTATGTTGATTGTGTCTTTAGCTGCATAGCTTGCCAGGCCATTCCAGAGCTGCTCATCGTCATGAAAACCGGTGATGAAATCGGCTGGCCCTTTGAAAGCCTTGAAAAGGGGAAGGTGTGTGGTGTAGTAGGTGTATATGAAGCGGCCGAGCGTGCCATCTACATAAAGTGCGGTCACATTTTTGGCCAGGGTGCTGGTATCGAAGCCGACGAAGATATCAGGAGTGATGCCTCCTCCGCCAAATACGGTTCGTTTTTCTTTACCGAGGGTGGTATAGGCCGGTCCGGCATGTTTGGACGAAGTATCTCCGTGCAGTACTTCCCCGTCATGAAAGCGTTGGAATACTTCTTCGTTTAATCGTCATGGCCTTTGCCGTAGGATTTTTGAATGCTGCGTCCGGTGGGAGTATAGTAGCGGGCGACCGTCAGGCGGAGGGCGGAGCCGTCACTCAGCTGGTATTGTTCCTGTACGAGCCCTTTACCAAAGGTCCTTCTGCCGATGATGGTAGCCCGGTCCCAGTCCTGGAGGGCTCCTGCCAGTATTTCGCTGGCCGAGGCGGTGCCTTCGTCCGTCAGCAGGGCCAGTTTGCCTTTTTCAAACAGGCCGTCCCGGCGGCAGCGATATTCGATCTTGGGTGATTTGGAACCTACCGTGTATACGATGAGCTTATCTCCATCCAGAAAGTCATCTGCTATTTCTATGGATTGCTGTAGAATGCCCCCTCCATTGCCCCTAAGGTCCAGGATAAGCTTCTGTAATCCCGAATCCTGCAGTTGCATGAGTGCGCGGGCGAATTCGGCGTGCGTATTCTCGGAGAACTTATTGATCCGGATATATCCTGTCTCCTTGTTGATCATATAGGCCACGTCTACGGCAGGCAAAGGGATCGTACCGCGCACAACGGTAAAATCCTTGTGTTGTCCGGAGCGTAGCACGGTGATGATAACTTTACTGGCTCCGGGTCCCCTCAAAAGTTTACGGATCTTATCCGATGTAACTCCATTACCTGCCACCAGGGAGTCTCCTACTTTCAGGAATTTATCTCCCACCTGGAGTCCGCTCTTATCACTGGGGCCGCCTGCCAGGACATTCATCACATTTACGGTATCGTCAAATATCTGGAATTCAATGCCGACACCCTCAAAATTGCCTTGCAGGTCTTCGTTCACTTCGGAGAGGTCGACGGCGGGGATAAAGACGGAATGCGGGTCCAGATGGTTCAGCATGCCCTGTACGGCATCGTCGCCCAGGGAGTCCATATTGACCTGATCTACATATTTCATGTTAACCAGGTCGATGACTTCCTGTACCGGGGTCTGTTTACGGGTTTTGAAAAAGCCGGTTGTGCCAATGTTGCCACGTAACCGGAAACCGATAACCATGCCCAGGATCATTACGATAGCGAATAAAAGAGGCAGCCAGACCTGTAGTTTTTTCATTCAGCGGAGAATTTTTGTAATACTTTTCAATGGATCCTTCACAGGAGCCCTTTCTGAAGGCTGCAAATTAAGCAATTAGCTTCATGCTCCAAGCTCAATTCCCGGCTTTGGGGGATGTAAATTCTCCCCTCCAATTCTTACATATTTCACTGGAAGCATGTAGCTTGCAGCCTAAAGCCGGAAAACCGGCTGGTCTCCTCAAACGAATGAATATGAATATATTGATTGCCGATAGTGGTGCTACGAAGTGCGAATGGTGCTGGTTATCCAACGGAAAGAAGAAAAAAATAATAACCCAGGGAATCAGCCCTTATTTTCTGGATGCGGTCGGGATTGGCGCTGTGTTGAATGGGGAGTTGTTGCCGGTTTTGAAGGACAGGCAGGTAGATGCGGTATATTTTTATGGTACGGGTTGTATCAATCCTGATAACCGGAAGATTGTTCAGAAGGCGCTTCGCCGTGCCTGGCCGGAGGCTTCTGTACATGTGACGCATGACCTTATGGGAGCGGCTCTTGCCTTATCGGGCCATTCCAAAGGGATCGCCTGTATTTTGGGAACGGGCAGTAATTCCTGTTATTTCGACGGGAGGAAAATCTCCCGCAATAGTCCCGGCCTTGGTTACGTGCTGGGGGATGAAGGGAGCGGGGCTTATTTGGGTAAAAAGGTGCTGCAATATTATCTGTATAATACCTTTGATGAGGAGTTGAGGTATAAATTCGATGCGAAGTATACTACTACGTCTTCGGAGATCCTGGAGAGTGTCTATAAGCAGCCGCTGCCCAATCGGTACCTGGCTTCTTTTACGCTGTTCCTGGTGGAAAACAGGGGGCATTATATGATTGAAAATATTATTGAGGACGGGCTAAATGATTTTTTCTTTCAGCATTTGTGTAAGTACCGGGAAAGCTGGAAATTGCCTATTCATTTCGTAGGGGGGGTAGCGTATGGGTTCAGGGATGTCGTCAAAGAGCTTTGCGGAGTGTATGAGTTCGAGCTGGGGAAGATCCTGCAAAAACCGATGGACGGGCTTATTAAGTATCATAGTGAAATGGACTGATTGCAATATTTCAAAATACGTATAAAGTATGGCATTTGAGAAGGTCACCGAGGAGTCAAGCCGTTATCATGATTTGGAAAAGATGAGTATTCTTGAGATCCTGACGGATATCAACCGGGAGGACAAGGAGGTGCCGGATGCCGTAGGAAAAGCCATTCCTCAGATCGAGCGGCTGGCGGCGGCGATTACGGATAAGATGCTGGCGGGGGGGCGCCTGTTTTATATAGGGGCTGGTACGAGCGGGAGATTGGGAGTCCTGGATGCCAGTGAGATCCCTCCTACGTATGGTATGCCTTTTGATCTCATTATCGGGGTGATAGCAGGGGGAGAGGGTGCTATCCGCAAGCCGGTCGAGAATGCGGAG
>Ga0247764_1000850_pt1 | contig 10713 bp, 10 predicted proteins | sample UWRJL051202B4_FD_179932 | JGI IMG/M metagenome (GOLD analysis project Ga0247764, IMG submission 179932) | Plant litter microbial communities from Arlington Agricultural Research Station in Wisconsin, United States - UWRJ-L051-202B-4 | ecosystem: Environmental > Terrestrial > Plant litter >...
TTCTGCGCGCCACCATACGAGGCGCCCCCGTCCCCGTGCCCGGCGGCACCGCCGTTCCCATCGCTGCCGCCGTCGTCGCCGCAGCCGACGCCAAGCGCCTGAAGGAGCACGAGCAAGAATGCGCCGGGAACGTCTGGTTTCATTTTAATACTCGTCATCGTGTCTCCAAGGTACGGGCAAGCTGCGCCCGGGTCCGTGTACCTACCCATGAAGTGCTCGGCGCCGAATGTTACGACCGACCGCGGGTGCGAGCGCGTATTCGTTCGGCCGAGCTCCGCTGGTGCGTGGAGAAGCGCTCCCCTGCTGGATTTCGCCATCCCGATGGATGGCCCACAACACAGCATTTACTTGGACCGGAAGCCCAATAGAAATGGCACAGCGCCAGGTCACACTGCTCTCGAATCGCCCGGCGCACGGACGTGGACCTGACGAAGGGCGTCGTTGCGCTTCGAGGCACCAAGACGAAGAACGCGCACCGCGTCGTGCCACTACCTCGCGCCAGAATCGCCAAGGCCTCGCCGAACGACCAGCGCCGGACCTACGCAACCTGGCTGCGGCAGGCCATGGTCGAACCGCACGTGATCGCGCCGCCATGGGTCCGCCTGAGTCGCTCGCGATCGCGTCGCACTGGCGCGTGGACGGTCGCTCGGGGCCAGCCCCTCGGTTCACCGACCCGCTGCTCGAGCGGAAATCCTGCTGCGTCCGGGGACGGAATTGAACCGCCGACACGAGGATTTTCAATCCCCAGATCATTGCATTGACCTATCAGGAAGGACTTTCGCTTGAAGGTCTGACTTTGCACGACGAGCGACGGCAGCTGCATCGAATTTCCTCCGACACTACGTCGGAACGCATGAGCGCCCACGCTTCGCGGACGCCCAAGCGAATCCAAGCCGCTCCCTCTTATCCTCCCCGCGCGCGGCGCCAAAAGATCGGCAAGAAGATCGGCTAAAATTGCCGTGGCCGCAGCAAAGATTTAGCAATTCCCAGAAGTTGGCGGCAGTAGAGATCGGCAGTCCGGATGACCATCGAAACGGAATCCCGTATCGAGCCTTGCTTGCCGGAGGCGTATCCGCAGGCGCTGGCCGACGTCATCGCAGATGTTGTCTCAGCTTCCGCAAGGCTTGTTGCGCGGCTGCATCCAAGGACAGCCGCGAGCCTAGCAGAGCTCGTGCGGGTGATGGATTGTTACTACAGCAATCTGATCGAGGGGCACGACACGCGTCCGCGGGATATCGAGCGCGCGCTTGTCAATGATCTGGATCTGGATGATGCGCGTCGTGATCTGCAGATAGAGGCTCGTGCCCACATCCGTGTGCAACGGGATGTGGACGCGCTGTGCTCGGAGGGAAGCTACGGCGAGCCGGCGTCGGTTGAGCGCATTCGCTGGCTGCATCGATCGTTTTCGAAGGGGCGTCTGCGCGCATGCTCAACGTGACGCATCCGCACGGAGACTATGCCGTGGTCCCCGGAGAGTTCCGCAGTGAGCCGCGGCATGATGTGACGGTTGGGCGTCATCAGCCGCCTTCGAGCCATCGAGTGAGCGACTTCATGCGCTACTTCGAAGGCCGATATCGATTCGAGAAGCTGGGGTGTGGTGGACGGATACGTCGATTGCAGAGTTTCGACGTCACCTGAGCGATCCAGACACTGAGGGACGTGCCTACTGGCTTGGGGCTCTGCTGCGGGAAGCGAACACGCGGGACGTTTGGCTGTTCACGACCCCTGACACAATTCGAGAGCTCTGGCCGCACCTGCTCCCCGGCATCTGGGCCGTAGCCGCGAGATGTGGGCCTATCTGCTGGATATCGAGCCGTCGCAATGGCCGCCTCAAGATCGAAACGGATAGTCAGCTGTGACCGAAAGCTTCGATCGACGCGTCGTACCGGAAGACGTCCTCACTCTGCTGAGGGCGTGCCAGCAACGCGTCACCTTCCATCTGGGCGGAGGAGCAACACTGGCAGGTGTTCACCTCCGGCATCGCCTATCTAAAGATGCCGACCTTTTCCTTCACGACAGAGCGGCGCATCGTGAGCTCGTAGCAGCCCTGCCGGATGTGTCCGCAGAGCTAGGTGTCGCTGCCGAGGATGCTGTCGACTCTGACATCCGCCGAGTTGCGCGAGTTCCGATATTCCCTTCGCGAACGGTTCAAACTATTGGCAGTGCCGTAGATTTTGCATGGTCCGGGAGGCCGAGGCCGCACGGAACAGGCACGAATCACCAGTAGCTCACGCCCCTCGGATCTTCGGGTCCGCGTTCTGGAAACGGGTCTTGCGACGTACCCAGACCTCACCGTCGTCTCTGGGCGCAGTGAGCGGGATCCGGAAGAATCTAACGCAGTGACGAACCCGGCCCTCATCGTCGAGGTGATGAGCAAAAATTCGGGGGAGGAACCGCGCGAGCAGCGCCAAAGTTTCGCCACTCGAACTTCGCCGTTGCGCTTCGAAAGCTCAGCGTGTTCTCATCCAGGTGAAGGACCACGAGGGAAGAGGGGATGCCGCAAGTACTCTCCGAGCTTCAAGGCAAGTCGCCTGAGTTTTTGGCCGATGTCACGAAACAGGTCATGACGCTAGCGACGGGCGTTCTAGTGTTTACCATCACTTTTCTCGAGAAAGTGCCGCGTGAACAGCGCGAGAGTGTCCGTTTGAGGCGGCGCCTCAAGCGGTTGTGGCTCTGCGAAGGCGCAACCATCCTCAGCGGGCTCGTGACGCTGTTGATGTTGACTGGGCAAGTGGCCAAAAGTGCGCCCAACATCTACGCACCCAACTTGCGATTCATTTCGGCTTTCCAGCTGGTGACGTTTGGCGTGGGCGCCGTTTACCTGTGGTTGCTGGGACAAGAGCTACTAACAGGACAACCACCAACGGCTGCGCTCGCGCCACCGGCAGAACCTCCCCCGAACCCCACAGGCGCAAGCGCTGCCGAAACTGCCAGTAAAGCAGAGGTCGCGTTGCCGCTACCCAACCAGAACCCACCACCATGACGTTGATACGTGCACTGCGCTGCGCGACCTGCGTAGCGGCCGTTTTGCTCGGCGGTTGCGCAAGCTACGGCAAGCCTCCGCCCCTTGCTCCGGACGCCGTGTTGTCCAAGGACCTCGTCGCTGCGCGCTTCAACTATGTCGTGTGGGGCGAAGTCTGGCAGCATGATTTGGTGCTCACGCCGGAGGTCGAAGGGGCGCTGTCCGAACGTGTGCGACAGTCCGTGTTGGCTCTGTCGCAGAAAGGCATCTCGACTTCCAACGTGTCGGAGGGAGAGACCGGTTGGCGCCGATTCGTCCAAGAGCTTGCCAAGGAACGTTCGATACAGCGAGCGAACACGGCCGGAGACGAAAAAGTGGAGCAGCCGCTCTACCTACGCACCCTGTCGAAGTTTTGCCCATTCTATCCGATCTGCTGAGAGCATCACCGTTCCTGCTCGTCCACCCATGAGCCAGCTGAGTAAATCGCGGTTTTTGACGGTGCTCTGGCCGCTGCTCGTCGCGTGCGGTCCAAATGCGGCCGAAGTGAGGCAAACGGCGTTGCCCCAGAATACGCCGGTGGAGAACCTGTACTCCAGTTCGCGCGCAGTGGTGATCGGAGTGAGTACCTACGAGACGAAAGCGCTGCCTCAGCTGCCCACGGCCCGCGACGACGCCTTGAAAGTAAAGGCCGAACTCGAAAGGCAAGGCTTCACCATCGTGAAGGAACTGGTAGAGCGCGAACAAACCACGCGCGCAAAACTCATGGGGGTGTTGGGCGACGAGCTGCTGAAGGACGTGGACGCCAATGGGCGTTTGCTCATCTATTACGCGGGACATGGTTGGGTAGCCCCGAACGGAGGACACGCCTACCTGATGCCGTCAGACGGCGATCCCGAGCGGCCGAACGAGTCGGCAGTTCCGATGATCTTGCTCAGGCACTGGCTCAGCTCGTATCGGGCGAGGAACGTATTGGTCGTTACCGATGCTTGTTACTCCGGCGCCGCGATGGAACGCGCAAACGAACTCATCCCGATGGCGTCGTCGAGTGCGGCCGCGTGGAGCCGCGAGGTTTTGACGGCGGGGGCCGCAGGCCAGCGAGCACACTTGCTGCAAGGTCAAGGAGCCTTCAGCTACTTTTTCCTGGAGGCGCTCCGACTCGGCGACGCCAATTTGGACGGCTACGTTTCCGGTGGCGAGATCGCGACCTATGTGGGTCAGCGCGTCTACTTGGCCGTGAAGGAGCGTTATGGCGCAGAGCAGACACCGCTGTATCTGCACGACGGTGCGGGCGATTTTCTGTTTGGTAGCACCGGCCGTTGGTGGCCACCTCCCACCGGAGAACGTTGATGAGGGTGCCAGGCCGCGCGTTGCTCGTGTTGTCGCTTCTCGCCTCGCGCACGGCGAACGGTGAGGAGGCTGCTTTCGCGGCTTGGGTCAGCTCGACGCAAGCCCGCTTGGCGCGCGGTGAAGTTCGCGCCGAATGCCGCGCGGCCGTGGGCGCGAAGCCACTCGAACAGCTGCGATTGGCCGATTGTTTGAAGCATCACGGCGATATCGGAGAAGCGTGGCTCGTTGCGACTTCCGTCCCGCTTGAGCCTGCCAATCCGCTTGCGAGTGCGGCAGAGGCTCTTGCTTCCGAGCTGGAGGACACATTCGCAGTCGCGTTGATAGGCGCGCCCGCGGCCCACGTGGAGCTTCGAACGAACGGGCAACTACGCCGGCTGTTCGCTGGTCAAACGGCGCTCTCGGTGCCGCGCGGCGAGGTCGTGTTTACGGCGCAGGTTGGCGGGAGAGAGCTACTGAAGCACACGGAGTACTTCCCGAATCCCCGCGAGGTCGTCCGTGTCGATGAGGTAGCGGAGAACCTTGGCACGACGCCGAGGAGAACCGCGACAGAAGCCGCGCGCGAGGCACTGCGGCTGGCGCGGCTGAACGACATCGAAGCCGCTTGTCAGCTGTTCGAGGAAAGTCACGCGGCCTTTCCACATGTCTACACGGCCCTCAACTTGGCCGAGTGCGCACTCACACGTAACGGCGTCGAGGCGGGGTACACGGCCTATTCCGCCGCCTACGCGGCTCACGCGCGCGACCTCGACCCTCGCGAAAGTGCCCGCACCCAACGGATCCTGGTCGCTCTGCGAGCAAAACTTTCACCGGTCCGCATCGAAGCGGGCGAGGGTGTCGCATCGCTCTCGTTCGATGAAAAACCCTACGAAACTCCAACACATCCCGAACTAGTTGCTCTGGGTCGCCACCGCGTGTCCGCCAGCGTAGAGAGCGGCTATTGGCCGTACTCGCGGGACTTCGTCTCCGACGACGCCAACGCGACGACGGAGCTGCGCGTCGAACCGTACCGAAAGATCGGAATCGACAGAGGCATGGCAGGGCGCTTCTACTTGGGCAGCCCCTCGAGCGGAGTACTCGGCGATCCGAGTGGCTTCACGGTTGGAGCCACCCCCGAGATCAATGCGTTGTCACTGCTGCGAACGCGACCTTTGCGCGTGAATCTGACAACGTCACTCGACCTTCAGCTGGGGGGCTGGAAACCGAGCGGCGGCTCCGCTCACTTCTTCATGTCGCTAGGTCCGCACATCGCGACGCGCTTTCACATTGGTGGGGTGACGGGCCTCATGCTGATGCTGAACTGGATTCCGAGCTTCGTGCTGTTCAACGGTCGCCCGGCATTCGTCGTGAAGAACGCCGAGGCCGGCGTGGGCGTCGCCGTTGATCGTTTGGTCGTTGGCGGCGCGCTGCGTTTGACGGAACTCGGCAACAGTTTGCCCTTGATGGCGAACAGCCAGCTCTTCGTGGAGTACTGGTTCGACATGGGCGGCGACACGGACTTGAAGCTGTAGTGCGACGGACCGCGGCATCACCACCTTCGGCTGGTGACCGCGGCAGCTTCCACGTGTCTCAGACACGCCGAATTCGCCGTGTGACAACCACACCCAGCGACCAATCGGCACACGCCGCCGCTGTCATATTGACGCTGCCGGGCGCCGCTGGCACTTTGCTGGGCTCGGTCGCTATGTCTTCCTGGAAAAAAGTAAAAGGCTTGTTCTGGCAGTCGGGCGAAGCGGGCGGCGGACACGATCCGGCTCCAGAGGGAGAGCTGAGCGATGCGGAGTTCGCAGATCTGTTGGCGACGAGCCCGTATGCGGTGCCACCGGCGGAAGCTGCGCCGCCCGCCGTTCCCGCCGCTTACCCTCCGGTAATATTGGCCGGCGGCTCACAGATCGATTTTCAAGCGCTGTACGACGCCGCGGGTATTCCGAACACGGACGAGGTCGAGCAGCTGGAGAACTTCCTCGGTCGCCTGGACAGCTCGTTGCCGCAAGCGTCGAAGCTCGCCGCCGCGCAGGCGTTCTTGGGCGCTGTCGGGAAGAGCCACGATCACGTGCTGGAGGACGCCGGTCGAAAGATTCAGCAGGTGCGGGCGACGCTTTCTGCGAAACAAACGGAAACACAAGCAGCTTGGGCCGCCGAGCAACAGCACGTCGAAGCGCTGCAAGCGCAGATCGAGGCGCACCGTCAGCGTATGGAAGCGCTGACGCACGAGCTGGAAGCCGTGCGCCAAGCGTGTTCCACCGAGGAATCACGCTTGCAGGCCGCGCGCGTGTTCTTCGGCAACGTGCGGTAGGGCGATTCGTGGTTTTGTCGTGCGCGTGGAGCGCAACGCGAGTGGAGGCAATCGATGGTAGCCGGTAGGTTTTGGAATTTCGTCAAAGGGCTGTTCTGGCAGGGGCAACGCAGCTTGGAACAAGCCAATCCGGAGGCCGTGTACGAGATGGCCATCCGCAAGATGAAGACGAACTACCAGGAGATGCAGGGCGCCGTCGGCAAGCTGGCCGCAGAGCGCAACCGCCTGCGCTTGGTGATTCAGAAGAAGCAAGAGACGCTGGCTTCGATCGATTCGGATCTGGAGGCCGCGCTGGGCGCCGCGCAAAGCGGTGATACCAAGGCGGCCGAGATCGGCGAGGAGCTGGTCGGCGAAAAAGAAGCGCTGGAGAAGGACATCGGCGCGGCCAAGCAAGAGCTGGTGCGTTCGGAAGCGCTGGTGGCGGACTACCTGGGCAAGCTGCGCCACATCGAGAATCAGACCAAGCAGATGGAGTCCAAGAAGGACGCGATGATCGCCAAGCTGCACTCGGCGAACGCGCGCAAGGCCTTCAGCGACATGGTCTCCGGTATGAGCACCAGCGCGGAAGAAGCCGCGGTGGGCGACATCGATCGTCACATCGAAGGCATCGCGGCGCAGGCCGACATCGCCGACGAAATGTCCGGCCAATCGCGGGAGGAGCGGCGTCGCCACTTGCGTGAAAGCGCCACGGCGCGCACCGCGCAGTCGAAGTTCCAAGCCATGCTGGAAGCGCGTTCCGGTGGCGGACCTGCTGGTGGCGCGCCAGGCGCGGCACCAAAAACCGAAGTGAAGCGCGGCATCTAATCTACTAAGGAATAGGCACTCATGAGTTCAGGTACAGGCCGTCCCGGACCCGCGCTCACCGTTGGCGTTCCGCTGATCATTCTGGCGGCGGGTGGCTTCTTCGCTTACTCGAAGTTGATCAAGCCCGCGCTCGACGACAAGTCGAAGCAAGCCACGGAAGAGACGCTGGCGCAGTCCACCTCCGTCAGCGGCAAGAAGTACGGCAAGATGATCCGCGTCGCGGGTGATCCGTGGTCCGGCTACAGCACCTTCCGCAACGAGCCGCGGCTCGCCGCGGCCCTCGCCAAACACGACATCGGCATCGAGTACATCGACGATGAGAAGTTGTACGAGCAGGGCGCCCGGATGCAGGCCCTGGCGGCGGGCAAGCTCGACCTGGCGCTGACCACGGTGGACGCGTTTCTGCAGCACGGCGCCAAGGTGAAGAAGGATGGCTTGTACCCCGGTGTGATCCTCTGGAACATCGATGAATCCGCGGGCGGAGACGCGATCTTCCTAGCCAAGGGTCAGCAGAATTTCGACGCCGTGAAGCCGAGCGACAAGGTTTGCTACGCGACTGGCACGCCCAGCGAACATCTCTGGGACTTTGCGAGTTTGTCGTTCACCAACTTGGGCGACAAGCTCGCGACCGACAACGGCGTGGTCGCGGGGGATTGCTGGAAGAAGCTGCAAGGCGGGCAGGTTCAGGTCGCAGTGTTGTGGCAACCCTTCACGGCGATCGCGGAGAAGGCGGGTTACCCGAAGGTGTTCGCCACCGGTGGCCAAGCCGACGACGTGATCGTGGACGTGGTGGTCGCCAATCGCGACTACGTCGTGAAAGAGAAAGAGACGCTGGCCAAGCTTGCCCGCGCGTACTTCGATACCATCGACGGTTACATCAAAGAGCCGGAAGGCCACGCCAAGTTCATCACCACGGATTGCGGCGCGGACTGCAGCAACGACTTGACCTTGGGCAAGGCCGTGCTGAGCGGCATCGATTTTCTCAGTTACGAAGAGAACATGTGTTTGTGGTGGGGGCAGTGCGGCACGCCGGTCAAAATGCTGGAGCGCATCAACAAGACCAGCCGGCTGTTGGTGGCCAAGGGCAAGCTCACGACGGAGGCCTTGCCCACCCCGAGCAGCATCCTGAACGACAGCTTCTTGGTGGGGTTGCGCTCACAGCTAGAGCAACAAGCCAAACTTGCCGGCGAAGTCGCGGGTAAAGACACGCAAGTGAAGGCCCCCGAGCTGAAGGCTCAGGAGAAGACGTACACTTACGTGCCGGACGCTTCCAAGGACAACGCGGGAGCGGACGTGGGCACGCTGAGTCTGCCCAACATCTACTTTCCAGAAGGCAAAGCCACGCTGGATCCCAACGCCACCAGCGTGATCAGCGGCATCGCCGACAAGTTGCGCAGCTTCCCGGCGCTGTGCGTGCACGTGCACGGCTACACCAACTCCACTGGCAATCCAGTGAACAACCAACGCTTGTCGCAAGAGCGCGCCGTGGCCATCGTGAAGGAGCTGGCGCGGATCGACGCGAAGGCGTTCCCCTTGGTGCGCTTCGATGCGCGTGGTTTCGGTTCGACCATGGCCGTACTGAAAGACGGCAAGGAAGATCTAGAAGCCAGTCGCCGCACGGAGTTCAAGCTGTTCAACTGCTCGACCGCACACTGAGCCCCAGCCGGCCATGAGCGTGCCGCGCATCCCAACCTGGCAAGAGCGACTGAAAGCGTGTTTTCGCGTGCGTCACCGCTTGTTGCATGTGTTTGGTGCGCCGAGCGCGGTGGGTGCGGTGGCGGCGGTTGGCAGCTCCGTGTTGCTCAACCCCGATACGGGGCTCGCCCTGGGTGCATTGACCGCCGGCGTGGGCGCGGTTTTGGCTGGATATTACGTGGTCGCCGGTTTCGATCGCAATTTGGTAACGCAACTACAAAGCGAAGAAAGCGACAAGAAGGCCGAGAACGACCGCGCGGAGGTGTTCCAAGTGCTGATGTCGGCACCGCCGGTCACGCGCGCGCAGCTCGAGCGCATCTTGGCGCTGCACGCGGCGATTGAAGCCGTGTTTACGGATGACACGCACGACTCCGTGGAATCCTTGCTGCAGAGCTCGCGCGCGGACTTGAACACGTTGCGCACGCGCGCCATCGCCGTGGTCCGCCTCAATCAGCGCCTCACTCAGTTGATCGAGCAATCGAACGGCGACTGGTTGTTGCAAGAAGCGCGGCGCATGGACGCCGAGCTGTCGCGCACACCCGAAGGCGGCGGGCGCGATGCGCTCCTGGCTGCGCGTGAAGCTACGGTGCGCGCGCTGGAGCAGTTCAAGAACGCGCGCGACAAGCAAGCGCAGGTCCACAGCATCCTGACGCTGATCGAGAACAACTTGCACGAGTTCAAGCTGGCCATGGAGTTACGCAAGGTGGACGCGGAGCTCGGCAACCACAGCGGCCACAACGTGTCTGAATTGCAATCGAGGCTGATGGCGGCAGGTCAAGCCTGCGACGAGCTGATGGGCAGAAGCAGTGAGCCTGGGCAGCGCCGGGCGAGGAGGAAAGTCTCGTGACCGAACCAGAGATCCAGCTGCCGTGGGCCGGGGCCCTGCGGGACGCCTACAATCGCCGCGAATCGGCGATGTTCGTGCTGCACAACAACATCGCCGACATCTTCCCGCTCGGGGGCGAATACGTGTCTTGCCGTCGCTACGTCGAGCAGATGTTCCGGCAGCACGGCTACATCATCATCCTGTACGACGTCTCGCGCGGCATGCGCTTCCTGGACGACAAGGACGCGCAGGAGTTCTTGAAGCTCGCCAATGAGAACCTAAACTCCGGCGAGCGCATCATCCGCAGCATTTACGACTTCCCGAAGGAGAGCAGCAAAGCGCTCGCCTTCATCGAAGCCTTCATCGTCGGGGTGGAAGGCGCGTCGCGCCCGGTAGCGGTGCTGCTGGACTACGCCGAGCAGATCGCGCCGAATGGCGATCCGCTGACCATGACCGAAGCAGATCGGATCAACGCCGTCACGCTGCAGCGCTTCGCGCAGCTGTTTTACGAGCGCTTGCAAGATTCGAAGCAGCGCGACGCGATGTGCGTGCTGTTCTCGCCCAGCTTGCACAGCATCAATCCCGCGCTGGTGCGCTCGGAGCTCGTCACCAACGTGGAGGTGCCGCGTCCCAGCTTCGACGATCGCTTGCGCTTCATCCGCTACCGCCAAGCCAAGCGCGTGGTGGACGGGCAAGCGCCGCTCACGTTAGAGCTGAGCGAAGAACAGCTGGCTGAGCTGACCTCGGGGCTGACGTTGACGGGGCTGATGCAAGTGTTCGTGCGCG
>Ga0247764_1000852_pt1 | contig 10694 bp, 7 predicted proteins | sample UWRJL051202B4_FD_179932 | JGI IMG/M metagenome (GOLD analysis project Ga0247764, IMG submission 179932) | Plant litter microbial communities from Arlington Agricultural Research Station in Wisconsin, United States - UWRJ-L051-202B-4 | ecosystem: Environmental > Terrestrial > Plant litter >...
ATCTTTTTAAACTTTGCGGACCACTTTACTGCTACATAGTTCTTCATGTTGTTCTTGTTCCATTTCTTCGGCCACCATAGGATCAGCCCCGAAATAAGTATTATGAAGAACATGGATACGGCGCTGCAGCTTATTATATGTCCGACCGTTTCACCGAGGAGTAGTTGTCTGTGTATGCTCAATACTACCTGAAAGAACTCATACTTCGTATTCTCCACATCGAGTACGGCACCGGTATACGGGTCGATGTATACGTTGTTAAAGTATGCATAATAGTTGCCATACCAGATCTTTTTGGGATTGGTTTTTACTGCGCGGAATATATATGCGCGGTCTGGTTTATTCTCGATCTCGATGCGTGTGACTTTCCTGCCCTTGCCCAGGGCTTTTTCGGCTGTAGCCAGCAATTCGCTTACGGGGCGAACGGGGGTATTGCGTGGCGTTACGAAAAGTTTATCGGCATAGAATACGTCTTTTAGCTCTTCCTGGAACGCGTATATACTACCGGTAAGGCCGATGATCATCACGATTATTCCGGAGGTGAGGCCAAGCCACAGGTGAAGATAACCGGCTATTTTCTTTGCAGACATTGATATGGTACTGTTTACGTTTTCGGGCTTCTTTCCAGGCTTTAGAGGAAAGCTTGTGGCTATTTAGACTAATACTAAACAGTGCAAGTATAGCAGTTGGGATCGGAATGTAGGTCAGGTGACTGACAAAATTTTGATGGATGGTTGATGGATATTGTCACTGTTCCCGGGAATTCGGTTTGTTTTTTTGATTATCTTGTCCGGTCACCGGAGGGCGTTGATCAGTGGTGTGGGGAGTGACGGATGTGTGCGATAGCTGAGTGTTTATTCCAAACTTTTAAGGAGGTTCAAGTGGGGCATGAGTGGAGCGTGAGTGGAGGAACAGTGGAGGATGAGTGGAGAATGTATGCTTCATCCATAGGGTATCCATAGGTTATCTATGAGATATCCATAGCTAATCTACGGCTAATCCGTAGGTGATGATGGGAATCATTCGCTGATCCGGCGCTTATCTGTATTCAAAACCGGGCGCTGATATGCGGGAATACTTATAGTCAATTCCCGGGAATTGCGGGATTTTGGGGCGGCGTGAGATGGCTATTGTTGGGTAAGAATGTTTATTTGCGGGTATGAGGAACGGCAGATTTTCTTTTGAACAATTCAGTATAGGCTGGAATCTGGTGCGATGGACGGTTTTGGTTGTGCCGGTAGCGGTTATTACGGGGTTGCTGGTCGCCTTTTTTCTTTGGGCATTGGAGGAAGTGACCAGGCTGAGGTGGGACCACTTGTGGCTGGTGTGGCTGTTGCCTGTAGCGGGTGTGGGGATTTATTTTTTGTATAAGGTGTGGGGTAAGAATACTGAGGCGGGCAATAACCTTATTATCGAAGAGATCCATAAGCCGGGGTTGGGCGTGCCGCTACGGATGGCGCCGCTGGTTTTGGTCTCTACACTGGTGACGCATTTGTTCGGGGGTTCGGCAGGGCGTGAGGGAACGGCTGTGCAGATGGGTGGCAGCCTGGCATCGTGGTTGGGGCGCGGGTTCGGGCTGAGCGTGGAAGACAGGCGTGTGCTGTTGCTGAGTGGGATGGCTGCGGGGTTTGGTGCTGTTTTCGGTACGCCTGTGACGGGAGCTATCTTTGCTTTGGAGGTGCTTGCTATCGGAAGGGTGCGTTATGATGCGTTGTTGCCCTGTCTTATTGCGGCGATTTTGGCGGATAAGGTGTGTTTGGCGTGTGGCATTTTGCATACTCAGTATAGTATTCAGTTCAAGGGGCCGGTTGAGCCTTTTGTGTCGTGGGTTCCTTTCGATGTGGTGTTACTTGGGAATGTTGTTGCGGCGGGTATTGCTTTCGGGTTGGTCAGCCTGATGTTTGCAGAGCTTACGCATTTTATTAAGTCTAAAAGCAATCAGCTTATTACCCGGCCGTGGCTTGTGCCTGTAGTCGGGGCGTTGCTGGTTATTATGATCAGTTATTGTATCGGGTCTTTCGATTACCTGGGTCTTGGTGTGACGAATCCCGAGGGCGGCGTGAGTATTGTCTCTGCATTCCGGGCTGATGGTTCAAATACAATGAGCTGGTTTTTTAAGTTGTTGCTTACGGCGATTACGTTGGGGATGGGGTTCAAGGGTGGAGAGGTTACTCCGTTGTTCTTTATCGGCGCTACGTTGGGCAATACGTGGGCTATGCTGACGGGAGCTCCTGTTGATCTTTTTGCAGCGCTTGGTTTTGTTGCTGTTTTTGCGGGTGCTACTAATACTCCGTTAGCCTGTACGATGATGGGTGTTGAGCTGTTTGGGGCTGAGTATGTGCTATATTTTGCGGTAGCATGTTTTACGGCATATTATTTCAGTGGGCATTCGGGGATTTATAGTTCGCAGCGTATTGCGGTTAATAAGTTTCATGAGGAGAAGTTGTTGGAATAGATAAGGAAAATCAGTGTGAGTGCGGAGTGCGAGAGCGGGGTGTGAGTGTGAGCGAGAGGTGGTGCGAGGGTTCGGGGAATTGTTAGCGGGGACGAAACATTGGGGATAAAAATCATAAAGGGGGGATGAAGAAAGTTCTTCAATCGTACTTTTTTATCCTTGAGGCGTAAACTGTGGGCGGGGTGTATTTAGGACCTTTGCTATTGGTTAATAATGCAAGCCCGTTGTGAGTCATTATGGAAAGATGCGTGTGGCGCCTTCTGCACGCATTTTTTTTGGTGGTGGGTTTTGGAATAAGCTGGCTCGCCGTTGCTAAAGCTATCCCGAGTTTGTCGGGACGGTGAGACACCGTGGTGGGCAAAGCAAGTTGCGCTTGAGACCTTGCGCCAGCTAAATGTTGTAACACAGCCTCAGTCAGAGACTGAGCCATGATGGGCACAAGTCTGACCCCGAGTGCTCGGGGTCAGACTTGCGCCAGCTAGACGCCTTGTGGCAAAAAACATATAACAAGGCTTGACTTTGATGACAGTGCCTTGCGCGTACGCACAGAGCCAGTGGGGTTGCGCTGTTTAATAGGGATGTCTACAGTATCCGGGGACTTGGACACAGAATATTCTTATCAGGGAGGGCTTAATGGGCTGGGGCGTGGGGTTCTTTAGTGGGGAGGGAATTATTTTAAGTTTTTTTGTTGATGGGAGTATCCCTTTGGGTAGTGAGAGGACTCTTAAGGATAAGTGCTGTTGCTCATGTGAAGCGGGTGTTTCCGGCACGACTATGGGTATGATTGCAGTGTTGATTCAGTTTACCGGTTTCATTATTTTGATTGCCTTGTTTTATTCCGGCGGGCGGCGATCGGTTTCTCCTGCGGAGTTGAGGAGGCTTAACGGTGTGGCTGCATGGGAAGTTTTTTCCACGTGGGCATTGTTTGCCGTGCTGGTGTTGCTATCGGTTACGCATACGCGTGTGATGATGGACCTTCCGGGTAACGAACGGCCAGCGTTGGCGTTGCTGCGACCTATGCCCTGGTTAAATCTACCCATCCGTATTACTAACAAACCCTCTACTTCTTTGGACTTACCTACGGAACCTGAAAAAACGAAGTCTTCTATTGTTTATCCATCCCCTCATCATCTCGATATTTTCTTCGATTATGAAGAAGGGCTGGCGTATTCGCGTCGTGTTGAGAAGCCGGTGCTGATCCATTTTACGGGTCATGATTGTAAGGAGAGCCGCGATATGGAAGTCCGTGTATGGTCTGACCCGGATGTGTTGGGGTATCTGCATAACGAGTATGTGGTGATTCAGCTGTATGTGGATGACGAGACGCCTTTGCCGTTGCGGGATCATGCGATTTCTCCGCATACCGGTAAGGCTATCGGGACGCTGGGACACCGATGGGGTGATCTGCAGGCGACTCGTTTCGGTACGGATGCGCAGCCGTATTATGTGGTGTTGAGCCCATCGGGCAAGGAGCTTATTCCCGGCACGGGTGCGGAGTATGATATTGACAGGTATGCGCAGTTTCTGGCGAAGGGTATCAAAGCCTTTCAGTCGCGATCAAAGAGTATCCTTTGATGCCTCAACCTGCGGGTTAGCTGTTTTGCGGTGGAATGTCTTAGCCTTAACGCGTGAAATTCTAGGACGTAGATTTCTCTTGATATGTTTAGGTTAAAAATAATGGGATAAGACAACGCCTGCGATAATGGTTTACCTGTAATGCTCTACCAGCGGAGTTATTAAAAGGTTTGGGTTTAGAAGGTAAGTGGCCGGTCTAACCGGATGACAACCCTGGTATGGGCCGGCACTTTATCATTACGCGCCAAGTTGTAGTAGTGGCATGAGAAGGCCAATACGCACATATGTTTTTTGAAAAAAAGTTCTATCTTGTATTAATTATAAAACGCAGCAGTTGTTTCAGCCCCAACGGTTTACTCTCTGACCGCATGTTACAGCTGCTTCTTCCAAAGGGACGCCCACTCCTTGGCAGAGATTATGCGTGGCTATGCACCAACAAACCTTTGTAAAAAAGGCTTAGTGTAATGCTATGTAAAAAAAGACTGTCTTTACCTGCTACGTCATGAAAATTTACAATCAAAACAAGGCCATGGTAATGTTGTACCATGACGCACACATCGAGGTATTTCACTCTCCTTCACAGCGCAAGCTGATGTTGATCTGGATCGGCACACAAACGGAGAAGTCGATCAAAGAGACGGGCAAGAAGATCATCGATCTCATCCTGGAGCATTCTATTTCGCTTATTCTTAATGACAACCTTCATGTTCAGGGTGGTTGGGATGGCGCTATCGACTGGACGCGGATGTATTGGTTTCCGGAGATCATCAAGGTAGGGGTTCGTCATTTTGCGTGGATACTTTCGGATGATACGAAGGCTCGCCAGACGGCACTCGATGCTATGCCAATGTATACTGCGATCAAGGCTTTCGCGACGCGTGATGAAGGCGATGCGTGGCTGGAGCTTCAAAGTCAGCATAAGCTCAGCGACCAGTATCGTCGTAACCTGGCGCGTATGCAGCATAAGCGGCGCAAGGACCGTTGTCTTCTTAGTTTGAAGCAGGCCATCGGCGGGGAGCGCGCGTTGTCGGAGATCCTTAAGAGACTGGAGCATGAAAATCCGGCGGTGCTTCAGCTGTTCAAGCAATTCAATATCAAAACGAGTGTCGAGAAGTTCCTGATCATTGTCAATGTGCTGGCCAACCGTTATGCGATGGCTTCTACCGATGTGTTGATCTTGCTTACGGGGTATTTTGGTGGTAACGAGGGAACTATCGATATACGCGAGATGAACAAGCTCATGCGGCTGATTATGCGTCCTGCCGACATCGGCGATAACGAGGATATCCCGCCGCCGTTACTGCGAAGCCGTGAGGGTTGGCAGGAGGATTAACCCTATCGTGTTGCACAAACACCGTTATATGTCAATGTTATAGTCTTCTCTGTTCTCTTCTCTGCCTTGATCTGGCGCTTTACTGTAAGCCTTGCGAGTTTTTGGATTATGTGGTATAGTGTATTCTTTATACTGTTTGTATGCTGTGTATGGCGGCTCAATCTGAAAAGTTGGGCGCAGCCTCAGTCAGAGACTGAGACATGATGGGCACCACCGATATTCTCGGGGCACGGCAAGTCTCCGCTCACGCTCAGACTTGCGCCAGTTTCCCCCATGTCCCAGTCTTATGTTAAGTAATAAGGACAAGGTTTGACTTTTATGACGGCACCTTGCGCCAGAGTCCCCAACTTTTCTGCTTGATCCTGTATGGCACGTGTTTTCTATGGGTTGAAAAATTTTAGCAAAAAAAATGATATGACTTTATCCTTTACAGTGTTTAATTCCTCTTGTACTGTAGAAAGGAGCATCTGGCTATGTTACGCTGCAGGCTTGTGATGGATGATTAAGTCCAGGATTCCCGACGACCGTTATTGATAGCAGTTTTAATTTCAACATTTTTCCCCATCATTCTATCCAGGGAATTCCGATTCCACCCGATAGGCATTATTTGGCAACATCACTGTAGCGGATGGACTATGTCATATTATCAAAATTCAGCAATCATCTTATCCTTTGGAGAAGTGCTAGCACTCTCGTTATTAAAATTATAAGAACATGAAAATATTCCCTAGCGCTTTTAGTCTGCCTGTAGACTATCCATCGTATTTTGAAAGTTTGCGTAGCTGGTGTCATGCCGCTTATGACAAGTTTATTGATTTCGTTTTTTGTGTCACTACTATTCTTATTCTTTTTTTTGTAATGCGGTACTGGAGCCGCCTTATAAGCATATGGAGAAGGTTGATACATCCATCGAACGTACCTGAACAAAATCTTTTTTCTTCGGACGATGTAATCTATGAAAGTAGATATTTAATCGTTCGACATAAGTGTGGCTCTGAAGTGTTGGAGTTGTATTGGAAAAACAAACAAACAGAGTACTCCATTCAGCGAGAAGGGACAAGAATTTTATTTTTAATACGTGTATTTGAGATAAAGGCTATCATGAACTCGAATAGAAGCGTTACGTCAAATTGGAGTGGGATATCAAACTGGGTGCGCGAGACGTGGTTTAGTCGCGTTATGGCTCTGGGGGTAAGGCAAGTGGCCTGGATACTGCCAGAAAATAGTGACGCAGCTAGAGAGGCGGCGTTAAAAGCCCGGCCCAGCGGATTTGGAGAGATTCGCTTTTTCCTATCGGAACGCGACGCGGAACAGTGGCTGAGTGCGGATTATCGTGATGTGCGTCGTAAAAAATCCTTTTTGGATATTTTAAGAGAGATCAAGGCAATTGTGAAGATGATCGGTGGTATCATTAAGATAGTTCGTGATGTCGTGAAGGTGGAAGACGGTTTCAATCTGATCGTGTTGCTTAAAGAATTTACACGAGATCTGGGTGATTTTATACTTTATATCTGGAAGGAGATGCTCGCCATGATAGCTATTTGGAATTTGGTAAGACATTTTTTTGATTTTTAGTCAGTTTAATGACTGCCTATATGTTGGCTTCTGTACTTCATCGGAATGGTTGCGGTATTTGGTAAATATTTGTTTTCTTTGCTGGCTTATTTTAAAGAAACAGCTATGAAATCAATAATTCTCTGCGCGACTATGTTAGCCGGTACGGTGGTGTGTGCGCAGTCAAAGAAAGAGCTCCAGGCCGAAGTGGCGAAGCTCAAGGCCGAAGTGGCCGAACTTAAGAAACCTAAAGAAGTAGTGCTTACAGACGAATACAGCAAGGTGTGTTATGGCCTGGGTGTGCTGATGGCGTCGGGTGTGAAGTCGCAGGGTGCGGATTCGCTGAACCTGGAAGCTCTGGGCGCGGCGTTTCAGGATGTTTACAAGGGCAGCAAGCTGAAGCTGGAGAAGGAAGAGGCGATGACGATCGTTCAGCAATATATGCAGGCGAAGATGGAGAAGAAGGTTGCCGCTATGAAGGGTGAAGGTGAGAAGTTTCTGGCGAGCAATAAGACCAAGGAAGGCGTTGTTACCACGACGTCGGGCCTGCAATACAAAGTCGTGACTGCGGGCAAAGGCAAGAAGCCGCTGGCCAGCGACAATGTAACTGTACACTATACCGGGAAGCTTCTCGATGGCACGGTGTTCGACAGCTCGGTAGAGCGTGGTGAGCCTGCGACATTCGGTGTCAGCCAGGTAATTCCGGGTTGGACCGAGGCGCTGCAGCTGATGCATGAGGGTGATAAGTGGACGCTTTATATTCCTTATGAGCTGGCGTATGGGGAACGTGGTGCAGGTGGGCAGATCCCGCCGTATTCTACGCTGGTGTTTGAGGTGGAATTGATCAAGGTTAATTAAGAATCGGGTAGGATATTTAGAAAAGGATCTCCCTGAAGACCGTTGGTGGTTTTTTGGGGAGATCTTTTTTTTGGGGTACGGCAGTTTGGAGACTGCGGGTATGTGCAGGGTGCACAGAGCCAGTTGACTCGTGGTTTATAAACGGGATTCGGTCCCGAGTATTCGGGGTAGAGAAATCGCCAGCTAATTGTTCTGAGGAAGCCGGGCGATCGGTGGTGTTCTGATGGGGTTTGGTGCGGGCGGTATACGGCAGTCTAAGACTGCCAACATGATGGGCACCACCGAGTTTGCTCGGGGCACGGCAAGTGACCCTCGGAGGCCTCGGAACACTTGCGCCAGCTAAACGCCTTGCGGCAAAACCCACTTAATAAGGCTTGACTTTGATGACAGTACCTTGCGCCGGCTAAAGTTTGGTAAGGTTTTGTGTGGAAGCGGGTGGTCGTCTCTGGAATATAGATAGAAGTGAATATTGGGGCAGTGTGAGGAACAGTGCGAGAGCGAGGGAATACCCGGTGCAGTCAGAGACCCGTAAAACAAAAAGGTCCGGCAGTACATGTACTACCGGACCTCTTTTGCAAATTTCAGTCAGCTGGTTAGAGCTTCCAGGTTACACCCAGTATAAGCGGGGAGAGCGCCGTTGTGAGTTCACCATAGGCAGCGAAGTTGTCGGAGAAGTACCAGCGAGCACCGGCGTGAATACCGATACGAACCTTACCATCGTAGGTGTCATGATAGCCGGGATTGTATGGGCCATCGTAGTTGTAGCTAGAGCTTACGAAACCCAGGATACCACCGGCATACGGATCAAACTTCTTATTTCTTACTTTGAAGACTTTGGCGAAGTGATACGATGCACGTGCACCGACATCGATAAAGGTGTAGTGATAGTCGTTACCGATGTATCCGTTGTCCCAACGTGTATAGCCGAAGTATCCGCCGATACCGAGCTCGTCAGTAACGGAATATTCTGCGTTGAAGTTCAGGGTTACACCGCCAGCGTACCAGTAGCCAAATCCTATGCCAGGGCTTAGCAGCACGTTACCTTTTCGTAATTCCTGAGCCGACGCTCCCTGAAACGCTAGTGACGCGAGCAACAGGGCGACAATTGCCAGGAAACGGGTTTCTTTTTTCATCATAGATCAGTATTTATTTCCCGCGAAAATAGAAAACCTTCGTTAAATGGCGTTGCCTTTAGTCAAAAATATCGCTTATGCGGGTTCAATATCCTTTAAAGTCGGTAGAATGCTATATCCCTGATTTCAAAGGTTTTAGGTTATAACCGTTTCGATGTGTATTCCGTATCGGGCATAACAATCGGTTGAGTAGGGTTATTTCGGCATGGTTCAGAAGTTTCAGCGCGTATATATTTCACTGCCATGGCTATTGCGTTGCTGTTGTTTTAGGATTCCGAGTGTTTACGAATGCTGTGGATACCGATGTCAACTAAACGTCCGGGAATATGGTTATTTCCCGGACGTTTTGTGTTTACCTGTTATGCGTTGAAGCCGCCGTCTATGGTTAGCACGGATCCTGTTATGTACCGTGCTTCGTCACCAGCGAGGTATGCCACTAACGAGGCAATGTCACTTGCTTTTCCGTATTGGGCGATGGCCATGCGGCTGCGCAGCGTGTTTGCGAACTCGGTGTTGGCGGGATTCATGTCAGTATCCACCGGTCCGGGTTGTACGAGGTTTACTGTTATATGCTCCGGGCCAAGGTCGCGTGCGAGGCCACGTGTAAATCCTTGGAGCGCAGACTTACTCATGGTATAGAGTGTGGTGTGCGGGCTGATGGCATTGTCGGCCATGTTGCTGCCGATGGTTATGATACGGCTTCCTGCCTGCATGTGTTTTGAGGCTTCGAGTGCTGCGGCATATACGGCGCGTACGTTTATTGCCATGATACGTTCGTAGTCTTCGATCGTATGTTCGGTGAAGGGTTTGCCGATGTAGATGCCAGCGTTGCTTACCAGTATGTCGATGCGGCCGAAGGTATCGATGGTTTTGTTTACGGCTTGTGTCATTGCCTGCGGGTCTGCGCTATCGGCGGCGATGGCGACTGCTTCTCCTCCGGACGCTTTTATTTTTTTTGCAAGCTCTTCTGCTTTCTCTGCTGATTGTACATAGGTGAATGCTACGCGGGCTCCTTCTGCGGCAAGCCGTTCTGCTATTGCTGCGCCGATGCCACGGCTGCCGCCTGTTATGAGCGCTACTTTGTTTGTTAACTGTTTCATTTTGATGTTATGTTTTTCAGACGATCAAATGTACGCGGATGCTCCTGGCGGTGTTTGGGGCGCAATCGCTTGTAAGGCGTTAACAATTTTGTAAGTATTGGCAGGGACGTTGATTTTGCGTGTGTCGCTTTTGTGGCTACGGTATTCGGTTTTTCTGCTGTTTTGCATGGGTTGTAATAAACGATCACAACCCGGTGCCCGATGAATACGTATGACTGGACGAACCCACGGAATCCTTCTACTAACGTTTCGTTCTTTGCATGAGAGTTCTTTTTCTTCTTGTTGCCGGATGCATTACGGTATATGCGCAGGCTCAGCATCACAAATCCGACAGCTTACTGGCGATTTTGTTACGCCATGGGCAGATGGACACCGTCCGCGTAAACCTGCTGATCGAAGTGGCCGATGCTCTTCATAAGGAATTGAACTTACACGACGCCATGCTTATGGAGCAGGAGGCGTTGTCGCTGGCCGAGCAACTCAATTACAGCGCAGGAGCCGGGCGTGTGAACCTATCGCTTGGTATACGGCACTACAAGGCCGGTGAGGTCGATGAAGCTGTTACCTTACTTCAGCATGCTTTATCGGATTACGAGAAGACGGATAGCAAGACTGGCCTTGCCCTGACGTACCGCTGGCTTGGCAACAGCTTTTCGGCTATGAGCGAGCTTAACCGGGCGCAGGAG